>Ga0209174_10000031_pt1 | contig 106215 bp, 99 predicted proteins | sample JI91814BDNA_FD_187505 | JGI IMG/M metagenome (GOLD analysis project Ga0209174, IMG submission 187505) | Wastewater effluent complex algal communities from Wisconsin, to seasonally profile nutrient transformation and Carbon sequestration -... | ecosystem: Engineered > WWTP > Effluent > Algae...
GACTCTTCGCGGAGCCGATACTGCTCGGCGCCTACCCGGAGGGGCTCGGGGACCTGCTTCCCGGGCCAGTGGCCGAGGACCTGCGCCTCATCGGCGCGCCGCTCGATTTCTATGGCATCAACTACTACAACCCGGTGCTGGCGGCGGCGACCCCCGGCCCTGGCGAGGCCGCCGAGTCCACCGGCCTGCCCTACTTCTTCCGCCGGATCGAGGGCTACCCACGAACCGACTTCGATTGGCCGGTCGTCCCGGATGGGCTGCGGGAGTTAGTCGTTCAACTCACCCAGCGGTATGGCGATCGCCTCCCCCCGATCTACATCACCGAGAACGGCTGCTCCGACAACACCGGTCCGGACTCCGTCGGTCGCGTCGCCGACAGTCGGCGAATCGACTACGTCGATAGCCACCTCGCCGCGCTCGGAGATGCCATCGATCAGGGGGCCGACGTACGGGGCTACTTCCAGTGGTCGCTACTGGACAACTTCGAGTGGGCCGATGGCTACACCCAGCGTTTCGGCCTGATCCACGTCGACTTCGACACCCTGACCCGGACGCCCAAGGACTCCTTCGCCTGGTATCGCGATCGCATCGCCGCGAATCGCGGCTGACCGTCGGCACGGGACGAGCCCGGGACTAGGCCGTGTTGCGAAAGTCGTGGACGGGGTCACGGCGAAGTATCGGAGCTGGGTCCCACGCTCTGGGTGGGCGGGACGAGCGGAGAACTTCGTGGGGTGTCCGAGACGGGCTCGGCGTACATCTGATCCCCGCGGGCGACCGTGCCCGGGGTGACGACATCGGCATACACACCGGCGCAATTGCCCGCCTGCCGCACAATCGTCAGGCGCGCGCCGCCGAGGGAGACCGTCTGGCCCACCAGGTCCAGCAGTCGCTCGGGGTCGAGGGTGAGGACGAGGTTGGCCCGCGTGTCCGCGGCGTCCGCCTGCGCGATCGCGTGCACCGGCGACTTCTTGCGCCGATCACCGACCAGGCCCTCGGTCTCAATCAGCACCTCATCGACGTGGACTCCGGGCTGGTCCTTCTCGGGGAAGATCCGGATGTCGACCACGGAGGAGAGGGGCTGCGGCATACGTCACATCGTAGGCACGCCGGATCAAATCTTGAAACATTCCAGATTACGTGCCAAGGTGGGGGTATGCCCTTCCCTCTCGACACCGAGCCGGCCACCGTGCTCCGTGGGGCCGGGCTGAGGGTGACGGGTCCCCGCGTGGCGGCGCTAGCGGAGCTCCGCGAGGCGGGACACGTTGACGTGGACTCGCTCGCCCGGCGGCTGCGCGCGCGGCTCGGCAGAGTCTCGACCCAGGCCGTGTATGACGTGCTGCGCGTCCTCACCGACGCCGGCCTCGTGCGGCGCATCGAGCCCGCCGGCGCGCCCGCGCGCTACGAACTCGACGGCGGCGACAACCACCACCACTTGGTATGCCGCGGCTGCGGCACCCTGGTCGACGTGCCGTGCGCCACGGGCATACGACCCTGTTTGGAAACCGAGACCACCGACCACGGCTTCGTCGTCGACGAGGCCGAGGTCATCTATTGGGGCCTGTGCCCCAGCTGCCAAGCTTCCGCTCCAACACCGAATTCCGCTCCAACACAACAGGACTAGGAGGTCCTTGCCACAATGTCAGTCTCCGGCCCCCGCCAGAACCCTGGCAACACCGCCCCACTGACCACGGTCGCCGGCGCTCCCGTGTGGGAGAACCAGAACAGCATGACCGCGGGTGCCCGCGGACCCTTGTTGTTGCAAGATGTGTGGTTCCTCGAGAAGCTCGCCCACTTCGACCGCGAGGTCATCCCGGAGCGACGCATGCACGCCAAGGGCTCCGGCGCCTATGGCACCTTCACGGTCACCGGTGACATCACGGCATACACCGGCGCCTCGATCTTCCGCGAGATCGGCAAGCAGACCGAGCTCTTCGTGCGCTTCTCCACCGTCGCCGGTGAGCGCGGCGCCGCCGACGCCGAGCGCGACATCCGCGGCTTTGCGGTGAAGTTCTACACCGACCAGGGCAACTGGGACATCGTCGGCAACAACACTCCGGTCTTCTTCTTCCGCGACCCGCTGAAATTCCCCGACCTCAACCACGCCGTCAAGCGCGACCCGAAGACCAACCTGCGCAATGCCGAGAACAACTGGGACTTCTGGACCAACCTGCCCGAGGCGCTGCACCAGGTCACCATCGTGATGTCGGACCGCGGCATCCCGGCGGACTACCGCTTCATGAACGGCTTCTCCAGCCACACTTACTCGTTCTACAACGAGGCCGGCGAGCGCTACTGGGTGAAATTCCACCACCGCAGCCAGCAGGGCCTGAAGAACCTCACCGACCAGCAGGCCGCCGACATCATCGCCGGCGACCGCGAGTCGAGCCAGCGCGCGCTCTTCGACGCGATCGAGGCGGGCGACTTCCCGAAGTGGAAGATGTATGTCCAGGTCATGCCCGAGGCCGACGCCGAGAAGGTGGCCTATCACCCGTTCGATCTGACCAAGGTGTGGCCGAAGGCGGACTACCCGCTGATCGAGGTCGGTGAGTGGGAGCTGAACCGCAATGCGGACAACTACCACGCCGAGGTCGAGCAGTCGGCCTTCTCCCCCGCGAATGTCGTTCCCGGCATTGGTTTTTCGCCTGACCGTATGCTGCAGGGTCGCCTCTTCTCGTATGGCGACGCGCAGCGCTACCGCCTCGGCGTCAACCACCACCAGATCCCGGTGAACTCGCCCAAGGGAGCGCCCGGCACCAACTCCTACCACCGCGACGGTGCCATGCGGATCCACTCCGAGCCGACGCCGGGTATCGAGCCCAACTCCTACGGGCGCTGGCAGGAGCAGCCGCAGTTCCGCGAGCCGGGCCTGAAGATCGACCCCTTCGCCGACCGGTTCAACTTCCGCGAGGACGATGACGACTACTTCAGCCAGCCGCGGGCGCTGTTCAACTCCTTCACCGGCGCCCAAAGGCAGCGGCTCTTCGAGAACACCGCTCGCGCGATCTCGGGCGCCTCGCAGGAGACGATCGACCGCCATATCGCCAACTGCACCAGCGCCGACCCGGCGTATGGCGCGGGCGTCGCCGAGGCCATCCGCGCCCTCGGTGCCGGCGAGGCCCCGAAGGCGGGCATGGACGACCTAGAGTCTGGTCCCGACTTCGACGGCGACCTGCTCTGATCTGAGCGACGAGGGGCCCGGGTGCGGAAGTGCGCCCGGGCCCTTCGCTATCTCGCGCGCCGCGTCATACATCCCGCTCGGGGAGCAGGTGTCCGCGACCGAAAAGCTGCGCCGCCTGGCGCGCCGTCGGGGTGCCGGCGTTGAGATCAGCGCCGGCGGCGACAAGCTGGGCGACGACGTTGTCCTCGCCCTTGAAGAGCGCCCCCGCGATCGAGGACTGATCGCGGTTGTTGCGCAGATCGACGTCCGCGCCGCGCTCCAGGAGCATCGCCACGGTTTCGCCTTGCCCGGCGTATGCCGCGAGCATCAGCAAGCTGTTGCCGTCACTGTCTTGGAGGTCCACGGGTATGCCGTGGTCGAGGAAGTCGGCCAAGTCGTCGGTGCGCCCCTGGCGAGCGAAGTCCTGGGTCAGGGCGACGACGCGGTCCTGCTGTTCCGGGCTGAGCATCCGGCACATCTTACTGGGACGGCCAGGACGGCCGGACATTTGGAATACCAATGGACTGAGGCGGGGGTAGCGGCTACGCGCAGGCGGCAGCCGACGCGGCGGCATACGTATTCCAGGTGTTCGCCGCTGAGCGAACAAGCCAAGTCGGGTGGATGTGAAGGTGGGCCCCAACGCAGGCGCCCACGCCGCGGAGCAATTGGGTGGATGTGAAGGGACTCGAACCCCTGACCTCTCGCGTGTGAAGCGAACGCTCTAACCAACTGAGCTACACATCCGGGCGCCGCCGTGGCGGCTGGGCAACAATACCCCAGGTCGCGGGCAGGCCCAATCCGGCCGGGTGGACGCGGGATGGGTGGCGTCCGTGGCGGTCGGCCCCAGCGGACGCAATAACCTCGCGCGGACGCAAAAGCTATTGCGTCCGCGCGAGGCTATTGCGTCCGCAGCAGATTGCCCTCTTCTCCTGAAACGATCTAGCCCCGATATACTGTGCTGCGGCCGCCTCGTCGGGGGGTGGTGGGGAGTACGATGGAAGTTCTGACACGACTGCGAACGAGCAGGTCAACCGGCCTGCGCGACGGACGGTGGCGCGGGGGGCGGCGTGGGCGACGCCGACCTTGGTCCTGGCGGCGACGGCCAAGCCGGCGGCCGCGTCCACTCCACCGGTGGTCTTCAACTCGGACAACTCCAGCGTTGTCTGCAAAGTGACAAAGGGCGAGAAGAAGTACCGCTTCACGCTGTCCTTCACCAACACCGGCACGGTTGCCTACACGGTGTGCGTGGGGGGTGCCACCGCGACGCCGAATGGCTGCCCCGCGGTCTCCGCGGCGCCGGGCACCTACTGCTGCACGATCGCGCCCGGCAAGACCTGCAAGATCACCGTGACGACGGTCAAGGCCACCTGTGCGGCGCAAGGGGCGATGTACCTCGCGTTGACCTACACCTACACCGACGCCACCGGCACCCACACCGTGTCCGCGGCGGCTAGCTGGCCGGCTGTCAACCCCTGCTGACGAGCGCGCCCGCCCGCCTCCTCAGCCCAAAGCCAGCTTCGAAGTCAGGAACCGCTCAACCCCATCCGGCAAGAAGCCCGGGACCCCCGTCAGTCGCAGCGCCAGCCAGATGACTGCCAACACGAAGGCGGCGGTGGCCAGCGCTCCGAGCGCCTGAACCCAGAGCGGCTGTGCGCGCATCCAGACGTTCCAGGCGCGCAACTTGTCGCGGACGAAGTCCTGCAGCGCCTGAGCCTTCTCAAACTCACTGGCCCAAATCGCGATTCCGGCGATCACGATGACCCATCCCGGGCCGGGCAGCGGCACGAGCGCCAGCCCACCCAGCACGAGCACCAGCCCGACGACGAAGACCAGCGCCCGATAGAGGCGGGCGGTCGGGGGGTGGGACCGGATCTTGCGTCGCCAGGCCCAGTCGTCGTCGTTCTTGTCCAGCAGGATCCCGCGGTCGGCCCGCGCGATCGCATTGCGGTCGATCGCCGGGCGATCCGGTGAAACCTCCCGCACGTCGCGGAACTCCGACTCCGTCACGGGTCGATCCCCTGCGCCGAGCGGGCTGCGAACACCTCGGCGGCACGCGCCGTCAGAGGTCCGGGCGCCGCCAGCATGCGTCCGTCGACCTGCCGCACCGGCTGGACGTCGCGCGTGCTGGAGGTGATGAACACTTCCTGGGCCGTATGGAGCACGCTCAGGGGGAGCGCCTCCTCCACCACCGCGAGCCCCGCCTCCCGGCACCACTCGATCGTCAGTTCCCGCGTGATCCCGGCGAGGCAGCCGGAGGACAGGGGCGGGGTGTGGATCTGGTCGCCGATGACGACGAAAATGTTGCTGCCCGTGCACTCGCTGAGTTCGCCTCGAGTGTTGGCAAAGACCGCCTCCCCAGCCCCGCGCTCGCGGGCATAGGCGAGCGCGACGACATTCTCGGCATACGACGTGGTCTTTAGGCCGGCCACGGCGGAGCGCTCGTTGCGGGTCCACGGAGTAACGGAGATGTGGGCCGTCGGCTGGGGGCGGGACACCTCGGCGGCGGTGACGATATAGGTGAGCGGGCCGCTGCCCCGGTCGGAGCCGAGGGGTCCGATGCCGCCGGTGACCGTATACCGAAGGCGGCCGAACGCGATCGGCTCTCCCTCAGCTAGGACGGCGGCGATGCCTTTGTCGAGTGCTTCCTCGTCCAACTCATCCAGGCCTAGCCCGGCCGTTGTGCGGCGCAGTCGCTGGCGGTGGCGAGCGGCGGCGAAAACCTGTCCGTCGATGATCTTGCACGTCTCGAAGGCGCCGTCGCCCACAGTCACTCCGTGATCCAGCGCCCCCAACGCCGGCTCGGCATCTGCGCGAAGCGTGCCGTTAACCCAGACACGCACGCCCGTCACGGCTGCACCGTCCCGGACGCGAGACCAATCAGGCGCGCGGCTTTCAACTGCGTCTCCTCCCACTCGGCCGACGGGTCGGAGCCCCAGGTGATGCCGGCACCGGCACCGAAGTGGAGTGTCCGGGCACGTGGGCCTCCATCGGCCCAGAACGTCCGAATCCCCACCGCGAGTTCCGCCTCGTCGCGTTCTGCGTCGATCCAGCCTATGGCACCGCAATAGGGACCCCGGGCGATCGGCTCCAACTCGCCGATAATTCGCAGCGCCGAGGATTTCGGCGCTCCCGAGACTGAACCGGGCGGGAAGGAGGCGTCGAGAATCCCGCGCCACGCCACCTCGGGGAGCAGTTCCCCGGAGACATCGGTCACCAGATGGACCAGCCCGGGATGAGCCTCAACGCCGCACAGGCGGTCGACGACGATGGTGCCGGGGCGGCATACGCGCTGAAGGTCGTTGCGCACCAGGTCGGCGATCATCACATTCTCGGCGTAGTCCTTGGGGAGCATCTGCGCCGCGGTGATGGCGGTCCCTTTGATCGGACTCGAGGTCAGGCGATTCCCGGCCCTGCGCAGGTAGCGCTCCGGCGACGCGCACACGATGTCGACGCCTTCGGTCGGCGCGTGGATCACCGCGGCATACGGGGCCGGGTTCCCGCGGGTCAACACCTGCGCGAGGGCGGGGAGGTAGGCGTCGTCCGGCAGGTCGTGACTCAGGATGCGACAGAGGTTGACCTGATAGACCTCCCCCCGGCCGATGGCCGCGCGCACCGCGACGACGCCGTCGACATAGGCCCCGCGCTCCAGGGTGGTCGACCAGGCCCCCGTCAAGGGCATCCAGGGGGCATAGTCCTGCGGCCGGGCCACGGTCCGTCGCCCATGCCGGGCGAAGCGCAGCGCGGTCAGGCTCCCCTCGAAGTCGACGACGACGGCCCAAAAGCCCGTGGTCAGCTCGTCGATGTCGTGGGAGACCTCGACCAGGTCGTATGCCGTTCGCCCACCGAACCGCGCCCAACTCACGGGGCCGACCCTACTGGCCGCCGCGCGTCCACCAAGGAAATGGGCCCGGGACGCCCTAGCGTGGCTCCATGTTCGACACCATCCTCGGGCTGCCGCTGCACCCCCTCGTCGTGCACGCGGTGGTCGTCCTCGGCCCGTTGGCGGCACTCCTCCTCGTGGCGTATGCCGCCGTCCCCCGCTGGCGGGCTGGCTTGCGCTGGCCCACGGTCGCGTGTGCTCTCGTGGCCGGCTGTGCCGCCGTCGTCGCCACCGAGGCGGGCGAGGCGCTCGCGGCCCGGGTCGGCGAGCCGGGTTTCGAGCACGAGGAACGCGGCGAGCTGGCGCGCACGGCGTTGCTGATCCTGGCCGTCGTCACCCTGGTGGTGGTCTTCCTCGTCGCGCGTGTCGAGGCGGCCATGGCGCGCGTCGGCGTGGCGTTGATCCTCTCGATCGCCGCCGCCGTCTTTGCGACCGGAGCGGTTGCCCTCGCCGGCCATAGTGGCGCCAAGGCCGTCTGGACCTCCGTCATCGACTCGACGTCGGGGTCGTGACATCTCGGCGCTGGAGCAGCGCGATCCTGGCGACCGCCGTGCTTACCGTGGCGGCCTGCGGTTCGTCCGAGCCGTCGTCGACGGGCGCCGCCCGGTCGGCCGCAACCGGCTCAACCAACGCCTCCCCGGAACCTGCGGGATCGATCACCCTCGCCTTCGGCGGAGACATCCATTTCGCGGACTATCTCGCTCCCCTGGCCACCGATCCCAATGGCCTGGCCCCGCTGAAACCCTTGTGGGGCAATGCGGATCTGCGGATGGCGAACCTCGAGACCGCGATCACGGATGGCGGCTCCCCGATGGCCAAGGCCTTCGTCTTCCGAGCGCCCGCGTCCGCGCTGACGACCTTGGCCAATGCCGGATTGACGATCCTGACCCAGGCCAATAATCACGCGGCCGACTACGGCGAGGTGGGGCTGGCCGACACACTCGCCGCGCGGGCCGCCAGCCCGGTCCCGATCGTCGGGATCGGCAAGGACGAAACGGACGCCTTCAGTCCGCGGCTTATGAACGTCAAGGGGCTCAAGATCGCCGTCTTCGGGGCCGACCAAGTGGCTGACGAGACGACCTTGCCGCTGTTCTCGGCGGATCCGGCCAAGGCGGGCGTCGCCAGCAGTATGCCGACCACTCGCCTCGTCGCCGCGGTCACGGCCGCACGGGCCACGGCCGATGTCGTGGTGGTCTATCTTCACTGGGGTTTTGACTACCAGAGTTGCCCGGACGAGCGCTCCGTCGCCACTGCCCGCGATCTCGAGGCCGCAGGAGCCGACGTCATCGTCGGGGCGCATAGTCATCGGGTCAACGGCGCGGGGTGGCTGGGCCGCGCCTATGTCGACTACGGACTCGGCAACTTCGTCTGGTGGCGCTCGGCCGAGCCGGACTCGCGCACCGGGATTCTCACCCTGACCGTCGACCGCACCAAGGCGAGCCAACCGGCCCAGGCGAGGACGGGGCCCGTGGTGACCAGCGCGTCGTGGAGGCCGCTGCTGATCGGCCGGAACGGCATACCCGCAGAACCGGCGCCAGCAGATGCGACGCGGCTGTCGGGGCTGTGGGAGGAAGCCCGCGCCTGCACGGGGTTGACCGCGGCACCGGACGCCCCCGGATAGCCGCCCGATATGGTGGCGAGATGCTCGCCGTCGCCGCCGTCAGCCAGTCCACCACCGATCCCCTATCGGGCCTGTATGTCGGTGACCTCGCCGAGCCCGAGGTACCCGCCGGCTGGGTGACCGTTGATGTCGTCGCCGCCGCCCTGAACCACCACGACGTGTGGTCGTTGCGCGGTGTGGGCCTCCCGGCCGACCGGCTCCCGATGATCCTCGGGTGTGATGCGGCCGGTCACGACGCCGACGGCAACGAGGTACTGGTCTATCCCGTCGTCTCCTCCCCCGGCTGGGGCGCCGACGTCACCATGGACCCGCGCCGATCGCTGCTCTCCGAGATCTATCCGGGGACGCTCGCCGAACGGGTCCGGATTCCTGCCGGCAACCTCGTCCCCAAGCCCGCGGGCTTGTCCTGGGAGCAGGCGGCGTGCCTGCCGACGGCCTGGCTCACGGCATACCGGATGCTGTTCACGAATGCCGCGGTGAGTCCCGGTGACACGATCCTGGTCCAGGGGGCGGGTGGGGGCGTCGCTACGGCCGCTATCCAGCTGGGGGCGGCGGCTGGCCTGCGGGTGTTCGCCACCTCGCGGGACGCCGCCAAACGGGAGCTCGCGCTCGACCTCGGGGCCCGCGAGGTCTTCGAGAGCGGCGCGCGACTGCCCGACCGCGTGGACGCCGTCCTCGAAACCGTCGGCGCGGCCACCTGGTCGCACTCGGTCAACGCACTGCGCCCTGGCGGGACGATCGTCATCTCGGGGGCGACGTCCGGGGATGCCCCGGCGAAGGCCGAGCTCACCAAGATCTTCTTCAAGCAGCTGCGGGTCATCGGCTCGACCATGGGCACCAGGGAGGAACTCGCGCGGCTGGCCCGGTTCGTGGCCGAGCGAGGCATCCAACCCCGGATCGACTCGGTGATCCCCTTGGCCGAGGCGCGGACCGGGTTCGAGCGGATGGTGCGTGGGGACGTGAGCGGCAAGATCGTCTTCCGAAACTGATGCCGTCATAACACGTGTATTCTACCTAGCCCTAGGTAGAATAAGGCCATGAGCACGCCATTCCGGATGACGATCCCGACTCAACGGGTGTTGGCCGTGCTGCTGGCCGACCAGGGCAAGGAGCACCACGGCTATGACATCGGCCGACAGGCCGGTCTCGCGAGCGGGACGGTCCATCCGATCCTGGCCCGTCTTGAAGACGCCGGCTGGGTGAGTTCCCGCTGGGAGCAGATCGATGAGTCCGACGCGGGGCGCCGCGCCCGCCGCTATTACGCGATGACCGATGCGGGCGTGAGGGGGGCGCGCGCCGCGCTGGCCAAGGTCCGGCCCGCGCCGGTCGCGGAACGCAGCCACGTCGCGCGATCGAGCGGCCTGGCCACCATCCTCGATTCCGCCAATCTCCATCAGATCGGAGTGTCGCGATGACCCCGCCGAGTTTCCTCAGCCGTCGTGCCGTCGAGCTGGTGACCCTCGCCCTCCCCTCCGGGCCTGTGCGTAATCGCTATCGCCTGGAACTGCTCAGCGAGCTTGAGCAGGTGCCGGCCCGCGAGCGCGCGGCATACCTTCTGCGTGTTGCGGGTCGTATGCCGTCCCTCGCCGCGGTGACCGTCGGACCCGACCGTCCCATCCTGACCGGCAACCCGCCGCGGTATCCCAGCATCCGTTGTCGCCTGCACCTCGGCCACCGTTGGTCGCAGGCCTACACCGAGGACGGGCGCCGCTACCTGCGCTGCCACAACTGCGGTGAGGATCGGCGCGGGTCCTCTCCGGCGCCCGAGAACGCGCTCTGCGTGGGAAATGTCGGTGGGGGCATGGGCGGAATGACCTGAGACCCTCCCGGGACGCGAAGATCCCCGGTCCTGGGCGGGCGCCGCACTAGCGTGACCTTGTGGTGCCGATGGTCGGCCCCACCAGATCGGAGGAAAAATGTCGGACAAGACTGCTCGGGCGACGCTGAACCGGCGCAACCTGCTGGCCTTCAGTGGCGTAGTGGCGGCGAGCGGTGCCTTGGCGGCGTGCGGCGGCAACACCGGCCGAGCGACCTCCACGACGAGTTCCGGCGCCAGCGCTTCCGGGTCCGGATCGGCCTCCGGTGGGGCAAGACCCGTTCTGCAGCAGTGGTATCACCAGTACGGCGAGGCTGGGACGCAGCAGGCGGTCGAGGGCTACGCGAAGGCCTACACCGCCGCTGACGTCAAGGTCACCTGGAAGCCGGGCGACTACGACCAGACCACGGCCGCGTCCCTGCTGACGGCCAACGGTCCCGACGTCTTCGAGTACGGCAACGGCCCCACCATCGACATGATCAAGGGTGGTCAGGTCGTCGACCTGACCGGCCTACTCGGTGATGCCGAAGCCGACTTCAACCCGGCCATGGTCAAGCGGATGACCTATGACGGCAAGTTGTGGGCGGTCCCGCAAGTCGTCGACATGCAGATCCTGGTCTACCGCAAGTCCTTGCTGGAGAAGGCCGGCGTCAAGCCGCCGGAGACCATGGATGAGTTGATGGCGGCCGCCGAGAAGCTCAACAGCGGCGACACCAAGGGCCTCTTCCTCGGCAATGACGGCGGCGTCGGTCTCATGGGTGGCCCGATGCTCTTCTCGGCCGGCGCGGACTACCTCAACGAGGACGGGTCCTTCGGCTTCGACAACGACAATGTCGTTGCGGCCCTAGGCAAGTTGCGCGAGATGTTCCAGAGCAAGTACCTCCTGCTCGGCGCGCCCAAGGACTGGTATGACGGGTCCGCCCTCGCCCAGGGCCTGACCGCAATGCAATTCACCGGCCTGTGGACCTTCCCCGACCTAACCAAGGCGCTCGGCGACGACTATGGCTGCGTGCCGTGGCCAGCCATGCCGGGCGGCAAGAAGTCGGTCGTCGTCGGCGCCTATGGCTCCTGCGTCTCGGCGAAGTCGGCGAATGTCGATGCCGCCAAGGAGTTCGTCAAGTGGCTGTGGGTCGACCAGACCGACAAGCAACTGGACTTCGCCACGGCATACGGCTTCCACATCCCGGCCCGCGCCTCGCTGGTCCCGCAGGCCAAGACCCTCCAGTCGGGTGCCGCCAAGGATGCGGCCGCGGCCGCTCAGGAGTTCGGCCACGCCCAGAGCACGATCTTGTGGACTCCCAAGTGCAGCACCGCCTTTGGCGACATGATGACGAAGGTCGTCAAGGACGGCGCGGACGCCAAGGCCGAGATCGCCAAGGTCAAGGCGATCGCTGACGCCGAGGTCAAGCGCGTCCTGGGCTAGTCGCCGGTGACGACCTCCAGCCTTCCAGTCGATCCGTCCCCCGCGACGGCCGCCACCGCGCGGCCGTCGCTGGGGGCTCGGCTGCGCGGCCGACAGAATCAGAACCAGTGGTTCTGGGTCTTTGTCGGCCCCTTCGTCCTCGGGCTGGTCATCTTCATCTACATCCCGATCATCTGGAGTATCTACCTCAGCTTCTTCGAGTCCTACAACACGGTGACGCCGACGAAGTTCGTCGGCGCCGGCAACTACCTCGACATGCTGAAGGACGAGTCGTTCCGCTCCAGCCTGGGCACCTTCATCGTCTTTGCGTTGTTCATCGTCCCGACCACCTTCGCGCTGTCGCTGCTGACCGCCATCCTCGTCGCGCGCACCCGCGTCATGCAGGCCTTCTTCCGCTCGGTCTTCTTCCTGCCGACGGCCTGCTCGTATGTCGTCGCCGCCCTCATCTGGAAGATGTCGATCTTCGCCGGAGTGCGTTCGGGCGCGGCCAATGCGATGCTCGGCCTCTTCGGCGCGGACTCGATTCCGTGGCTCTCGCTGACCAAACCGCCGTGGTACTGGCTGGTGATCGTCAGCGCCCGTCTGTGGCTGCAGGTCGGGTTCTACATGATCCTGTTCCTTGCTGCGCTGCAACGGATTTCAACGACGTTGTATGAGGCGGCCGCCATCGATGGGGCGAGCCGCTGGCAGGCATTCCGCTACATCACGCTGCCGCAGTTGCGGCCCACCTCCGCCGCGGTCCTGCTGTTGTTACTGATCAACGCCTTCCAGGCGTTCGATGAGTTCTACAACATCCTCGCCTCGTTCGGGACCTATCCCCCGTATGCCCGTCCGCCCCTGGTCTATCTGTATTACGTCGCCCTCGGGCAGGGCCAAGACTTCGGCCACGGCAGTGCTGGCGCGGTCATCCTGACCCTGGTCATCGCCCTGGCGGCCGTCGTCTTCAACCGCTTCTTCAGCTTCCGAGGGGAGGACTAGATCGTGGCGATCGTCGACAACTCGCGCGGAGCCAAGGTCGGGGCAACGGCTCGCTATTCGGCGCTCATCCTGGCGGCGCTGCTGTTCTTGCTCCCGTTCTACTTGTTGCTGCGCAATGCGCTGATGTCGGAGAACGACCTCGGCTCGCCGAAGTGGCACTGGCTGCCACCGACGTGGGAGTGGGGCAACTTCTCGGCGATCTTCAACGATCCCGCGCTGCCGATGACGCGCAGCCTGCTGAACTCGATCGCGATCTCGGTCTTCCAGACCGCGGGTGTGCTCGTGATCAGCGGGCTGGCCGGCTATGGCTTGGCCCGCATCCCCTACCGCTGGTCGAATGCGGTCTTCTACCTGATCACCGCAACCCTCCTCATCCCGGCGGCCGTGACCTTCGTGCCGAGCTTCGTCCTCGTCTCGTCGCTGGGCTGGATATCCACCCTGCGCGGCCTAATCATCCCGGGCCTGTTCCAGGCCCTCGCGACCTTCTTGTTCCGGCAGTTCTTCCTGGGCTTCCCGAAGGAAATCGAGGAGGCCGCATTCCTCGACGGCCTCGGCTATTGGGGGACGTTCTGGCGCGTTGTCGTGCCGAACTCCTTCGGGTTCGCCGCAGCGATCGGGACCATCACCTTCATCGGCTCGTGGAACGCGTTCCTCTGGCCCCTCGTGATCGGCCGCGACCAGACGACGTGGACCGTTCAGATAGCGCTGTCGACGTTCTTGACCGCACAGTCGGTCAACCTCAGCCAACTCTTCGCCGCCGCCCTGGTCGCCATCGCGCCCCTACTGCTGATGTTCCTCTTCCTCCAGCGCTGGATCGTCGAAGGCGTCGAACGCACCGGCATGGGCGGAGACTGACTCTCTCTGCGGAGCTAGGCGAGGCCCTCGACGTCGGCCCGTCGGGCGATGGTGGCGGTGGCGCGGCGGCAGGCCGACTCGGGCAGGGTCGGCATGATGGCATCCAGGAAGCCATACCGGCGCGCGATCGAGGCCTCGTATGCCGTGCCGTTCACCTTCGTGCGCGCCACCCGCCACCAATCCGCGATATCGCCCCAGCCGGGCGCGGCGAGAGAGCCACCAAACTGCTGGATCGCCAGGGCGGAGCACAGGCCCGCGAAGCCCAGGCGGTCCGCGAGGGGCCAGCGAGCGAGGGTGCCAAGAACCAGTGCGGCACCGAAGACATCGCCGGCTCCCGTTGGATCCAGGGCATCCACGCGTAGCGCCGGCACCATCGCCTCCTCCCCCGTTGTGGCGTCGATCGCGAGCGCACCGTCGGCGCCATTGGTCACGACCGCGAGCGGCACGCGGTCGGCAATGGCATAGAGGGCTTCTTGCGCTGTGCGAGTGCGCGTATAGGCCATGGCCTCCACGGCATTGGGGAAGAAGGCGTGCGCGGTGGACAACCGGCTCAAGACGGACCGGTCCCATGTCTCCGTCGCATCCCACCCGACGTCAGCGAAGACCAGTGCTCCTTGCTCGTGCGACCGCATGACCCACGCCGGGGCGGCACCCTCCTCGTGCTCGGCGAGGTCGATCATCACGGCTGCGGATCGTGCCGGCTCCCCGATCAGATCGGCCGACGTGACGGGCGCCGGATGGCCGTGCGTCACCATCGTGCGGTCGCGGTCCACGGACATCGACACCGTCACCGGACTGTGCCAGTCGTCGAAGCGCCGTGAGTGGCTCAGGTCGATGTGCTCGCCGTCTTCCAGTGTGCGCCAACAGAAATCGCCATAGTCGTCATCGGAGAAGGCCGCGGCCAAGGCGGTCCGCAACCCCAGCCGGCGGGCAGCGATCGCGAGATTGGCGATGCCGCCGGGACACGACGCCATCCCGTCGGCCCACTCTTCCGTCCCCGGCTGCGGGGCCCGGGCCAGCCCGGTGAAGATGATGTCGAGGAAGACCGTGCCGTGCACGAACAGGTCGACCTCAGGGCCGTCGGGGGTCCGGACGGCGGCGAGCGGGTCGAAGCGGACGTTGGGCACGGCATACCTCCTCGTGGGCCGTCGCTAGTCTCTCGTGTCCGGGCCAGCCGCCCCGGGAGGCGAGGCCGACTCGGCCATGATGGTGAGTATGAAGTTGGCGATCCTCGGCGGCGGCGGGTTCCGGGTGCCACTGGTCGTCCGCGCACTCCTGCGCGAGGCCGACTCCCCCATCACCGAGGTCACCCTGTATGACGCGGACCCCGTCCGCCTCGCCGCCATCGCCAACGTCGTGGCCCAGTCGGCGGCGAGTCTCGGCGGGCGCCCGTTACCGGTCACGACGACGACGGATGCGCGGGCGGCGCTGGCGGGAGCGGCATACGTCTTCTCGGCGATCCGGGTCGGCGGACTCGCCGGACGGGTGACGGACGAGCGTGTCGCGATTGCGAATGACGTTCTCGGACAAGAGACTGTAGGCGCCGGCGGGATCGCGTTCGGGCTGCGCACAATCCCCGTCACCATGGCGTTGGCGCGCACCGTGCGCGAGGTCGCGCCGGCCGCCTGGGTCGTCAATTTCACCAACCCGGCGGGGATGGTGACGGAGGCGATGTCCACAGAGCTCGGCGATCGGGTCATTGGTATCTGCGACTCCCCGTTGGGCCTCGCCCGGCGGGTGGCGCGTTCGCTGGGGCGGCGTGTCGAGGACTGTCGCATCGACTATTCGGGGCTGAACCATCTGGGGTGGTTGCACGGCCTGCACGACCGGGACGGTGACCTGGTGCCCCGGTTCCTCGCCGACGATGCGGCCGTCGCGGGGACCGAGGAGGGCGAGATCTTCGGCGTCGACTGGCTGCGCTCACTGGGAGCCGTGCCTAACGAATACCTCCACTACTACTACCTGCACCGGGAGGCGCTCGCCGAGCAGCGTGGCGCCGGCCATCGCACCCGGGGCGAGTTCCTGGCCAGCCAGCAGCAGGACTTCTTCGACCGCATTACGGCAGCGCCCGAGACGAGCCTGACGACGTGGGAAAGGGTTCTGGCCGAACGGAATGCAACCTATATGGCCGCGGCGCGCGGGGCTGTCGCGCACCGGCACGAAGAGGACCTCGTCAGCGGTGGGTATGAAGGTGTGGCCCTGGCGCTCATGCGGGCGCTCGCGGGCGGCATACCCGCGCAGTTGATTCTCAACGTCCGCGCGGGGGCACAGGTCGGGCTGCCCGACGACGCCGTGGCGGAGGTGCCGTGCACCGTCACCGCCGCCGGAGTGGCGCCGCTGCCGACAACTCCCTTGGGTCTTGCTAGGCAGGGTCTGGTCGCTCAGGTCAAGGCGGTGGAACGTGCCACGATCGAGGCGGCGACAACCAGCTCCCGAGAGGCGGCGGTGCGGGCCTTCGCACTCCATCCGCTCATCGACTCCGTCACGATCGCCCGCGCCCTGGTGCGCGACTACTGCGCCGCCGCCCCCACTCTCGACGCGGCGCTGCACTAGCGGGGACGGTCAGGCCACACGCCAGACGTGCCGCGACGGTGGGATCCGAGCAGGTGGGTGTCGAGGACTCCGACGGCCTCCATCAGCGCAAACATCGTGGTCGGTCCGACGTGCGCAAAGCCGGCTCGCTTCAACGCCTTCGACAGAGCCACGGACTCCGGGGACTCGGTAGGAACGTCGGCCTGCGTCAGCGGGCGCGGGGTCGCGCCCGGCTGGAAACTCCAGATGAAGTCGGCCAGTCCCCCGCTCTCCCGGAGTGCCACCGTGGCCCGCGCATTGACGATGGTGGCCTCGATCTTGCGTCGATTGCGCACGATCGACGCATCCGACATCAATCGGGCAACGTCGTCGTCGCCGTAGGCAGCGACCCGGTCCGGATCGAAGTTGTCGAATGCTCGCCGAAAGGCGGGTCGCTTGCGCAGAATCGTTGCCCACGACAGCCCTGACTGAAACGCCTCCAGCGACAGCCGCTCGAACAATCCGTGCTCGTCGCGGATCGGCATACCCCACTCGGTGTCGTAGTAGTCGCGCAGTAGCGGATCCGTGGCCGCCCATGCTGGCCGTCCCAAACCGTCCGCTCCCACAACGAGACTCACGCTCCCAGATTAGGGCGATCGCGTATGGCCGTGCCCTCCCCTGACGCCCCGACTCGGACGCCCCAGCCGCGTGCGATCGTCCCTGGTCTGTCCAGCCGCGCGTGCTACCGTCGCGGCATCGGGAACGCTGCAGGCAGTTCCCTTCCGTGGGCGGGCACGGACCCCCCGGTGATGCTGACACGAGCGGAGCTTTACGAACCATGTTCCTGTTGTCCTTGCCCATGCGACGCGCTCTCGGCATGGCGTTCGTCGGAGCGGGAGCGAGCGTTCTGGCGCTGGGAACCGCGGGCATCGCGTCTGCGGCGAGCCCGGCGGCCGGGGCGCGCGAACCGGTGACCTTCGTCGTCAACTCGATCGGGGACGAACCCGATGTCACGCGCGACGGCACCTGCCTGACGGCATTGAAGAAGTGCACCTTGCGGGCGGCCCTGACCGAGGCGAATGCGGCCGGGGATCGCGCGATCATCAACTTCGGCATGCCCGGCACCGGGGCTCGTGTTCTGGAGATCGGGTCAGCGCTGCCGGCACTGACCAATCCGGCCGGCATCGTCATCGACGGCTACAGCCAGCCCGGCACGCTGCGCAATACGTCCCCTACGGCCAGCAATGCCCTGCTCAAGGTGGAGCTCAAGGGCAAGGGACCCGGCACGTTCGACGGCTTGGAGATCCTTAGCCCCAACAACGTCGTCACCGGCATCTCGCTCTACAACTTCACCAACCAAATCTCGATCCGCGGCAACAAGGCCGACAACAACCGGATCGTCGGCAGCTACGTGTGTACCAATGCCGCCGGGACAGTCGGGTCCGCGCCGATGGGCATCCAGATCGGGATCATGCTGCAGAAGGGGGCAAGCGGCAATGTCATCGGCTCGCCTGCCCTGCGCGACCGCAATGTCATCTCCGGCTGCGGCAATCGCGGCGTCTCGATGGCCTTCAAGCCGACGATCAACAATGTCGTGCAGAACAACATCGTCGGGCTCAAACCCTCGGCGACCGCGGCCCTGCCGAATCGCTCCATCGGTATCGACATCAACTACACGTCCAACAACACCATCGGCGGGACGCAGCCGGGCCAAGGCAATGTGATCTCCGGCAATGGCGGGTCCGGCGTCGAGGTGTCCCACACGAGCAACACCCACGACAACCTGGTTGTCGGCAACCTCATCGGCGCGGCCCCGTCGGGCGAGGTCACGTCGTGGTCGGGCAATGCGCTGTGGGGTATCCGCTTCGAGGGCCCGAAGTTCTGTGGCACTCCTGGTCGCCCGTTCCCCAATGGCTGCACGGCCGCGGATGTGTCGGAGGGCCTGCCGACCAATAACACCGCGCGCGCCAATGTCATCGTCGGCAATGGCAAGTCGGGCATCCTGATCGACAAGGGCCACAACAAGGTCAAGGTCCTCGGCAACTGGATCGGGGAAACGAAGTCCGGCGCCTCCGCGGCCAACCAGGTCGCCGGCGTCGAGATCCAGCGCGGCAGCTTCGGAATGCTGATCCAGGGAAATCTGTTGGCCCACAATCCGGTCGGCGTCCGCATCTCCTCCACGGGCGCGTATCCCGTCGGAATCGAGCAGCGCACCTACAACAACCGCATCTCCAACAACCGGATGTGGGACACCCTGGGCATCCAGTTCTCCTTCGTCTCGGGCGCCAAGATGGTGCAGAACGGTATGGCCGCGCCCACCCTTATGTCGGCACCCAACCGCAATGTCAAGGGCACCACGTGCGCCGGATGCAAGGTCGACTTCTACGTCGCCGATGGCCCGGGCCGGGAAACCGGCAAATCCCTGCTCAAGTCTGTCGTGGCCAGGGCCAATGGGTCTTTCTCGACGACGCTGAGCGGGACGAGGGGCACCCCGATCACGGCCACGTCCACGGACAAAACCGGGAACACCTCCCCGTTCGCCCCGGCGGTGGCGCTGCGTCCGTGAGCAGCGCAAACGGCATACCAGACCCGCTCACCCCGCGAAACACGGGGGTGTCGTATGCGGGTTGGTGCGGTAGCCTGCCACGCGGGGTCCCCGGGGGGCCGCGGTCCGCCCCATTCACTCAATGCTGGGAGTAGCAATGTTCAGATCAGTTCGTCGGGCCTCGGCGCGTGCCGTGACTCGTTTGTCGACGGTGGCGCTCGGTGCCTCCGTCGTGGTCACCGGCGCTGCGGCCGTCGCCCCGACCGCCGGGGCGGCGCCCGCCGTGACCTTTACGGTCAACTCGACCGCCGACGCCCCGGACTCGGGCAAGAACGGCCAGTGCAAAACGGCCACCAATGTGTGCACCTTGCGTGCGGCCCTGATGGAGGCCAACTGGGCGACCCAGGCGGTCACCGTCAACTTCAACATCGCCGGCAGCGGGACCAAGACCATTCAGATCGGCTCGCGCCTGCCCACCCTGACCAACAAGTCCGGCGTGACGATCAACGGCTACTCGCAGCCGGGCTCGTCCGTGAACACCTCCACGGTCGTCAGCAACGCCCAGATCAAGATCGAGATCCGCGGCAAGGGTCCTACGTCGTTCGACGGCTTGGTCTTCCAGGGCACCAGCAACAACGTGGTGCGGGGCATCTCGATCTACAACTTCATCAACCAAATCTTGGTCACGGGGCTGACTGCCGACAACAACCGCATCGTCGGCAACATCGTGTGCACGAACGCTGCCGCGACGGTGCAGTCCGCCGTGAGCGGCAAGCAGATCGGCATCGCGCTTCAGAAGGGTGCCAGCGGCAACAAGGTCGGCACCCCCGCGCCCGCCGACCGCAATGTCGTCTCCGGCTGTGGCAACCGCGGCATCGTCTTGTCGTTCCAGCCCACGGTCAACAACACCATCCAGAACAACATCGTCGGCCTGACGCCCAATGGGGCGGCCGCGCGTCCGAACCGCTCGAACGCGGTCGACATCAACTACACCGACCACAACCTGGTCGGTGGCGATGGTCCCGGCATGGCCAACATCATCTCGGGCAATGGTGGCTCCGCCGTCGAGGACTCCCACGGCAAGGGCAACCACGACAACCAGATCGTGGGCAACCTCCTTGGGACCACTCCCACGGGTGCTGCGGCGTCGTATGCCGCGAACGCCCTCTGGGGCATCCGTTTCGAAGGCCCCTACTTCTGCGGCAAGCCGGGCAAGCCCAACCCCGGCGGGTGCACGGACGCGCAGGTCGTCGAAGGCGTGCCGCACAACAACGTTGCGCGGGCCAATGTCATCGTCTCCAACCGCTCCGGCGGCATCATGATCGACAAGGGCCACAACCGCGTGTCGATCACCGGCAACTGGATCGGCGTGACGAAGTCCGGTTCCAACGCGGGGAACTCCATCGGCGGCATCATGCTGCAGCGTGGCCCCTGGAACCAGACCATCTCGGGCAACATCATCGCCAACAGCCCGACGGCCATCCAGATCTCCAGCGTCGGCGGGGACCCCTCCGGCAAGGAGCAGACGACCTACGGCAACCTGATCAGCCGCAACAGCATGTTCAACACCAATGGCATCATCTTCAACTACGTCTCCTCGGCGTCGATGGTGCAGCACGGCATGAAGCCCCCGACCTTGGTCGCGGGGTCCGGCAAGAAGGTCACCGGCAAGACGTGCGCAGGCTGCACCGTCGAGCTCTTCGTCGCGGCGGGTAGCGGCGTGAAGGCCGGTCGCACCTACCTGGCGACCGTGACGGCCAACAGCGCTGGCACCTTCAGCGCCACCTTGTCGGGGGCCTCCAGCGGCTCCCCGATCACGGCGACCGCGACCAACAAGACGCGGGACACCTCACAGTTCCAGACCCCGGTCACGCTCAAGAGTTGATCGACGGTTGGCACAACAGGCCGGGTGGCAACAGCCACCCGGCCTGGTCTTTTGTGATAGGTGCGCTATCCTCATTCGGGCCCCATTGGGGGGGACCAATCCACTCAATCTTGGAGACTCACCTTGCTGAACCCGGTTCGCCCTGCCCGCCGTGGGGTGCGCGCGACGTTCGCCGTCGCGCTTGGCACGACGCTCGTGGCATCCGCCGCGGCCTTCGCTCCGACCGCCTCCGCGGCGGCCGGCGCCACCTTCGTCGTCAACTCGACGCTCGACTCGGCGGACGTCAAGACCGACGGTGTGTGCGCGACGTCCACCGGCGTATGCACGCTTCGGGCCGCCATCATGGAAGCCAACAAGAACTCCGGTTCGGCCATCATTAACTTCAACATCCCCGGCAGCGGCGTTCAGACCATCGCCCCGGCGACCAAGCTTCCGGCGCTCACCAATGTCGCCGGCATCACCATCAATGGCTACAGCCAGCCGGGCGCCTCGGCCAACACCAACGCCCTGGTCAGCAACGCCCAGATCAAGATCGAGCTCAAGGGCAAGGGGCCGGGCACCTTCGACGGCATCGCCATCTCGACGCCCAACAATGTGGTGACGGGGCTGTCGATCTATAACTTCTGGAAGCAGATCTCCCTGATGGGCGACCCTGCCGACAACAACCGGATCGTGGGCAACTTCGTCTGCACCAATGCGGCCGGCACGTTCGGGACGACGACGGTCAACGCCCTCAGCCTCGGCATCCTCCTGCAACAGGGCCCGAGCGGCAACCGCATCGGCACGCCCGCCCTGGCCGACCGCAATGTCATCTCCGGCTGCGGCAACCGTGGCGTGACATTGTCGTTCGCGCCCACGACCGGCAATTACGTTCAGAACAATGTCATCGGGCTGACTCCGGACGGCACCGCGGCGCGCCCCAACGGCTCGCAGGGTGTGGACATCAACTACACCTACAGCAATATCGTCGGCGGCCTCAACGCCAATGAGGGCAACGTCCTCTCGGGCAACTGGGGCTCCGGCATCGAGGTCTCCCACGGCCGCAACACCAACTCCAACCTCGTCTTGGGCAACAAGATCGGGTCAGCCGCGGAAGGGACCGTCGCGAGCTACGCGGCCAACTCGTTGTGGGGCATTCGCTTCGAAGGACCGAAGTTCTGCGGCGACCCGACCCACGAGAATCCGGGCGGGTGCACCGAGTCCTCCGTCACCGAGGGCCTCCCCCATGACAACACGGCGATGGGCAATCTCGTGCTGTCCAACAAGAAGGGTGGGGTGCTGATCGACAAGGGTCACCACCACGTCCTGCTGCAGAACAACTACATCGGTGTCACGCCCGCGGGTGTGCTCGGCGGCAACGCGATCGCCGGCATCCAGCTCCAGCGCGGCGTCTACGGCACGATGATCAAGCAGAACACCATCGCCGGCAACCCCGTCGGCATCCGCATCTCCTCCACGGGCAGCTACCCGACCGGCCCGGAGCAGCGCACGTGGATGAACACCATCACGCAGAACAGCACCTACTCGGGCACCGGCATCCAGTTCGTGTGGAGCTCGGCGGCGACGATGGTCCAGGACAACATCCAGCCGCCGACGATCGTCGCCGGTTCTGGCGGGACGGTCTCGGGCACGACGTGCGCCGGCTGCAAGGTCGAGGTCTTCGTGGCCGCCAACAAGCTCGGCCGGATGGGCAAGACTTACCTGGCCACGGTCACGGCCAGCTCCTCAGGCGCGTGGAGCGCGTCGACGGGCCGGCCGGCGAACAAGCCCATCACCGTGACCACGACGGACGCGATCGGCAACACCTCGATCTTTGCGATTCCAGCCCTGACCAAGGCCTGACCTGGCAACTCACGGTGATCGGCAGTGATGCCCCTGGTTCGTCCGCGAACCGGGGGCATCGCGACGTTCGGGGAGAAGCCACTCCTCCCCCACCCGCACACAAGGAGAATTCCTCACATGAGCACCACGCTCACCTCCGTTCGGACCGTAGCCGTCAGCGTCGCTTTGTTGCTCGGCGCCGCGGGTTGCTCCTCGACCTCGGACTCCGACACCTCCACCAGCGCCGTGAGCACGGCCGGCGCATCGAACTCCTCCTCCGCTGCCAGCTCCACCTCGGCAAGCGGGTCGACCTCGTCCTCCTCGGCGTCCGGAAGCTCGAGCGCATCGGAGTCGTCCTCGTCGAGCGCCTCGGCCAAGCCGCCGAAGCTTCCGAAGATGCCGAGCGCCGGAGAAGAACGACTCGAAGGGGGCGCGGCATACGCCGCCTATGTCTTCGATGTCGTCAACTTCGCCTGGACCGAGCCCGAGGCGGGCGCGATCGCCAGTCTCAAGCGCGGCGACTGCGAGTTCTGCGACAAGCTCGAGGACCATGCCGGGGTCCTGAGCGCCAGCCAGCGGCGCTTCGAGTCCGATCCCTTCACCCTCGACAAGCCGATCGCGCTGAAGGCCAAGAACACGTTCAAGGTTCTCGGCAAGGCAAACAAGGTCGACATCGTCGACAAGGACGACAAGACCGTCTCGACGCAGGCAGCTTCGGGTGTCGCGTTCACCCTCACGGTCAAGTGGAGCGGGAAGCGCTGGATGCTCGACTCCCTGACGCAGGGCTGAAGGCCCGCGGCGTGGATATCGCCGCATGAGAAGGTGGGCCCGCCGTCAATCGGACGGTGGGCCCACTTTTCTCGTTCACCAGGGCGTCGGCGTCATCCCGTGATCTTGACGAGCGTGACATCGGGGCCGACATTCAGCTTCAGCGACGTCACCGGCGTGGACGGCGTCGTGGGGTCGGCGGTGAGGGAGAGATCCTTGTGCACCTCGACCTTCTGCGGCGCGGCGAAGGTCAATTGCAGTGGCGAGGCCGTGCGCGGGATCGGGGCGTACTTGAGGTAGTCCCAGACCGACACCGGGCGCCATACGGCCAGCCACCACTCGCCAGGTCGCTTCTGGAGGAGGACCTTCTGCACGCCGGACGCCGACAGGTCGGTGATCCGAACGGGCAGCGCGGTCGGGGCGAAGTCCGTCCCCCCGCCCAGGAGGGTAGTCAGCTTCGAGACCGACACCGCTTGCGGCTTCGGTGAGCCGTCCGGGCGGTAGAAGCCGAAATACCGCTGGTACTGCGGCATCGCGCTGGGCTCGTCGTACAGCTCATACATGAAGGTGCGCTGTATGCCGATCCGGAACGCCTCGAGGTAGGCGCGGGGCATGTAGGTGCCCGAGCTCTTCTCGTCGATCCGACCCGTGTAGAGCCCGTTGGGGTCGTTGTTGTAGCCGGTCTCGGTGAGCATGATCGGCTTGTCTTTGGAGATGTTGTAGGCGTAGGAGCGGATCCGCTGGCGCAGGTTGATCGCCTTCGTCAGCTTGCTCGGGTTGGTGTTGAACGGGCTCGGCATGGCGTCCGGGGTCGAGTCCTTGAACACGGACTCCGGCTTGGCCCCGATGTAGTAGGAGTGCAGATTGCCGGAGTCGAAGTAGGTGTTCATCGGACGGCCTGCGCTGTCGGTCTGCATCAAGGGCGCGGTGTTGGGCAGGTCGAATCCGACGAGCGCCGGACCGAGGATCCTGGTCCCGGGCGCGAGGCGACTGCGTTGGCCGTTGAGGTAGATCATCGACGCCTTAAGCGCCTCGGGCCAGTTGTTGACCCTGGGGTAGACCTTGTCGTACTCGTTGAAGGTCTCCACGGCCTCGGTGTAGGGCGTCAGGCCGTTGTCGATGATGTATTTCAGGCGCAACTCGATCGCGGCCTCGATGTCGGCCTCTGTGGGGTCGGACATCATCGGCCGAAGGGCGGTGAAGTGCAGCCCATAACCGTTCTTGCCCAACAGGATCGAGGTCTTGATGGCGCGGCCGTATCCGGGGTCACCGGGGATGACACGGCTGTTGGTGCGGACATGCTTGATCCCGAGCTCCCGCAACTTCGCGAGGATGACGTCGCCCTTGGGGTACTCGCAATCGCTCAGGTGCGTGACGATGCCCAGCGAGTCGAGGAAGTCGGCGGTGCTCCGCGCCGGCAGGGGCGGCGGGGGTGCGCGGCCTCGGCCGTTCCGCCTCCCGGCGCGCTCGCCGTCGCCACCAGCGCACCGCCGGCGACTCCGGCAATCGCGAGCCGAAGGAGGGCGCGTCGACGGTGCCGTCCAGGTTCTTGCATGTGGTCCACTCCCCCGAGGGTGCCTTGTCTTTGGCAGGCATGGTGTCACACCTTCGCCGTGGCACCGGCACTGCGGAAAGCCGCCGCCCCGTGGCTCAGAACAGCCGGCCGTCGTCCTCGGCTGCCGGGCGCTCGAGCTCCAGCAGGAAGCGCTTGCGATCGAGGCCGCCCGCGTAGCCCGTCAGGCTCCCATCGGCACCGATGACGCGATGGCAGGGCACGATGATGCTGATCGGGTTCGCCCCGTTCGCGGCTCCCACCGACTGGGCCGCGCCCCGGCGACCCAGCGCCTGGGCGAGTTGTCCATAGGAGCGCGTCTCGCCATACGGTATGCCGCGCAGCAGCGCCCACACGGACTGGGAGAAGGCGTCTCCGCGGGGTGCCAGGGGAACGTCGAACTCCCGTCGGCGGCCGGCGAAATAGTCGCGCAGTTGGCTCTCCACGGCCCGGAACAACTCCCCCGGTTCCACCAGCGGCCCGACGTCCGGCAGCCTGTGCCGGCGCCGGTGCCGCGCGAAATAGAGCCCCGTGAGCGCCTCCCCCTCCGCGACCGCGGTCAGCGGCCCGACGGGCGAGTCGATCACGGTATGCACCGGCACGGTCACGCAGGCAGTCATACCAGGTATGACGCGCCACCCCCTCTCCGTGTGAGCCCGCCCCCATGTGCCGGATTCCCGCCCAATCCCAGTACCCGGCGCTTTGGGAGACCTTCTGACAGCCAGAAGGTCTCCCAAAGCGCCGGGAAGTCTCCCGAATCTCGATTGGCCCGGAAATGCGAGCGGCCCCTGACCTGGCGTTTCCGCTGGTCAGGGACCGTTTTGTGCTGGTGGGCGATACTGGGTTTGAACCAGTGACCTCTTCCGTGTCAAGGAAGCGCGCTACCACTGCGCCAATCGCCCGGGGTCGTGCAGGGTCTTGCTCGAGGTGGAGACGGGATTTGAACCCGTGTACGCGGCTTTGCAGGCCGCTGCCTCGCCTCTCGGCCACTCCACCAAATGGGGGCCAAAATTAACCCTCCGAGCGGATGACCGGCCTCGAACCGGCGACCTCAACCTTGGCAAGGTTGCGCTCTACCAACTGAGCTACATCCGCACTGGCGACGTCCGAAGTTGCCTTCGTTCGTGCGCTCAGAGACCTTAACCGATCCAGGACCGCTTCCCCAAATCGTGGGTTTTCGCCGCCCTCCTCGGCGCCCTCGGGGAAGGGCGTCAGCGGCCGGCGCATGCGTTCGCGGAGCGTGACCACCTCGCGTTCGGCCGGCCGAAGCAGCAGTGTGGCGGCGTTGAAGGCGGCGCCGATCAGCACCGAGATCGCGATGAAGTAGAACCAGATCAGCAGCACGATCGGGGTGGACAGCGGCCCATAGATCGAGCTGCCCCCAAGCGAGGCGGCAATGGTGCCACGCAGGACGTAGGAGGCCAGCGCCCACAGGATCAACGTCACGACGGCACCGGGCAGGTCCCGCACCCACGGGGTCTTCCTGGGCGTGGCGATGTGATAGAGCGTCGTCAGGGTCGCCACGACCAGCACCGTGACGACGGGCCAATACAGCGCCACCAGGATGTCGAGGCGATCCGGCAGGATCCGCCCCAGCCAGGTCGGGCCGATGAACATCAACGGGATCACGATGACGCCGATGATCAAACTCGCCAGATAGAGCGTGAAGCTCAACGTCCGGGTGCGCACGATCCCGCGGACGCCGGACTGCCCATACATGATCGAAATCGTGTCGACGAAGACGTTCAGCGCCCGCGAACCCGACCACAGCGCGAGCACGAATCCGATCGAGATCAGATCTCCGCGCCCGCCGCGGAAGACGTCGCTCACGGTCGGCAGCAGCAAGTCGTCGATGATGTCCTGCGTGAGGAAGGTCCCCGCATACGTCTGGATCTGCCGGATGAACGAGTCGATGGTGACATCGCCGATCCAGGTGCCGAAATAGCCGACGCCACCGAAGAGGCCGAGCACCAGCGGCGGGAACGAAAGCAGGGCGAAGAAGCCCGCCTCGGCCGCGAGGCCGGTGACGCGATAGCGCAGGCAGACGCGGACGGTCTCGGCGACCAGGCGCGCGAACATCAGCACCCGCGGGAACCGGGCGAGGAGCCGCCTTAGCGCGCGCTTCTTCTCGACCACGGGTTCAACGGTAACTGTGACAGGAGTTTCCATTGGGACGACACACGGGCGTGGGTCTACTCATGATGCACTCACCGTCGGCCAGGTGTCCGGCCGGCAGGCGCGGTCGTCGAACTGGGCCCGGGTCCACACCTCCCCCTGCCGCACCAGGACATCTCCCTCGGCCAACTTCTCGTATGCCGCGTCGCTCACCTCCACCGGGGTCGTCGCCCGTTGCGCGGTCGTCGAGGAGACGTCGATGACGGCCCGATGTGCCTCCCGCAGAGACAGCGGCCGATCGGCACTCCACGGCGCCGTCGGGGCGCCCGGATCGACGGTGAATCGGGAACTCTGCGGCGATGACGACGTGAGCGTCAACAAGGTCGTATTGGTCACCTCCGGCGAATTCTGCGGCCGGTCCAGGGCGGAGACGGTGATCCGGTCGAATGCCCCTCCGCAGGGCTCGACCACAAGGACGAGACGGCCCTGCGCGTCGAGCACGACCCCGGCCATCCCCGTGATCTCCGTCTGGACCATGTTGCCGCACCCCACCAGCGACCCGGCCAGGACGATCGCTCCGACTGCCCCGGCACCACACCGAGTGTTCATGCCTCGATCCTGGCGCCGGTCCCGCTGTCGCCGCGTGAGACGGACTACTCATCCTCGCCCGCGCCACCCAACGACCCTCGACCTATAGTCCGCCCATGACGACGCACGAGGTCCGCAATCAGCCGCCACCCTTCGGCGGCTATGACCTCTTGGCTGGCGATCCGGTGTTGGCCGGGGCCCTCGACCGCTGGAGTCCGTCCCCCGGCGACGTAACTGACCTCGCTCGCCTCGCGGCGACCCCCGACCCCGCCCGCTGGGCCGATCAAGCCGACACCTATCCCCCGGTCCTGCGCACGCACGACGCCGTCGGCAACCGCCTCGACGAAGTCGACTACCACCCGGCATACCACGCGCTCATGACGGTTGCCGTAGGCCACGGCTTGGGCGCCGAGCCTTGGCTCGCGAACGCGGGCACGGGTGCCCACGTGCGCCGCGCGACCGGCTTCTACCTCTGGTCCCAAGTGGAGAACGCCCACTTGTGCCCCGTTTCCATGACGTATGCCGCGGGGCCGGCCCTGCGGCATACGCCGGCTCTCGCGGGGGAATGGCTCCCCCGGCTCGCCTCCCGGGTGTACGACCCGCGGCTGGTCCCCGTCGCGGACAAGGCCGGGGCGATCGTCGGGATGGGGATGACCGAGAAGCAGGGCGGGTCGGACGTCCGGGCGAACACGACGACGGCGACGCCAGACGCCACCGGCCCACTGGGCCCCGACAGCGTCCGGCTCACGGGGCACAAGTGGTTCTGCTCCGCCCCGATGAGTGACGGCTTCCTGGTCCTTGCCCAGGGGCGGGCCGGGCTCGGCTGCTACCTGTTGCCGCGCGTATTGCCCGACGGCTCCCGCAACGCCTTCGCCATCCAGCGACTCAAGAACAAGCTGGGCAACCGGGCCAACGCCAGTTCTGAGGTGGAGTTCGCGGGCACGTGGGCGACGCCGGTCGGGGAGCCGGGGCGCGGCATACGCACGATCTTGGACATGGTCGCGGCGACGCGACTCGACTGCATCCTGGGCTCGGCGGCGACCATCCGGCAGGCGCTGGCGCGGGCGGTGCACCATACACAGCATCGGGCAGCCTTCGGCGCGACTCTCATCGACCAGCCGCTCATGCGTAACGTCCTAGCGGACCTGGCGGTGGAGTCGGAGGCAGCGACGCTATTGGCGCTGCGCCTGGCGCACGCGACCGACGAGGGCGAGAGCGACTTCGCCCGCCTCGGCGTGGCGATCGGCAAGTTCTGGGTCTGCAAGCGCACCTCCCCCGCCGTCGCCGAGGCGCTGGAGTGCCTCGGCGGGCTGGGCTACATCGAGGAGAACGGCCTCGCCCGCCTCTATCGCGAGGCGCCGCTGAACTCGATCTGGGAGGGCTCGGGCAATGTCAACGCGCTCGATGTCCTGCGGGCTATCACGCGCGAGCCCGCCAGCCTCGCTGCCCTCGCCAAGGAGTGCGCCTTGGCTCGCGGAGCGATCTCGTTGGTGGACACCGCCATTGACGAGATCGAGAGCGTCTCCACCCAGGCGTATGCCGCGGACGCGCCCTGGCTGGCACGTTCCCTTGTCGCGCGGCTCGCCCTCACTCTCCAGGCGAGTCTGCTGGTGCGCTACGCCCCACCGGAGGTCGCCGAGGCGTTCGCGCTCACCCGGCTCGGCCCGGATCGCGGCATGACGTTCGGGACACTGCCCGCCGCGATCGCGTCGGGCGCGGCCGGTCGCATCCTGATCGACCGGGCCACGCCTCGTCGCTAACCCGTCCGCGGGCTCAGCTCTCAGCCAGCCGGGCCTGTTGCTCGGCCACGTCGAACTCCGCGGCCGGCCACTGCGGGTCGAGTCGGGTCAGGGCGTCGAGGAGGAGATTCATCACGGCCAGGCGGGCGTACCACTTGGCGTTGGCCGGCACGACATACCAGGGCGCAACCTCTGTGGAGCACTTGTCCAGGGCCGCCTGGTAGGCCTCCATGTAGGCGTCCCAGTGGCCGCGCTCGTCGATGTCTCCCGGGTTGAACTTCCAGTATTTCTCCGGGTTGGCCAGCCGCTCGGCGAGCCGGGCCTTCTGCTCGTCCTTCGAGATGTGCAACATCACCTTGACGATCGTGATGCCAGCAGCCGCGGCGCGCTTCTCGAAGGCGTTGATCTGGGCATAGCGGCGCGCCCATTGAGCCCGCGGCACCAAGTCGTGCACCCGGACGATGAGCACGTCCTCGTACTGCGAGCGGTCGAAAACCCCGACCACCCCGGGCGTCGGCAGCGCCCTCTCGATGCGCCACAGGAACGGGTGCTCGCGCTCCTCGGCCGTGGGCGCCTTGAAGGCGGTGATGTCCACGCCCTGGGGGTCGACCGCCCCCACGACGTGGCGCATGATGCCGCCCTTGCCGGAGGTGTCCATTCCCTGAACCACGAGCAGGACCGAGCGCTTGCCGCCGGCCTTGGAATCGGCATACAGCCGTTCTTGCAAGTCCGCGACCTGCTCGGCGAGGCCGGCCATCATGGCCTCCCCCGCCGCGCGATCACCGTCGAACCCGGGATGGGATTCCGGGTCGAGGTCGGCGAGGACGAAGTCGGGGCCGACCCGCAGCGCCCGCTCGAAATCGGCCGGTGATGGGGAGTCGCTCTTCGCGGCCTTGGCAGCCTTGGTCGTGGCGACCTTGGCGGCCTCGGCGGCTGCGGCCACCACGGCCTTGGCTTCGGCCTTGGCAGCCGACTTCAGTGCCGCGTTCTTGGCCGCCACTTCTTCGACGACGCCCTTGGCCGCCGCGAGCTTGACCTTGTCCTCGCGGGACTTCTTCTTGTCCTTCTTCTTGGCCTTCTTGTCCTTGCCCATGGCGGCATCATGGCAGGTCTGGCGCGCGACAATGCCCGGATGGACCTGACACTCCTGCACGCGCGTTCGATCAACGCCGATGACCTCCGTGGCCTCTATGCCTTTCCCGATCGCCCGACCCTGAGAATGAACTTCGTGGCCACCCTCGACGGTGCGGCGAATGGCAGCGACGGACGATCCGGGTCGATCAACAACCCCGCCGACAAGCTGGTCTACGACCTGAATCGTGAACTCTCCCAGGTAGTCCTGGTTGGCGCTCAGACGGCGCATGTCGAGGGATTCCGTCCGGCGGTCGCCGGCGAACCACCGGTGGTGGCCGTCACGCGCTCCGGCCTCATCCCGCGCGAGTGGCGCACCTCCCTCGACGCCGCCGGCGGCGGAGCGATCCTGGTCACCTGCGCCGACGCCGCGACGCTGGCGGAGGCTCGCGATCTCCTCGGAGAGGAGCACGTATGGGTGCTCGGCGAGCATGAGGTCGACCTCGCCGCGATGAAAGCTCGGCTCGTGGCCGAAGGCTGGACGCGCATCCTTTCCGAGGGCGGTCCGCGCTTCTTCTCCGCCCTGCTCGCCGAGGGTCTCGTTGATGAGTTGGCGCTGTCGTATGTCGCGCGGCTCATCAGCGGCGACCATCACCCGCGCATCACCGAGGGGCGCCCCAGCGACGCGCATTTGACGCGTCGCCACCTGCTCGACATCGATGGGACCTTGATCGGGTTGTGGGACGTGAGCTACTGAGCCAGGTCGTCGAGGAAGCTTGTCACTGCCGCATCCCAGCGCTGCGGGTCGGTGTTCCACTCCTTGCAGTGCCGGGCGGTGTCCCACGGAACCCACGTGACCAGGTCGGGCCGAGCCCTGGCCAGCGCCAGCGACGGTCCGAACGGCACGAATTCGTCGTCCGCACTGTGAATCAGCAGCATGCGGTGCCGCAGTTCCGCCGCCCGCGCCACCCAATTGGTGCGCGCCACATCGACGCTCTCGTGCACCCCGACGATCCGTCGCGACCAGTGCCGGCCCATGATCGTATGGCTCAAGTGGTGGATCGGCGCGGGCACGTGGTTGAGCCGGGCATGGTGCTGCAGGACGTCGCCCCAGTCGACCACCGGCCCGTCTAGGACGACGGCGCTCACCATCGCGGCCAACTCCGACCGGTCGAGGGTCTGCAGGACGATGGCACCGCCCATCGACCACCCGACGAGGACGACTGACCGCGCGCCGTGGGCCACGGCATACGCCAAAGCAGCGTCGATATCGCGCCACTCGGACAGGCCCAGGTTGTAGCGCCCGTCGGGGCCGGGCGGGGCGTCCTCGTCGTTGCGATAGGCAGGGATGAGGATCGTATGCCGCGTGGCCCGCAGCGGCGCCACCGCGCGCAGGCACTCCTCCCGCAACGCCCCGCGGCCGTGGACGAGGATCGCCCATCGTTGCGGGTCCTCCCCCGGCAGGAGCCAGGCGGGCATCGGCCCGACGTCGCTGTCGATCAGGACGTCCTCGGCTGCCAGGCCCAGGCTGACCGGAGGTGGACCCCAATAGAAGTAAGGATTCCAGCGCGCCGGCCCGGGCGCGAGCTCACCGGCATCGACCGCAAGCAGGTCCCGGGCAACCCGGGTCCCATCCGCCGACGTCCACCGGATCTCCCCCACGCGGGCATGACCGGCGCCGGCGTCGAACCACACGCCATACCGACCGGGGACGAGGGTTTCCGGGCCAGCGACGAACTCGACCTCCGCCGAGGTGACGCTCGCAATCTCGACGTCATCGGGTCGGTGGCGATCCGGGGTCAGGACCTTGCGGGCGAAGTAGGCCGCGCCGGCCAGGGAGGCAGCACCGGTGCCCACGACCGCCCCCGCCGAGAGCGCGGCCGCTCCGGCGACCAGGCGACCGATGGGTCTGCCGACTGCTCCGTTGTCACCGTCGAGCAGCGAATCGGGCATCGCGCCTCCCGGGATAAGCGGCGGCTACGCCGAGGCCCGCCACGACCATGAACAATCTATTGTGCAGTGCTATGAGCGGATTGGCGGGCGGCAGCAAGCAGTATGCGGTGAATCTTCCCGAGGACGAGTGGCGGGCGCGACTGACCCCCGCGGAGTTCCATGTCCTGCGGGAGGCCGGGACCGAGCGACCCTTCACCGGCGAGTTCACGGACAGCAAGGCCTCGGGCGTCTACGCCTGCCGCGCGTGCGGCGCGGAGTTGTTCACCTCGACCGAGAAGTTCGAGAGTCACTGCGGTTGGCCGTCCTTCTATGCCCCGCTGGCCGGGGACCGGGTCGAATACATCGAGGACCGGTCCCTGCCCGGACGCCCCCGGGTCGAGGTGCGCTGTGCCAACTGCGGGAGCCATCTCGGCCACGTCTTCGAAGGCGAGGGGTATGCGACGCCGACCGACCAGCGCTACTGCATCAACTCGATCTCGATGACCTTCCGCGACGCCGGCGCCGACTGAGCGACGCGCGAACCGGGTTGCGCCTCAACGCAACTCGCGGACGAGATCGGTGATCTCGCGGCGCGGGCCGGTGAAGAACGGGATCTCTTCGCGCACGTGCAGGCGGGCCCGCGAGGCTCGCAACTCGCGCATGAGATCGACAATGCGGTGGAGTTTGTCTGCCTCGAACGCCAACACCCACTCGTAGTCACCGAGCGCGAAGGACGCGATCGTGTTGGCGCGCACGTCGGGATAGTCGCGGGCCATCTGCCCGTGCTCGCGCAGCATGTCGCGACGTTCGGCATCCTCAAGCACGTACCAGTCGTAGGAGCGGACGAAGGGATAGACGCACACGAAGTTGCGGGCGTGCTCGTCGGCGAGGAAGGCCGGGATGTGGCTTTTGTTGAACTCCGCGGGTCGGTGCAGGGCCAGGTTGGACCACACCGGCTTCAGGTGCCGCCCCACACCCGTGCGCAGGAACGCCTTGTAGGCCCGCTGCAGCGACTCGGCGTCCTCCGCGTGCCACCAGATCATCAGATCGGCGTCGGCCCGCAACCCGGCGACGTCATAACACCCGCGGACCACGACATCCTCGGCGGCGAGGGCGCCGAGGAAGGTCTCGGCCTCCAGTGCCAAGGCGTCGCGATCCCCCTCGCCGATGGGCGTGTCGACGGCGAAGACCGACCACATGGCATACCGGATGGTGTCGTTGATCTCGCGCATGCGTGCGGGGCTGGGCTTGCCGGGATTGGGCTTGGCAGGGGTGGACGTAGCGGGGTTGGGACTGCTCGACATGGCCTCAGTCTCTCAACCCGAGATCGGTGGCCAACGCCCGGGCCGCCTCGCGGCCGGAGGCGATGACGGCCGGGATTCCCACCCCGGTGTATGCCGCGCCGGCCACCTCGATCCGCGGCAGCGCCGACATGGCGGCCCGGATTCGGGCGACACGGGTGAGGTGACCGACGGCATATTGCGGCAGTCCCCCACCCCACCGTTGAACGTGGATGTCGAGCGGTGCCGGGAAGGCCAGCCCGGTGACCTGACCCAGTTCGCGCAGCGCGAGGTCGGCCAACTCGTCGTCTGGGTGCTGCAGGTCGGCTTCGTCTCCATGCCGGCCGAGGGAGACGCGGACGTAGCGCACCGTTCGCGCGGAGTCGGCCAGCCAGCCCCACTTCTGGCTGCTGAAAGTGGCGGCCTTGATGGCGAGGCCTTCGATGGGCGGGACGAGGAAGCCCGAGCCGGACATGTCCGGCATCCCGGTCGCCGGGAACGCGAACGTCACCAGCGCCACCGACGCCGTCTCGATCTCGCCTAAGGCCTCGCTCGCCGAGGGGGCCAAGGGGCCGAGCAGCCGTCGGGTCGCGGCGGCCGGCGTGGCGAGGATCACCCCATCGCACTCGGTCACGCGAGCATCGGGAACCGGCCCGGACGTCACGTGCCACGCCGAGCCGGTCGTTTCCAGGGCTCGGACCATTTCGTGGGAACGCACGTTCCCGCCGGCGTCCCGGATTGCTTGCTCGACCAGACCGGGAAGGTGACCGACACCACCGCGAATCCCGACGAAGGGACTGGCGCCGGTGCCGTTCAGGACGTTTTGCCGGTGCTCGGCCACGAGGTCGAGCAGAGGCCGGGCGCGGGAGGCCGCGGCATACACCGTCGGCATGGTCGCGGCGAGCGAGAGGGAGGCGGCATGCCCGGCATACACCCCGCCGAGAAGGGGCTCGACCAGTCGGTCGACCACGGCGGGACCGAGGGCCGCGCCGACGAAGCCGGCGACGCTGACATCGGAGTCGAGGCGCGGGTGCGGCCACTCGTCCCGGGCGCGCGCCTCCTCGCCCTCATCGAGGATGCCGCGGGCGTCCGCGGCGTCTCCAGGGATGCCCATGAGCGTTCCGCGCGGCAGCGGATGGAGGCGGCCACGGGAGAGCACCGATGCCGATGACGTGGCGGGCGTGACCAAATGGTCGGCAGCACCGATCTCGGTGATCAGGTCCACGGCCTCCGGCCGCGTGGCCAACATGGACTCCGCCCCAACGTCGACCAAGCGACCGCCGATGACCTCCCGGCGCAGCTTGCCGCCGACCCGGTCCGCGCCGTCGAGGACGGTGACATCCACGTCGCCTCGCCACCGCGAGACGAGTTCCCAGGCCGCACTCAGCCCGGCGATGCCACCACCGACGATAACGATTCGACGCACATACCCCACGATTGCACGCGAAGCTGGAACCGCCGACCCCCGGCCTGACGTCGACTCTCCATCACCGCCGCCATCGCACCGCGACTAGGGAGCCTCCGCCATGACCCGATCAGCATCGTCCACCCGTCCCCGCCTTGCCGGAGCCGCCGCGATCCTGGCCGCCGTCGCCCTCGTTGGTGGCTGCAGCGGCAGCGGAGACCAGAGTGCATCGGTTGGTGGAGCCGCTGCGTCATCGCCGAATACGGCATACGCCCAAGACAACGCGACCCGGTCGGCCGTCGGTTCGGCAGTGGGCAAGGACGGTGACACAAAGACGGAGAGTGGCGTCGACGTCGCCGATCAGAAACTCGTGCGCACCGCCACGTTGTCGCTGAAGGTCAAGGACATCGGCGAGGCGACCGCCAAGGTGCGCGCCATCAATCTCGCGGCCCAAGGGTTCGTCCTGTCGGAGAACATCGGCAGCTACCCGGCGAGCAGTACCTCCGACAGCCCCTCGAAGGTAGGAGTCAACCCGAGCACCTACGCCGTGCTGGTGATCTCGGTCTCGGTCGATGCCCTCGATCCGACGCTCGACAAGCTCCAGGCGATCGGGACCGTCCTCGACCGGCATTCCGAAACCGAGAACGTCACTGAGGAGTATGTCGATGTGCAGGCGCGCGTCACCTCGATGAAGAAGTCCGTCGCGCGCATCCAGGACCTCATCGACAAGACGTCCAATATCGACCAGTTGGTGAGGCTTGAGGACGAACTCTCGACCCGGCAGGCCAATTTGGAGGCGATTCAGGCGCGGCTGGCGAGCCTGGAGCGGCAGACGGCCCGCTCGCCGATCACGATCAATGTGACGACCGACCCGGCGCTGGTCGAGGTCGAGGAGACGCCCGCCAGCGGATTCCTCGGCGGCCTGGAGGAGGGATGGAAGGCCTTCGTCGCCTCCATGGTCGCGCTGCTGACCGTGCTCGGTGCGCTCTTGCCGTTCGTGATCCTGCTCGGCATCCTCGCGCTGCCGATGGCCTGGGTTTGGCGGCGTCGACGTGCGGCGGCCAAGCCCACCCGGGTGTATGCCCAACCCGGATCTGGCTCGGCCACTGTCCCGCCGGCCACGTCACGGGAGCCTGCCGAGTCGCCGGAGCTCGCCGAGTCGCCGGAGGTGGCCCAGTCGCCGGAGGCGGCCGAAGGAGCTACGCGCGGGTCGTGAGTTCGTGCACGAGAGTGACCAGGCGGGTGAGCACCGTCGGGTCGGTCTCGGGCAGCACGCCGTGGCCGAGATTGAAGATGTGACCTGGTGCGGCCTGACCCTCACGGAGAATGCGGCGAGTTTGGGCTTCGAGCACCTCCCACGGTGCAAAGAGAAGGGCCGGGTCGAGGTTGCCCTGCACGGCATACGTGCCGCCGACGCGCGTGACGGCCTCGGCGAGGTTGACCCGATAGTCGACGCCGATGACATCGGCGCCGGCCGTGGCCATCGATTCCAGCAACTCGCCGGTGCCGACGCCGAAGTGGATGCGCGGCACGCCGAGTCGGCCGATCTCGGCCAGGACGCGGGCGCTGTGGGGGCGCACGTGCCGCTCGTAATCCGCGCGGGTCAGCGCCCCGGCCCAGGAGTCGAAGAGTTGGACGGCGCTGGCCCCGGCCTCGACCTGGACGGTGAGGAAGGCGGCGGAGATCGTGGCCAGCCGGTCGCAGAGGTCGTGCCAGAGTTGTGGGTCGCCGTGCATCAAGGCCTTGGTCTTGACGTGATTGCGGCTTGGGCCCCCCTCGACCAGGTAGCTGGCCAGCGTGAACGGCGCGCCGGCGAAGCCGATCAACGGGATGTCGCCGAGTTCGCCGACCAGTTGTCGCACGGACTCGGTGATATCGGGGACGAGGTCGGGGGTCAGCGGCGGTAGCCGGTCCAGGTCGGCGCGCGTCCGGATGGGCTCGGCCACGACGGGACCCACCCCGGGGACGATGTCGATGCCGAGCCCGACCGCCGCGACGGGAACGACGATGTCGGAGAAGAAGATTGCGGCGTCGACGCCGTGCCGGCGGACCGGTTGCAGCGTGATCTCGGTGACCAGGTCGGGCCGGCGGCAGCTCTCCAGCATGGCGACGCCTTCCCGCAGCGCGCGGTATTCCGGCAACGAACGCCCGGCCTGGCGCATGAACCACACGGGCGTATGCCGCGCGGCCTCCCCCCGCGCGGCGCGCAGGAGCGGGGAGTCGGCCAGCCGGTCACGGCTGGCGGCACTGGGCGCGGTTGTCTCTGGCGCGGTCGCGTCGGGGGCGGTCGAGTCGAGGTCGCTGGCAGAGCGAGTGGTCGCCTGCTGCCTGGGTCCGGAGGTCACGGCCCGAATCGTATGCCGCGCCCCCCGACTCCCGAACTTGAGCACGCCTTACGTTCTTGAGCACGCGCTGGAGCGCGTGCTCAAGAACGTAAGGCGTGCTCAAGTTCGGGAGGGGAGGCAAAGCCCGGGAGGGGTGGCACAAGGCCGGGACTGAGGGGGCCAGGGGGTCTAGGCCGCAGCGATCAGGACCACGCCGAGCATCGTCACGACGACCCCAGCGGTCTGGATGGGGCGGAGGCGCTCGCGGAGCACGGCATACGCCCAGAGCGCGGTGACCACGGGATAGAGGGAGCCGAGGACGGCGGCGACGCTGACATAGCCATAGGACGAGGCGTAGGCGAACAGTGCGTTGGCAGTCAGGTCGGCCAGGCCGATGAAGGCGAGGGCCGGAACGTCGCGGCGGGTCATCCCGCCGGCACGACGCAACACCAGCGCGACGATGGCGAAGAGCAGGACGGAGGTGAGCCGCATACCCCAAAGCGTGTGCATGATGGAGGAGCGGCCACCACGGTCGAGGCTGTAGAGCGTGATCCCGAAACCGAGACCGGCGCAGCAGGCCAAGAGGACGGGGCGACGCGCGAGGCCCGCATCGAGTTCCGGGCCGGAGGCGAGCAGGACGCCGGTGGCGGCGAGCGCCATACCTCCCCAGGTGACACCCGAGGGTTGCTCGCCGCCCAGGACCCCGAGGAGAACGGGGACGACGACGCCGAGGGAGGCGATCGGCGCGACCACGCCCATCGTCCCGGTGCTGAGAGCCGCATAGAAGCAGACGAGCGCGCACGCCCCGCTCATCCCCGACAGCAGCGCCCAGACCGGCCACGAACCGTCGGGCAACTCCCCCGACGCGAGCACGAGTGTCGTCATCACCACCAGGCTCAGGGCCTGCGACCACCCGACGACCGCAGCCGCGGGGCGGCGCTTGGCCACGATGCCCGCGGCGAAATCCGATGTCCCCCAGACGAGAGAGGACAACAAGGCCAGCAACGCGGTCACCGGGGGAGGTTATCGGTGACCGGCGACACGCTGCCGCTCGGTTCACCAATACCGGCGCTGGGCCGAAGACACGCCCTAACCTGCAAGATGTGGCGAGCCGCTCCCTTCCTTCCGCGGCGCCGGCGGCCTTCGCCGCGGCGCTGGCGTCCTTGCGTGCCGCCCGGATCCGTCCCGAGTTGCGCTTGACCGAGGTGCCACCCCCGGCCCGCATCGCCCCGCATGCCGTGGCCCTCACGGCCGAGGTGATCGGCGGCTCTGACGACGACGACGATCTGGCATCCGGCCGGTTCGTGCTCCTTCACGACCCGGCGTGCCCGGAGCCGTGGGGCGGACCGTGGCGCATCGTGACCTTCGCGCGTGCGGAGTTGGAGCCGGAGATGGGCATCGACCCGTTCCTGAGCGAGGTCGGTTGGTCGTGGCTGGTGGAGTCGTTGGAGTCCTATGCGGTGGAGTTCACCGCGGAGGCCGGGACCGTCACGACCGTGGTGTCGGAGAGCTTTGGCGGCCTCCGCGAGCGTGCCCGCGTGGTGGAGTTGGAGGTCCGGGCATCCTGGACGCCGACGGACGGGGACCCGGCGGCCCATCTCGAGGCCTGGAGTGACTTGTTGTGCACCATCGCGGGACTCCCGCCCCTGCCGGAGGGAGTCGTCGCCCTTCCGGGAAGGCGCCGGTGACCAGATGACCCAACCTCCGATTTCGGCGACGCTCCCGCCCGCGGACTCCGTGCGGCCCTTGGCCGAGCCCGCGGACGGCGTCCCCGCGATCGTGGCCTCCGAACGGGCCCTCGATGAGACGGCCGCGGCGATCGCGGCGGGCTCGGGCTCGGTGGCCATCGACGCCGAGCGCGCGTCCGGCTATCGCTATGGCCAGCGGGCCTATCTCGTGCAGGTGCGGCGCGAGGGGTCGGGCACGGCGCTGATCGACCCGATGGCCGTCCCCGACTTGGCTCCGCTCAACACCGCCATCAACGGCGCTGAGTGGATCCTGCACGCGGCCACCCAAGATCTCGCGTGCCTTGCCGAGGTTGGGTTGCGACCGAAGCAACTGTTCGACACGGAGTTGGCTGCCCGACTGCTCGGTATGCCGCGCGTCGGCCTCGCCGCCGTCGTCGAGCACTATCTCGGGCTGACCCTCGCCAAGGAGCACTCGGCCGTCGACTGGTCGACCAGACCGCTGCCGACGGACTGGTTGAAGTACGCGGCCCTCGACGTCGAAGTCCTCGGGGAGGTTCGCAACCTCATGGGCGTCGATCTCGCCCGATCCGGGAAGGCGGAGTGGGCGCGGCAGGAGTTCGCCGCCCTCATCACCTGGGCGCCGGCGGTGAAGGTCGACCCCTGGCGCCGGACCTCGGGGCTGCACAAGGTTCGCGGCGCCCGCGGGCTGGCCTACGTGCGTGAGTTGTGGTTCGAGCGCGACCGGATGGCCGCCGAGCGCGACACCGCACCCGGCCGGGTGACGCCCGACGCGGTCTTGCTGGAGATCGCGCATCACGCGGTGGCCTCACCCGGCACCCTCCCCGACGGGCCGCGCTCCATCGCGCGCGCCCGGCGCAATTGGCTGGCCGCCTTGAATCGCGCCGATGCCCTGCCCGAGAGCGAGTTGCCCCCGCCGTCCTTGCCCAACGACGGGCCGCCGCCCCCGCGCGCGTGGGCGGACAAGAATCCGGTGGCGGCCCGCCGACTCACCCAGGCGCGGGCGTTGCTGACCACCTTCGGGGAGGAGCACGACATACCGATCGAGAATGTGTGCTCGCCCGAACCGCTGCGGCGGGTGGTGTGGTCACCCCCGGACGATGCCCCCGAGGCCGGTGCGTTCGATGCCGCGCTCGCCGCCCAGGGCGTGCGTGCCTGGCAGCGCGAGATCGTGGTGCCGATCTTGCAGCAGTCGTGGACGTGAGCGTCGTCACCGTGGCACCAGGCCCGCACTAAGCGATCGCTTAGTATCCTCGGGATGATCCCGGGGACGCCCCTGTGCGCCCGGACCAATCCCAACGAGGAGGAGCGCTGTGGCGCGTCAACGTCGTGAGGTCGTCTTCGTCGACGGGGTTCGGACCCCGTTCGGCAAAGCCGGCGCCAATGGCATGTATGCCGAGACCCGCGCGGACGATCTGGTCGTCCGCTGCATTCGCGAGCTGCTGGCGCGCAACCCGCAACTCCCGCCGGAGCGCGTCGAGGAGGTCGCCGTCGCCGCGACCACCCAGATCGGCGATCAGGGCCTGACGCTGGGACGGATCGCCGCATTGCTCTCGGGGCTTCCCAAGACCACCCCCGGCTACTCGATCGACCGCATGTGCGCGGGTGCGATGACGGCGGTGACGACGACGGCGGGCGCAATCTCGTTCGGCGCCATCGATATTGCGATCGCCGGCGGCGTCGAGCACATGGGCCGCCACCCGATGGGCGAGGGCGTCGACCCCAACCCGCGGATCGTCGCCGAGAAGCTCGTGGATCCCTCCGCACTCGTCATGGGCAAGACCGCGGAGAACCTCCACGACCGCTTCCCGCAGCTGACCAAGGAGCGTTGCGACGCATATGCCGTGGCGTCCCAAGACAAGCTCGCAGCGGCATACGCCGAGGGCAAGATCCAACCCGACCTGGTGACCATGGCGACTCGCAGTGCCACCAAGGGCTACGGGCTCGCGACCGCTGACGAGCCACCGCGCCCGGGCACGACGGTGGCGGATCTGGCCGGGCTGAAGACCCCCTTCCGAGCCCACGGGCGGGTCACCGCGGGCAATGCCGCGGGCCTCAACGACGGCGCCACCGCGTGCCTGCTGGCCGAGGAGGCGACCGCGAAGGAACTCGGTCTGCCGGTGCGAATGCGGCTGGTGGAGTTCGCTTTCGTCGGCGTCGAGCCGGAGGTCATGGGCATCGGCCCGGTGCCCGCGGCCGAGAAGGCGCTGGCCAAGGCCGGCCTCACCATCGATGACATCGGCCTGTTCGAACTCAACGAGGCGTTCGCTGTGCAGGTGCTCGCCTTCCTCGACCACTTCGGCATCGCCGACGACGATCCCCGCGTGAATCCGTATGGCGGTGCCATCGCCACCGGCCACCCCCTCGCCTCCTCCGGGGTGCGGCTGATGACGCAGCTGGCGCGGCAGTTCGAGGAGCACCCCGAGGTGCGCTATGGGATGACCGCCATGTGCATCGGCATCGGGATGGGCGGCGCCGTCATCTGGGAGAACGCCAACCACCCCGACTACGGCAAGGAGGCCTGAGCCATGAGCCAGACCACGACTGACAAGGCTGCCGCAGACTTCACCAGCGAAGTGGTGACCAAGGCGCTAGCGCAGGACGTCCGACTGCCGGGTGACGGTGGCGTGCTCGCCCTGATCACGCTCGACAACGGGTTCGATCACACCAAGCCCAACACCTTTGGGCCGGCGACGCTGGCCGGGCTCGCCGAGGTCGTGTCCACCCTGGAACAGCGGGCCGGTGCGGGCGAGATCGCGGCCGTTGCGATCACGGGCAAGCCGTTCATCTTCGCTGTCGGGGCCGACCTGACGGGCGTCCCGTTCGTCACGCAACGCGCCCAGGCGCTGGAGATCGCCCAAGCCGGGCACGCCGTTTTCGCACGGATCATGGACCTGCCGGTGCCGACCTTCGCCTTCGTCAACGGTGCGGCGATGGGCGGCGGCGTGGAGATCGCCCTCGCGTGCGACTACCGGACGATCTCGGCCGGAGTCCCCGCGCTGGCACTCCCGGAGGCATTCCTCGGGCTCGTGCCCGGGTGGGGTGGGTGCTTCCTCCTGCCTAACCTGATCGGCGCGCAGAAGGCACTGAAGGTGATCATCGAGAACCCGATGAACACCAACAAGATGATGAAAGGACCCGAGGCGGTCAAGCTCGGGATCGCCGACGCGATGTTCGCGCCGGCCGACTTCCTCGAGTCCTCGATCGCGTGGGCGGCCGGAGTTCTGGCCGGGACCGTGACGGTCGAGCGGGCGCCGGTGGATCGTGAGGAGACCACCTGGAACACCGCCATCGCGATGGCCAAGGCCCTTGTCGATGTGAAGACGGGCGGGACTTCGCCCGCGCCATACCGCGCCTTGGAGCTGGTCTCCGCGGCGCGCACGGCCGAGCGCGCCGACGCCTTTGCAGCCGAGGACGAGGCGCTGGCCGACCTCCTCATGGGAGACCCGCTGCGGGCCGGGCTCTACTCCTTCGACCTGGTGCAAAAGCGGGCGAAGCGACCGGCCGGAGCGCCGGACAAGGCGCTCGCGCGGCCGGTGACGAAGGTCGGGATCGTGGGTGCCGGGTTGATGGCGGCACAGTTGGCCCTGCTGTTCGCCAAGAGCCTGGAGGTCCCGGTCGTGATGACCGACCTGGACCAGGAGCGCGTCGACAAGGGCCTGGCCTATGTTGCCGCGCAACTGAGCGATCAGGTCGGCAAGGGCCGAATGGGTCAGGACACCGCCAACAAGATCGGTGCCCTGGTCACGGGCGCCACCGACAAGGCGGGCTTCGCGGACGCCGACTTCGTCATCGAAGCGGTGTTCGAGGAGATGAGCGTCAAGAAGCAGGTCTTCGCCGAAGTCGAGGCCGTCGTGAGCGCCGAGTGCGTGCTGGCGTCCAATACCTCCTCGCTGTCGATCAGTGAGATGGCCGCGGACCTGGTGCACCCGGAGCGGGTCGTCGGCTTCCACTTCTTCAACCCCGTTGCGGTGATGCCGCTGCTGGAGATCATCCCGGGCGAGCAGACCGACGATGCCGCCCTGGCCACGGCGTTCGCGGTCGGGAAGGCGCTGCGCAAGACCACAATCCGCGTCAAGGACAGCGCGAGCTTTATCGTCAACCGCCTGCTCGGGCGATTCATGGGCGAATACAGCCGCATCGTCGACGAGGGCACCCCGGTGGCCACCGCCGACCGCGCGGTCGCGGGGATCGCACCCATGCCGCCATACGTGCTGCTTGGCCTGGTGGGACCCGCGATCGCGCTGCACAACGCACAGACGCTGGTCAGGGCGTTCGGTGACCGCTTCTATATCTCGCCAACCATCGAGGCCCTGGTGGCGGCCAAGAAGCCGACCTTTGATGCGTCGATGCAGGTGCCGGCGGAGTCGCCCGTCGAGTTGAGCGCGCCGGAAGCTCGCGAGCGGATCCTGTCGGCGATTGCGGACGAGATCGGCATCATGCTGGCCGATGGCGTCGCGCAGGCGCCGATGGACATCGACCTGGCGATGATCACGGGCGCCGGATTCCAGTTCTGGAATGGCGGCATCTGCCCGCTCCTGGACCGGGAGGGCGTCTCCGAAAAGGTACTCGGCCGTCGCCTCCTCCCCGCCGGAGTGGCCAGCGTTCCCGCCGGCTAGGTCGCTCGCCCCCCCCCGACCCGAACTTGAGCACGCCTTACGAACTTGAGCACGTCATGGAAGACGTGCTCAAGTTCGTAAGGCGTGCTCAAGTTCGATGGGAGGGGCGAGCGTGCGGGGGCGGGGGCGCGCCGCCACGATAGGCGAGGTCACGGCGCCAATCTCATATGTGAGGTATGCTTGGTGCCTGTGTCCGACGATTACTTGAACCGCATCGGCAACCTCATCCGGGATGCGCGGCGTCATAAGGGAATGACCCAGACCGACCTCGCCACCTCACTCGGCACCAGCCAGAGCGCCGTTGCGCGCATCGAGCAGGGTGGCCAGAACCTCAGCCTGGAGATGCTCGCGCGCATCGGCGAGGCGCTCGACAGCGAGTTCGTCTCGCTCGGGCATTCGCAGCCGCAGCACCTTCGCGTTGTCGGCGGGGCACAGCTGTCCGGCTCGATCGAGGTCAAGACCTCCAAGAACGCCGCGGTCGCCCTGCTCTGCGCCGCGCTGCTCAACAAGGGCCGCACGACCCTGCGCAGCCTCGCCCGCATCGAGGAGGTCAACCGGATCATCGAGGTGCTGGGCTCGATCGGAGTCAAGACGCGGTGGCTCCCGGGCTCCAGCGACCTGGAGATCATCCCGCCGGCGCGCGTGGACCTCGACGCGATCGACGTCGACGCGGCTCGTCGCACCCGCACGGTCATCATGTTCCTCGGGCCGCTGCTGCACGAGTTCGACTCTTTCCGCCTGCCGTATGCCGGTGGCTGCGACCTCGGCACCCGCACCATCGAGCCGCACCTCATCGCCCTGCGTCACTTCGGACTCAATGTCGTTGCGACACACGGTTTTTATGACTGCAGTGCCGATATCGGCGCCGGCCCGGCGAAGCCGATCGTCCTCACCGAGCGCGGCGACACGGTCACCGAGAACGTCCTGATGGCGGCGGCGCGCTATGACGGTGTCACCGTCCTGCGCAACGCCTCCTCCAACTACATGGTCCAAGACCTTTGCTTCTTCCTGCAGAAGCTCGGGGTGCAGATCGACGGGATCGGCACGACGACGCTGACCGTGCACGGCAAGCGTGAGATCGACGTCGACGTCGAATACCAGCCCAGCGAGGACCCCATCGAGGCGATGAGCCTCCTAGCCGCCGCGGTCGTCACCGATTCCGCCATCACCATCAAGCGCGTCCCCATCGAGTTCCTTGAGATCGAGATGGCGACCTTGGAGACGATGGGGATGCAATACGAGGTGACTCCCGAATACACCTCGGCGAACGGTCATACGCGCCTGGTGGATCTCACCACCGTGCCGGGGCCGCTGAAGGCGCCGGCTGACAAGATCCACCCGATGCCCTTCCCGGGTCTCAATATCGACAATCTGCCGTTCTTCGCCCTCATCGCGGCCAAGGCCGAGGGCACGACGATGATCCACGACTGGGTCTATGAGAACCGCGCCATCTATCTCACCGAACTCACCAAAATCGGCGTGCGGGTGCAGTTGCTCGACCCCCACCGCGTCATGATCTCGGGCCCCACGCCGAAGTTCCGTGCCGCCGAGGTCGTCTGCCCGCCGGCGCTGCGTCCCGGCGTGGTCGTCCTGCTGGCGATGCTGGCCGCGCCCGGCACCTCCGTCCTGCGCAATGTCTACGTCATCAATCGTGGGTATGAGGATCTGGCCGAGCGCCTCAATGCCCTCGGCGCCACCATCGAGACCTTCCGCGACATCTGATCGCACTCCTTCTCCTCCCCGACGCGGGCGGTGGTCGAGCTTGACGGAAAACGTCAACCGGTTGCCGCCCGCGCGTCACATTCCGTTCCCGACCGCGACCTTGCCCCCTTGACAGGCTGACCGGGCCACTTCGGCTCCGTCCGTCCCGACTCGGAGGCATTCCATGACGATTCCCCTTCGCCGCGACCTGCCCATGGCCGGTCTGACCCACGGCAAGCGCAGCCCGCTGACCTGTGCGCTGCGGTGCGGCAACCAGTGCGCCCACGCGGCGCCCAACCCGACGAGCAACCCGACCTTTCGCGACATCGCGGCATCCGCCCTCAGTCGCCGGGCGGCACTGACCGGGGCCAGCGGCCTCAGCCTGTCGTTGCTCGCCGCCCCGGCCATGGCCAGCGAAGATGAGCGCACTGCCCCACCGCTTGCCTTTGCCACCATCGCCCCCGTGGCCGCCGAGGTTGACGACGTCACGGTCCCGCGTGGCTATCGCTGGGACGCGATCCTGCGCTGGGGCGACCCGCTATTCACGGGCGTGCCGAATCTCACGGCGTCCGGCACCACCGCGGCCGACCAAGCCAAGCAGTTCGGCTACAACTGCGACTACCTCGACATCATCGTCGACAAGGGCAGCACGACCAAGGCCGTGCTCGTGGCGAATCACGAGTACACCAACGAGAACATCATGTTCCCCCCGGACACCGACGCCGAGACGATCGCGCGCACGGCCTGGGCGGCCCATGGGCTGTCCGTCGTGGAACTGCGCCGCTCCGCAGCAGGCAAGCCGTGGCGGTATGTCGTGGGCGGTCGCCGCAACCGCCGGATCACCCTGGACAGCACCACCTTTGCCGTCGACGGTCCGGCGGCCGGGTCAACCCTGCTGCAGACGCCCGCGGACCCGACCGGCAAGGCCGTGATCGGCACGATGAACAACTGCTCTGGCGGCACGACTCCGTGGGGAACCGTGCTCTCGGGCGAAGAGAACTTCCACCAGTACTTCTACGCGGCCGGTACTACGCCCCAAGAGGCCCGCTACGGCCTTGGCACCTCCGGCGACAGTCGCCGCTGGCGCGACTTCGACCAGCGCTGGGACGCCACGTCCGCCGCGGGCGCCAACGAGCCGAACCGCTTCGGTTGGATCGTCGAGGTCGATCCGCAGAATCCGACGTCGACCCCGGTCAAGCACACCGCGATGGGCCGCCTCAAGCACGAGGGCGCCAATGTGATCATCGCGGCGAACGGCAAGGTCGTTGCCTACATGGGTGATGACGAGCGCTTCGAATATGTCTACAAGTTCGTCTCGCGCGACCGCTACGACGGCTCCGGCACGGCCGCGGCCCGAGCCAAGAACAAGCGACTGCTGAGCAATGGGGATCTTTTCGTCGCGCGCTTCACCGGCGACGGTCTCGAGGACGGTGTCAGCGACGGCACCGGCGTGTGGCTGCCGCTCACGAAGGCTGGCGCCTCGGTGGTGCCGGGCATGTCGATCGAGGAGGTCCTCGTCTACACCCGCTTGGCGGCCGACACGGTCATGCCGACCAAGATGGACCGTCCCGAGGACGTGCAGCCCAGCCTGAAGACTCGGCGCATCTATGTCGCTTGCACCAACAACAGCAAGCGCACCGCCACCGACATCGATGAGGCGAATCCGCGGCCAGCCAACAAGGACGGGCACATCGTCGAGATCATCGAGACCAACAACGCCAACACCGCCCCGACCTTCCGGTGGAACCTGCTGCTCATCTGTGGTGATGCGGCGTCGGCCGGCACCTACTTCGGTGGCTACTCCGGGCCCGTCTCGCCCATCTCCTGCCCAGACAACCTCGCCTTCGACTCGACGGGGCACTTGTGGATCAGCACCGATGGGCAGCCGGGGTCGATCGGACTGGCCGACGCGCTGCACCACGTCGCCCTGGCCGGGCCGGAGCGCGGCCGCGTCCGTCAGTTCTTGGCGGTCCCCGCTGGTGCCGAGACGTGCGGTCCGGTCATCCACGACAAGGACGGATCGGTCTTCGTGGCGGTCCAGCACCCCGGTGAGGACGGCTCATGGGAGGCCCCGCAGTCGCTCTTCCCCGACTTCGTCACCCCGGGCTCGACTCCGGCCGCCGGCAAGTTCGCCGGCCCGCGGCCGAGCATCGTCCAGGTCACTCGACGCTGAGGCGCTGGCCGATCTCGGCGCGCGTCCCCGCCGCCACCGTGAGGTGGTCGTCCAGGACGCGAGCGGACTCGACGCACACGAAGTGCGGCCACGCGTCGCCGAGATCGGCCATCCCGGCTGCTTTGTCGCCGAACGGATTCCACACCACCGTTTGAGTATTGCCAACACCCGTCGCTAGCACGGTCCGCCCCAGTCCGGGGTCGTGCAGGCTCACCGGGGTGGCCCGGGCATACACCCGATCGGTCTCCTCCACGAGCGCCACGGGGCCGTCCTGCCGCGTCCGGACTCCCTCGGCCACCTTGTCCACATAGTCGGCACCATCCAGTCCGCTCAGCCGCACTTCGCGGACGTCACCGACGCGCAGGTAGCTGTGCAGGGCCCATTCAACATCGAGGGCGCTCGTCCCCGCGTCCACGGCGAGGACGACATCAAGCGCGCTCCCCATGGTCACTGACAGAGTGAACACCGCGTCCTGGTCGTATGCCGCGCCGCCCGGCGCCGCGGCATACTCACCGCTGGTGAGGCGCAGGATGACGCGCACGTCGTCCTGCTCCCGGGTGACGTCGGCGACGCGCCACTGTGAGGTCCGCAGGAACCCGTGGGCCGGGGTCCGGTCGCCTTTGCGGCCCGGGCCGAACCACGGCCCGCAGAGCGGAATGCCGCCGCGGATGGCTTTCCCCGGTGAGAAGCTTGTGTGCGGCGAGACAAAGAGCACGTCCGCGGACTGGCCGGTCGGTCGCCACGAGGTGACGGTGGCACCGTTGAGGCTGATCTCTCCGGCGACAGCGGGAGTGGCGATGCGCAGTCGGGCGCTGCCCCCGCTCTCGTCGAGTGCTACTCCGTCAGGGAGGGCCGAATCCGTCATGGGCGCAGGCTATCGAGGTGCGCACTCCCTAGGCAGCGTCGCGCGCCCGGGTCTCCTCGCCGCTCGGATAGCGATCGACCTGGGCCTGACCGGTGAGGCCGGCGATCCGGCTCATCAGCAGATCGGTTACCTCGCGCCAGGCCGCCGGGTCCTCCTCGCGGCCCGCCCACGCCGACAGGTCCAGCGGCGTGCCGTAGTCGATCGTGACCGGACCGCGTCGGATGCCGCCCTTGCTGCCCGGGAGCCGGACGTCCCGGGTGCCGGTGACCCCGACGGGAACGATGGGCACGCCCGTTGGCAGCGCGAGACGGGCGACCCCGGTTCGACCCCGATAGAGCCGGCCGTCAGGTGAGCGGGTTCCTTCGGGAAAGATCGCGACGACACCGCCTTCGGCCAGCAGTCGTCGTGAGGTCTCCAGGGCCGGATTGGCGGCGCTGGCGCTCTGCGGGTCGATCGGCACCTGACCGATCGCCGAGAGGAACCAGCCCAGCAATCGACCGCCAATTCCCTTGCCGGAGTAGTACTTCGACTTGGCAACGAAGATGACCTTGCGCGGCACGCCCATACTGATCCCGACCGGATCGATGAAGGCGATGTGGTTGGACGCCAGGATGAAGGGCCCGCTTTTCGGCAGGTTCTCCCGCCCCCGCCAGCGAAGTCCCAGGAACCACCAGGCGAGCGGACCGAGACCGACGAACTTGAAGAACCAGTACCACATCGGTCAGCGGGCCAGCGCGGCGGCGATCGCGTCGGGGGTCAGCCCGATCTGGTCGAGCACCTGACCACGGGTGGCGTGGTGCAGGAACTCGCGCGGGATCGCAAAGACGGACGTGGTCGCGGGGTTGCCGTCGGCGCGCAGCGCGGCGACGACCTGCTCCCCCACGCCGCCGACCGCGACGTTGTCCTCGATGACCGCGATGCGTCCGACGCCCCGCGCCAGGTCAACAAGTTCCGGGGCCACCGGGACGACCCACCGGGGATCGACCACCATGACCTTCTGGCCCTCGGCCGCGAGCTTGCCGGCCACGGTGATCGCGGTCGCCACCATCGACCCAACCGCCACGATCAGCATGTCCGCCTCGGCGCCATCGGTGTGATCCGCGACCACATCCAACGGCCCGATCGAGCGCACCGCCTCGATCGGCGCAGCCACACTTCCCTTGGGGAAGCGGATGACCGTCGGCCCGTCGGCGACATCGACGGCCTCGCGCAGGGCCCGGGCCACCGACTGTCCGTCGCGGGGAGCGTTCAGCCGCAGCCCCGGAATGACCCCGCAAATCGACATATCCCACATGCCGTGATGCGAGGCGCCGTCGGGGCCGGTGATCCCGGCTCGGTCGAGGACGATCGTCACTCCCGCTTGATGGAGGGCGGCGTCCATCAGGAGTTGATCGAAGGCGCGATTGAGGAAGGTCGCATAGACCGCGACGACCGGGTGGAGCCCGGCAAACGCCATACCGCTGGCCATCGTCACCGCATGCTGCTCGGCGATGCCGACGTCGATGATGCGATCCGGGTAGGCCTTGGCGAAGGCACCGAGCCCGACCGGGATGAGCATCGCGGCGGTCACGCCGACCACATCTCGTCGCTCGGCGCCGATCTCGACCATCGCGTCACTGAACTCGTCGGTCCAACTGCGCCCGGCGATCTCGAAGGGCAGGCCGGTCTCGGGGTTGATGACCCCGACCGCGTGGAACTGATCGGCCTCATCCTGGCGGGCCGGCTCGTAGCCGCGGCCCTTCTGGGTCAGGACGTGCACCAGCACCGGGCCGCCGAAGGCCTTGGCCCGGCGCAACGCCGCCTCGAGCGCCGCACTGTCGTGCCCGTCGATCGGGCCGATGTATTTCAGCCCCAGATCCTCGAAAAGTCCTTGCGGCGCAACGACATCCTTGATGCCCTTCTTGACCCCATGGAGAGCTCGCTCCATGGCGCCGCCGACCACCGGCGCCCGCCGAAGGGTGTGCTTGCCCCAGTCGAGGAACTGCTCGTAGCCCTGGGTCGTGCGCAGCGTCGACAAGTGCTCGGCGAGTCCGCCGATCGTCGGGGCATACGAGCGCTCGTTGTCGTTGACCACCAGCACGAGCGGCAGGGACTTGTCGGCGGCGATGTTGTTGAGGGCTTCCCAGGCCATCCCCCCGGTGAGGGCGCCGTCTCCGATCACGGCAACCGTATGCCGCCGGTGCCCGGCGATGGCGCGCCCCTTGGCGATGCCGTGGGCCCAGGAGAGCGAGGTGCTCGCGTGGGAGTTCTCGACGACGTCGTGCGGGGACTCGGCACGGCTCGGGTAGCCCGAGAGGCCGCCTCGGCTGCGCAGTGCGGAGAAGTCCTGCCGTCCGGTGAGGATCTTGTGAACATAGGACTGATGGCCGGTGTCGAAGATGATGGCATCGCGCGGGGAGTCGAAGACCCGGTGCAGCGCGATGGTCAACTCGACGACGCCGAGGTTGGGCCCGAGGTGGCCACCCGTGCGCGAGACCGCGTTGACCAAGAAGTCTCGGATTTCTTGGGCCAGGTCACCGATCTGGTCGGCGGGCACGGCCTTGAGGTCGGCCGGGCCGCCGATCTGCTCCAACAAACTCACCAGTTCAGTCTAGGTTCACCCGGTCGTCACCCGATGGCGACCGCGCCCCAAGCCGCGCAATCGGCACGGAGTTCGCCCACGCTCCTCACAACTTCGGCACAAAACTCTTGCCCTGCAAGGCCTCGTGGATCAGCCGAGCACCACGAGCAGCCGCGAGCAGGCGCACGCCCTCGTGCTCCAGTCCGTTCATCAACGCCGCAACTCCTTCAGGTGGCACGAAATCGGCCATCTCCACGCGGGCCTCGCGGTAGGCCTGCCGCATCGCGACGAGTTGGGCATCGATATGCCGACCCGTCAACCAGGCAAGGGCCACCGGGTAGCGGCGCCACCCGGCATACGCCCGGTAGTCGGCGGGACAGTGATCGAGCAGCCAGGAGACCGCCGGGACCTCCCACCCCTCGACCTGCGGTGGGGGCACGGCGCCGGGCCACCCCGGGGGTCCCGCCTGCGGTCGACTGTCGAACACAACATCGATATTACCGCGCGCCGCCGACAGCCTGGCAACGATCAGGCGATGTCGACGATGACCTCGTCCGGCAACCCGGTCACGGTCGGCACCCCATGCCGATCCAGTTCGACGCTGAAGGGGGTCGCCCCCCACCTCAGCCCGTCGACCCGGAGCGTCCCAAACGGGCTCGGCCGCATCGGGCGCAGTCGCAATCGACCGGAGGGGACGTCGGCCGAAATGCCGAGCACCGCGGTGACGATTGTGGCGGCCGAGGCGGCGGCCCAGGCCTGCGGCCGGCAGGACGCCGGATAGGGCGCGGGCTTGTGACCGATGGCGTCTCCGGCAAACAACTCCGGCGCCCGGTAGTCGAGCGGAACGGCGGAGGCAACCAGCCCGAGGGCGATCGGCGCGGCCTGCGTCGACAGCCCCTCCTTGACCATCCCCAACAGCGCGATTGCCGTGTCGTGCGTCCACACCGAACCCGTGTGATAACCGATCGGGTTGTAGGCCGCGTTGTCTCGCGACAAGGTACTGATCCCGAACTCCCCCAACAGATTCGGCGCCGACAGCGTCTCCACGACCGAGGTCGCCTCGGCCGGGGTCAGCGCACCGCTGCCGAGGGCGTGCCCCATATTGCTGCCGAGTCCGTCGATAGCCCGCCCGTCGCCGTCGAGGGCCATCGCCAGGAAACGCTGCCCGTCGCGCTCGACCCAGTAGCTCTCCCGAATCCGCTCGGCGAGAGCATCCGCCCACATGCGCCACGCGTTGGCGTCGCCCTCCCCCATCGCCTCGACGAGGTCGGCGGCCCCGCGGGCGGCCTCCACGGCATACGTCTGCGCCTCGAGAAGCGCGATCGGCGCGGACGCGATCCGGCCGTCATGGAAGCGCATCGAGTCGCCGGAGTCCTTCCATCCTTGGTTGCTCAAGCCGTGACCGGTGGTGTCGACGTAGCGCAGCAGACCGAGGTCGTTGTCCGCGGCACCGATGATCCACTCCATGGCGGCATGCAGGTTCGGCAGCAGCGCCCGGACGTCGTCGTCGGCCAAGCCCCAGCGCCAGGCGTCGTGCAGGAGGATCAGCCACAAGGGGGTTGCGTCCACGGTGCCGTAGTAGGTCGGCGTGAGGTCGAGGCCGCCGCCGTGGTCGACGAACTGTCCCCGCCGGATTTCGTGCAGGATCTTGCCCGGCTCCTCCGCGGCATTCGGGTCGACGACCGTGCCCTGCCGGCGCGCGAGGGTGCGCAGGGTCCCTCTCGCGAGGGTGGTGTCGAAAGGCAGCAGAAAGCGCGCGGCCCAGATGGAGTCGCGGCCGAAAAGCGTGAGATACCAAGGGGTTCCGGCTGCCGCGAACACCTCGTCCGGTGCCTCGGGGTCGGTCAGAAGCAAGTGGCGCAGGTCGGTGAGGCTGGTCGCGAAGAGTTGCGTCAGCCGCCGGTCACCCGAATCCACGGCAACCTGGGACCAGTCGACTTCACTCGAGCCCGCATCGGCGTCGAAGTGCGAGCCGGAGCGTCGTTCGGCAGTCACCGTCACGGTGACGGTGACTGGAGTCCCGAGAGTGAGCCGCAGCGGAATCTCCACTACCGACGGAGCGTCGGCGGTGCCGAGTGCGTGGCTGGCGGGGACCGGATCGACGGCAACGGTGGTCGTATGCCGCGCGTCCGCCCACGTCAACGCAAACCCGTCCCCTTGCGTGACCAGAGTCGCCGGCAACAGCTCGCCTCGCGGGTAGCCGCCCTTGATCCGGGACAGTTCCGCCCCGTCGCCGCCCAGTTCCAGACGTAGTGTGGTGCTTACCGGGTCGGCGGCGCGGGAGATCAGCGTGATGGTCTCGGTCAACACCGGCCCGGCCAGCCCCCGGTCGACATGGACCTCGACGGTCGGATCTGGCCCCTCGGCGCCGACATTACGCGCGCAACTCCAGATGCGGGTGCGGTTGCCCATGGAGGCCGCCTGGATAGCGACCGGCGCCTCCTCGTCCAGGTGGAGTTCGTCGAGGCTGAGAACCCGTCGGTCGTCGACTATCAGCCCGCAACCCGGTTGCCGCAAGCTGCCGGTGCGTGCCGACAGCATTGTGGCCGGGCCGTCGACGGCGATCTCGAGGGCGTGCAGCCAGGGTTGGCGGGCCGATGCAGACACGGGAACTCTTTTCGCAAGAGGGCTTGACAGACGGGCACGGACGGTCGAAAGTGAGCAAATCTGATCGTTCAAATACCGTGGAAAAGTGTTTGAACGCTTCAGAGTCCGAGCCAAATTTGGACCAGAGTCTGCGATCCGTCAATGAAGAGGGAGCAAGGGTGACCGTTAGCCGGGTGACTATTCGCCACGTGGCCGAGGCTGCTGGAGTGTCACGGCAGACGGTCTCCAATGCCCTGGTCCACCCGGAGCGGCTCAAGGCCCCGACCTTGGAGAAGGTCCAAAGCGTCATCGCGGAACTCGGCTACCGCCCCTCCAGCGCGGCGCAGTCACTGCGTTCTCAGCGCACCGGAGCCGTCGGCTTCGAATTGCTTGCGATCGGCTCGGCCAATCGCAACGAGATCATCTACCCGTTCACGGTTGCCTTGTCCGAGATGGCCATCGGCCACAACTGCCACGTTGTCACCTTCAGCGCGGCGGGTGCGCAGAGCCCCACCGAGGGCTACGAGGACATGATTCGCGCCCAAGTGGTCGACGCCTTCATCATCGCCGACACGCACAAGGGCGACCCGCGCCCCGCTTGGCTCGACAAGGCGGGAGTGCCGTATGCCGCGTTCGGCCGGGTCTGGGGTCGCCCCGACATCACGTCGTGGGCAGACGTGGACGGCGCGGCCGGCCTTCTCGACGCGACCAACCATCTCTTCGCGGTGGGATACGCCCAGGTCGGCTACCTCGGCTGGCCGTTCGGCTCCTCGATCGGCGACGAACGCCGGCGCGGCTGGATCGAGGCGACGACCGCGTCGGGCCGATCCCTCGGTCCCGAGGCGCAGGCAGAGCAGGACCTCGACGCGGCGACGGACGCGGCATACGACTTGATCGAGCAGGTGGGCCGCGGTGGTGCCATCGCGTGCGCCTCGGACCTGCTCGCCATGGGCGTCGAACGCGCTGCCCGGCGCCGGGGCTGGGTGCCGGGACGCGACATCGGGATCACCGGTCTCGACGACTCCAGCTATGCCGGCATGCTCAACCTCACCAGCGTGTCGCAGCCGGTGACGACGATCGCGGACTACCTGCTCGGCCTGGTTCACAAGCGGATCGAAGGCGGCCCACCGCCGGAGTCCGGTGCGTTGTTCCGGCCGGCCCTGGTGACGCGAGCCTCGTCCGACCCCAACACCTGCGTTTCTGGAATGTCACCGTCCCGCACCTGCGCCCGACGATCTTCCTCGTCATCACCCTCGGCATCATCGGCACCTGGCAGGTCTTCGACCAGATGTACGTCATGAGCAAGGGTGGGCCGGCGAAGACGACCTTGACCCCGGCATACCTGTCGTATCAGGCTGCTTTTGAGTCCCAGAAGTGGGGCCGTGGCGCGGCGATGGCCTTCCTGCTGTTCCTGCTCATCTTCCTCATGACCCAGGCGCAGCGCTGGTTGTTGCGCGACAAGGACGAAGCGGCGGCCAAGAAGGTCGCCAAGGCCCAGGCCAAGGCGGCCAAGAAGGCGGTGGCGGCATGAGTGACATGGCACCAGACGCGAAGTTGGTCGCGGCCGAGACCCAGGCGGTCCTCAAGACCAGCAATGCCGTGGATGGGGGGCAGGTCGCCAACCGCTCCAGCGGGACCAAGAAGGCACTCTTCTACACAATGCTGGTCATTTTCGCGCTGACCTACATCGTCCCGTTCATCATCCAGTTGGTCACCTCCTTCAAGACCAACGCCGATGCCGACAAGCACCCGCTGAACCTGGTGCCGCAGCCGTTCACGACAGGGGCCATCGAGCGGCTGTTCCAAACCAACTTCCCGATGTGGTTCTTCAACTCGGTGTGGGTCGCGGTGATCGTGACCCTCGCGCGGGTGTTCTTCAACTCGATGGCCGGCTATGCGCTGGCGCGGTTGAAGTTCCGCGGGCGGGAGGCGCTGTTCACGGCCATACTCGCCGTGATGTCGGTGCCCGGGATCGTGCTCATGCTGCCAAAGTTCCTGGCGCTAAAGTATTTCGGGATCTACAACACCGTGTTCATCATCTTCCAGCGGTTTCTCACCCAGGGCGCCAATGCGGGGGCCGACAAGGGCTGATCAGGTCACGGCCCTGCCGGACGGCGGGGCGAGCGCAACGACACGGACGAAGGTGACCACCTCGTCCGTGTCGTTGCGATAGGCGTAGGCCCGGTCGCTCAGCAGGCGAGCCGACTCACCTTGGTGGACGCGCTGGTCTGCGCCCTCCGCGACCAGGGTCAGGGTGCCGCTGAGGACCGCGAACAACTCCTGTGACCCGGTGGGGTCGGCGCGGCCCGAATAGGACTCACCCGGAGCGAGCCTCCAGTGCCACAGGTCCGCGGTCCGCTGTCCACTCGTGGCGACGAGGAGGTATGCCGCGCTCCCACCCGGGCTGTGCCACACCAGCCGGTGGTGTGCTGCCCCGACGACAGTGACCGGCGACTCGGCGGGTCCGTCGTCGAGCAGGTCAGTGAAGTCGACACCGAGGGCTCGGGCAATCCCAGTCACCGTGACCAGGCTGGGGTTGGCCTGCCCATGCTCGATCTGGGTGAGCAGCCGCCGGCTGATCCCGGCCCGATCCGCGAGTTCCTGGACTGTCAGGCCCGCGAGCTTGCGCCGATCCCGGATCCGGCTCCCGACGAGGGTGAGGAAATCGTCCTGGAGCCGGCCCGGGGAGGCGGGAATCGTCATACGGCAAAAAGCTGGTCGAGGTCGGCGAACGCCTTGAACTCCATCGCGTTGCCGGACGGGTCGAGGAAGAACATCGTCCACTGCTCCCCCGGCTCGCCTTGGAAGCGGACGTAGGGCTTGATGACGAAGTCGGTACCGCGCTCGGTCATGCGGCTGGCGAGTTCCTGGAAGCGCTCGACGCTGAGGACGAGGCCGAATTGCGGGACCGGCACCTGATGCCCGTCGACGAAGTTGTGGCCCGCGACGGGCGCGGTGTAGTCGTCGACCATGTGCGTGACGACCTGGTGGCCGTCGACATTCCAGTCGGTCCAGCGCTCGTCGGACCGGCCGCGGCCGAAGCCCATGACGTCGCCGTAGAACGCGCGGGCGGCATCGAGGTCGCCGACGGGGATGGCCAGGTGGAAGGGGGCAAGCACCGCCTGAGTGCTCATGATGAGAACTATAGTGCGCAAATTGCCCCGCGCGCGACCTATCGCGGACATTTGGAATACCAATGCACGTCCGTATGCCGCGCCGCCGCGCTCCTGGAGGCGTGCCCGGGAGGCGACGGCGCGGGTTACGTATTCCAAATGTCCGGGCAGTTGTCCCCAGAGTCCGGGAGGCGAGGATCGGCGGCTGTCCACAGGGGGAGGCGGGAGAGGGTGACCCGGGGCGCTCCCCGGCCCACTCTTGTCGTATGGCCGTGTATGACACCCTCGTGCGGATGGGCGGGCTCGCCTCCTTCGGCGAGCTCAATGCCGTGCACTCGCGCCGGGAGATCCGGGCGGCATTGGTCGGCGAGGAGATCCTGCGGACCGGCCACGGTCGGTACGCGCTCGCGGCTATCGCGGGACACGCCGTGGTGGCGCACCGGCATACGGCAGTCTTGTCGGACTTGAGCGCCGCCCAGGCGTGGTCGTGGAAAGTGAAGTTTCCGCCGGCACTGCCTCAGTTGATCGTCCCGCCGGGCAGGGTCGTTCGTGATCCGCGCGTCGCGAGATTCCGGCACTCGCCCACCAGCCCGTGGGAGCGGGCGAACGGACTGACGTCGCCGCTGCGCACGGTGATCGACTGTGCCCGAATCCTGCCCTTCGACGAAGCCCTGGCGGTGGCGGACTCGGCCGTTCGGTCCGGCAGTGTCGAGGTTGCCACGTTCCAACGCGCCGCGGTGCGCACCCGAGGACCGGGCTGTGGGCAGGTTCGCCTGGTGGCACAGCACGTCGATGGCCGCGCCGACAATCCTTTTGAGTCGTGTTTGCGGGCGATCGGCATCGGGATTCCGGGGCTGCGGCTGCAGCCGCAACTCCGCATCGAGAGTGCGGGCTTCTTGGCCGTGGTCGACTTGGCGGACCCATCGGTGGGCCTGGTGCTGGAGGCCGACAGCTACGAGCACCATGGCGACCCATCCGGGTTCGTCCGCGATCGGCGACGCTATGCCGGCCTGACCGCGCTCGGCTGGCACGTCCTGCCGTTCGTCTGGACCGACGTCATGCACCGTCCGGAGTGGGTGAGGGCGACCGTCGAGACTTGGCTGGCTGCCCAGGCCCGCCGCCGGGAGGCATTACGGGCGCGCGGTCTCAGTCAGCGATGAAGGCGTTGACCCGGGTGGCGAGGGCGACGGGGGTCTCGAACATCGGATAGTGGCCGGCGTTAGGTATGACGTCGACCGTCGCGTTGGGGAAGTGGGGCTTCCACGTTTGATTGACGGTCTCCGCGCCGAGGGCGGGGTCGTGTTCGCCGGGGATGACCAGGATCGGGGTCTCATTGCCCTCGACCTCGGCGAGGAAGTCGGCGTTGACCCACGCGTCGACGGCGCCCCGGAATGCCTCCACCGTGGAATGCTCCCGGGACCAGTCGACAATCGACTGGATGAACTGCGGCGTCAGGCGATTGCCGGTCGTGAAGTCGACGATGCCGAAGCGCTTGGCGTCGTCATCCGGGGCGCCGAAGAACAGGTCATGGCCGGCCTCATCCAGCGGGGTAGGCGCGGCGCCGACCGGGGTGATCCCGATGAGCTTGTCGACGCGCTCCGGCGCCTTGGCCAGGATCCGCAGCACTTCGGCGCCACCCATGGAGTGCCCGACGAGCGAAAACGTCTGCGCCCCAAGCTCGTCCGCGAGCGCCAGGACGTCATTGGCGACCTCATCGAGGGTGAAGTCGCCCGTCTCGCCGAGGCGCGCGCCATACCCCCGATTGTCGGTGAAGACCCAGGTCGCGACTTCGGGATCAAGATAGTCGGGGAAGAGCCCCCAACCGTCGGCCGACCCCAGCCAGCCGTGCAGCAGGAGGACCGTCTTCGGGCCGTGGCCGACGGTGCGGTGGGGGATGGACATTTGCGGGACTCCTTCGTCCGTGAGTGGCTTCTCCGAATCTAGTCCGCCCGGGTGGTCAGAACGCGGCGTCCAGTGGCGGGGGCCACTCGTGGCTGGGGATGAGGTCGGCCAGAGCCGTCGCCTCTTGGTCCCCGAGGATGACGCGGGTCCGGTGGAGGTTGTCGGTGTGGACCTGGCTGACGAAGAGCCGGCACCGACCGCAAGGCGGCAAGACATGCAGGCGGCCGGTACCTGGGTCGCGCCAGACCGCGACGATGCGGGCGATCCGCTGCTCGCCCGCCGTGACCATCGCCCCAATGGCCGCCGCCTCGGCGCAGAAGCCGGTGCCGCATGGCGTGTCGATGCAGACTCCCGGGAAGCGTCGCCCATCCGGGGTCTCGACGATCGGCGCGACATTGCCGAAGAGCCGGCCAGTGATCTCAACCGGATTGAGGTATGCCGCGGCCCCGCGGATCAGATCGGCATGCGTTGCCTCGTCGGTCGAGTCAGTCGACATCGGCGCACCACTTCTCGGCAACGGTCGTCAGGACCGCTCGGGTGCGGGACGTGCCCACCCCGAGCGCGCTGAATTGCTTGGCGCGGAAGAGTTTTGCCGAGTGAATGTCACCGTGGAGCAGCGCATGTGCGGCGCGTCCGTCTACGACGCACCGCTCCCCCTCGACCTCCAGGGCCTGGACGGCGGCGGCCGCCGCGGCGCTCGGAGCGTCCGCGTAGAGCGCGATGTAGTGGTTCTTGACCGGGCCATGCTGATCGGCCAAAGCCGTTGCGCGAGCGACGATCGCGACCACCTCCGCTGGGGCGAAAACGACGGTTGGGACCTCGAAGCCGCGGTCTGCGGCATACGCCTGCTCTAGGTCCCTGGCCACGGCGGCGGCGGAGCGCCGCGTGGAGGTCAGCCGGACGTTGCCGGTGTTGAGATAGGTCTCGACGTCGGTCCCGCCCGCAGCCTCGGTGGCCAGCTTGACCGCATCTTTCGGGAACTTCCGCGTCGCGCCGAGATTGATCGCGCGCAAGAAGGCGATGTACATGGGCATCCCGCCGAGCCCACTGACTCCAGTCGCTCGCTGTCACCGATCGCCGCGCAGGTCCTCAATGGCTTCGGAGGTTGTCCACGACTCGGGCTCGGCCAACCCCGCGAGAGATTTCGTCGGGTCTTTGGCGGGCGCGATCCCGCCCATGGCCCCGCCCCGCAGCTCGTTGTCGAACCGCCCCAGGAAGCCGTGAAGGCGGGCGCGGAGCAAGGCGGCGGAGGCGGCGTCATACTCCAGAGGCAGCCTCTCATCGAAGAACAGGTGACCATTGCCGGGGTAGGTGTAGTCCGAGGCGTCCGAGCCCGCGCGGGTCGCCACCTGCACCATCCCGGCGACATCGCCGTCCATCCACGGGTCATCGATCGTATGGTGCAGCGCGAGCGGCACCCCCGCGCGCCACACGGGCTCGGTCCAGCCCTCATAGAAGCCGCCCCCGCCGACGAGGATCGCGCCGACAACCTCGGGCTTTTGCTGGGCATACTCCTGCGCCATCCCAGCTCCCATGGAGAAGCCGAGGACGATCCGTGGTCCCGTGATGCTGTCGTATGCCGCGTCCGCCGCCGCCTGGATCTCCTCCCGGCGGCCACCGGTAAAGGCGACTGCCTCGGCATACCCGGCCTCGCCACCCTCGAAAGTGCGACCTTCGAAAGGGTCTGGCGCGGTGGCGGCGTGGCCGGCTGCCCGCAGGTCGTCGGCCAGCGCGGCCACTGCGGGTCGCAGGCCGAGGGCGGAGTGCGGGATCAAGACGTCAGCCATTGGTTTCTCCTTGGTCCGGGGTTCTCGGCAGGGCTTAGCGGGCGAACAGACAGAGGTAGCCGCAGGCGATACAGCGTTGCCCAGTGATGTCGATGCGTTCGCGACCGAAGCGTTGCGCGCCGCCGAATAGGCCCTTGTTCATCTCGCCCGGGATCCAGCGGGCGAATCCTTGAGCGGACTGACCGGTGTCCTCCACGAAGCCGGGCTCGAAGTTCGTACCGCTACACCACGGGCATACGGCAGCGTCCGAACGACGGGCGGGCCCACTGCCAGTGGACGAGCCGGGCTGCTGCGGGACCGGGATCTGCTGGTACTCGCTCATGTCCGGCAGCATACGAGGGCGGGCAGATGCCGCTCCCGCAAACAGGTCGCCACAAACAGGTCGACGGGCAGATACACGCCGTATGTCGTCCCGACATACGGCGTGTCTCTGCCCGTCGACCGAGGTTTGGGCGGGGTGTCAGCTCACCAACGAGCGGAGGACGTACTGCGACCTGCTTCCGTAAGCGGAAGTTCGGGCCCCTGGACGGCTCACAGACAGACTCGATTTCGTAAACGCCCAGGTCAGAGGTATATCGACCCAGTACCGCTAGGGCAGCACGTTGACGGGCCGAACCCATCGACGGGAAGCTGCTGCGCTCTCTCTTGCCTGACCGTCTGGCTACCGCACAGGACAAGACCAGCAGACTCATGAATGGGCCCCCTGACAACATCGCCGGCATCAGCGCGCAACGAGGAGCTGTGCAGGAAAGTCGATACGTACGAACTGTGAGAAGCCCTGGGCTGGATGGACTTCCGAATACGTTCCGAATACGATGGGTGGCATGACCATCGCAGCCGACTCCCCCAAGGCCACCCGGCGCTCATCGGACCTGAGCAAGCACTCGGCCGAGGTCTTCGCCGAGGCCGAAGACCACCCCGTCACGGTGACCCGCCGCGACGGCGAGACGCTGGTCCTGATGTCCCAGCGCGAGGCCGACGCGCGCGCCGAGCTCCTGCACATTGCCGCCACGCTCATCTCGGTCACCCTCGAAGACGGACCCCTGACCGAGCGCATGGCGAGTCGCTACCCGTGGATGTACGCGCTCAGCGCCCAAGACCGGGAACAGTGTGCCCGGGATCTCATCGACGCAGCCAGGGCGTCCTTCTCGACGCAGCAGCCGCATCTGGCGATCGCCCAGCTCACCAGCTGGCGCGAGACCGCCACGGCTATCGCCGCCGGCCTGGGCACGCAGCCCGTCGAGTGGCTCGACGAGGACTACGACTCCGCCGACACGGTCGTAGAGCGCCCCTAAGCATGTCCAAGGAGTCCACGGTCCCCCGACCAGCGAAGAAGTCGGAGTACGTGCTGAAATACGCCACCAAGCAGTCCGAGAAGGGCTGGCGCGACCTCGTGGCCACGATCAGGAACTCCATGAGCGAGACCTGGGACTTTCTCACTCGCACGCCCCTGATGAGGACTCCGACCAATTACCCGCTCGAGGGGCCGCTGGGCGTGATCACCCGGAGCGGTCGGACCTTCCAGCGCTGGCAGCACAAGCCCACGCTGAAGGGCACCGCACGAGTGTGGTTCTACGTCGACGGCAACACCGTCTACCTGGAACAGATCCACACTGCACACCCCAACGAGACGAAGTAGGCGGGAATGGGAAGCTTCACCCCGCGCGTGATGCGACTACTCTCCGACCAGCTGACCGGCACGTCCGTGCGCGAGATAGACGCACTGTTCGACGACCGAGGCGTCGCCCTCGGCCCGCCGCAGCCCATGGAGAACGACGAGAGCATCCGGCGCGAGCGGATGCGCCGCTACCTCGTCACCCTGGACCTGCGCGACGCCGCTGACGCTCAGCGGCTGACTGCCGTGCTCGGCGACATGCTGCAGACAATCATCCAGGATGGGTCGGTTGGCTGGGGCAATGACAACAGCCAGCGCGAGAAATGGGTCCGGATCCTGCGCGAGGATGGCTTTGAAGTCGACGAGGCTACTGGCACAGTCCGCCTCGGCCGAGCCGGGACGAAGTTAACCGAGCACGCGCTCAACGCCCTCCCCGACCCGCAGTCCATCCAGGACCACCTGCACAGGCTCGGCGACAGCGTCGACACGGATCCGCGGCTCGCCGTAAGCACGGCCAAGGCACTGATCGAGTCCACCGCCAAGTGCGTGCTCACCGCCCGCGGGCAGACTTACACCAGGGCAGCGAAAGTCCCCGGCCTGGTCAACGCCGCCCAGGACTCGCTCGGCCTCGCCCCGAAGTCGGTCAGCGACGAAGACCGCGCGCTCCGCCAGGCCCTCCAGTCACTGGTCACGCTCACCCAGAGCGTCACCGAGCTCAGGAACAGCGTCGGCATCGACCACGGAGCGGAAGAGGTACCGAGATGGGTTCGCCCGCGACACGCCCGCCTCGTCGTCGGGGCCGCCCAAGTCTGGTGCCAGCTCATGCTCGAGACGCTCGCCGATCCCGATGCGCCCTGGCGTCGCGCGGAAAGTTGATCACATCAGGCCACGCACCCGGCACTCTCGTCACGGACATCTCCGTGCACTGAGCCACCCCGAACGTCGAGTGCAACAAGGTCAGCCGCGGGTTGGTGATTTCTTGTGCGCTTGCATGCGCGCGACCGGAAGAGTGCTGGAGTCGCTTATGACCGTCACCGACTTCGACCCTCTTGTGAGTGCTACGTACAGTTCCTGCGCTCCGTACGCCGTCGGGTCGAGAATGATCACATGGTCGTATTCGAGGCCCTTGACGAGTAGCGGCCGGGAGACCACTCTCGCTGCTGCTTGGCGACCGGCGGCCCTTGTATGGCTCCTCGCCAGGTGGAGCGCCTCGGTCACCGTGCATCCGTCCGCGGCCGCGGCGGCGAGTGAGCGGGAGACCTCGTTCCACGCTTCACGGCAGTGAATCGAGACTCCCTGAAGATCGCCGAGCAGCTCGAAGGCTGTGCGCACTGTTGTGGGAGTGGGCTGTTCGCGGACACGGACTACGGCCTCGTAGGTGGGTTTCAGATCTTCGTCCCGCGTGACGAAGGAAAGGCCGTTGAGGAGCCGCTTGCGCTTGGCGGAGCTTATGTGAGTCGGTATGCCAACACTGCACTTTGCGGCGAACTCGACCACTGCATGGGCGACCGCGGCCCCGCTTCCCGTATCCACCTTCGCCGCGAATGCCAAGGTCGCCTTCTCGTCGAGTGCTTCCATGACTGTGTAGCGACCGCTCAGCTTGCTCGCCGCCGAGACGCAGTCGTGACGGAATCGGCCCAACACTGCGATAGTGCCCTCTTGTCCGAGCGCCTTCATGCACTCAGAGACGAAGGTCCGATCATCCGACTTCCGCACCCAACGGACAGGCGTTCCGCTGAAGCTGATCGGCATCCCGTCCGTCAGCTCGGTTCGAATGTCGACGAGCCACTGGCCGAGCTCGGCATGATCCGGCTCCCACCTACGCGGCCGGTGGTCCACGACGACTTCGGGAAAGTTTGGAAGCACGTCCGAGTCCCAGTCCACGGGCGGCGTCTCACCGAACGTCAGGAGGCTCTGGAGCGGATCGCCGAGGACAGTGGTTGGTATCGAGCCAGACAGCGAGAGAACGAGGTTGTGCTGATCGAGCACACAGTCCTGATACTCGTCCACGAACAAGTTCGTGTAACTGAGCCGCAACATCTTGGCCACTGCAGGGGTGCCCGCCGCCCGAGCAGCGGCGAGGTGGTACTCAGTGGACCTGGTCCAATCTGGAATCGTCGGCACAGCGAGGCCGGCCAAGTCAGGAAAATGCGCGATCAGGTCGTAAGACCACGAGTCGATCGTCCGGACGACGAACCGGTCCCTCATCACGCCGAACTTCTTCATACGCCGACGAAGCGCGTCCACTCCGGCGTGCGTGTGCGTGAGGACCAGACTCGTCCCGCCACGGTGCACGGCTTCCGCGACGGACGCGGCAATGAGCTCGGTTTTCCCTGCACCAGCAGGCAGCGTAACCGAGCAGGGCTGCACAGCAAGCACGGCTGCCACGGCATCTTCGATGCAAGGGTCGTCATTCATCGGAGGACGGAACCACGTAGTCTGCGGCACCAGAGGTGGCAGCGTCCGGGTACGCGAAGTCACGGAGCCCCTCGAACACGCTCATCACGTGCGTATCAGCCAGCTCAGCCCAGTGCGCGATGACGACGCCGGCCAACTCTTCGCCGCGGTCTTGTCTCTTGAACCACTCCTTCTTCTTCACGACCGCCGCGTCGGCGATCGCCGAACGCAGCGCGCACTCGTCACCTAGGGCTTGTTGCAGCCAGGTAGCGACTTGGGTTCCTGTCAGCCCAGCGCCGTCGAGCTTCGCAGCAACTGCGGCCACTACAGATTGCTCGCCTCGGAACTCCACTGCGAGATCAACCACTTCCTGGACTCCCGCTAGTGGGAGCACCCGGACAATCTCGTGCTCGATGTTGCAACCCTCAGACCATCGATGCACTGCGACTCCCGCCGCCTCGGTGCTGGTTACGCGGGGGTCGATCCCCCGGTCGTCATTGTCCAGCAGTGCACACGTTAGGTAGCCGAGGCACTGGAAGTTCCGGGCTCGCTGCAGCGACTGGGCTCCACCTCCGCCGTCTACGAGGACGGCACCTGTGGCCACTGAGCTGTCCATTCCCGCGCTCAAACGCTGCTCGTCCCAGTGCCGAAGCAGAGCCCGCAGGACGCCGACTTCTGTCGCTCCTTCCATCACCATGACTCGTCGGCCGAGCAGTGCATCCGGCGCACTTCGCAGCGCTCCTTGGACATTGTCGAGGTCATCCGGAACAGACCTGCAACTGGTGCTACCGGCCCCATCGGCATGGACGACTTCGATGTCCACAGCACTCAGGGCCGTCACCGCTACGGGCGAGTGGGTCGTCATGATGATCTGGAGCTTGTCGGCCTGCGTTCGCTGCCGCAGACGGTGAAGGGCCTGAGCCAGTCGATGAGGCTCAAGCCCGTGCTCGATCTCATCGATCGCGATGATCGAGCCATCTTTCATAGACTTGTCCTGGATGGCCAGGCTCGTCAGCCGTCGAGTCCCGAGCCCAAGGCTCGACAGTGGCACCTCACCGTCGTGCAAAAGCAGCGCGTGGGTAGAAGTCGAGGAGCCCGGCTCAAGGCCGGGTCGCAGTTCACCAAACGACGCCGCCCCGAAGGTGCTGGCCGACTCCTGCGCTGCCGCGGCTGCCTGGTGGAGCGCGTTCGGTTCAGCTTTGAAAACCGCAGTGCGCGCGTCGCGATGCGCATCGAGAATCACCGACGAAGCGCCATCGCCGCCGGCGGTAAGCCCAGACAGTGCCGAACCACGAGCCCACCGGAAGTGGAAATCGGGTCGTTCACCGAGCCGGAAGAAGCCGAGCTGCCGCCTCTGGCTCGCCGAGATCGGGCGAGCGTCATCGGACTGAGGGCGTATGACTTCCCAAATGGGGTCGAGATCCGGAGTCACCGTCAATCGAACGACGAGGCACTCCTCGGCATCATCGACGGGATCATGTACGAGCTTGCCATCAGGCATCAGTCCCGAGCGGTCCTTGCCGAGCTGGCTCTCCTTGACCAGGTTGTCCGGAAGCTCGGTAACGACTGCCTCGATAACAATCTCACTCGCCAAGTCGAAGTTGTAGAAGTCCGCGTCGGTGAACTGTGGGTTGTAGCTCGGGCTGAGCACCAGTCCGATCGCATCCAGCAGCGTCGTCTTAGTACTGTCGCCCGCACCGACGAGTGCCACCAGCCGTCGGTCGATCTTCCAATCCGCACGCTCGATACCGCGGAAATGCTCGATCCGAAGTCTACGAAGCATCATGCGAAATCCCCCAGCTAAGTCGGTCGGTTCAGTTCCCCGACGGGCTTGGCCAATGTCGATTGTGTGCTCACCAGGCGTCCCCGCAACAGGATCTCAGGCCGGCTGGCTCCTTGGGGGCCGATTCGAACCCCTTGAGCCAAGGCTTCGTGCGCCGTGGGTGCACCACGCGCCCCGTCAGACCGAAGCCTGACGGGGCGCGTGGTGCGAGAATCTCAAGTGAGTAACGCCGGGCGTGTCAGCGTCCCGATGCCTCGTTCTGGAGTTGGCCAGCTCAACTACCGCTGATTTGGCGCAGGACGTACTGCAGGATGCCGCCATTGCGGTAGTAGTCGGCCTCACCGGGGGTGTCGATGCGCACGACCGCGTCGAACTGCGAGGTCGAGCCGTCCTCGCGGGTCGCGACGACCTTGACCGTCTTGGGCGTGGCGCCCTCATTGAGCGCCTCCACGCCACTGACCGAGAAGGTCTCGGTGCCCGACAGGCCGAGCGACTCGGCGTTCTGGCCCTTGGGGTACTGCAGCGGCAGCACGCCCATCCCGATCAGGTTGGAGCGGTGGATGCGCTCGTAGGACTCCGCGATGACCGCACGGACGCCGAGCAGCGCCGTGCCCTTGGCCGCCCAGTCGCGCGAGGAACCCGAGCCATACTCCTTGCCCGCCAGGACGACGAGCGGGACGCCAACTGCCTGGTATGCCGCGGACGCGTCATAGATCGTCGTCTGCGGCGCGTCCGCCTCGAGGAAGTTGCGGGTGAAACCGCCCTCGACATCGGTCAGGAGTTGGTTGCGCAGGCGGATGTTGGCGAAGGTGCCGCGGATCATGACCTCGTGGTTGCCGCGGCGCGAGCCGTAGGAGTTGAAGTCGCGCTTGTCGATGCCGTGCTCGGTGAGGTAGACCCCCGCCGGCGAGTCCGCTTTGATCGAGCCGGCCGGGCTGATGTGGTCGGTGGTCACCGAGTCACCCAACTTGGCCAGCACGCGCGCTCCGGCGATATCGGCGACGGGAGCGGGCGTCATACCCATGCCCTCGAAGTAAGGAGGCTTGCGGACGTAGGTCGAGTCCGACTCCCAGGCGAAGGTGTCGCCCTCGGGGGTCTCCAGGCCCTGCCAGCGCTCGTCGCCGGCGAAGACGTCGGCATAGTCCTTCTCGAAGAGCTCGCGCGAGAGGGAGGCGCCGATGGTGGCCTCGACATCCTCGGGCGAGGGCCAGATGTCCTTGAGGAAGACGTCATTGCCGGCCTCGTCCTGGCCGAGCGGCTCGAGATCGAAGTCGAAGTTCATCGTGCCGGCGAGCGCATAGGCGATGACCAGCGGCGGGGACGCGAGGTAGTTCATCTTCACGTCGGGGTTGATACGGCCCTCGAAGTTGCGGTTGCCCGAGAGCACCGCGGTGACGGCGAGGTCGCCCTTGTTGACGGCGGCCGAGACCTCTTCGGGCAGCGGTCCAGAGTTGCCGATGCAGGTGGCGCAGCCGTAGCCGACGAGGTTGAAGCCGAGCTTGTCGAGATAGGGCCACAGGCCGGCGGCCTCGTAGTAGCCGGTGACGACCTTGGAGCCGGGCGCCATGGAGGTCTTGACCCACGGCTTGACGGTCAGGCCCTTCTCGGCGGCATTCTTGGCGAGCATGCCCGCGGCCATCATCACGCTCGGGTTGGAGGTGTTGGTGCACGAGGTGATCGAGGCGATCACGACGGCGCCATCCTTCAGGCCGTATGCCCCGGTCGGTCCGGTGACCGCTTCCTCGCGCAGGTCGCCGTCGACGCCATAGTTCTTGACATCGAGCGCGAACTGAGACTTGGCGTCGGACAACACGATTCGGTCCTGCGGGCGCTTCGGGCCGGCGATGGACGGGACGACAGTGCCGAGGTCGAGTTCGAGCTTCTCGGAGAAGCGGGGCTCGGCCTGCGGGTCGAGCCACATGCCCTGCTCCTTGGCATACGCCTCGACGAGAGCGATGGACTCTTCGGAGCGGCCGGTGAGGCGCAGGTAGTCGAGGGTGATCTGGTCGATCGGGAAGATCGCGCAGGTCGAGCCGAACTCCGGGCTCATATTGCCGATGGTGGCGCGGTTGGCGAGCGGGAGGGCCGCGACGCCTTGGCCATAGAACTCGACGAACTTGCCGACGACGCCGTGCTTGCGCAGCAGGTCGGTGATCGTCAGGACGACATCGGTGGCGGTGACGCCGGGGTTCATCTCGCCGGTCAGCTTGAAGCCGACGACGCGCGGGATGAGCATCGAGACGGGCTGTCCGAGCATGGCCGCCTCGGCCTCGATGCCGCCGACGCCCCAGCCGAGGACACCCAGACCGTTGACCATCGTGGTGTGACTGTCGGTGCCGACGCAGGTGTCGGGATAGGCGAGGCCATCGCGGACCATCGTCACGCGGGCGAGCCGCTCGATGTTGACCTGGTGGACGATGCCGGTGCCCGGCGGGACGACCTTGAAGTCGTCGAAGGCGGTCTGGCCCCAGCGCAGGAACTTGTAGCGCTCGCCATTGCGCTGGTACTCGAATTCGACATTGCGGGCGAAGGCATCGGCGCGCCCGAAGACGTCGATCTGGACGGAGTGGTCGATGACCAGTTCGGCGGGGGCCAGCGGGTTGATCTTGGCCGGGTCGCCGCCGAGGTCGGCGACGGCCTCGCGCATCGTGGCGAGGTCGACGATGCAGGGTACGCCGGTGAAGTCCTGCATGATCACGCGCGCCGGCGTGAACTGGATCTCGGTGTCGGGCTCGGCGTTCTCGTCCCAGCCGCCGAGGGCGCGGATGTGGTCGGCGGTGATATTCGCGCCGTCCTCGGTGCGCAGGAGGTTCTCCAGCAGGACCTTCAGGCTGTAGGGCAGGCTCTCGTGTCCCTCGACGGTGTTGACGCGGAAGATCTGATAGCTCTGCTCACCGACCTTCAGCTCGCCCTGGGCTCCGAAGCTATTCGTGCTGGCCACCATTGGCTCCTTCCGACGCCACGCGTCAATTGCCTGAAGTATCTTGACGTCAAGATATCTCAGGTGGGGTCCTGCTGTCGATCCTTCCGCATTCCCCGGGCCCACTCAACGGCAGGGCCCGACCATCTCAACCGGAAGCCCTGACCTCAGCTCGCGCCGCGGACCAGTTGGCGGTCCTGCCGGTCACCTTTCCAACAAGACGATGCACTCCACGTGGTGGGTCATCGGGAAGGCATCGAACGCGCGGAGGGTGCGCACGGCATACCCGGAGTCGGCGAAGGTAGCCAGGTCCCGGGCTAGGGCGGCCGGGTCACAGGCGACGTAGACGATCGCCCGCGGTGAGAGTGCGGCGACGGCGCGGCATACGTCGGCAGCGGCCCCGGTCCTCGGGGGATCCAGCAGGACGAGATCGGCCGTGGGCGGGATGAGGGGGTGCCGGGTGCCGGGGCGCCCCCGACCCCCTCGGCTCCCCCGACGTTGCGGACCGCGCGAGCGGCGGGCGGTGATGCCGAACGCCTCGTCCACGCGAGCCCGCACCACCACCGCGTTGTCGTATGCCGCGAGGTTGGCTTGGGCGTGCGCGCTCGCCTCCACGTCGGACTCGACCGCGATGACCTCCCCGGTCGGGCCCACCGCCTCGGCGAGCGCGGCCGCGAACACGCCGACCCCGCTGTAGAGGTCAAGGACCCGCTCGCCCGCCCGCGGCGCCAGCATCTCCACAGCCAATTCGACGAAGCGCCCGGCGGCGCCGGGGTGCACCTGCCAGAAGCCGCGGGCCGCCACCTCGAACTCGCCGCGGAATCCGCCGGCCTCGACCACCTCCGTCACGGCCACCGCAGCCTCGGTGGCCCCCTGGGCCGTCACCGGGACCACTACCGGCTCGCCCACACTCGGCGCGATCACGTCGAAGGCAACGACATCGGCAGGCACCCGCTCGGCCGGACGGTGCAGCACGCCCGTGGCGATGACCTCCTCCCGGGCTATGAGGCAGTCATCCACCGGCAACACGTGATGGGAGCGGTGCGGCCGCATCCCGATCTCCCGCTCCGGGCCGACCGCGAACTCGGTCCGGGTCCGCCAGCGCAGTCCGTCCCGATGCCCCGCCAGCGCCTCGACCTCGACCGGGATATCCAGCCGGGCCAGCCGCTGCAGTTGCTCGCGAACGACGGTGGCCTTCAACCGCCGCTGCGCCGCCAAGTCGACGTGCTGGAAGTCGCAGCCGCCGCAAACACCGGCATACCGGCACGGGGCGGGCACCCGATCGGGCGACGCCGACACCACCTCGATGGCGTCCGCCCGGACGAAACGCGACCCCGACCCCACCTCGGTGACACGCGCCCGAACCCGCTCCCCTGGCAACGTATGCCGCACGAACAGCACTTGCCCCTCGTGCCGGGCCACGCAGTGCCCGCCATGGGCGATCGGTCCGATGTCGACGGTGACGACCTCGCCGACGCTCAGGCCGGGCTCAGGCGCGGGTGCGGTCACCGGCCCATCCTGACCGAGCCGGGCGCGGAGGAGCCGTCGGATGCCAGCCGCTCCTCCTGACCCTCCGAGCTGCGCAACTGCCACGGAACCGACGCCACCATCACCCCGGGAGTGAAGTGCAGTCGCGTCCGCAGTCGCAGCGCCGTCTGGTTGTGCAGGATCTGCTCATACCAGTGGCCGACCACATACTCCGGGACATAGACGACGACCAACTCGCGCGGCGACGCGCGCCGGATCGACTTCACGTATTTCACGATCGGGCTCGTCACCTCCCGATAGGGCGACTCGAGTGCCTTCAATGTCACGGGTATGCCGCGCCGCTCCCACTCCTCCTGCAAGGCGTGCGTCGCCTCGGGGTCCGCATCGACGGTGATGGCTTCGAGGGTGTTGGGTCGCGTGGCTCGGGCATACGCCAGGGCGCGGAGCGTCGGCTTGTGGAGCTTGGAAACCAGGACCAGGGCGTGCACGCGGGCGGGCAGCATCTGAGCGGCGGCGTCGGTCACCTCAAGTTCCCGGGCCACCATCGTGTAGTGCTTGTGGATCGCGGTCATGATCGCGAACAGCACCGCCATGGCGGCGATGGCATAGCCCGCGCCGTGGATGAACTTGGTCGCGAGGACGACGATCAAGACGGTGCCCGACATCGCGGCGCCGATCGCATTGATGATCCGGCTGCGGCGCATGGTCGAGCGGGCGGCGGCGTCGCGCTCGCGGAGCAGATGCCGGTTCCAGTGGCGCACCATCCCGATCTGACTCACAGTGAACGAGACGAACACCCCGACGATGTAGAGCTGGATCAGCCGGGTGACATCCGCGTTGAAGGCCGCGATCAAGATCGCGGCGACTGCGGCCAAGATGATGATGCCGTTGGAGAACGCCAGCCGGTCCCCGCGTGCATGGAGTTGCCGCGGCAGGTAGCCGTCGCGGGCCAGGATCGAGCCCAGCACCGGGAATCCGTTGAAGGCAGTGTTCGCCGCAAGAATCAAGATGATGCCGGTGACGATCGAGATGAAGACGACACCGGGGTGGAACTCCGAGAAAACCGCCTTGGAGACCTGCCCCATGATCGGGTCCTGGGCGTAGCTGTCGCCGACCGGCTGCCCGTTGGCGAGCAGTTGCTCGCCCGGCCGATCGGCATACTTCACACCGGTCCAGCGCGCCAGCATGATCATTGACATCAACATCGTGATGGCGACCAAGCCCATCATCAGCAAGGTGGTGGCGGCGTTGCGACTCTTGGGCTTCCGGAAGGCCGGCACTCCGTTAGAGATTGCCTCGACCCCGGTCAGGGCCGCGCAACCGGAGGAGAAAGCTCGGAGCAGGAGGAAGGCGAGCGCCAAACCGCCGATCGCCTCATAACCCTCTTCGGGAACCAGTTCGAAGGACGCGCTGGGCGCCATCGGCAGTGTCCCGGTCAGGTGGCGGATGATGCCCACGACACCCATCCCGAGCACGCCCACCATGAAGGCATAGGTCGGCAGGGCGAAGGCGTTGCCCGACTCGCGCACGCCGCGCAGGTTCATCGCCGTCAGCAGCGCGACCAAGATCACGGCATACGTCGCCTCGTGTCCGCGGATGAAGGGCATGGCGGTGGCGGCATTCTGGATGCCGGACGAGATGGACACCGCGACCGTCAGCACGTAGTCGACCAGCAGGGCGCTGGCGACCATGAGCCCGGCACGCGGTCCGAGGTTGGTGGTCGCGACCTCGTAGTCCCCACCGCCGGATGGGTAGGCGTGGACGTTCTGACGGTATGAGGCGACGACTACCAGCATGACCGCGACGACGCCGAGCGCGATCATCCACGAGTGCGTCAACGCTAGGGAGCCCCCGGCCAGGCCGAGGGTCAGGAAGATCTCGTCTGGCGCGTAGGCCACCGACGACAACGCATCGCTGGCGAAGATCGGCAAGGCGATCCGCTTCGGCAGGAGGGTCTCGTGCAGCTTGTCGCTGCTGATCGCCCGCCCGAGAATGATGCGTTTGAGCACGCGCCCAGTGGCCACGGGCGATCACTCTAAACCCGACCGTCCCAACCGTCATCACGACACCGCCCGCGGCCGGCTGCCGCGGGGACGATCGTGGGCGCAGACCCGTGCCGGTGTAGCGTCGCCACGTGCACTTCGTGATCATGGGATGCGGTCGAGTGGGCGCCTCCATCGCACGGGCCCTCCAGCGACGCGGCCACGATGTGGCGATCATCGATCAGGAGGAGTCGTCCTTTACTCGGCTCGGGCCCACCTTCGATGGGCGGACCGTCACGGGGATGGGGTTCGATCGCGACACGCTGCGCGAGGCCGGGATCGACACGGCATACGCCTTCGCAGCCGTCTCCAGTGGTGACAACTCCAACATTCTCGCGGCGCGCGTTGCCCGCGAGACGTTCGGGGTGGAGCACGTCGTGGCCCGGATCTACGACCCGGGGCGAGCCGAGATCTACCAGCGCCTCGGCATACCCACTGTGGCGACGGTCAAGTGGACCTCCGATCAGGTGCTGCGCCGCCTCCTCCCCCAGGGTCACCTGCCGGAGTTGACCGACCCGTCCGGGCGCATCGTCATCGCGGAGGTGCCGGTCAGCCCGCAATGGATTGGTAGGCCGCTCACCGAGATCGAGGCGGCCACCGGCACGCGCGTTGCCTATGTCACACGCCTCGGCGACGGCATGCTGCCCTCGCGCGAAAGCCTGCTGCAGGAAGGTGACTTCCTGCATCTGGCCGCGCGACGCGACGAGCTCACCGAGATCGAGCGGGTGCTGGACGGCCCCCCGCCCGCCCACGACTGAACGCCCCACACGGAATCGGAGACCGCCCATGCGCGTCGTCATCGCCGGAGCCGGCTCGGTGGGTCGCTCCATTGCCACCGAACTGCTCTACAACAACCACCAAGTGCTGCTCATCGACCGGGCGGCGAACGAAGGCTCGATCCGGCGGGTGCCGAAGGCGAGTTGGCTCGCCGCCGACGCCTGTGAGATCGATGCGCTCAACGAGGCTGGGCTGGCCGACTGTGATGTCGTCGTGGCCGCCACCGGTGACGACAAGGTGAACTTGGTCGTGTCGCTGCTGGCCAAGACCGAGTTCGGGGTGCCCCGCACGGTGGCCCGGGTCAACAACCCCAAAAACGAGTGGCTGTTCGACGAGGCGTGGGGTGTCGACGTGGCCGTCTCGACGCCGCGGCTGATGACGGCTCTGGTGGAGGAGGCCGTCACGGTCGGGGACCTGGTGCGGATCTTCGAGTTCCGCAAGGGCCACGCCACGATGGTCGAGATGACGCTGCCGAGCGACTCGCCGCACGTGGGGGCGCGCGTGGGTGACGTCGCGTTCCCCGAGGACACCGTCTTGGTCGGCATCATCCGCGACCAGATCCCGATCGCGCCCAGCCCCGACGACAGCCTGGAAGCGCACGACGAACTCCTGCTGATCACCACGCCCGACGCCGAGGAGGCGCTGGAGAACCTGCTGTCCCCCGGCGCCCGCGAGAAGCGCCCCCGCGACCTGTGAGCGGGGCCCGGCCCGGCCCGACCTAGGAACTCCTGCTAGCAGCACTTAGTCAACTGTGGACACCTTGCAAGCTGTCCGCAGTTGACTAACCTGTGCTGAGTTGCCGTATGCCGCGGCCTCGCCCCGCGCTGCCGACTCACCCGAGCCGACTCACCGGAGCCGACTCACCGGGGTCGTGCCCCAGTCGCGTCCGAGCCGCTAGGTCCCGACCGGGCTACGCCCGCGACGGCGTATGGGGAGTGGCCCCCCGCATGAGCATCGCCCCCATGACGGCGATCGCCGCTGCCCACAACGGCCAGCCGAGGGCGATTTTGGCGGCGCCGAGCGCCGCAATATTGCCGGCGAGATAGAGCGGGTACATCACTGCGACCCGGATCGCGAACATCGCCACCATCACCAGCGTGAGCCGCCCGCACACCTGGACCATGCTCGGGTCGCGGCGCCACCGCAGCGGATCGGTCTTGGCCTCCGGATCGCCCGCCCCAACCAGGAAGCCGATCAGCGGATACCGGGTGAGGACCGAGACGAGGGTGCCCACGGCATATACCGCATTGATCATGATGCCGGGGAGGAAGGCATCCTCGGCCTTCCCGCTGCGCAGGGCAAAGAAGGCGGCGATGGCAGTCGCGAAAACAGCCGAGAGGACGTACTGAAGGCTCTGCCGCTGCGCCAACCGCAGCCCCGCCAGGATCACAGCCGCGACACCGGCGGCGATCAGGCTGGGTCGCACCTCTTTCGTCAGGGTCCAGCCCGCCACGAATGCGATGGTCGGCAGCGCCGTCTCCAGGGAGCCGCGCCACCCGCCGACAGCCTGCGAGAGGCGGTGGCGGATGATCTCCTCAACCGTCTCGGTGCCATGGATGGGGGCGGTGCTCACTCGGCTCTCCTGGGCAAAAGTTCATAGGCCGGGTTGAAGATCGTCGGCCGCTCTTCGCGATAACAAACCCGGCCGGTGGCGCGCAGGAAGGTCCCCGGCTCGATGCCGCGGATCTTGCGCCGACCCAACCACACCAACACTAGAACCTGGCTCCCGTCATCGAGATCGACCACGAGCGCCGGGACCGTCGACTGCGGCCGGAGCGTCACCGACCGGACCTTCCCGGCCACCGTGGCAACCTGCCGATCCGCTAGCGCGGCGATCTCGTGGGCCCCCGTGGAATGCGACCGGCGGCGCACATCCGCAGCCTCCGCCTCATCGGCCGTCTGAGTGAAGCGTTCGCTCAGCCGCCGCAGGAGTCCCCCACCGGACATCTAGTGGACCTCGGTGATCTCGGGTCCACGCTCGAAGGGATCGAGGCTCGGGGTCGCAGGCTGCGCCGGCTCCTCGGTGGTCGTCTCGGGCAGTCGCAGCGGCAGGAGCTCGCGCGGCGCCATCGGGTGGGCGCCCCGCACCACGACCAAGCCCCGCAACGCCTCGATCACCGGATCGACACCCTGGGTGTCGAGGGCCGCGCGGCCAGAGACCACGGCCCGCACGAACCAGCGCGGGCCTTCGATGCCCAGAAAGCGCGCGGGGGCGAAGACCGTCCGCCCCTCAGGGGACACCTGGGGCAGCCGAACGCGCAATTCGGACCCGAACTCGCCGTCCTCCTGCTCGACGGTGCCGCCGGCGGCGACGATCGACGCGGCGAGCTCGTCACGAATCTCGTCCCACTGCCCGCCGGAGCGGGGCGCCGCGAAGGCCTGAACCTGGGCCGCCGACTCCCCGACGATGAGTTGGATGCCGGCGATCGTGTCGGTCTCCTGATCCATCTCGATGCGCAACTCAAGCCCCTGCGTCGGGCTGATCAGCAATGAGCCGAGGTCGAGGCGGCCGACCGTGAGGTCGACTTCGCTGGCATCCCACGGACCTTGGGGCCGGCCCGAGGTGGGCGTGGCGTCGGGGGTCTCCGAAACCGCCTCCTCGGACGCCGGGGTGTCGGCGGTGCGACGGCGGAACAGACTCACGGTGGTCCTCACTTGCGTTCTGAACAAAACAACGGCGTGCGTATGGTGCGTGCCCGGCCCGGCCGTGTCACCCGGCTTGGGTGGGTGCGGGGAAGCCGCCGGTCGAACCGTGACCAGTGTCTCCCCGCGCGGTCTCCGGAAGCGAATCGACCTCCGTGAAATCGGCCCGAGCGACCTCCTGGAAGACGATCTGGGCGATCCGGTCCCCCGGCGAGATCGTGATGGAGTTGCTTGGGTCGGTGTTGAGCAAATTGACCAGGATCTCGCCGCGGTACCCCGCGTCGACCGTTCCCGGGGCGTTGACGATGGTGATCCCGTGCTTGGCGGCCAGACCCGAGCGGGGATGGACGAGGCCGACCCAGCCGAGCGGTATGGCGAGCGCGATCCCGGTCGGCACCAGGGCCCGCTCGCCGGGGGCCAAGGTCAGCTCGGCGACCGCCGACAGGTCGGCCCCCGCATCGCCCGGGTGCGCGTAGTGCGGGTGCCGGGCCTGCGGGTGCAGCAGCCGGACGGGGACGTCAATCCGCGTCTCGGCGCTCGCCTCGGTGGTCACGGCGACTTCGCCCGGTCTCGGTCTCTGGGTGGGTCGCTGAAGCTCAGGCCGCGCACTCCGAGCAGACGAACTGGCCGCCCTTCTCGGACGCGAGCTGGCTGCGGTGGTGCACCAAGTAGCAGCGTGAGCACGTGAACTCATCGGCCTGCCGGGGCACGACCCGAACCGACAGTTCCTCGCCGGAGAGGTCGGCGCCGGGGAGTTCGAATCCCTCGGCCTGCTCGGTCTCGTCGACGTCGACGCTCGAGGTCGACTTGTCGACCCGGCGTGACTTCAACTCCTCGATCGAGTCCTCGGAGAGTTCGTCATCTGTCTTGCGCGGTGCGTCGTAATCGGTTGCCATCTTCTCGCCTTTCGTCCTTGCTGTCCCGGTCGCGCAGTAACCACTCCCGCGGGGGCACCGTCGACCTCCCGGCTAACGTTTCCTGCTCTGCTTTTGTGCCCGCGGCGCGCATTGTGCCCTATTCCGCTGCATCCGTCACCCCTCGGGGTGCTCTCAGTTTCTGTCTGACCGTATGCCGAGACCGCCCGGCGCTGCTCCGGGGGTGCCGTCGTGGGCAATTTCATGGGGCCGGATGCGGTCCGACTTTCTCGTGGATCGCCTGCAGCAGGAGGTTCAGGTCGTTGGCGCACGCCCCGCCCGCGATCACGAGGTCGCGTGAGGCCGGCGCCCCATCCAGTCCGCTCACGGTGCCCCCTGCCTCCGTGACGATCAGCGAGCCGGCCGCCATGTCCCATGGGTTCAGTCCGCGCTCGTAATAGCCGTCCAGACTGCCGTCGGCGACGTGGCAGAGGTCGAGGGCGGCGCTGCCGAAGCGTCGGATGTCGCGCACACGGGGAAGCAGCGGGGCGAGGACGCGGGCCTGCCACGCGCGTGTCGCCGGCTCGTAGCCGAACCCCGTGCCGATCAGGGCCAGGGACAAGTCCCGCTGCGTCGAGACCCCGATCCGCGTGGCGCCGAGCCGGCCGCGCTGACGCGACGCTCCCCCGCCCGCGCGAGCCCAGAAGCGTTCGCCCGAGACGGGGTTGACGACGGCCCCGGCCACGGGCGTCCAGGCGCCCGGCGTCCGCGGGTCGCCGACGACGGCGGCGACGGACACGGCATACGCCGGGATGTCGTAGACGTAGTTGACGGTGCCATCGATCGGATCCACGACCCAGGTGATCCCGCTGGAGCCGGCGCGGTTGCCGTCCTCCTCGCCGAAGAAGGCGTCCTGCGGTCGGTATGCCGCGATCCGCTCCTCGATCAGCGCCTGCGCGCGGCGATCCATCTCCGTGACGACATCGGTCGGGCTCGACTTGGTCGCCGACACGCCGGCCTCGGCGCGTTCGGCGATGAGCAGCGCCGCCTCGGAGGCGACGCCCAGGGCGAAACCCTCCAGGTCCCTGAGCAGGGCAGCGTCGAGGCGTAGGTCGGTCATCGGTCGGTTCCTTCAGCGCCCACAGAGCGCGGGCAGGTCGGCGCGGAGGTTGCGGCAGCAGTCGGTGGGGCAGGCGGTGGAAACGCACCCGGGGGCCTCGCCGCGGGCCTCGGCGGCGCGGGCGAGCGCGAGGTCGGCCAGCATCGCGACGAATTGGGGGTCCGTCCCGACCGTCGGCGTGCGGACGGTGGCGACCTCGACCGCTTCGGCGCGCTCACGCGCCTGGACGTCGAGGTCGTAGCGAACTTCCATGTGATCACTCACGAAGCCGATCGGGACCAGCGCGATCCGGCGTACGCCGGTGGTCGCGAGCTCCTCGATGCGATCGCCCACGTCGGGTTCGAGCCACGGCTGGTTCGGCGGGCCGGAGCGGGAGCAAAAGACGAGGTCGGTCGGACGCGCGACCCCGGTGCGCTCCGCGAGGCGCGCGCCGAGGTCGATGGTGACCTCGGCGAGCATCGTGGAGTAGGCGTTGCCGCCGCTCTCCGGGGGTCCGGATGCGTCGTCCATGGCGAGCGGGATCGAATGGGCGACAGTCAGCACGTGCTCGACCCCGCCGGCCGCGTCGATGGCCTCGCCCGCGAGGCGCGCGAGGGTGTCTCGGAAGGCGGGCTGATCGCCATACGCCTCGATCTTGTCGATGAGGAGGTCGTGGCCGTGGGCGGCTCGGGCGAGGTCCTCGCGGTACTGGCGGCAGGAGGAGTAGGACCGGTAGGCACTGGTCAACAGCACGAGGATGCGCCCCGGGGACAGCTCGGCGAGGACGTCCTCGACGAACGGCGGGGTGTTGCGGTTGGCCAGCACGACGGGGATGTCGACGCCGCGACCGGCGAACTCGGACGCCAGCGCCGCCACAAGGGCACGATTCTGCGCGTTGATCGGGCTGACGCCGCCGAACAGCGCATAGTGCGCCCCCACCTCGATCAACCGCTCATCGGGTATGCCGCGCCCCGCCGTCACGCGGCGCAGGAACGGCAGCACCTCATCCGGCCCCTCGGGACCACCGAAGGACAAGACGACGCAGGCATCGTAGGGAGCGAGGGGGTGGCCAGACACGGGGCCACCGTACTCGGCGGGAGCCGGGAGGCGGTCTGGCAGGGGGTCTGGGTAGGGCGAGGTGGAGGAGCCGGACTGAGGGCGGCAGGGTGGGACGGCGGCGTGGGAGTGCCGCGCTGACAGCGCGAACGTGGCAAAGTCATGCCGACACAATTTGCTCGTCGGCGGCCCGAGCCGCCTCGACCAGGAAGTTCCACGAGACGATGCAGGACCTACGGTTCATTGGCGTCCACGAGGACGGGCGGTTCGCGCTGCTCGCCGACGAGGACGGCACCCGGTATCGGCTTCCCCTCGACAACCGGTTCCGGGCCGCGGTGACGCGCGTCGCGGCGAAGGCGACCCGAGAGGCGGCGCTGCCGACGCTCACGGCGCGCGAGGTCCAGTCCCTCATCCGGGCCGGCGTGAGCGCGGAGGATGTGGCGCAGCGCGCCGGGTGGGCGCTGAGCAAGGTGGGGGTCTTCGAGGCTCCCGTGCTCGCCGAGCGGGGGCACGTCGTGGGCCTGGCCATGAATGCGCGTCTGCACCCGCGCGGCGGCGGCGAGCCTGAGCTGCTGTCCACGCGAGTGGAGCGCCGCTTGATCGGTCGCGGTGTTGCGGCGGACCAGACCGAATGGGACGCCACCCGGCCGGTCGACGGCGATTGGCACGTGCACGTGCTGTTCACCGCCGGAGGTCGCAATCGTGAGGCGACCTGGCGTTTCGACCACGCGGCGGGTGTATTGGAGGCGCAGGACGACGAGGCGCGCTGGTTGTCCGAAGACGAGGGAGCAGGCGGGCACGTCCCCACGCCGCCGCGCTTCACCGGCGAGGTTGTGTATGACGTGGACGCCGCCGGCGGTGTCGTCGCCGGTGACCTGGGCATGGACGAGCCGGAACACTCGCGCAGCGGCGAGACCGACGCCCTGCTGACGGCGCTGCGCGAGACGACTCACGCAAGTGGCCGGCGTGGCCCGCGGCGCCGCGGTCGGGCTGGCGGTAGCACGTCGGCGGGGAGCAGCGCGGCGGGAGCCGCCGCGGCCGGAGCTAGCGCGGCCGGGACTGGTTCACCTTCGGGGACCGCGCACGCGGTGGGGTCACGCGGCGGTGTCTCTTCGGCCGAGGCGGGCTCGGCCGCCGTCGACATTGCCGGGGCTCCCCCGGCGGGTTCGCGGGGAGTCCCGCCCGCGGGCTCGCGCGGGGAGGACGCGCGCGGCATACCGCAGTTGCCGTTGGAAGACTTGGCCGACCCGGAAGCACCCGCCCAGGAGCAGTTGGAGGAGGTGGACGCCCCTATCGAGAGCGGGAGCATCGCCGAGCCCCAGGCCGACGACGCCCAGTCGACCAAGCCGGAGCCTGCCCAACCCCAGGCGGACGAACCCCAGGCGGACGAACCTGAGGCTGACGAACGCGAGGTGGTCGAACCGGAGGTTGTCAAGGATGAGCCGACTGCCACCGACGATGCCGAGGTGGAATCGGCGGGCGTCGAGGGCGCCGCAGCCGACCAGGAGCTAGCCCCCGACGCTGCCACCAGCAGCCCTGCACCCAAGCCAACTCCCCCGCCGAGCAAGCGGCGCGGCCGGGTCGGGGTTCCTGACTGGAATGACGTGATGTTCGGCCCGTCTCGCGGCTCCTCCGACTAGCCCGCCGCGCTCTCCTCCCTTGCACCGGGGTATGAGCGGACAGATGGAATACCTATGCCGGCCCACCGGGCCGGTCACAAGCAGGGCGGGCAGCCCGGCTGCAGATCATTGGTATTCCAAATGTCCGCGCGTCGCGGCACGAGCATTGCCTCACACAGTGAGCTAAACCGTGGGCAGCGGACAGGCGTCGAGTTCCAGTGGGAGCACGTCGGCCGACATCGCCGCCGCGTGCGCCGCCTGGCTGTTCATGCGCCGCATGTAGTGGCGCCGGCACAACACCTCGTACTCGACGTGCCCGGCCTGGCCCCCTGCGGTGTCGCCGACGACCACCTGCTCACCCTCGACCACCATGACCCCATCGACGACACGGGCGTTGTGGGTGGCCCGACGACCACACCAGCACAGGGCCTCCACTTGCAGCACTTGGACGCGGTCCGCCAACTCGATCAGCCGCCGCGACCCCGGGAAGAGTTCCGTGCGGAAGTCTGCGGTGATCCCGAAGGTATAGACATCGATATCCAGCTCATCGACGATCCGAGCGAGTTGCTCCACCTGCGCCGGGGCATAGAACTGCGCCTCATCGCCGATCACAAAGTCCACGCGATGCCCGCCGGTCAGGCGCTCGACCACCACGTCCCACAGATCGAGGCCGTCCACGACTTCGACGGCACCGGTCGAGAGGCCCAGCCGGGAGGACAGCACCGACTCGCCAGCACGATCCAGCCGGGTCAGGATCAGGCCCGAGCGCCCGCGCGCGCGATGGTTGTGGTCCATCTGCAGGGCGAGGGTCGACTTGCCGCAATCCATCGTCCCGGAGAAGAAGACCAGTTCCGCCACGAGGGCTAACTTTAAGCAACCGCCGCCGGGTGGGTGAGCAAGGGGACCTCGACTTCGTCGGGCGTCATTGAGCCGTGCATGCCCAACAGCGTCAACAGCACCGGCTTGGACGTGCGGCTGTCCTCGACAGCCCTGTCCGCGGCAAACGCGACCACCACGTCGCCGATCCGGGCACGGTTGTCCGCCGCAGTCGAGCCGAACCACCCCTCGGCAATCGCCCGATCCCGGGTCCGCACGAGCGCGTTGTCGCCGAACCGGGCCGCCCACGTCGCCGCAACGTCGTCCGCGGCCCCGGGCGTGCAATAGAGGTGCGGAGCTCGCGGCTCGCCTCCCGTGGCCCGGATGCCCGCGGCGAGTTCGGCGTCGGCCGCCAGGTCAATGCGATCCGCGAACGGAACATCGACCATCCCGTGATCCGCGGTCACATGCAGGGCCGTGTCGCCGGGCAACTGCTCGGCGAGCCGTCGCAGGTGGGCGTCGGCCTCCTCTAACATCGTCGTCCACTTCGTCGAGGCGCAGCCCAGCTCATGCCCCGCCTTGTCGATATCTCCCCAATAGAGATACACGAGTGCCCCCGGATGTGCCCGGACAAAGGTCACGGCCGCGCGCACTCCGGCCCCGAGGGACGCCGCACCGATGAACGAGCCGCCCCGCAACGCCGCAACCGTCAGCCCGGAGCCCGCGAACCGGGGCAGGCCGATCGTGGCCACGGGTATGCCGCTCGCCGCCGCCCGCTCGAACACGGTCTGGCGGGGTTGCCACCGGAGCGGATCTGGGCCGCCCTCCCACGACAGGTGGTCGAAGACCGCCCCCGTCTCGGGGATCAGCGACTGATAGCCGAGAATGCCGTGCTCCCCCGGCGGCAGGCCGGTTGCAAGGGACACCGTCGAGGTGGCTGTGGTCGCGGGAAAGCCGCTTGCCAGCGTCGGATTCGATCCCAACAACGATCTCAGGTATGGCGCATGGCCGGCCCGCCGCCGCAACAGCCGCTCCCCGAGACCGTCCAAGAGCACCACCACCGCGCTGCGGGAGGGTGGCATCGCGAGTGCCCCGGGCCCGGCCACCGGCCGACCCATCGACGCAAGGACCGACGGCAGGACGTCGGGTAGGGCGCCGTGCGTGTAGCTCGGCGGATGGAGCGGGGGCGGGGTGGGCGGCATACCGGCAGGGGTCAGGACCCGACGCTGGCCGACAGGGCGTGGGCGAACGCCATTGCTTCGGTGAGTTTGTCGCTGCCGTCGGCGTCGGCGCTGATGCGCAGCACCAGGTCGTCGGAGGCGATCGTGCCCTCGAAGCCGTGATCGGCCCCGCAGTTGGGGTCGCCGCAGCTTGCCGGCAAGAGGTCGACGCGGTTGACCGTGCCCCAACCCACGGTGAGGGTGATCTCGCGACCGAGGCTGCCGGGGCGGTAGGCCCTCGGGTTGGGCACGACATGCGTCAGCATGATGCCGCGCACGAGGCTCAGCGGCACCGACTCGGTCGTCGCGGTGGCGACGTCCTCGTCGCCATTGGGGTCGTCGGTGAAGTCGTCGGCGTGGGCGATGATCAGCCGTGACGGTGTCAGGACAAGAACGGTGACGTGCCGACGGATGACGTCGTGATCGAACGTCGTGTCTTGGTGCACCAGGTGCGCCCGCACCTCCTCATCGGCCAGCGCTGCCCCGATGACATCGCAGACGAGCTGGGGGTAGTAGCCAGCGCGCTCGATCGCGGATCGCAGCGGTGCTGGCAGGAGCGTCAGCGCGGGACGCTGAGGTCGGGGTGACATGTCGTCATTGTGCCGCAGCCCGCCGACAGCCCCCCACTCCGACCGCCCGACCCTCGGCCTCTCGACCGTGGGGCCGAACCGGGCGAGGACGGCTCAGGTGAGCGTGCGCCGGCCCGCGTCCTTGCGCTTGGCCCGCTTGGCGATCGTGGCCGTCGCGCCCAGCACCTGCACCCCCCCGGGGTGCACGACGACCGGGTTGAGCTCGATTGAGGCAATCTCACTGAAGTCGTCGCCGAGCATCGAGACCCGGCCGATGATGTCGGCCAGCGCCCTCCTGTTGACCGCGGGCGCCCCCCGATAGCCGTCGAGCAGGCGCGCGCCCTTGATCGAGCCGATCAGGTCGGTCACGTCGACATCGGTCAGGGGTGGGATGCGATAGCCGATGTCGCCGAGCACATCTGTGCTGATGCCCGCCAGACTGAATCGGACGACAGGACCGAACAGGCGGTCCTCGGAGCACGCGACCACCGTCGAAACCCCTTGAAGCGCCATCCGTTGCACGACAAAGTGGTCGGCATCGAAGGGAGCCAGCGCCTGCGACAGCGACCGAAACGCGGCGCGCACGGCGGCGTCATCCTGTAGGTCGATCCGCACGCCGGTTAGGACCGACTGCGCCCGCACGAGCGGCGAGGTGGACTTCAGCACCACCGGGTAGCCCAGCGTCCGGGCGGCGTCGACCGCCTCGTCCTCCGTCAGCGCGGGAAGGCGGGACCACAGATCGATGCCGTATGCCGCGAGCAGCCTCCACACTTCGTCTTCCGTGAGGTCCCGCCCCTCCGGGCACTGGGCCAGGATCGGCTCGATCAGGGCGTCGGCAGCCGCCCGATCGACACCCTGCCGCGGCAGGAGGGTGCCCTTGTCGCGGCGGCGCCAAGCGGCATACCTCGTCGCGGCGGCGAGGGCGCGGGCGGCGTCCTCGGGGGTGGTGTAGAACGGCAACTCCCGTGCAGGGTCGACCGTCTCGCCCGCACCGCCTCCCGTAGGCGCCCGGTGGGCCAACCCCCCGGACACGCCATAGGCACCAATGACCGTCGCGATACAGGTCTTGTCCGAACCGGCCACTGCCGAGCGCAGCGCATCGAGGGTCTCTTCCGTCACCGGCTCAACCGGCGGCGCGAAGCAGAGGAACACCGCGTCGACGTCGGGGCGATGGGTCGCCTCGCCCACCGCTCGCAGGAAGGCGTCGAGCTCCGAGTCGGGCGGAACCGAGGTCGGGTTGCCCACGATGTCGAGACCCCAACTGACCGAGGTCTCCGCGGCAAGCTGGGCGAGTTGCGCCGAGTTGGCGACAACGGCAACGCGCGAGCCACTGGACTCAGGCTGGTGGATAAGCACCTGCGCGACGTCGAACATCTGGTGGATATTCTCGACGTGGATGGCACCCGCTTGCCCGAGCATGGCCGCGAAGGCCTCGGGCGCCACCTCGGTGTCGCGGACGCGATGCCCGGGGGGCGCGCCATAGCGCGAGATGCCAGGCTTGATGACCACCACGGGCTTGGCCAGCGCCAGCCGGCGGGCGATGCGGGAGAACTTGCGCGGGTTGCCCATCGATTCGAGATAGAGACCGACGGCGTGGGTGGCCGGATCGTCCATCCAGAACTGCATGAGGTCGTTGCCGGAGACGTCGAGCCGGTTGCCGACCGAGGCGAAGCTCGACAGCCCCAGCCCGCGGCGATGGGCGGACTCCAGCACCGCAATGCCGAGCGGACCGCTCTGGGAGAACAGGCCGAAGTGGCCGCGACCAGGCATCGACGGGGCGAACGAGGCGTTCATCGACACCTCCGGGCTCGTGTTGACGAGACCGAATGAGGTAGGGCCGACGATCCGCATACCGCTGTCGCGGGCGCGGCGCAGCACCTGGCGCTCCAACTTCAGACCGGCCTTCTCCCGCGACTCGGCAAAACCCGCCGAAACGATGACCAGGGCGTGCACATCGGCGGCGGCGCACTCATCGACGACGTCGAGAGCCTTCTCGGCCGGCACCGCGATGACCACCAGATCGACCGGTCCCTCGATGGCCCCGAGCCGATCGACGGTGGGGACGCCCAGGATGTCGTCGGCATGCGGATTCACGGCATACAGATCCCCGGTGAACCCGCCGTCGCGAAGGTGGCGCAGCAGCACGTGCCCGACGCGACCCTCTTCCCGGCTCGCGCCCACGACGGCGATCGTCCGGGGAGCGAGCAGGCGAGCGATGCTCAGGGACTCGGCGCGGTGCTCGCGGGCGAGCCGAACCTCCTCGGACTTCTCCGTCGGCTCGATATCGAAGTGCACCTGGACGACCCCGTCCTCGATGCGGCGCGACACGCTGTAGCCCGCGTCGGCGAACACCTTCAGCATCTTGCCGTTCTGCGGCAACACCTCGGCACTGAAGCTGGTCAGCCCCTCCTCGCGGCCGATCGCGGCCAGGTGCTCCAACAGCACCGACCCGATGCCCTTGCCCTGATGCCGATCCGAGACATTGAAGGCGACCTCGGCGTCGGTCGGGGTGATCTTGTCGTATCGCCCCACCCCGATGATCTCGCCGCGGTGCGTAGCCACCAGCGCGACGCGGTCGTCGTGGTCGACATTGGTGAACCGGCGCAAGTCCCGCTCGCTGAGCTGACGGATCGGGGCGAAGAAGCGCAGGTAGATCGACTCGTCGGACTGCCGCTCGTGGAAGCGCACGATGGCCTCGGCGTCCTCGGGTTGAATCGGCCGCAGGTGGGCGACGCCGCCGTCGCGCAGGACGACATCGGCCTCCCACTCAAGCGGATACGGCACGACATCCTCAGCCATGCGGACATGCTCTCACCGGCGACCGACAACCGGTTGGCAGACTCCCCCCATGACGTATGCCGCGCTGGTCCGCGCCCGCCGGATGACCCGCCGTTTCGCGTCCGAACCAGCGGTCCCGCGGGAGGTGCTGGCCGGCCTCCTCGACCTGGCCGCGTTCGCCCCCAGCGCCGGCCACACTCAGGGGGCGGAGTATCTCGTCCTTTCCTCCGCCGACGAGGTCGCCACGTTCTGGGAAGCGGCGACTCCATCCTCGGCGGAGTCGGCCTCGCCCGCGCGCCGCGCCTGGCTCGCCGGGGTCCGCGAGGCGCCGGTGCTGATCTTCTGCCTCGCCGACGAGGGTGCCTACCGGCAGCGGTATGCCGCGCCCGACAAGGGCGGCCGGGCCCCCGACGCGCAGGACTGGCCGGTGCCCTACTGGCTCACCGACGTGGCGATGGGCGCGATGATCCTGCTCCTCGGCGCCCAGGACGCGGGTCTGGGAGCGCTCTTCTTTGGTGTCCCGGGAGAGTCGCAGTCCGGGGTGAAGGCGGCATTCGGCATACCGCCGGATCGGGTGATCGTGGGGATTATCGCCCTGGGCACCCCAGCCAGCCGCCATCGCAGCCGGTCCCTGGACCGCCCACGTCGACGCGGCGCCGACATCACCCATTGGGGCCGGTTCGGCGCGCCCCGTGAGCGCGCCGACCCACCGTCGGCGAGAATGCCGGGCAGACCCTAGACCGATCGGGCGGGCCGACGACGACCCCGCCGAGGAGGCACAACCATGGCGCGCGCCGGATCTGGCGACCCCACCCCGCCCGACGACGGACAGATCGTCGATATCGACGTCAGCGAGGAGATGCGCAACGCCTTCCTCGAATACTCGGTCTCGGTCATTCACTCCCGAGCGCTGCCTGATGCCCGGGACGGGTTGAAGCCGGTCCAGCGCCGGATCCTTTACGCGATGCACGAACTCGGGCTCCGGCCCGATCGTGGCCACGTGAAGTCGAGCCGAGTCGTCGGCGAGGTCATGGGCAAGTACCACCCGCACGGCGACCAGGCGATCTATGACGCGCTGGTCCGGATGGCGCAGCCCTTCACCATGCGGCTGCCGCTGGTGGACGGTCACGGCAACTTTGGCTCCCTGGACGCCGGGCCTGCCGCCGCCCGCTACACCGAAGCCCGCCTCGCCCGCGCCGCCATGCTCATGGTGACCGGACTCGATGAGGACACCGTCGATTTCGTCCCCAACTACGACGACCAGTTCCTGCAGCCGGGGGTGCTGCCCGCGGCATACCCCAATCTGTTGGTGAACGGCGCCTCCGGCATCGCGGTCGGGATGGCGACCTCGATGCCGCCCCACAACCTCGTCGAGGTCATCGGCGCGGCCCGGCACCTGATCGCCCACCCGACCTGCAGCCTCGATGACCTGATGAAGTTTGTGCCCGGCCCCGACTTCCCGGAGGGCGGCACAATCGTGGGCCTCGACGGAATCCGCGACGCCTACCTCGGCGGCCGGGGCAGTTTCCGCACCCGCGCCACCGCCCGGATCGAGAAGCTCACCCCCCGCAAGATGGGCATCATCATCACCGAGCTGCCCTACTTGGTCGGGGTTGAGAAGGTCGTCGAGAAGATCAAGGACCTCGTCCAGGCCAAGAAGCTCACCGGCATCAGCAATCTGGTCGACCTCACCGACCTCAAGAACGGCACCCGCCTCGTCGTCGAGATCAAGAACGGCTTCAACCCCGAAGCCGTGCTGCGGGAGTTGCACCGGCTCACCCCGCTCGAAGACTCCTTCGGGATCAACAATGTCGCTCTGGTCGGCGGCCAGCCCCGCACGCTCGGCCTGAAGGAACTCCTGCAGGTCTTCGTCGACTTCCGGATCGAGGTCGTGCGACGGCGGACAAGCTACCGGCTCGCGCGCCGCGAGGAGCGCCTCCACCTGGTCGACGGCCTCATCATCGCCATTCTCGATATCGACGAGGTCATCCAGCTCATTCGCTCCTCGGACGACACGGCCATGGCCCGCGAGCGCCTGATGAGCGTGTTCGACCTCAGCGAGAAGCAGGCCGAATACATCCTCGACCTGACCCTGCGGCGCCTGACGAAGTTCTCGCGCATCGAGTTGGAGCAGGAGCGCGACCGGCTGCGCGAGGAGATCGCGGAGTTGCGTCGCCTCCTTGAGGACGAGAGCGCGCTGCGCCGGCTCGTGTCGAGCGAGTTGGCCGAAGTCGCCAGGGCCCACGGCACGCCCCGCCGGACCGTGCTGCTGGAGTCGGCCGGCGTGCCGGCTACCACGAGCACCCCCCTCGAAGTCACCGACGACCCCTGCTGGGTGCTGTTGTCCTCCACCGGTCTGCTCGCCCGCACGTCGAGCGCCGACCCGGTGCCTGCCGACGGCCCCCGCGCCAAGCACGACGCCATCGTCGGCGCCGTCCGTACGACCGCCCGCGGCCACCTTGCCGCGGTCACCAATCTCGGTCGTATGGTGCGCCTCAGCGCCCTCGAACTGCCCACCCTTCCCGCGACCGCCGGCGCACCCAACCTCTCCGGCGGGGCGCCGATCGCGGCATACGTCGATCTGGGGAAGAAGGAACGCGTGCTCACGATCGCCGCGATCGACCCGCAGGCGCCTAGCCTGGCCCTAGGGACGGCGCACGGCGTCGTCAAGCGCGTGGTCGCCGACTATCCCGTGGGTCGGACCGAGTGGGAGGCCATCGCCCTCAAGGACGGCGACGAGCTGGTGGGTGCCGTCGAACTCGGTTCGGAGGCAATGGATATGGTCTTTATTACGGCTCAGGCGCAGTTGCTCCGCTTCCCGGCGTCCGCCGTTCGCCCGCAGGGGCGGGCCGCATCGGGGATGGCCGGTATCCGGCTCGGCTCGGGTGATCGTGCCATCTTCTTCGGCGCCGTCGGCGACGAGGAAGGTGCCGTGGTCGTGACCGCCTCCGGTTCCAGCGGGGCGCTGCCGGGCACCGAGCCCGGCTCCCTCAAGGTCACGCCGTATGCGGAGTACCCCGCCAAGGGGCGCGGCACCGGCGGCGTGCGGGCGCACCGCTTCCTCAAGGGCGAGGACCAACTCATCCTGGCCTGGGCGGGCGCCACGCCGGCGCGAGCGAGTGCCGCCAACGGGGTGGCCATCGAGCTTCCCGCCGCCGACGGCCGCCGGGACGGCTCCGGCACGCCGGCGAAGGCGATCATCGCCGCGATCAGCGGACCGGTGCGCGCATGACGACGATCGCGGATGTCGCCGCCCTGGCCGGAGTGTCCGTGGCCACCGTGTCGCGCACCCTGCACGGCTCGGCCCGCGTCGATCCCCGGACCCGGGAGCGCGTCAAGGCGGCCGCCGCGCAGCTCAACTACGTCGCCTCCCCCACGGCGATGTCGCTGGCCTCCGGGCGCACCAATGTGATCGCGCTCGTCGCGCCGTTGATGAGCCGGTGGTTCTTCGCCACCATCGTCACGACGATCGACCAGGAGTTGCGTCGGCACGGCTATCACGTGCTGCTCAACATCCTCGACGGCGAAGAGGCCGGGCTCAAGCGGGAGATGTTCGCCAAGCGGGTTGACGGCATCATCTCGCTCAACGTCCTGCCCAACGAGGAGGAGTCGGCGATGCTCGCCGACCTGGGCATGCCGATCGTCGCGGTCGGCGTGCCGATCGGCGCCACCCCACGCGTGCACATCGACGACGCCGCTGCTGTGCGTATGGCCGTGGAGCACCTCGTCTCGCTCGGTCACCGAGACATCGGCTATGTCGGGACCTCGGATATCTCGCTGGCGCACATGTCCACTCCCGCGGTGCGCGTGGCCGCCTTCGAGGAGGCGTTGCGGTCCGCAGGGCTGACCTTCCGCCCGGAGTGGGCGATCGCCTCGGAGTGGACTGCGGATGCGGCGGCGCGCCGCGTCGAGGGAGTGCTGCGCGGGGATCGGCGTCCGACGGCGATTCTGGCCGCCTCTGACGAGATGGCCGTGGGAGTTCTTGGAGCAGCCCGCTGGATCGGGCTCGGCGTGCCGGCGGACCTGTCGGTGATGGGCATCGACGACCACACCTTCGGCGCGGTCCTGGGCTTGTCGACGATCCACCAGGACGTCCGGGCTCAGGGGCGGGCAGCCGTGACCCTGCTGGTCGAGGCGTTGCGCGGGGAGTCCCGGGCAACCCCGACGGTGGAAGTGCCGACCTATCTCATCGCCCGCGAGACGACGGCCCCCCCACCGGGGCGTTGACCCTCAGTTGGTCGTGTCCTGATCCATGGACATCTCCTCCGGGTGGCGGATGTAGGTCTTCTTGCCGTAGATCGCGCGGTTCGCGACCCAGGTGAACACCCACAGCACGACGCCCAGCGCCAGCAGCCAGCCGGCAATCTGATACTGGATCGTCGCCCGGCCCGTCCACGGCCCGACGAAGAAGAAGCACGCGATGGCGCCGATGATGGGCAGGATCGACGGGGCCACGAAGTGGCGGCGTTCGATGGTGTCCTTGCGCAAGATCAAGACGCAGATATTGACGATGGTGAAGACCCCCAGCAGCAGGAGCGCTGTCGTCCCACCGAGTGCGGCGATGATCTTCCCCTCGGCTCGCTGGGTCACCAAGATGATGAGGCCGAAGGCGATCAGCGTGGTGAAAATGATCGAGACGTATGGCGTTTGCCGCCGCGCGCCGACGCGTCCCAGCACCGGCGGCAGAACCTCTTGGCGCGCCATACCGTAAAGAAGGCGGGACGCCATCAACATGTTGATCAGAGCCGAGTTGGCCACGGCGAACATCGAGATGAAGGGCAGGAGCGTCGTGATCGGCACGTCAGGGGCGGCCGTCTCGACGACTTTGACCAGTGGAGTCTCGGAATCCCCGAGTTCACCGACGGGAACGATGGCAACGGCGAAGAGCGCGACGAGGATGTAGATCACGCCGGTCAGGCCGATGCCCGTGATCATCATCTTGGGGAAGTTCTTGACCGGATCTTGCGTCTCTTCGGCCATATTGACCGAGTCCTCAAAGCCGACCATCGCGAAGAACGCGAGCGAGGTCGCCGCCGTGACGGCCAAGAAGGCGCTCTTGTCACTGGGGCTGTCGAAGACCATCGTGCGGGAGAAGTCGGTCTTGCCGGCGGTCACCGCGTAGAACCCGACGAAGATCACTAGGAGGAGGCCGGAGAGTTCGACGCAGGTCAAGACGATATTGGCCTTGACGCTTTCGGCGACGCCCCGCAGGTTGACCAGCGCGCACAGGGCCATGAAGGCCAAGGCGATGATCATGATCAAGTTGGTGTTCTTCGAGTCCATCCCAAAGCCCTTGACGAAGTTGGCGGCAAAGGCGCGGGAGGCGGTCGACGCTGAGGTGATCCCCGAACACATGACGGTGAAGGCGACCAGGAAGGTCACGAAGTGGATCCCGAACGCTTTGTGCGTGTAGAGCGCCGCACCGGCCGCCTGCGGATACTTCGTCACCAACTCCAAATAGGAGAAGGCGGTGACCATCGCGATCGCGAAGGCAACCAGGAAGGGCACCCAGGCGGCGCCGCCGACTTCTTTGGCGACCGAGCCCGTCAGCGCATAGACACCGGTGCCGAGGATGTCTCCGACGATGAACAGCAAGAGCAGCTTCGGGCCCATGACCCGCTTGAGTTCGGTATGTTCCTCGCCCGGAACCGCTTCTCGGACAGTCTGACTCATACTTGTCCCTCCACTCCCAATGCGTCGGCGCGCGTCATTGCGGTGGCGCCATCTTGGCAGCTTCCAACCGGATCAGGGGTGGGTAAGCCTTGAAGAGTTATCCCTCGTGCCGCCTAGGCGCCCCGGATGAAGGAGCTCAGGCGTCGATGCGCTCGCGGTCGAGCCGGGCCGAACCGGCGACGATGAAGTCGCGGCGCGGAGCCACTTCGTTGCCCATCAGCATTTCGAAGGTCATGCCTGCATTGGTCGCGTCCTCCACGGTGACGCGGCGCAAAGTGCGGCGGGCCGGGTCCATGGTCGTCTCTGCCAATTGCCCGGCATCCATCTCGCCGAGGCCCTTGTAGCGCTGCAGCGGCTGCTTAATGGTGCGCCCCCGCTTGCCCAGGGCGGCGACCGCCTGACGCATCTGACCCTCGGAGTAGGTGTAGATCAGCTCGTTGGGCTTGCTGCCAGGGTTGACCACCTCGATGCGGTGCAGCGGGGGAACGGCGGCATACAACCGGCCGGCCTCGACTAGCGGCCGCATGTAGCGGAAGAAGAGCGTGATGAGGAGAGTCCTGATGTGGGCGCCGTCGACATCGGCGTCGGTCATGATGATGACCTTGCCGTAGCGCGCCGAGTCGAGATCGAAGGTGCGCCCCGAGCCGGCGCCGATCACCTGGAGAATGGCCGCGCACTCGGCATTCTTGAGCGTGTCCGCGACCGAGGCCTTTTGGACGTTGAGGATCTTGCCCCGGATGGGCAGGAGGGCCTGGAACTCGCTGTTGCGGGCCAGCTTGGCCGTGCCGAGGGCGCTATCACCCTCGACGATGAACAACTCGGTGCGCTCGGTCTCGTTGCTGCGGCAATCGGCGAGCTTGGCCGGGAGGGTGGAGGACTCCAACGCATTCTTGGCGCGCTGGGTCTCCTTGTGAAGGCGCGCGGAGATGCGCGCCTTCATCTCGGAGACGACCTTCTCAAGCAGCAGCGCACTCTGCGCGCGCTCACCCCGCTTGGGGTTGTCGAATCGCTCGGTCAGCTCCTGCTCCACGATTTTGGCGACGATGGCGCGAACCGCCGGGGTGCCGAGGACTTCCTTCGTTTGACCCTCGAATTGCGGCTCGGCGAGGCGGACCGTCACGACGGCGGTCAGCCCGGCGAGGATGTCGTCCTTGTCGACCTTGTCGGCACCGACCTTGAGCTTGCGGGCGTTCAGCTCCAACTGGCGCCGGAAGACCTTCAGCAGGGCCGCATCGAAACCCATGATGTGGGTGCCGCCCTTGGGCGTGGCGATGATGTTGACGTAGCTCGCGACCGTGGTCTCGAAGCCCGTGCCCCAGCGCAGGGCAATGTCGACCTCGCACTCGCGCGACACCTCGGTGGGACTCATGTGGCCACGGTCGTCGAGGACCGGCACGGTCTCGGTGAACGAGCCGCTCCCCTGCAGGCGCCAGACGTCGGTGACGGGGGCGTCGGTGGCCAAGAAGTCCGCGAACTCGCTGATGCCGCCCTCGTGATGGAAGACCTCCTCATGCGGGCCGTCGGCGCCAAGGGTGCCGGGCAATCCACGCTCGTCCCGGATCAGGATGAGCAGGCCGGGCACAAGAAACGAGGTCTGTCGGGCGCGCGCGCGGAGTGCTTCGTCGTCGAACTCGGCGTCCTTGATGAAGATCTGGCGATCGGCCCAGTAGCGAACCCGCGTGCCGGTCTTGGCGCGGGCCACCTTGCCGACAATCCGTAACGTCGGGCGCTCGTCGAACGCCGTAAACGGTGCGTCCGGGTCGGGTCCCGAGGCCGGGTCGGCGAAGACGCCCGGCTCGCCGCGCCGGAAGCTCATCGCGTGGACCTTGCCGCCGCGGTCGACCGCCACGTCCAGGCGAGCACTGAGTGCATTGACGACCGACGCGCCCACGCCGTGCAAGCCGCCCGAGGCGGTGTAGGACCCGCCGCCGAACTTGCCGCCGGCGTGGAGCTTGGTATAAACGACCTCGACGCCGGTCAGCCCGGTGCGCGGCTCGATGTCCACCGGGACCCCACGGCCGTTGTCGCCGACCTCCACGGAGCCGTCGGCGTGCAGCACCACCTCGATGCGGTCGCAGTGACCGCCGAGGGCTTCGTCGACGGAGTTGTCGATGATCTCCCAAAGGCAGTGCATCAGGCCACGGCCATCGGTGGACCCGATATACATCCCCGGACGCTTGCGAACCGCCTCCAGGCCCTCGAGCACTTGGAGGTGGTGGGCGGTATAGCTCGTCTGCCCGGCGCTGGTCGACACGCGCGGTTCCTTCCCGTTGATGATCAACGGTCACGTTAACCCGGCCCACCGACGGCCTCCCCACAGCCACGCTCACCGGGGCGCTGAAAACTCGATCGTCCCACGCGGGAAGGTTCGGGCATGCTTGACTGTTGCAACCCTCGACGGCGCTCGATCGTCTTAAGAGGCGAGTGCACAGCCCGTGCCGCGCGAGCGGCATACGAACGAAAGCAGGTAGCCAAACGTGACTCCGGTTCTGGACACCCCCCTGACCGCGGCCGACCGCTGCGACCGCTGTGGCGCCCAGGCCTATGTCCGCGCCCGGCTCCACGTCGGCGGCGAACTTCTGTTCTGCCTCCACCACTCCAAGGAGCACCTGCCCAAGCTGCGTGACCTCGCCGAGATCGACGACGACACCGCCCGGCTGATCGAGACCCCCGTCTTCGCCGGCGACCAGGGGTGACCTCGCTCGCGGCCGTGGGAGCGGGCGCCGAGGCGAATGTGTGGATTCCCGGCCTCATCATCATCGCGGGAATCCTCGGGGTGGTCGTTCCCGTCATTCCCGGCCTGATCGTTGCCCTCGCCGGCGTGCTGCTGTGGGCGATCGACTCCGGCACGATGACCGGGTGGGTGGTCTTCGGGCTCTGCGTCGCCTTGTATGCCGCGGGCCTGACCTTGCAGTTCCTCATCCCCGGGCGCCGCATGAAGGCCGCCGGCATCGCGACGTCCACGCTGTTCATCGGCCTGATCGTGGGGATCATCGGCTTTTTTGTCGTGCCGGTGATCGGTGGCCCGCTGGGCTTCGTCCTTGGGATCTTCCTCGTGGAGTTGTCCCACTCGCGCGACAGCGCCAGGGCGTGGACCGCGACGAAGGCCGCGCTGCGTGGAGTGTTGCACTCGATGGGTATCGAGTTGCTGGCCGGGCTGGCGATCCTGACGACCTGGATCGTCGGGGTGCTGATCAGCCGCTAACGGCTCAGGCCGCTAAGCGCGTCTCACCACTGGTTGCGGCGACGATCCCATCGGCTTTCAAGGCGCTGCATGAAGGTGCCCGAGCGCGGAGCCTTGCGGCCTTGGGTTGTGCCCGCGGTGCGCGCCTTGCCCGTGCCGGGCGCACCACCGACAACCGTCAGCTTCGTCCGGGCCGGGGTGAAGGCGTAGGCCAGCGCCGCCACCATCACCAAGAAGCCGAGGGCACCGACGATCCACGTCGTGTTGATGCCCACGAGCACCAAGCCGAGCCCGAGAAGCACGCCCGCGGCGCCGATGAGATGCCGCTGTCGCGACGGCCGGGTAACACCTTGCATCTGTGTCGCGAAACGCGGGTCCTCGGCATAGAGCGCTTGCTCCATCTGGTCCAGAAGGCGCTGCTCGCGGTCGGAAAGCCCCATCTGCCGACCTCCTTCGGAACGAACCCGGGCGGTGTGCCCGATGAAATGAATCGTATGTGGTGGACAACGCTCGAAACAGCGCGGAAATTGCCGAAATGCGTGTTTCGCGTCGGAGTCTGGGGTCAGGATAAGGCCGACACGACCGGCGTGGGCCGGTTCAGTCCCGACGAAGCAGACTGGCAGGGCGTACGATGCCCGATCCGAACCGGGCAGATGCCTTGTCGACGGCTCGATCGGCGTCGCGCCACCCGAACTCCGGGTCGTCGAGGGCGGGTTGCACGATGGCCCGGTCGGCCCGCACGAGTTGCTCGACGCGAACCCCGACGAGCCGGAGCCGCGCCCGTTGCAGGCCGAGCCCGTCATACAGGGCGCGGGCCGCGGCATACACCTCCTGACTGACGTCGGTGGGGTCACGCAGCGTCTTGGACCGGGTGATCGTGGTGAAGTCGGCGAAACGCACCTTGATCGAGATGGTGCGGCCGGTCATGCGGGCGGCCCGCATCCGTCGGGTGGTCTTCTCGGAGAGGCGCAGCAACTCCCGATGGATGTATGCCGCGTCGTCCACGTCGACCGGGAACGTCTCGTCAGCCCCGATGCTCCGCTCGCGATGGACGGGCTCGACGTGGCGCGGGTCGCGACCCCAGGCCAGAGCATGCAGGTGGGCACCGGTGGCGTCGCCAAGGGCGCGACGCAGGGTGGCTTCGGGGGTATGCGCGATATCGGCCACCGTGGCCAGACCGAGCCGGGCGAGATGCTCCTCCGTCTTCTCGCCGACGCCCCACAGCGCCCCGACCGGGAGCTGCTGGACGAAGGTGACGACCTCGGCGACCGGGACGACTAGCAGCCCGTCGGGTTTGCACAGGCCCGAGGCGAGTTTGGCGACGAACTTGCTGGCGGCGACCCCGACCGAGCAGGTGACGCCTTGCTCGTCATACACCGTGTCGCGGATCTGCTGGGCAATGTGGGCGGGGCTGCCGAGGCGGCGAATCGCGCCGCTCACGTCGAGGAAAGCCTCGTCGAGGCTGAGAGGCTCGACGATCGGAGTGATCGCGGCGAAGGTCTCCATGACGGCATCGGAGATGCCGCTGTAGAGCCCGTGGTCCGGCGCCAGGATGGTCGCCTGCGGGCACAGCCGACGAGCCCGGCCCATCGGCATCGCCGACGTGACCCCGAACGCGCGGGCTTCGTAGGTCGCCGACAGCACCACCCCACGATTGCCGGCGCCACCGATGATGACCGGCGTGCCGACCAAATCGGGCCGGGCGAGCAGGGACGCCGAGGCGAAGAAGGCGTCCATGTCGACGTGCAGGATGGTGCAGCCCGTGTCGTCGGGGGGCTCGGCACTGGCTCGCGGTGGCGGACGGAACTGGCGGCGGCTCATGGCCTAGTGGCGCCGGGCCACCACGTGCAGACTCGCCCCGATCTGGCCGAGAGCCGCGAACTCCGGGTGCGCCGCGATGGCTTGCTCCAAGGCGATGAGCGCTGCGCGATCGGGCTCGGAACCGATCGCCGCGCTCGGGACGAGATCGCTGAACAGGCGGACTCCGTGGCTGAGGACCACATTGAAGCCGGCCGAGAAAAGCATGGCTTCTAGGCTCGATTGATCGAAGCGGCGCCGGACCGGATCGCCGGCGCCCCACCGCCCGTCGGGGTGGTTGAGGATCGTCTGGGCGGACTGGAACTGCCCCGACAGGGCGCGGGCGATGACCGCACCGAAGCGCTGGGCCGTGACGACCGACAGGTGACCACCGGGGGTGACCACCTCGGCGATGCGGCCCACGGTGTGCGCCGGATCGTCGACGATCTCGAGCGTCCCGTGGAGGCAGGCGAGGTCGACTCGCGCCTTAAGGATGGCGCGCAAGTCATCGGCGTCACCCTGAGTCGAGACGAGGGTGTCGCTGAGGCCGGCCTCGGCGGCACGCCGGCGCAACGACGCGAGTGCATCGAGGTTGGGGTCGACGACGATGACCTGGTGCCCGGCCTCGGCGAGTGGGACGGCCAAGCCGCCGGTGCCCCCGCCGAGATCGAGCACGCGCAGAGGTCGAGCCAACTCGGCGGTGCGCTGGGCGACAATGCCGGACACGGTCGCCCACACCGCTGCCGTCGTCGGCGCGGTGTCGACGCCACGGCGCTTGGGACGGCGATCAGTGCTCATGTGAAAACTGTATGCCGTGCCTCCGACAGCCCCCTCTCGTCGCCGCGGCCGGGTCACCACCCCGAGGAACCCGGGCTGGCATGCCACAACTTGCGCGAGGTGAGGCTTTCTCCGGGAGGGCGGGTATCGGCATACGGGCTCTGCTCGAACCCCGAGGCGTGGACCAGGACCCGGCGCCGCCCCTGGGACTCCCCCACCCCGGTCCGCTCCCCCGTGACCGGATTGCCGCGCGAGTCGAGCGGGATATCGCTCGCTGCCATCAGCGCCCGTACCGCATCGATCCCGTCCTCCTGCCAGGCCGCCCACAGCGCCGACAACTCCCACGCGCCGGTCGCCCGCAGGGAGAGGCCGCGGGCCCCGGTGCGCCGGGTGATCCCGCGCACGAGCAGGAGCCAGGAGTGGAAGACGGTCGCGGCATACGGTCCCTGGACGTCTTCGAAGAAGGTGGAGTCGGAGGGGCCGGTGCCGTCCTCCAAGGTGAGGAAGACGACCCGGCGGCCCGAGCGGACCGGCGGGGTCTGGGTGGCGACCTTGACTCCGGCGACCAGGACCGTGGCGTTGCTGCGGGTGCCGAGGAGGGCGCTGCTGGGGGTGACGTCGAGCGCTCGGAGCATGGGGGCATAGAAGTCCATGACGTGCCCTGTCGCATCCAGGCCGAGGATGTCGAGCTCCGCCCGGATGCGTTCCGGCACAGCCATATCGGGCAGTCCCGAGCCGGCGCTCAACTGCGGCTCGTCGCCGAGATCGAGCGCGAGTTGGACCGCCTCGGGGTGCACCGCCGCCGGGGCCTGGGACTGTGCGGCAGCCAGGTCCCGCGGATCGGCCGACCCGAGGCCCTCGGTCACCATCCGCGCCGGTCGCGCCCGCCGCCGCCCCGTGCGTATGCCGCGATCCCACCGATCGAGCTCGGCCACCCCGAGTAGCAGGTCGCGTCGGGTGATGCGGCCGTGCCGGCCGAGGCCACCGGCGGTGGCGGACATCGCATACATCGCGTCGAAGGCGCCGGCGAGGACGAGCTTCTCCAGCACCGGCCGGGACACCTGCGCGCGATGCCAGAAGTCGGCGAGGCTGGCATAGGGCTGCCCGGCGACGATCCGGGACACCTCGGCGGCGCTGATGCCGCCGACATCGGCCAGGCACAGTCGGATTCCCCAGCCGCGGCCGTCGGCGGCGTCGAGGAGGCGTTCGGGTGGCGGGTGCCACGACGGCCCCGCCAATGCGGGCGCATCGGCGTCCTCCAGCCGCTCCACCCGATAGGTGTCCCCGGAGGCGTTGATGTCGAGCCCGAGGACGGTCACGCCGTGAACGCGGGCATCATCGAGGATCAGCCGTTTGGGATACATCCCCGGGTCGTGGGTGAGCACGCCGGCGAGGAAGTGCGCCGGATAGTGCGTCTTGAGCCAGGCGGACTGATAGGTCGGCAGGGCGAAGGCGGCGGCGTGCGCCTTGCAGAAACCGAAGGAGGCGAAGGCCTTCAGCACCGCCCAGATGCGGTCGCGGTGCTCCGGGCCGTAGCCGCGGGCCGCCGCGGCGGGCCGCCACCACGCCTCGATCTGCTCAATGCCGGTGGGGCTGCCCATGGCCCGGCGCACCTCGTCGGACTGGGCCAGGGACACCCCGGTCGTCTCGGCGATGATCCGCAGCATCTGCTCGTGGAAGACGACCACCCCCTCGGTCTCCTGCAAGGCGGGAATGAGGCTCGGGTGGAGGAATTGCGCCTGACTCCAGCCGTGCCGCGCCTCCAGGAACGGGCGGATCATGTCGGACTTGACCGGTCCGGGGCGAAAGAGCGAGATGTCGATGATGAGGTCCTCGAAGCGGACCGGCCCGAACTTGCCGATCAACTCCCGCTGCCCGGGACTCTCGATCTGGAAGCAGCCGAGGGTGCGCGTCGTGCGGATCATCGCAAACGTCGCCTCGTCGTCGAGCGCCACCTGGGCGCGGTCGTCGAGGTCGACCTGCGCGCCGGTGGTGCGGGCGATCTCGGACACGGCATACGCCATGGAGGACTGCATCCGGATGCCGAGGACGTCGAGTTTGAGCAGGCCGAGGACTTCGACGTCGTCCTTGTCGAACTGGCTCATCGGGAACCCGAGCCAACTCGCCTCCACCGGGGTGCGATCCAGCAGCGTGCCATTGGACAGGATCACCCCGCAGGGGTGCAGGGCGATATGCCGCGGCAGTCCATCGAGGGACTCCACGAGATCGAAGAGCGTGGTCAACTGGGCGCTGTCGAGGCCGCGCCGTCGCAACTCCGGCAGGTCGGCGATGGCTTGGCGGGCGTCGCGCGCGCGAATGTGCGGGAATGCCTTGGCGATCTCATCGACTTCGATCGGCGGCATACCCAAGGCGGCGCCGACATCGCGGATCGCGTGCCGAACCTTGTAGGTATCCATCATCGAGACGCACGTGACCCGCTCGCCGCCGAAGCGGTCGAGGATCGCCTCGTAGATCTCGGTGCGGCGCGCCGACTCGACGTCGATGTCGATATCGGGCAGTTCGGCGCGCAGCGGGGAGCAGAACCGCTCCATCAACAAGTCGTAGCGGACCGGGTCGACGCCGCTGATCCCGAGGAGGTAGTTGATCAGGCTCCCGGCGCCGGAGCCGCGCGCCGCGACCCGGACCCCGCGTTCTCGGATCAGGTCGACGACCCGGGCGACGGTCATGAAATAGGTCGGATAGCCCAGTGCGGCAACGACATCCAGCTCCTCGTGGAGCCGACTCTCGACCGTATGCCGCTCGGCCTCGCTCGCGTCGGGATAGCGGGTCAGGACGGCTGCTCGGCAGCGCTCGGCGAGGACGCGCTGCGGGTCGGTGCCGGTCGGTATGCCGATCACCTCCGGCTCGGGCAGGTGCACCGCGCCGATGCCGAGGTCGCGGCGAGGGTGCTGAGCACAGCGGCGGGCCAGGGCGAGGGTGTCGGCGATCAGCCGGTCGGCGCGATCGGGTGAGAGATGCCCGGCCCGCTCGGCGACCTCCCGGGCGATGCGGTGCATCGTGGCAGCGGTGGCGAGATGCCCCGCCTCGGACACGCGATCAAGATGGCGTCGATCGAGCAGGACGAGGCGCCGGGCCGCGTCGAGGACGTCGACGATCCGGGCGTCGATCGGGTCGATGTGGCGCACCGCCGCAGACAAAATTGCCGGTATGCCGCACTCGTCGGCCAGCGCGAGCATCCGGGCCGCGTGGTTGCGCGAGCCGAGTGTGCCGTCGGGCCCGCCGTGGCAGACGATCTCAAGCACGAGTCCGCCGGGGGGCAGAATCTGCCGCCACGCCGCGAGCGCCCCGCGGGCGCCGGTGCGGTCCTTGCGCAACACGGCCCGCCCGACGTCGGAGTCCGGGCCGAGGAGGGTGATGAGACGGGCGGGCTCGGTGAGGTGGCCGTGGTGGGAGCTGTGGTGGGGAGATTGGGCGTGGTGGGGAACTTTGCTGTCGCCAGAGCGGCAGCAAAGTTCCCCACCAGTGCCGCTGCGGTCGGATCCGGTGTGGTCGGTGCCGCTGTGCCCGGAGGTCAGGGCGGCGCCGGTGGCGAACGCCGCCACACGGTATGGCGTGCTCACCGGGTTGCCGCGCTCCCCACGCAAGTGCGTGTCGGTGACCAGGCGGCACAGCGCCGCCCACCCTGCCGCCGCCGCCAGTCCGGTCGGCTCGGCGCCGCCCGAACCCTGCGCCAAGACGGTGACCCGTGGCAGGCGCGGATCGACGATCGCCCCCCCGCGGGCGGGCGTGCGGCCAGGGCGGCGGCGCGGATCGGGCGGCGCGTCCAGGATGCTCCCGGCCATCGCGAGATCGACCCCGAGCACCGCGTCGAGCCCGGCCCGGGAGGCGGCTTGGACGAAGCGGATCGCGCCATACAGACCGTCTCGGTCGGTCAGCGCGATCGCGGGCTGCCCGTATTGCGCCGCCCGCTCCACCAGAGCCTCCGGGGTCGCCGCGCCGTAGCGCATCGAGAACCCCGAGGCGAGGTGGAGGTGGGCGAACTCGGACATGGGTCAGGACGTCGGGCTCAGCCGGATGCGGTCGGCGCGGCGGGGCAGGCCGAGGGTGCCGCGGACCAGGGTCAGGAACTCCTGCGCGGAGCGGACCAGGTCGTCCGCCTCGCGCACGGTGACCATCTCGGCGCCGTCGTCGAGCGCCCACCGTCGGCGGGAGGCATAAGCGAAGAAGACCGCCCACTCCCCCAATTCGGGGGCGAGCTCGGGGACCAGCTCCCACACATTGCGCGGGCCGGTGACCCGGCTGTCGCGGCCCCGGACGATCCGGACGGCGAGCACAGCGGCGGCCGCGCGCAGAGCGGCGAGGTTGGCCTCGGCATACCGCTGACCGGCCGCCGGGGCGTGGCTGGCCTCGATAAGGCTCTCGGCCGCTCCGTCGAGCAAGTCGAGGGCACTGGCCAGCCGGGCCCCCTCAAGGGGGAATGTCGTTGTCATCGATGTCCCTTTCAGTCCTGGACCCGCAGCAAGGTCCACGTCGGTCGGCTCGCCTCGGCATCGGTATCGCGGCCGATGTCATAGATCCCGGTGCCGGCGAGGCGGCCGGCGGTGGCCTCCACACGCCATACGACCCGCTCGCCCACCCGGGGAGCCCCCACCGGGTCATGCCACCAGGAACGACGCTCGGTCCAGCGGTCGACGACGTGGCGCACGGCATACAGCCGACCGCGCCAGATGAACGCCGCGAGGGACTCGTCCCGGGCCTGGACATCGACGGGTTCCTCATAACGGCGGACCACGGGCGAGCTCCTTCTCGTATGACGTGCGGCGGGCACGCGGGGTCGACGGCATGGCCGGGCGACCCGGCTAGCGGGGATTTTTAGAACACATATGCGTCGAACATCTGTTCTAAGACGACGGTACTCCACCTGTATGGAGCGGCGTCAAGTCCCCCTCGGCCTGTCGCGCGCATCGGCGTGTCGCCGGAAATTTGGTCCGCCCTTACCGTGGCGCCCGCCTCGGGAACGCCGCCACCATAGCCGGTGGCCACGGATCGTGGTCACCCCATCGAACGGAGCACAACCCGTATGAACGTTCACCGTCGCCTCTCCATCGCAGCCGCCGGGCCGCTCACCCTCGGCACCATGGCCGTGGTCGCCCCCGCCGCCTCCGCCCGACCGGATGCCGGCGTCGCCCCCTGTGTCTCCCACGCCGACGCTGTCAACAGTGCCCGCGCCGCTGCCGGCGGCAACCGACGGGACGCCAACGAACTCAGCGCCGCCCAGGTCAAGGCCATGGAGGCCACCTTCGCGAAGGTCGCGGCAGCCAAGGGCATCGGTTCCGGGGAGCGCGGCAAGCCCGGCGGGGGTGGCACCGGCACGTTCACCCCGGTGACCGTCAAGGTCTATATGCACGTCATCACCGATGGCGCTAAGGGCAACCTCAGCTCCTCGATGATCGCCAACCAGGTCAGCGTGCTCAACAACGCCTACGCGGGCAGCGGCTTCAGCTTCACCCTCGCGGGCACCGACTACACCAACAATGCCGGCTGGTACAACAACCTGACTGACGGCACCGCCGCCGAGAAGGCGATGAAGACCGCGCTCCGCCAGGGCACCAAGGCCGACCTGAACCGCTACTCCGCCAGCCTCGGCGGTGGCCTGCTCGGCTGGGCGACCTTCCCCAAGAGCACCTATGACGTCATGGACGGCGTCGTCCTGCTCGACCAGTCGCTGCCGGGTGGCTCGGCCGCGCCCTACAACCTCGGCGACACCGCGACGCACGAGGCGGGCCACTGGTTCGGTCTCTACCACACCTTCCAGGGCGGCTGTAATGGCCAGGGCGACTATGTCGCCGACACCCCCGCCGAGAAATCCGCGGCCTATGGCTGCCCGACCGGCCGCGACTCATGCACGCGCTCGGCCGGCAAGGACCCGATCACCAACTTCATGGACTACACCGACGATGCCTGCATGAACACCTTCAGCGCCGGGCAGACCTCCCGGGCGCAGTCGATGTGGGCGACCTACCGTCAGGGCAAGTGATCCTTCCCTGATCCCCACCCTCGATCGCGGGCTTCGGCAGTATGCCGGGGCCCGCGCTTCGTTGCCCCTCGCCTGCTCGTCGTGCAGGCGATGCGAGGGGCCTCAGTCGGGTAGCAGCGAAATCTTCTGCCAGATTTTGCCGGCCATATCCGTGGTCATCGTCTCGATGCCGGTGATCGTGTCGAGGACAACGGCATCCTCGGACTCCTCGGCGCAGAGCGCTGCGACCTTGCCGATGAGGCTGAGTAACTCGGAGCAGTAGTCGAGATAATGCTCCAGCTCATCCCGATCCAGGCCAGGCTCAGCGGACTTAGTGGTCCGGACAAAGTCCGGCCGGAGTCGCTCGGGATCCTTGGTGAGTTGGTGCATGTCGACGATGTGCGCGAGCGAGCGCAGGCGATGCAGGGTGGCAAGGAGTTCGCGTCGCTGGATGCGCTCGGGTAGGGCCATGAGGAAGAAGAGCGCGATGCCCGCAAAGACGAGGTCGTTGATCAGCGACTCGATCAGTGGGACCCACTCGAAGGACTGGTCCGGCCCATGCTGGATCGCATCGCGGATCGTCACGACGAGCAGGCCGGCCGTGGCGATCATGACAATGGCCCCGACGATCCGGGCAAACCACGACGTGGCGAGGAGTCGGCGGCGCAGGCCGGGGCCGGAGGAGCCGACGTCCGCGGAGATCTGGGTCAACTCGGCCGCGACCCGGTTCAAGCCCCGCTCGGGGAAGCGCGCGTGGATGCGCTCGCCCAGCCGCTGCACAGTCTGGTGCACCCGCGCCGGGTCCAGCCGCGTCGTCGACATCCCTCCCACAGCACGCACCCTAATGAGTCCTCCTCGCCGGCTGCCCCGGCCGCGCCTCAGCGATGGTGGGGAAGTTCACTGTCGCTGGGACGACAGCAAAGTGCCCCACGACCCCAAGCTGCGCGGAGTCGGGCGCACCAGGCAAGCGCACGGCATACAGTCGCGGGGTGAGCCCCGACCTGACTTCCCACCCGGCCGTCTCGGCCGTGCGCGCCGCCCTGACCGACCGTGGTTTCGACCCGGACTTCCGGGTGCTGCCCGATGCCGTCAAGACCGCTCAGGCGGCGGCCGATGCCCTCGGGATCACCCCGACCGAGATCGCGAATTCGTTGATTTTCAAGGGCATTGACGCCGACGGCTCAGTCTCACCCGTGCTCGTCATGGCCTCGGGTGGGCACCGAGTCGACACGACCTACCTTGCGCAGGCGCTCGGGCTGGTCAGCCTCGATCGGGCCGACCCGGACTTCGTCCGCACGCACACGGGTATGGCGATCGGCGGGGTCGCGCCCGTGGGTCACCCGACGCCGCTGCGGACGGTGGTGGACACCTACCTGGAGCAGTTCGACCAGGTGTGGGCCGCGGGCGGGCACTCGCACGCGGTCTTCCGCACGTCATACGCCGACCTGCTGGCCATGACCGACGGGACGGCCTCGGCCGTCACGCCCTGAGTGGCGTGGTGAGTCAGCGCACGGGCATCGGCGCATCCGGAAGCGGACGGCCCGGTCGATAGGGCCCGATCAGGACCGACAGCGACGCCAGCGCGTGCAGCGCGGCGAGCAGCGCGATCGCGCTGCGCACGCCGAACTGCTCACCGAGCCAGGCCGCCGCGAGACCGCCGAGGGGCATCGTCCCGAGATTGACTAGTGCACTTGCCGAGACGAGTCGCGCCATGAGTTCGCCTGGGACATAACGCATCCGGAAGGCGCCTCGCAGCACATTGGCACCGACGACACCGATCCCGACGAGAACTTCGCCAAGCGGCACGAGCAGGACGAGCAGGCCCGGCTGCGCGGCGGCGATGAGCAGGGCCGCAGGGCCACCGATGATCTGCAGCGCAACCATCGCCGGCCCCTGACCGAGGCGTGTGGACGTCCGGCGCGCGATGCTGGCACCGATCAGCCCGCCGACGCTGCCAACGGCGATCACGACCCCGATAGTGCCGGCCGGCAGATGCAGGTCCTTGACGAGGAAGAGCACTAGGAGGGCGCCATAGCCCGTGAGCGCGAAGTTGGACACACCGCCCTGCACCGCGAAATACCGACATAGGGGTCGCGCGCGAGCACGCGCAGGCCGGCCCGGATCGAGGTGAGCATCGGCTCGCGAGCCGGCAGCGTGGGACGCGACATGGCACCCGGACGCATCCGGGCCAGGCACATGGCCGAGACGAGGAAGGAGATTGAGTCGAGCACCACGGTGTATGCCGCCCCGACCAGCGCGACGAGAGCGCCACCCACGCCGGGGCCGGCGATCTGCATCGCCGATTCCGTGCCCACCAGTCGCGAATTCGCTTGTTCCAGATCGTCTTTCGCCACGACCTGCGGCACCAGGGAGGCGTAGGCCGTGCGGAAGAAGACGGAGCCGAAACCAACGCCGAGCGCTGCGGCGAAGACGTGCGCCAGGGTGAGATGACCGAAAGCCCACGCGACCGGAACGCTCGCCGTGACCGCCGCTGACCACAGATCGGCCCTGATCATGATCCGGCGGGCGTCGCCGCGATCGATCCACACCTCGGCCGGGAGACGGATGAGCAGCCACGGCAGCCAGGTCGCCGCGGCGAGGAAGCATGTCGCGGGCGCCGGCGTCGAACTCGGTGACGGCTAGCAACGGGAAGACAAGCGTCGTCGTCATCGACCCCAGGATCGAGATGCCTTCGCCGAACCACACGAGGCGGAAGTTGCGGTTGCCGGCCAGTCGCGGCAGGGCGTCCGCGACCGGTTCGGGCCCCGAATGCGCTTGTGTCGTGGTCTGTTCCCCTCCCCCGCGGTCACGGTTGCGCCGGGAAGCCGCGGGAGAAGACGTAGACGGGTTCTC
>Ga0209174_10000032_pt1 | contig 106132 bp, 128 predicted proteins | sample JI91814BDNA_FD_187505 | JGI IMG/M metagenome (GOLD analysis project Ga0209174, IMG submission 187505) | Wastewater effluent complex algal communities from Wisconsin, to seasonally profile nutrient transformation and Carbon sequestration -... | ecosystem: Engineered > WWTP > Effluent > Algae...
CAGACATGTGTTAGTTGTCATTGTTCTTTGGGAGTTTATAGATATATCTCACTCCTTTGAGATACTTATAATGTAAGGCTGAATTAAGCCCCTGATTATAATAGGAATATATTCATTATGAACACAGAATTGAGCATCACGGATATTAAGTTATTGCTGTTGTTTATCTTGTGTTTGTAATGAAATTAAATGACAGTGCATAAGTTGGTGGCAGGTTAGCAGTAATGCTATGTACACTGAAGTCTACTAATGGTAAGGAGTCACGAACCTTAGCTTATGCCCTAATGAGAAGATACCGTAGACATAAAGGTTTAACTTCTGCTGTCATTTATACTTGGGCGAAGCCCATTTCATTATAATATTCCAACTAGGTAGGAGTAAGGGTAACTGTCAAATCTGTTATAACTATAACAACCAATGACAAACCTGTATTATAGTGATCTTATTGATAATCAATCAGTTATAACGTAGTTTTACGTTATATAACGGGTTAATACGTTGTTAGTATTACCAAAACCCCCAAATCAACCAAATCCAACTCAAACAAAATATCCCAAAACGGGATGTGTATTCAATAGTATCAAATTCAATCACTATTTAAACTTAAACTATCATGAACAGAATCAACTCAAATAAACTAGCTTTAGTATTTATTGCTATTATAGCTGCATTATTTATTGGAATAGTAACATTAGTAGTTATTAACAATAAACAAGTTGAATCAAACTTGGTAGTAATACCTGAAAAATGTGTTTGTTATAACTGTACCAACCATACGTCAGGTTATATTCCAGCAACTACAGTTGGTAGGTTATGTACATATGGTGAATACTGGAAATTAAAAGTAGATTGGCCTGAAGAACCAATTGAATTTGGTGATACTATTTCTACCAAAGCTGTCAATGATTCATTATTCATTGGTTTCTTTCATAGTAAATATCCAAGTTCTTTTTATAAGAATTGTGATATTTATATCATATCTGAATAATATGGAATCAACTACAATATTTGACAATCAACAACTTTATTGTAAGTTGAATAAACTCCCATTATTTGCTTACGTAAAATGTCCACGTTGTAATGTACAATTGCAACATTCATTCAAACACATTACACTACAACAAGCTGAATTAAAAGCTGCAAGCCAGTTACTTACTGGTTGTGCTAATTGTGGCATGTCTTGGTGTGATTAAACAAATTATCTTATGACAGTTGAAGAAATTATCAACAAATTGCAGCACAAAGATCTAAAAGCAAGCTCAATTCTTGGACCAGCAGTTATATTTGAAATTTCTGGTGAAATTGCATTTGTAATTGATATTGCGACAAGCGAAATACAAGTTTACACAATTGATCTGATGTTGCGTATGCACGTTAAAACAAATCTTTCATCAATTTACATTAAAGACGACATCCTCTATTTTGAGAATGGTTATTTAATATTATAACTCACTACAATGAAAAATTATTCCTATTCTTTGCATTACTTACATGCCTTAAAAACTTGAGCAAACACAAACTTGTTCATTTTAAAGAAGTAGGTAGTATGTATAGCGAAACAATTTCACAACTGTTGGATATTATGTTCAACAATCGTAAAATAGTTCGTAGCCTACAGGCTGAAAAAGAAACATTGATGCAACAAATTTTAGAGCTTAAGCTATTGAAAAATAAGCTTGAGACAGAAACTGAACTTGTTGCAGAAGAAACTGCTGATAATTCTGAAGAGGGTCACCCTTCAGTGCAATAAGAATGTCAGCATTATTCCAAGTCCGTCAGTTCACATGGTCACTTTCCTTACCATATTGATGGCAATAAACTTATTCATGACCTCCCGATGCAATATTAGGAGTGATTATTTTAAAATTATCTACCATGCAAATTATCAGAATTGAGGATCCGGAAAACGGTTTTGGTGTTTGGAGAAGTTGTGATTCAGAATACAATCATAAAGTGGAGTTTCATTCTTGTTTTACAGAAATTTGTAAACGACATGTACGTCCACAATTTCCTACATTATCGCAAGATATTGATTTAATTAATCAGTTAAATGGAGAACCACGTGAAGATTATTTCTTTGCGTTTTTATCTTTAGAACAACTAGAAGTAGGTTTTACAAGAGCTGAATTAAAAGAATTGATTGTAGAACTAGGTTTTCGTGTCTATAGTATTGAAGCAAATAACATACTCCATTCTCAATTTCAAGCTATTTTTAAAAAAGAAAGTGTCATTTCCAAAAATGACATATCATTCATGTTTTTATGAAAAAGTTTAAAATCATTCTTAGCAATAAAATGTTCATTATTGTTGAAGCAGTAAGAAATCCTTTAAACAGTTATAATAAAGTAAATCTTTCAGATCCAACTGTATATTGGACAAATGGACTACTTTATGATGAAGTTGGAGGTAATCCTATTGCAACTGGAGATATAGACATATATCCAAATGCTATAACAATTGTATTTGAAATTAAAACATCTTAACTTATGCAAAATAACTTTGAATTATCTCCAGAAGCAATTGAAAGATTCCTCATGCAACAACGACCTAAACCAGGTCGTAAAGTAATTTGGAATTCATACTCATTGGGTACGTATAGTAAAACCAAACATGGTTCTATTGGTATTTCAAAGCACTCTCTAACAACTGTTAGTAGGGTGAATGCAAGATTGATTGCTTAAAACTAAATAGTAAATATATAACCTATAGCATACTAGTCGATCTTAGGTTATGTCCCACAAGTCAGTATAAACAAAAGACTGACAATGCTAAAATTAAACTTGTGAAAATCGTGGAGAAGTTAACACTTCATTGAAGCGGTGAGGTAGCACCTGATCTAAGTTTTAACATAGTAATGTATATGGCTCTGAAATGGCCCATGAGCAGCTATGTGGTTTTAAGATCAATAGTAATGCATCATTCTCACTTCCCAAGGGTGAGCTATTATAATTAGCACCTATCTGCTAAGTAGGATAAAGGCTGTACAGTGACAGTTAACGCTAATTATAATAGAATGCAGAGGGAATTAACAAGTTTACTGCCAGTCGGACTTGTTACTGAACATTAAGACTGAAAATAATATACACTGAAACGTGATCAGTATATTATGAATACTAATCAGTGCTTTATACGTGAGCAGCCTTTACAGATTAGTGTTTAAAGACTGAAAATATAGTAGAAAATCACATTATAGTGAATCTGTATTAGTAGGTTTGCCAAAGTCCAGATGTGTTTTAAATAAAACTTACGGTGATGAAATCTGGTTAAACCGTTTTAAAAAGAAAATGACTAAATCAAATAAAGTCGTGACCTGTGATGGACTTGCAACCATCACAATTAAAGGAACGGCTAGCCCACTATGTGTGGGTGATATTGCAACTCATAAACCATTTGAAGCTTTACTGGGTTTTGAACGTGGTATGGGTATTCCTGTTTCTGATAACAAATTGGATGGAATTATTGCTCGTCAAGACAATAAATTCAAAAAAGCACGTTTTACAGAAGAAGGAATCAGAACAAAAGTTTTCAAATTACCTCAACAATTTCTTTCCAACAGTTCAACATTACTTAAAAACGTATCAGAAGATACGCTTTTTATTGATGTATTACCAAGAACAATTGAGTTTGTTACTGGTAAAAAAACAACGTACAGTAAAGGACCAGACGGTAAAATAAAAACTGTTAAGCCAAAGCTTACTGTTGATGAAACAATTCTTTGTGTACTCTATGAGTATGCTCATGATGTGTTTAAATCAGAAGTTGGTTTTAACATTCAGGTTGCTTTTACTGACGGTCGAGTCATTAATTACAACAACTAAACCGTTAAAAAACTTGGTTCAGGGAACCTAAGAATCTAAGTTACATGGCCTAACCTATAGGTTTTAAGATTCTAAATCCAGGGAATAGCTCAGTCCGGTAGAGTTACCGTCTAATGAATGACGGTAGTCGGTGGTTCAAATCCATCTTCTCTGACTTTTACTTAAACTAAATAAAATTATGAAACTAGTATTTTTTGAAGTAGGTCAACAAGTTTGGTGTCCAACTTACGGTTGGGGGACAGTTACAAGTGTCACACATAATTCATGTCGAAGCTATCCTATTAAAGTGCAATTTAACAACGGACATTCAGATACTTTTACTTCTGAAGGTAAAAGACTTGATTCTGATATTAATGTCTCTTTGTTTCAAGATGCATTTGAATTACCTATTAACAAACCAATTCCTCAAAAATTTAATGTGGGTGATTGGATAGTAATTACAAAATCAGATCAGAATTGGTGTGAGGAGATGGATTCAATGAATAACCGAGTTGTAAAGATCACCACTGTTTGTTACGGTGATAGAATTATGTTTAAAGGATCTGGTAGATTTTTTTGGAAATTTGGCGAAGGTCATTTTAGACTAGCAAATCCGGAAGAAATCCCCTGTTGTTAAAAATAAAAGGTGCTATGAAAACAACCATAGCACCTTTTTAAACAAATTTATATGTTTAAGGTAATAATTAAATTGCCTGATGGTCCTGAATTCACAATTAGTTGTGATAGTGCTAGATGGACTAATACAAAATTAACAAATGAACAGTTAACTCAATTAAATGAGTCAAACTATTCTATTTTTAATAAAATAATTCTGCCACATCCAAATGGACAAATATGTCCTGCAGATGCAATTGTGATTGAAAATGCAAAACCCGAATTGTATTTTATTAAACATATACAAAATCTGGAAGAGTTGATTTTATTAACTCCTTATAATGCAATATAGTATGACATTTGAAAATTTCAACAAGTTAATAAAAGAACAGTTTGCTATAATGAGCAAACAACCAATGTTGTTTAGATCTAAAGTATCTGGACATGCATTGTGGGATATTTATATTCAGTCCTTCAGTAAAGAAGATGATCCTGTATTTCGTGATCCAAATAGTACTCATCACACTTGCAACAACGATAAGAACTTTATTCACAGATATGGGAATATTGTTGCTATTATTGATGGTAAGATTGTTACAATGTATGATACTGTTCCTAAAAAAACTCCATATTATGCATCGGCAGCAGCTATGCGTATAAGTTTATTGGGAGAAGTAATTCAAGATGTATTTGTAGAATCATATGATAATCTTAACCGATTGTTGAATTATGAATCTACAAACAAGACTCAAGCTGAATATCAGCTCGGTCATACTAGAACTAATAAGATCTATACTCAAGCTGAGGCAGATCAATTTGGTGTTGTCACATCTGGTCAAGTATATACATTTCATCATTTTCATGTAATGCTTCCAAAAGTATTTGTAGATCAGTCTGGTAAATCTGTTGAATCTATTCAAGGTTCATACAGAGATGATAAATCTGTATTTAAACGTGGATTGGATGAAATCTCAGTTGATACTCTCGAATTAGTTAGAGACTTGATTAAACAAGGATCTCTTTTGAATGGTGAATCATATCTCTCTAAGCTGGAAACATTTATCATTCTTGCAAAAGAATACAAAGATGTTCCGGCACTTGAGAAAGATCGTTGGTGTTGGGTCAAATCTCATAAACTACCATTTGCTAAATTCAGAAATGAATTGATTGGTACACTTTGTGTTGAGTTGACTCAAGGAGCTGAAATCAATGAAGCTTGTAAAACATGGAATAAGCGGGTTGATCCTGCTAATTACATGAAAGCTACAGCTCCAATTTCAAGCAAACAAATAATCGAAGCTAAAAAGTTTGTTGAAGAGAATGGATACATGGAATCATTTGATCGTAGATTTGCTACAATTGACGATATTAATGTTAGTGAGATCTTACACCAAAATGTAGGAACTGTTACCAAAACAGCCTCTGTATTTGATAAAGTTCAACCATCTACCAGTACTCAACATAAGAGAAGTCAATTTGACGGTATTGAAGAAGTCAGTATTGAGAAATTCATGAAAGATATTCTTCCTTCATGTACTTCAGTTGAAGCATTTCTTGAGAACAGATTTGATGGTAATTTAGTTGCACTTACAACTGCTAACTTACCTAACTCCAAACAAGCTTTTAAATGGTCTAACAATTTTGGTTGGACTTACAATGGAAATTTGGCTGGTAAATCTATGATTAAGGAGGCTGTAAAAGCTAAAGGTGGTAAAGTTGATGGAGTATTGAGATTTAGTATCATGTGGGCTGAAAATAATGGTGATGATTCTGATTTGGATGCTCATTGTAGTTTACCAACTGGTACTTTAATTTATTATGGTAATAAGAAAACACCTTATGGATGTTTGGATGTTGATATTACTCAACCTCAATCACAAATGCCAACAGGTGCTGTCGAAAATATTACATTTGCAGCATTAAAAGATATGCCCAATGGTCAGTATCAATTCATGGTTAATCAATATTCAGCAAGAAACTCTAAAGGTTTTAAAGCCGAAATTGAATTTAACGGTGAAACATATAACTATGAATACAATCATAGTGTAGGTGGTAAAATAACTGTTGCAATTGTTACATTAAAAGATGGTCAATTTACAATTGAACATAAATTACCTGAAACAGCATCTAGTAAGAAGTTGTGGAATCTTGATACCAATCAATTTCATAAAGTAAACTTGGTTAGTTTAAGTCCTAATTTTTGGGGAGATAACAACATCGGTAATAAACATTACATGTTTATGCTTGAAGGTTGTAAATCAGATATTGCTTTGCGTTCATTTCATAATGAGTTTCTAAACTCTGATTTATTGGAACATCGTAAAGTAATGGAAGTATTAGGGGAAACTACTAAGCTAGAATCAGCTGCTAAACAGCTTTGTGGTTTAGGGTTTAACAGTACAGTAAAAGATGATTTGATACTCAAATTATCCGGTAGTCACAAACGAACAATTAAAATTAAATTCTGATGAATGTATTTGAACAAGCTTCCCGAGATAAGTTGAGATTTGATCTTTCAGGTCAAATTTCTACTGAACAACTTTGGGATGTAAAATTAGACAATCTCATTTCATATGAGGAAGGATTGGCAGAAACTGTTGAATCTTATGGTAAATCTACTCGTCGTAAGGCTGGTAGAAAAACCAAAGAGCAAGAGTTAAACGAGCTTCGGCTTGCAATTGTAACTTCTATTCTTGATACTCGTATCAAAGAACAAGAAGATTCTGCAGAAGCTCTTAAAACGAAAGCACACAATCAGAAAATTATGGATCTTATTGCTGCAAAGCAAGATCAAGATCTACAATCCAAATCTGTTGATGAGCTGAAGAAATTGTTGAAGTAATTCAACGAGTCATTTTAAATTGGACTATAACTAACTTAATTACACTACCTGGAAACAGAGTATGTGAGCCCTTAAATGGGATAAGATTGAATTTGAATCTGTGTAACGAAAAATTACAATTAACAATTAGTACGTTTTTGAGGTGAGTTTGTTAATTACTCATACCTACTTATTTCAATTTCCAATATTCAATCGAAGGCAGCAGTCTGGATGACTGCGTTTTGTGTATCTATAATTATTTCTACCGGTACAGGTTAAAAATCAACTATTAAATTAGTAAGACTATCCGTAAGAACAGTCTATGAATAATACATTTGTGGTGATAACATGATATACAATCCTAATTAATACAAAAGTAATTAACTTGTATTAATATTGTGCACGGAAAAGCAATTTTCCAACATTTCTTAAATTTTAAATATGAAAATACTTAAAAGAATAATTATCTTAGCATTCCTATTATGGATACTAACATTAATTTTCACATCATGTGAGAATAAACCATGTCCACCGTGTCCAACTATAATTGTGCATGACACAATTATAAAATTGGTACCTTTATACAATCCTTCTATTAAACCTAAAACACATTGGTAATATGGCAGAAAAAATCTTCGTTGTTATTAAAGATAACAAAAAAACAGGTGATGATGAAAAGTTTACTATTGCTGGTCAAACCAACAATTATGATAGAGCTTTAGAAATTGCAGATGAAACTAATTTTTCTGAAATTAAACATCTTAATAAAGATGCAGGGAAAGTTGGTGGAAATAAAGAAAACACGTCTGTAGTTGACAAAGAAGATTTAAAAGGTTTTAATCTTTAAAATCACGGGTGGATAGCTCAATTGGTAGACAACGGTCTCCAACACCGTAGGTTAAAGATTCAAGTCCTTTCTCACCCGCTTTAATTAAAATCAAACTATTATGTTCAATAAAATAAAAAAGTTTTTTGGAAATCTAATTAAAGAAAAAAATAATATTTCTTTAGGAAAAGAATTAGAAATAAGGTCGCAAGGAGTTATTATTGATGATTTAGAAACTACAATATTAAAAATAGGTAGTTTTCAAGATGGAACTATACCTGGTTTTAGAGCAGAACGTCTACGTAAATCTGATTTTACTCGTCAAAGATTTCAACCAGGTAAATATGGAGGTAATCTTTTAAGTCACGATGATGTATATTATATGTGTCCTAAATGTAAAGTAATTCATCCAATTAGATTTAAACGTGGAGATGTATGGAAATGTTCGTGTGGTCTTATTGCTCAGAGTCACGGTAACGGTTTAACTATTTGGGAATAAAATTAAAACTTATTATGAAAAAATTAATTATTTTTGCACTACTTTTATGTTCTTTTACTTGTATTGCTCAAAAAGCTGTTAGAGTTGAAGATATGATTTGTACATTGGATTCATTTCAGCGTAAGTGTATTAAAGCTGTTATTGAAGATTGTGAAAAACTAAAAGTACGATATGGTACTCAAGATGGTTTTTCATGTCCTGTTTATCAGGATACTGATGGATGGTATTTCTATATTTATATAGATATAGATCGGCATGTTCACTACATAACTTTAAACAACTTCTAAATGAAATATAGTGAGTTTCCAATAGAAATAAAAGAGCTTGTTCAGAAAAGAGTTGAGGAAGCAGGAAATGTTTATGATGAAAAGAAAATTTGCAAATATTATTCAGGTCAAACATCATTACCACCATCCGCATTTTATTACAGTAAAACTATTGAAGGTTATGATTTTTGGAGTAAAGTGATAAATGCACGAAACTTTGATTGTTTTTACGAAAAATATCCTAAGTTTAAAATAGGAGATTTAGTCAAAGCTAAAACATTTCCTCACATTTTCACTATTGTAGGATTTTCAAATCCGTATTATGTTCTTTATCATCCTGAATTTGAAGACGGTCATAGTGGAATTAGATCTGGCTACGAAGGAAATGGTGATGATAAAGGTCATTGGCTTGAATCTAATTATAATTTAAAACTTGTTAAATCTTTAGAAACTGAAGATTTTGTATCAGATTTTTTAAAAGGTAGCGCATATCCTGATGAAATTGAAGGTACTCAATACATTATGGTTGACAACATTTTAGCATTTCAAAAAGGTGATATTATAACATTGCTTAGAAATGATAAAAGTCATAGTCCACTTTTTGTATCAGCGTCTGGAAAAACACAGTTTGTGGGCTGGCATCGTGTTAAACGATATTCAGGTACTGAACAAGTTTGTCAAAAAAAATATAGGATTAAAACAAAAGAAGAGTTTGGATTAGAAGAGGGTACCTTACCTACTGGATGGGTAGATCGTATGTCTGATTATTATGGAAAAGAGTTGGATGAAAAAAGTACAAAATCATATTTGAGAGAGAAAGCTTACAAAAAACTATTTTTGGTTGGAGAATGGTATGTTTTTCCTGATCAAATAGTTGAAATTAACACTGAAACAAATTTAAATTTAAATATTACAAACGATGGCAGTAAAGAACACACCAGCAACAGCGGATCAGAAGGTATTGTCCTATGTGGAATATCTTCAACAGTCTCCTTCGGAAAAACTTCAGGAGGAAATTGCATATCATGTGCAGTCCAAGAAATCCGATTGGGAAGTTAGTTTAGCTAAGACTCGTTCAGAGTTGGCAAGAGCTAATAAAAACTTGAATGCGGCAATAGCAAATGCAGACTTAAACCAGGTAATCGACTATACCAATAAGGTACGTGGGTTGGAATCCGGTTTGGAAGTTGCAACTGCAGCATTCAATCAGCTGTTTCCAGCAACAGTGTAAAAGAAATTTAGTTAGAAGTTTATATCTGATGTAATATTAGACATAAAAGTCTTTAGGGTTTATAACCAGTGAAAGATGGGTCAAGTGAAGGCTAAACTTGAAATGACTATTCCCTGACAAATATAGTTGAAAACTGAAAAACTAAAGTCCCTGCTTGCATACTTTAGTTTTTCTTATTATGGGGTATTCTTCCAACGGATAGGAAAGCAGGTTTCTACCCTGATAATAGGAGTTCGATTCTTCTATACCCTACACTCTACAGTATCACGTTATGTTCTTCTCTATGACAGTTAGAGCATAATAGAACACATTTATCCAATTCTTTTATTACTAGGTCATTAAGCTTCCATAATTTTGTTGCTGCAATAGTAAAATCTTTTTGAGAAGGATCTAGATGATGAAAGTCTAACGCACCTATGTATTTATTATATCCACATTTAATACATTTTCCACCTTTATATTCGACGCATTGAGTTTTAAATTTTCGTTGTCTAAGTAAGGTTTGTTTTCCGGTACAAGGTTTACAATAAGGAGAAAAGTTAGTTCCGTCTCTTCTAAGATAAAATTCAGAAGCGGGTTTAGTTTGTGAACAAAAAGGACAGTGTTTTTCTTTAATTAATGTAATATCTTGTTTAACTCTATCTTTAAAAGATATATAGTTAGTTTTAATATTATGTTTTTTAAGATAATGTCGTACTGTAGATAAAGAAACATTTAATTGTTTAGCAATTTTATTGGCACTGATGTTTTGGCCAATAAATTGTTCTAGTAATTCTTTTGTCATGATTTTATAGTTTAAATGATAATACAAATATACTATCCTTTAAGCTAGGATTAAGTTTACATTAGACATTTTACTAAAATAATGGACGTGAATTAAATAGTATCAAAAATTAAATTGCGCGGTAGAGAAGTAGTTAACTCGCGAGGCTCATAACCTTGAGACCTGGGTGCATATCCCAGCTGCGCAACAAATAACTCTGCTTTGAAGTAAACAAATAATGTGTAGAGTGGTAAGAGCCATATTTACAAACAGATTAGACGTTTCAGCGTCGTTGTTTATGGAGAAGATTGAATGATTGGTAAGTCGAAATTTTGTTATAATAAGGTTTGATCTCCTGAAAAATGATAAAATTGGGTTCAAATCCCATTTACTGCCGGACGGCGGTTCTTAGACACTTTCAATTCCAGACTGAAACTGGACAGAGTTATTTTTTAAAAATTTAAATTATTATTCATGAAAGCACAATTTTTCCATTACAGAATTCTAGAAGTAAAACCTATTACGGCTTTAGAAGAATTTAAAGATCATAAACGTTTAAAAGTCTTTTTTCATAAAGGCTGTAAATGTGTTAAATGTGGTATTGAAGCTACTCAAATAGCTTTAGGTGAAGGTAGAGGTCAACAACATTGGGATCTATATACAGATAACTTTTATCCTTTAACTGTAGATCATATTATACCTAAATCGAGAGGTGGTGGTGAAGAGTTAGAAAACAAACAACCGATGTGCTATAGGTGTAATCAAGATAAAGGATCTAAAATAGATGGGGAAGATGATAGTATATATAGCTGCATTGGTCATACTTGTACTTGGCCCAAAAAGAATACAATATCTATTACACCAGTAATTGGAATACATGTTTGGACCAAACAAGGTAGAAAAATTAAATACCGAGGTATTATTTCTAAATTAGTTGATAATCCATTTAGACCTGGAGAACAAGGGTTTATGGTAGAAGGAAATAATAGATCAATTTATACAAAAGCTCATGCGTTAGCAATAAAATAATACCGTGAAACCAGTAGCTAGACGGGAATTGTACACATTATCTAGTATTGGTGACAGCATGAAAGAATGCATAGGTGAGATAACTCAGTTGGTAGAGTGTCAGTTTGAAAAGCTGAAAGTCTCAGGTTCAAGTCCTGGTCTCACCACTTTTGTGATTGTAGCTCAGTTGGTTAGAGCACCTCACTTTTAATGAGGGGGTTGGTAGTTCGAGTCTATCCAGTCACACAAAGTCAGTTGTATTACTGACAAATTTACTTAATTAACTTAATTCAATTCAATTATGGAATTCAATTTCAAATTCAACGCAGATCAAAATCAAATGGAAGCACAAATTCGTGCTGAGGTTATCTCTTTGGGAGATAAAAAACAAGTGAACAAAAATGGCACTGAGTATGTAGTAGGAGCAATCCGATTTACTAATGCTCAAGGTAAAATAGTTGAGCGTTCAGCTATTGCTTACATGAAAAATGTAGAGAAAGGAATCACTGTTGGTGAAACTTATCTTTGTAACATCACTGTAACTGCTGATCGTCCATCTGAACCAATCATTTCTATCAGCCCACTTACCTCTGCAGAACGTGCAACTGCTGATGATTTCAACTTTGATTTTACTGTCGCTTTGGCTGCTGCTGGAGTTGGTGTTGAAGAAGTAGCATAAGTTAGGCAATCCTAACAAATTCGCGAGTCCGAGCTTGCAAATGAGGACAATCTTACTAGAAAGCCTGTAGGTTTTTGAGAGTAAGGAAGACAGGTAGCAAACATCCCTGTTATTTTTAAATTTATTTATTATGAGAAAGAATTTACCTGGAAAGTATGATAAACCACTTACTAAAAAAGAAAAATTGAAACTAATGGAAGATCATTATGAGAAACCTGATGATATTTGCAAATGTGGGTATCATAAAAATAGTTGTGTATGTGCAGTACAAGAAAAATTTGAAGAAAAGAAGAAGGTAGAAGAAAAGAAAGAGGAGAAGAAAGAAGTTAAGTTGTAATAATTTGGTCCGGTGATGGAACTGCTATACATGTCACACTTATAAAATATTTATGTCGATGATTTTATGTAGTTCGTCGATAAATAAGTATTGTTAGTCGATAAAGTACTTGATTTATTTCTAAATTGTTTAAAACTCGTAAATCATAGTGTATCTTTGTGTCTCACACAATCATATAAACATGAGATACAAAATTACGAAAGAACAATTACAAGAAGCTGTTAACAAAAGCTTATCAACAGCACAAGTTTGTAGGGAGTTAAATCTGAGACCTCTTGGGGGAAACTACAGAACTTTAAAAAAGAAATTTATTGAGTTTGGCATTTCTACTGAACATTTCACAGGACAAGGTTGGAATGTAGGGGTCAGATATAAAAATTTTGCAAAAACTTATAGTCCTCAAGAATTATTTATTAAAGATTCAAAGTGTACATCTAATAAAACTGTAAAAAGGAATCTTTTGGATGGTGGTCACGTTAAATACGAATGTAATAAATGTGGTATTTCTAATTGGAATGGCTCTAATATTACATTAGAGCTTAACCACATTGATGGGGAAAACACAAATAATTTAATTTCAAATTTAGAATTGTTATGCCCAAACTGTCATTCTCAAACACCAACTTTTAGGGGAAAGAATCAAACAAGCTTTGTTTCTAAATTAAGATTAGAAAAATATAATAATCGTGACACTACTGAAGTTTTAGTAAATAAAAAGATAGTTTTACCAAAAGTTGCTAAAACGGTAGTGTTGAAACACTGTAAGGTTTGTGATAACATTCTTACTAGAACTAGAAATGTATATTGTTCATATGAATGTAAAAATATAGCTGCGTCTATTAAAGTTCCTACATATGAAACTTTACTTGAAGCATTTAAAATCCATAAAAACTTTTTACAAGTAGGAAAACATTTTAATGTTAGTGATAATGCCGTTAGAAAATGGTGTATTAGATATGGAATATTAGATCAAGTTAAACAACAAGGCCCTGTGTCGTAATTGGAAGCCGAGGAAGACTTAAAATCTTCTGGACTGTGAAGTCCGTGCAGGATCATCCCCTGTCAGGGCTACTTAAAATTGTAACTAATTAGTATGAAACATTACAAGGAAATAAAATTGTCAGATGGTAATCGAGCACCATCTTCTACTATCCAAGGTTTAAAGCTCGCTTGTCAAAGAGGTAGGTTGAAACCTCAAGTATTTAAATGTATATGTCCAAATGGGAATGTGCATATTTGGGAAATTATTTGTGATCGTGTATTTACTACTGTAGGATATGCACCAAGAAAGAAAGCTGCCAGAGTTGGAAAGGGTAGCAAAAATCATTATCAAGCAACACTTAAACAAGTACAACATGCAAAAGAAAATTAAACCGTTAAGTAAAAGAGCCAATTTCCTATTGGTAAATTTGGCAGCTCAAACACATCCAGATCAAGCGTTTGTGGAATGGGTTCTAGATCAAAATAAAGACTTTAGTGCTCAACAACAAGAATTGTTGGAGCTTGGGTATGTAAAGTTCGTTGAAGAAAATTTAGTTCCTACTACTGCAGGTATTGATTACTTACAGAAAGGTGCTAATACATCTGTAGATGATTTGGTTAAGAGGATCACTAATGTGATTCCTAGAAACCCATCGTTTACTAATATGGCACAAAATTTGACTGATACAGCTTTGATGGGTGCAATTTATGCATTACTTGGAGAGATTGGGCGTAGAGGTGATCCAGATACTCCAGCATATGAGTATTGGAATAAAAAATGTGCAGATTTGGAAAAAGTTCTGACAGGGGCTGATCCAAATTCATTGTGGGAACGTCACAACGCCCAACAAGAAAAATTCTAAATAACAGGTGGACGATTTGATCCTATTAAATGGTTCACTTCGTTCACCTTTTTTCAAACCTTTTATTATGATGAACAAAGTTGGTTCCCTGTTATCAATAGGGAAAAAAGACACCAAATATGAATTGATATCATATTTAGGTGAATGGCGCAGAAAAAGTGATGGACAAAGAGTATTAAAAGTTGCTCCTACTCAAGTATTGGAAGATGGTAGAGACCATGTATATTATGAAGTATGGTCCTGTTTAAATTTAAATACTGGAGCTATAGAAGATAAAAAGATTCCTGTATATGTTTATTTAGAAACAAATCAAGAAGATTTTGTTGATTCTGATAGAAAAGATGTTATTAATGATAATAATGAAGTAACATCATTGTTAGATCATTATTCTTGCTGGTATTCAAATTTTAGAGATAGTAAAAACTTCCATCTTGAAATTGTTCAACAAAAACATGTTGGGCAAATAAATAAATTACGAGAACTGGATTCTGAATCTAGTGGTGATTATGCAGTTGGAATTCGTCTTAAGCTTATGATGAAAGAAAACCCTAATTCCATAATCAGAAGAAGGTTCAAAGAATGGGAAACACAGTTTCCTGATTTATTCACAAAATTGAAAACTGATGTATATATGTCGAGTATTACTCAAAATAACGTTGTTGGTAGTTCTGTTGACAATATCTTATAAACCTAAGTCTGAAATTGATGAAACTACTTCAGTTATTGAATTAGGTTATAGTTATGAATTGGATAAAGATTCTGTAGATCAGTATCCTCTAGATGAGATTATGGCTGCAGTAGCTTACCATGAATGTTATAACTTAAGCAAGTTAGAACGATGGTTGGTTATGGAAGCTTTTCATAACAGGATAGTTTATAACTTTAACAATAATGGTTCAGATGTAAAATCTCAACTATTAGCTTCTAAACAATTTACAGGATTGTGGAAATATAATCCTGAACAATTTAAATTTGATACACATGATACAATATCTGTTCAAAATAGAGAAATGGCTCAATCCATCATTGAAGGTAACAGATTTTGTCCAGATACAGTGTACTACTGGGCAGGCCCTGGTGATCATCGAACTACTCATGGTAGGTGGATGAAGAAAGTTCATATAAAATTACCTAAACAAATTATACATTTATTCAAATAAATACTGAATATGAAAAACAACAAAGTACAACATTATGAAGTAAATAGTGGTGAATTGTGCAATTTAACTTTTTGGGCAGCAGTAATCGCTGTTATTTTATTAATATTTGTATGAGAAAACTAAAGTTAAATACTCAACAAGCTCCTGAAAGTTTTTCTGATTTGTTATGGTTGACTAAAGGCACACCAACAGAAATTATATTTGCAGCTAAACAACATAAACTAACGTGTGTATGTTATTTAGCTACTACACCAGCAGAAAGTGCTATCTGGTTTCATATTAAAACAAAAATTTATGCTTGATTTAGCAATACTCTTGCTAACATGCTTCATAATCCGTATAATAATCCGTGCTAAATGTAATAAAAGAAAAAATCCAAGTTGATGCACATGCAGCTTGGTTAAATAATGGAAAGATTGGTACAGTAGAACAAGCTACTGGTACCGGAAAAACATTTGTTGCTTTTAGGTGTATTCAAAGTATGCCTAAAGGCAGCAATGTGTTATTTTTAGCAGAAACTGTAGTTCGTGAGAATACAGTTCTTAAAGATGCCCAAGAATATAAGAAGTTTTATGGCGTAGATCCTTTACAAGGATATAAATTTAAATTTGCAACTTACCAAGGAGCTTATAAATATAATCTTTGGGATTATTTTCCAGATGCGGCAGTTGATAATACTATTATAGTGATGGATGAAGTTCACGACCTCATCTCAGATAAACGAATTGAGTTTATCCAGAACTCTATTCGGGAGATTAAGTATTTTGACCATTATGCTAAAGTAGGTTTGTCAGCAACAATAGATAGAAAAACACAATACTCAATTCAGGGTCAAGAAATTACTAAGTTTGATTTACTAAAAACATTCTGTCCTGTAGTTTATACTTATTCATTACAAGAGTCAATGGATAATAAAACTACCAGAGAATTACGATTTTTTGTTTTGAATCACGAGTTAGATTCAATTACCAAAAACATTGAATCTGGAGCAGCTGGTGCTAAATTTATGTCTACTGAAAAAGCTAAATATCCATATTTGGATAGAGCTGTTAGAGAAGCAATGTTTAGAAAATATAAGAGTGAAAAAGAAAAAAAAGATTCTGTAATGAGAATTGCAACTACTAGAGCAAGATTTTTATATACTCTTCCTAGTAAAGTTACCTCTTGTAAAGCATTATTACCTTATTTAAAAGGACGAACGTTAGTATTTGGTAAAGATTCTAAATCCTTATTACAAATTTGTCCAACTTCTATAGTTGCGGAAAATCCTAATTATATTCAGGATTTGGCAGATTTTAAATTGGGTAAAACAAATATTGCTTCGGCAAATAGAATTCTTAAACAGGGAGAGAACGTACCTTTGTTGAGTAACGTAATATTAACAGCATATTATAGCAAACCTACTGATTTTCAGCAAATTATCGGGAGGTTGCGAAGTGACATGCTTGAAGGAAATGTGATTATTTATCGTACAAAAAATTCGCAAGAAGAGAAGTGGTTCGATTCTATGATTGTAGGTATGAAAATCGACTTTATTTATTGCGATTCTATAAATCAATTAGTTTCTAAGTTATGAAATCAGGAATATATCAAATAAGGAATCTTATTAACAATAAAATTTATATTGGATCTGCAGAACATTTAAAAGCAAGATGGAGACTTCACAAATGTCAATTAAATAACAAAAAACATCATTGTATATATTTACAAAATGCGTGGAATAAATATTGTATTGAAAATTTTGTATTTGAAATACTTGAGAGATGTGTTCTACAAGATTTGATTTTACGAGAACAACATTATTTAGATGTGTTAAAACCAGAGTATAATATATGTAAAATTGCAGGTTCCTGTAAAGGTGTGAAACGTTCTTTGGAAACTAGAGAGAAGATACGTAAATTAAAAACAGGACTTACACACACTAAGGAAACAAAGTTAAAAATTTCATTAGTTAAAACTGGTATACCTGTTCATACTGAAGAGTCTAAAAGAAAAATTAGTATTGCTAGTACAGGTCGTATAATTTCAGAAGAATCTAGAAGAAAATCGTCAGAAGCTCAAAAGGGTAAAATTTTATCCCCATCACATTTAGCAAATGTTAGAAAATCTAGAGAAAAAATTGTAAAACCTGTCATTCAAATAAATCCAGATACAATGGAAATCATTGCGGAATTTAATTCAATGAGAGAAGCTGGAAGATTAACAAATACTTTTGAATCGGGTATCTCTGCGTGTGCTAGAGGTGTTCTTAAAACTTCCAATGGATTTATATGGAAATACAAGTAGGAGATTTAGTTACAGCATATTGGAAAGGTTATTTTAGAGTTGTAGAAGTTGTAAATATGTGTAAGCCTTTAGATGAAGATCCTAGAATAATGGCTGTACCAGAAGGACATTCAAATGCTGGAGAAATATTTCAGTGGCACATACATATTCAACAAGAATATGATTCTAAAGGCAAACCTAGAAAATCTAAAGAAGTTAAAGTTTGTGATAGCAGTTTTTGTGAACTAGCTAAAGAAGTAATTCCTGGAATTTGTCACGATTTATATCTTACAAGAGATCGACTATTAGACATATTTGACACATTATAAATAAAGAATGACACAATTACTAGCAGATATAGAAGTATATGTTAATTACTTTCTGCTAGGTTACCAAGAATATAAAACTGGTTTAAAAGTCAGTTTTGAAATAAGTGAATTTAAAGACCAGAGACAAGAATTACGTAAATTCTTAAAAGAATTTAATGGATTTTGGATTACATTCAATGGTACTCATTATGACAATGTAGTTCTTGCTCATGGCCAAATTAATAATTGGTGGCCTAACGAAAATTGGGAAACAGTTTGTAGAAAGTTAAAACTGTTTTCAGATAAAATTATTAGTGCTACTGAAGATGATAGAAATGATAATTTAAAAGAAAAATGGTATCCTTGGAAATTTACCAATATTGATTTATACTTATATTGGTCTAAGCTATTACGTTTAAGTAAAAAGATTAGTTTAAAATCTATTGGTATTCAGTTGGGTTATCCAGTAGTGCAAGAATTACCATTTGATCCAAGTAAAATCTTAACTCAATCAGATATTGAAGAGTTAAAACATTATAACTTGGAACACGATTTAGGTATTTTGAGATTACTAACAGAGGCTTTCGAGGGCAAATCTAAAACGCCACTTGGACCATTAGGTACTATTCAATTGCGACAGCAAGTAGTAAATAACTATGGTATTAATGCTTGGAGTATGGATGGCCCCAAAATAGCATCTGAAGTACTATTAAAAGATTATTGTAACATAGTTAGAAAAGATGTCAATGAAGTTAGAAGACTTAGGTTTGATAAACCTGATATTTATTTTAAAAAGTTATTTAAAGATTTAAATATCAAATTCCAATTACCAGAGTTAGTGGATTTATATGATGAATGGTGTTATGCAACAAACACTTTTAATAAAACATTTGTAACTGGAACTAAAAAGCATCCTTTACAAATTAGTTGTGGTGTCGGAGGTATACATTCTGTAAACAGTAATGAAGTCTATATATCCACAGATACACATTCTGTTATAACTGACGATATAAGTGCTTTTTATCCAACTAATATTGAGAATTATAAAGCCTTTAGATTCCCTGAAGTTTTAAATGTTTACAAGTCTTTCAAAACTAAACGTATAACAGAAACTAAACCTGGAATGAAAGCTCATAAAAAAGGTTCTTCTGAATGGAATAATTTCTTTCAGCAAGATCTATTTTATAAGCTAATACTTAATGGTGTCTCTGGCTTATTGGATATGGAACATTCTTGGATGTATAACCCAGAAGGTATAATGAAGGTTAGATGTGGTGGTCAATTGATTCTATTAACATTAATGGAAAAATGTATTCTACACGACTTTGATGTTATTAGCATGAACACTGATGGTTTGGAAGTTATTGTGCCTAATGATAAAATGGATGTTTACTTAAGCTTAGTAAAAGAAGTTGAAGATCAATTTAATGTTGCGTTTGAGAGAGAAAAATATACTAAGATAGTTTATAGTTCTGTAAATGATTATATTGCTATTTTAGAAAATGGACAGCTAAAGAAGAAAGGGTTGTTTGTAACTCTGCCCGAGTTAGGTAATAGTGTAGACTTTTTAATCATTCCCAAACTATTAGAACAATACTTTGTTCACGGTATTAAACCTGAAATAGCTATTAAAGATGAATATCACATTTATGATTTCTGTGCCAGCCAAAAGGTGGATAGAAGTTATACTGTTGAATGGAATGGTAAAAAGCAACAAAGACTGAATAGGTATTATGCTTCTAGTAAAGGTGCATATCTATATAAGTGTAGAATGGTAGAAAAGTTAGATAAGAAAACTGGTATAGTTAATCAAAACTACAGTAGAAATCATATGTTAGGTGATGCTGGAGTTATGCTTTATAATTCTCATGTTCAACAAGAACGTTATGATATTGACTATTCATTTTATCTTAATAAGGTTAATACTATAATTAAACAAATTGAAAGATGCAATCAAATGAAACTTTTTTAGTTAATAAGGAAGAAATAATTCAAATTTTTGGAGAAGATTGGTTGTTAAAACTTTTAATACTTAAATATCCTCATAGAGCATATAGTTTACATTTATATAAGCTTGGACCTGAAAACATGCAACATATCCTCCAGAAATTGCATACTTTAGAAGTAATTACTTAAATCCTTCTCAATTATATTTTGAAAAAACTCTTAAAGGACATATAAGTTATCGTAAATTAAGTTCTAAAGAAGCTAAAGTAAAAATATTAGACGCATTAACTGCTGTAAAAAATGAAAAGACACCGTAAAGTAATTAAAATGTTTGGTGAAGATTATTTTGTAGAGTTTAACATCTGGAATGATGAATATAATGGTAGAACTATATTCTTTATTGGATTAAGAAATATGCCATTAAATACTAGTGCACCTTTAAATTTTAGATGTTATTCTATGGTTAGAACTAGATATAATACTACAACTCGGTCAGATGAAACTTCCTATACAATTAAGCTAACAGGCCAATATAATTACAAAACAGTTTTTGATGAAACTTTAGAATCTGTTAGTGAAGCTAAAAGAAAAGTAATCTGGTTTTTATTCAATAGAAATGGAGACGCTTAAATCATTTACAATAGGAGATGTAGATTATCAACTACAGTGTTGTACATTTAGTGCAGCACATCATAGCCATTCTCGTTATTTTTTAAGAATTTGGAAACCTAATAACGAAAAACTTTCTGTAGTATATTCGTGGCATGATCAGACCTATAATCTTTATCACGTATTTATTCCCGGCATTATTACTAATGGGTTTAATAATGTGAAAGACGTTAAAGTTAGAATATTAGAACATTTATTGTATGGTACTTAGAAAGACATTTACTTTAGGAGATAAAGAAATCAAACTTATATTTAAAACGCATAAAGACAGTAACTATTATAAATTTGTTTTAGTAGTAGGAGGAATTACGTGTATAGTTTACGAAAGGTATGTACATAACTTTATTGTTTACGATACTAGAGATGGATATAATGACGGAGCTTATTATATTTGTAAAACAATATATGAGTGTAAATCTAAAATAATGGAATTATTATTATATGGTAATAGATAAAATGATAACAATTCATGGAGAAAAATGGCAATTGTATGTTACTACAGATAATAATTATTATAATCTTTATATGACTTTAGCTAAGAATAATGATTTAGGAGTATATATTTTTGTTGTTAGAGCATATCATAGATCATATCATAGATCAGATTATAGATTTGAATATCATCGTGGTTTCCAAGGCAAAACCATTTTTGTAAATACAATGAAAGAAGTAAAAATAGAAGCGTTAAAATTTTTAACAACAAATTATGAGTAAAGTTTGGCAACAATCAGGTAATACATTCTTCAAAGGAGATTCAAGCTCCCAAATAGATAAATTACCGTTAGGAGTATTTTTAATTAAAGATAATCCCAGAACAGGTTTATATTTAGACAAAGTATCTGAAAATTTTACATTTAACCATAAAATTTATGGTAAAGACCAAGAATTTATTAATAGGTGTGCTAAAACATACCAAGAAACAAGTGGTAATTTAGGCGTGTTATTATCAGGTACTAAAGGTACTGGTAAATCTGTAACCGCTAAACTACTGTGTAATAAAATGAATCTTCCAGTAATCTTGGTTGATTCTGAATATGAAGATTTAGATACATTCTTAGCAGAAATTAATCAGGAAGTTGTTGTAATGATTGATGAATATGAGAAAATTTTTGAAAAGTCGCACATGCTATTATCTGTGATGGATGGTGTAAGTATGTCTAGCTTTAGAAGAGTGTTTATATTAAGTACAAACGATTCATTTATTAATGAAAATATGCTTAATAGACCTTCTCGTATTAGATACCATAAACCTTATGGTAATCTTGAGCCAGAAATATGCAAAGAGATTATTGAAGATATCTTAAAATATCCTGAACATGCTGAAAACTTGCAGACTTTGTTATCTGAATTAGAAATAGTAACTATTGATTTAGTGATTTCACTTATTAATGAAATTAATATTCACAATGAACCAGCTTCTGAATTTATTAGCTATTTCAATGCTGAAAAAACAAATCTTAAATTTGATGTTTTAGATGAAGAAGGAAATCTTGTTTTTGCAGGAATTCAATTTGCTCATTATAATATTGTAAAGAAACCTAATGGTTATATTGGCTATAGCATTCAAATCCATAACGAAAATGATGATACTATCGTACTAGGAACATTATCTTCAGTAAAAAGTGGAGTTTATACTTTTAAAACTGATGGTAAATATGATAGCGAACTTGATGAAATGGTAGGATGTAACAGCATTAGTTATAAAATCAGAAGGGCACATAATTTAATGTACGCATATTAACATGTTAACAATAACAAACGAAAGTAACTACCTAGCTAAACCAGTTCAGTTAGGTACACCTAAAAAACATCCAAACGCTGATAGACTTCAGATTTGGAATGTAGATGGTTATGATGTAATTACAGATCTTTCAAGTAAAGAAGGAGATTTAAAAATCTATTTCCCACCTGAATGTCAAATTCATCATTCAATCTTGAGTAAAATGAACATGTATTCAGATAAGGATTTGAATGCAGATAATACTCAAGTAGGATATGTCAGTAAATCTCGTAGGGTAAAAGCTGTTAAATTGCGAGATGTAATTTCAGAAGGTATACTTTTACCTTATGTTGAAGTTATGAACAGTTTAGGGATTGCTTATAATGATCTTGAATTAGAAGGTAAATCATTTATTGGTCAGTTATTTGACACAGTTGATGGTACAGTTATTTGTCAAAAATATGTTCCTGAAACTAAAGAAGTTAGATCTGGTACAGGAACTGGAATTAAGAAAAAGAATTCAGTTGCTGATATTTTGGTAGAACCATTTCCATTTCACTATAGTACTTCTAAACTTCAAGATAATATTTGGAAGTTTGATAACGAAGATGATGTAATTGTAATTACAGATAAGTGGCATGGTACATCAGCGGTATTTAGTAACTTGTTGACTAAAAGAAAACTTTCATTTTGGGAAAAAGTGAAACGGTTTTTTGGATCTAATATTAATATACTTGAGTACAGTAAATCATATTCATCTCGATCAGTTGTAAAGTCTATCGAAGATAAATATAATATTCCAGATGGAGGATATTACAACTCTGACATTTGGGGTAAAGTATTTGATACTGTTAAACAGTATCTGTTTCAAGGTTATACCATTTATGGTGAGATTGTAGGATACGTTGGTGATACTAAAATGGTTCAAAAAGGATATGACTATGGTTGTAAACCTGGAGAACATAAATTTTTAGTTTATCGTATTACTGAAAACAATGCCTTTACTAATGGTCAAACTGTTGAGTATAGTTGGGCTGAAATTCTAGATTTTTGTGATCAACATGGTTTGGAAGCTGTACCACAATTATATTACGGTACAATTAAACATTGGAAAGAAGTTCATAACACTACGGGAGATACTCTTTTAGATGCTCTTAAAAAGGTATATCTTGAAAAAGATTGTACTCACTGTATTAGTAAAGTCCCAGCTGAAGGTATTTGTATTAGAAATGAATCTGGTAACAAAATTGCTTATAAACTAAAATCTAAAAGATTTCTGTTAGCAGAAACTGAAGCTTTAGATAAAGGTGAAGAAGTTGTTGAATAATTAATAAACTAACCCTTTCTAGTTAATAGATTGGGTTAGTTTTAATTTTATTAAAATGGATCGAGAATTAATTGAACAAATACAAGAAATAACAGAGTTTAAATTATATAGGTTGTGGAGAGTTGGTAACTCTAAATCAAAAGGAAGTTGGGAGACAACTCAGTTATTTAAAAATATTAATGAAGATACTAGCAGTTTACAATCCACTTAGTGGAGGTAGTTATCATAGAGTTAAACTGTGGTCAGAGTTTGTAGAGAATGTTACTTTAGTGCAAGATCTAACAGAAGATTTAGTTAAGGATTGTGACATTCTTTACATTCACTGGAATAGTAAAACGGCTATAACTCAGTTAAGTATTTGGAGAGAAAAATATCAGTTTAAGATTATTGCTGATATTGATGATACTTGGAATTTATCTGGTCATTTTGACGGTTCTGTATTTTTGAGTCAGCACTTATGCTTATTAGCAAATCAAGTAATTGTAAGCACAGAAAGATTAGTTCCAGACATTATGGAATGGAATAAAAATGTAAAAGTTATTCCAAATTATTTACCTGTTCAACATGGTCAGTTTCAACTAAAACCAAAACCTGATAGAAAGATTAGGATTGGTATTGGTGGATCTATTAGTCATTTTGAGGATTACATGTCTTTAAAAGGAACCATTAAGCAGTTGGAAAGATCTGACTGGTTTAATAAGAATTGTGAATTTGCAATCATTGGGTATGATAATTTAGATTGGAGATGGCAAAAAGTAGCAGATATGTTCAAACAAGTTAAGATCTTTAGATATAAATCTTGTGAAGAATACATGTCTTTGTATGATGAGTTAGATATAATGTTACTACCTTTATTGGATACAGAAATAAATAGATCAAGATCTAATTTGAAGGTTTGGGAATGTAGATGTAAAGGAGTATATCCAATTATAAGCAGTTTATATCTTGATAAAGATGATAATACAGACTTAGTTGTAGAAAATTGGGTAAGAAATATTAAAGATTATATAGACAACTCAAAACCTTATAAATATGAATTTCCAGATTATAAAAAAGAGTGTGTAGATACAAGACTAGAACTGTTTAATAAATCTGTTACAAATACTAGTGAGCACAATTTATTTTCTATTACTTATAAAGAAGATCAAGATGTTGAATACTTAAAAATCCAAAACAGAGTATCTGGTATTGAAAAGAAAAGTTATTTATTTGAATATAATCCTATTATTAATAAAATAGATAAATTTACAAGTGGAGATTCTTACACAGCATTCTTTAGTCATAAGTTTCCACATAAAACAGGATTCTATAAAAAGTATGTAGAAGAAATTTTAGATAATGAAGATTCGGATGTAGTAATATTTTGTAAACAATATTCTAACTATTTAGAGTGGACTGAACAACAATATCCTGGATTTATGGATTTATTTATCAAAGTTTGTCAGAAACTAGAGTTGGTAATTCCGCCAGAATATCCAGTAGTATATTCTAATTTCTTTGCTGCTAAAGCAAATGTATATAAAGAATATGTCGAAGTTCTTAAAAAAGCTATTGATATAATGGAAACCGATTTAGAAATTAAAAAGTTGTGTTGGCAAAATTCTAATTATAAAAGTGGATTATCAACAGAAGATTTAAGGAAATATACAGGATTGGAATACTATCCATTTCACACTTTTATTTTAGAAAGATTGATGTCTGTATGGATTATGAATAAAAATTTAACATATGCTGTATATGTCTAGATTAAAATATTATGATAAAAACTTTTATAAGATTTTGGTTAGCTAAGTTGTTTAGCAAACTAATAATAAGATTAATATGGCCAATTTTATATTTTATTGATCATAAAGCCATGATTAAAGAGATTATTCCGTTTGATGATATTTTTGAGTATGAATGTGAAAGTCATGAAGAAAAGGTTTTGTATTTAATGGCTCAAAATATAGATGTGGATGAAATAATTAACGACGAAAAACTTTGTCGAAAAATAGCTAAAATGTATATTCGTATAGTATTAAGAAATGTTACAGATGAAGATTATAGAATATTAGCTAATGGTAGTTAAAGATGTATGAAGATTTTTTATACCTAATCCTTTTACTTAAATGAAATCTTATTTAAAGTAATTAGGTTTCATTTTTATTTAGAATATGATCTTAGATAATAAACTAAAAAACTATTTTGACAGCAAAGGTCAAAATACAGACGAGTGCATAATGTATTTGCTAGCACTTAAGCATGGATTGAAATATAGATGTTCTGAAGAGACATTTCAATTTTTAGTTAGTGAAAAATTTATTAAATTAGATTTGAAATCTAATACAATAATTCCTTTAATTGGAGTTTATGAAGGTGAGGTTGTAATTATACCTGAAGTTGATTTAAGTGTTGAACAAGAAGTTAGAGATAGAGTTGATGAATATCGTAAGCTATTTAAAGGTATTAGATCTAACAGTATTGGTGACAAACAAAAAGTTATTCAGTTACTCACCCAATTCTGTTTAGAAAATAATGTGGAAATAGATACTATTATATCTGTTACCAAAATATATATAGATAATACTGAATACAAGTTAAATGCTGATAACTTTATTAGTAGATTAGATAAGCAAGGTGTAGAAGTAAGTGCTCTTAAAACAGCTTTAGAAGAGTATAACATGGATTCAAACGACAATGGATTATGGAAAGTGATATAACATTGGGGACTGCTGGTAAAGTAATTAATCAGTATAATGTCGCACTTTTACTTGGAGGATTAAGTCATGCGTTTGTAGCAGCAAGTAAACATCATAGAAACGTTCAAAGAAATCTTAGACCTGAAGATACAGTTGTTATAGATTTATTTAAAAATATTTCAGATATGGACTTGCTAGTTCAAAGTAGAGAGTATGTTGAAGCTTTAATTAAGAGTTCTGAATATCATAAAATAGATCAGTATCTTAACCAAGGATTTATTAGTAACTACATTTTTAAACTAAAAGAGATGTATGAAATATTATGATTTTGTATGTTTGAAATTTGATTTTTGCATAGTAATGGCTAATTATTTTAGAAGATTAGACTTACATTCGTATATTGATTCACGACATGCTAAAAAATATGCTGCTGAATTAAAAGCTCGTGTTCAGATTTCTAATGAAATATTGGTCTTATACGAAATTCTTAATGCTACAACAGAGTTTGAAGAATTGATAAATAATCAAGAGATTATCGACATATTAATATCTCAAGTTAAGTATTTTAGAGAAGTAATGCCAGAATTTTATCCAGCTAGATTTAATATTGAAGAATATGAGCAAGAAATCAAAAAGACAATTTCAGAAATATATTGAGTATTATACTGCAGCATTAAGACGTGTACATGGAGTTGAACGAGCACCTGGATATTTTCCACAATTACATGTAGCAATTGATTTTTCTAAATTACCTCATGAAGATGCTGTTGTATTCGATCTTATAAGAAATGTTGATTTCAATTTACTTTTTCAAAGCATAGAATTTCGTGAAATGTTAAAACATAGAAATAAATTTTATGAATCAAAAATAGTTAAGTTATGACTAGAAAAGAACTTCGACTAAAAAGAAAGATTGGAATTACTCGAATAAGAAATCTAGAATATAAATGGAATAAATATTGTAAACATTTTTGGACTACTTCATTGTATTGGAGAAGAGTAGATTCAATTAAACCTGATAACCCTCAAGCTGAAGAATTGTATAAAAGTAAAGAATTTATAGAAGCTTTAAAAGAACATTCCGATTATGGCAAGAAATAAACCTGCAAAATTTAGATTCGAGATAGCGCAATTTGAATATTTATGCTGGAAACATGCTCATCAAAATCAAGCCGATGTATCTCCAACAGATAAAGTTTTAATTGAAATGATAAAATCTATTGATAGTTCTGAACTATATCATAGTAAAGAGTTTAGAGCAAAATATAAATCGAGAAGTAAACAAGTGAAAAATGAAATACATAAGCATAGCAAAGTTGTATCCAAGTCTGTTTAATTTTATACCAGGCTGGATTAGAGGAACTTATTATTGCATTACAGGAGCAACTGGCTCAGGTAAATCAAAGTTTGCAAGATATAGTTTTGCAGAATGGACTTATAAATATTGTAAGGCAGAAAAAATACCGTTTAAAGTCATATACTTTGCTTTAGAAGAATCTTACGATTTTTTCTGGACTACAATGATTTTAGATAGGTTAAAAGATCGACACAATATTGATCTGACATATTATCAATATAAAGGATTTCATGAAGGTATGACTCCTGAAACTCAATTGTTAATAGATGAAATTTTACCTGAAATTGAGGATATGAAAAAATATATCTCTGTAATAGATGATGTAGATAATCCTACAGGTTTGTTAAAAACAATTGAAAAAGAATTAGCTGAATACGGTCAATTAAGTATTACAAAAACTGCTGAAGATGAACAAGGAAATTCAATAACATTTAAGCAGTTTAGATATAATGATCCTAATTTTCATTGTGTAGTTGTTGCAGATCATATTGGTTTGTTAGTACCAGAAAAGAACATTTATGCTAAAGTTGATACTTTACATTTAGCTATTAGTAAATGGTCAGAGTATGTTGTTAAATTGGTTACAAAAAGATATAATTGTATTACTGTTTCAGTTCATCAGCAAGAAATGGCTTAACAAATAAGGTTTAAGCATGAAATATAAACAATATAAAGATAGTGTTGTAAATAAATATACTCAAGGTCATACATCTATTCAAATATCCGAAGATTTAAATATTCCGTCGTATGCTGTCAGAAGACTGCTACATGAGAATAATATAAAACTTGGACACAAGACTCCATTCAAAAGTAAGAATCAAATTTCTATAAGTTCAAAACTTGTAGAAATTATTAATGGTTCTTTACTCGGAGATGGATTTTTAAGTAGATATATTACAAATAGTAATCGTAAAAATTGTAATAGTAAATTAATGATTAATTATTCGACAGTTAATGACGAGTATGCAAATCATATATTTAACTTACTAAGTTTAGAGTGTAAAACATATAAATATTGTTTTAATCGAAATCTTGAAAATAAAAAGATTAAGGATAATGGAATAGTTACTATTAATACTTGTCAGAATCAATCGTTTAATTCTTTTAGAGATACTTGGTATCCTTTTGGAATAAAAATTGTTCCGTCAGATATTATTTTAACCCCATTAACGTTAGCTATTTGGTTTCAAGATGATGGATATAAACATAAATCTGGTTCATATTATTTATGTACAGATAATTTTAGTTTTGCAGATTTAAAGATATTACAAAAGGCATTACTTAGAGATTTTAATATCAAATCCTCGGTTCATTGGAACGGTATTAAGCAGAGAGTTTATATTAAAAAAGAAAGCTCTGAAATATTTAAAACTATAACACAATCGTTTATTTGTCCTTTCATGAAGTATAAACTTCACTAGGTCATGTAAAATCGGAAGAATTGCTGGAAGTTCCTTAGAGTTCTATAAACTACAAAGTAATCTGAAAAGATAAGCTTGAATGTTTGAAAATTATAGAAATTGGATAATCAGCAGCCGAATCCCTGAACGTTAATAAGTATGGGAAAGGTTCAACGCATAATAGGTGAGTTATAACAAACAATAATCCTAACACGAGAATCCGACAGTTTAATAAACTGAAGATATATGCTGAACTATAGAGAAATCTATAGAGGTAAAGATAAAAAACTTTACGATAACAAAATTGGGTGAAAATAATGACAATTTCAAATTAGGTAGATTAGAACCTAGTGAAACTAAATTGGGAGATAACAAACTGGTAGCACGTGATTATCAAGTAAACATTGGCATCTTTAATCCAATTAAATACAGCTTACCATCGTATTTGGATTATAATATTAAAAGCTTTGGAGATAATTTTAGAACTATTCATATACTTAAACATAGAAATGGTATAGCTAATATAGCTAAAGCTATGTGGTTCTATGGAATTGGTAATAAGTTTGAAGAATTACCAGAAGCTAGTAAAAAGAAAGAGTTAGAAGACTTTATAAAAGCTAGAAGAAATGGAAATAGATAATGACGTTAATTTAGAATCTCCAATGTCCACTCAATATGTAGATTGGAACAAATTACCACCTGAAGAAAGACTTAAAAAGATTAATAAGTCTAGAAATTATTTAAGATACAAACTAATTAAAGGTTTAAGAATAGAATCTTATCATCCATTATTAACTCCAGAAGAAAAGATTTTTATACAAGCTATGAATGATAATAGACAAGCTATCGAATTGGCTAAATATGGTTTATTGCGAAGTTTTTATGAGAATTGTCCTAAAGTTGGAAGCACGTTAGTTAGAAAAGAAAAGAAAATTCCAAAACCTTTACACGATATTATTGGGGATGTCACAATTATCTAAAAAACAACAATTGGCTTTAAAACGAGGTCAGTTTAGAAGACACTTTACTTGTTGCAAAGGTTTACTAGGTTATGTTTGGTTTAACAGAGAAGAATTGTGTTTATCTATAAAAGAGCGAGCAAAAATCCAACAAGCCTATCTTATTTTATGTGACCTGGATGACGACTATGTTGAAACAGGAGTTGAAATGGGATTAAAAAGAAAAACACTTAAAAATATAGAAATTATATGAACGAAGTAACTTTATATGATGATGTTGGAGTAACTTTAAAAAAGTTGCTAATGATTGATCCATATTATGCATTATTTATGATGACTCTTGATAAACAAGAGACGGATAAAGTGCCTACGATGGCAGTAGGATTAAATGGTATGAACGTAGTTCTTTATATCAATCCAAAATTCTGGTTTGGTATGTCAAGAGAAGAAAGATATGGAGTGTGTAAACATGAAATGCTACATCTGTGTATGATGCATTTGTTAACAATGGATAAATATTCAAATCACAAGCTCGACAATATTGCTTGTGATGCTGAAATCAATCAGTATATTAATCTTAAATACCTACCTAAAGATTGTATTACTTTAGATTCTATTAAAGAACAATTTGGGGTTGATTTAGAACCTAAAAAGGGTAGAGATCATTACTATAAAGCTTTACAAGATAAAGTACCTGAAGATCATGATTTAGGAGATGCTGAACATTTTTGGGAAATATTTGATCAGTTGTCAGAAGCTGACAAAGCTGTAATACAAAATCAGATTACATATCAAATGGAAGCTGTAGCTGATGAATGTAGAAAATCCCAAGGAAGTATTCCTGGAGAAATTGCAGCTATTATTGCTCTTAAGAAAGAACCACCAAAGTTTGATTGGAAAAAACATATTAGACAGTGGGTTGGTAATAGTGCCGAAGTAGAAACTAAGACTACAAGATTTAAACCAAATCCATATTTTCCAGGAACACCTACTACAAAAATTAAGCAAAAGCAAATGCTTTTAGCAGCAATTGATACTAGTGGTTCGGTAAGTATTAAAGAGTTGGAAGAATTCATGTCTGAAATCTACAACCTATGGAAAATGGGTAACACAATTACTATTTTATGTGCAGACACCACTATTTATGAACCTTATATTTATAAGGGACAACATGATATTAAAATTCATGGTAGAGGAGGTACATATTTTACACCTATTTTGGAATACTTTAATAGTAGACCAGAATATTCCAGCATGATTTATTTTACAGATGGGTATGCAGAATTACCACCTAATGCAACTAGACCAATGTTGTGGGTAATTTCCAGTAATGGTAGTCCAGATGCAATCAAAGATCATAATGGTAAAAAATTAATTATAGAAAAATAAAAATTACAATGTCTAAAGAAAAACATTCAAGAATTCAATTAACTCCTGTAGCAACAAAAGAGCACTTAATGCAATATGTAGCTAACTGTGAAATGCAAATTAAAAGAGGAGAAAGACCTACTAGCTTATGTATTGAAGGTGAAGCTGGGATTGGTAAAACAAGTTTGATTCGTCAACTAGCTAAAGAACTGGGCTATAAAATTCATGTGGAAAATACAGCAGCTATTGATGATTTAGGCCACTTAGTTGGATTTCCAGATAAACAATATCTGTTTAAGGAAAATGGGGAGCTTAGATGGATTCCATCTGAATTTCATGAGGAATTTAGTAAGAAAGCTGAATTTACTGGTGATACTAGAATGTCTTATGCAGTACCACATTGGTTAAAAGAGTTAGGTCCAGATGATAAGTTTATCTTGTTTTTGGATGATTACACTAGAGCATTACCAATGGTTATGCAAGCTTGTATGTCTGTTACTGAAGAATATCGTTACAAGAGTTGGGAACTACCTAAAAATAGTATTGTGATGTTGTCTACTAATCCAGATAGCGGTGAATATTCAGTTGCTAGTTTGGATACTGCACAAAAGACTCGGATGAGATATATTGAAATGGTTTTTGATACTCAATCTTGGGCACAGTGGGCAGAATCAGCTAATATTGATGGTCGTTGTATTAACTTTGTATTGCACAATCCAGAACTGTTTAGTCGTAAAAAAGATGGAATTGGTGGACTACGTGAGTACAATGCTCGATCTATGACAAAGTTCTTTAATGATATTGGTTGTTTACCAGATTTTTCATCTAACTTAGGTTATGTGAAAATTTGTGGAGATGGTAGCATTGGTCAAATGTGTACTGACACCTTTATTAGTTTTGTACATAACAAATTAGATCTGTTGCCAAGTCCAGAGCAATTGATTAAAATGGAAACTGATAAAGCTTTATTGGCTTTGAGTACTGTATGTGGTAATTATAAAACTAGAGATAGTTTTCAACCTGCAACTGCTAGTATTCTAGCTTCAAGAATTGTGAACTATGTTATTTATGGTCAACATGATGAATGGGGTAAAGAAAAGAATCAAAAAGTTATCAACATGATTTTACACAACAGTTTTAGTGAAGATATGAAATTCCATATGGCTAAAGCTTTCATGAGTCCTGCAGCAAAAGCACAATCTAGTAAACTACAACACATTACTCTACACCCAGAAATCATGAGAATGATGGTTGCTGGATAATTTTAAGCATGAATCCAAAAATAATCAAATTAGCAAGTGGTGAAGCTTTATACGCCAACCGTGATTTAATCAAATTTATTAGATCTGTAATTGCTCTTCCTGGTGAAGTAATTAAACCTGGAGATAATATTTATTTTTTTAAAAAAGTAGATTTCCAAAGAGGATTATTAGATGTATCTGCCAATAAATTTCAACGAGTAATTAAGATGGAAAAGGCTAATGTCGTAGTTGTTAATAGTGAAATGTCATTTCCAGAAAATGGTGTATCGTTTAAAGATAACAAGTTAGACATTAATTTACCAGTTGGTGAAGCTGATGACATACTGTTTAACATATCTGCTTATGGCGCAGATTATGTTGATATTATGAAACAGTGGTTGGAATTTTTTCATTTAAAAAATAAACCACGAGTAGCATTCAATAAAGAAATTATTGAATATGTTAATTCTGGAATTATTTTGAATGAAGAAACTTATCAAGGTGTACAAGATTTAATGAGAAATGATTTGGCTATTGCAGCCAAAATGATAGACACTTGCGATATCAAAAGTTCTTTTTTGTATATCATGTGTATATTGTTTTTTGAGCAAGGATACAATCAACAGAATAGAAGCTTATTTTTAAGACTAAGTTCTGTAACACAATCTTATTTGATTAATCGTGGGTGTGGTAATGTAATTCCATCATCAGTATTTAATGAAATGTTAGGAGTAGATTTCATTCGTGAAAAAATGACTGCTACATTAGTTCATAAAATCAATGAAACTATTAAACCCATTATTGCTGGCACACCTTTAATTGAAACATATAATGTTGATATTGCATGGAAGAAGCCGACACAATAAGTAATTATTATACTTCAGAGCCATTTGGTACTAGATGGCAAATGAAACTTGATGTCCAGAAAGAGTTTGATAATAAAATTGAAAGTGGAGATAAGGTTTATTTTTTAGATAAACCTACTTGCTTAATGTCTGAATTAGATCTATACTTATCTTCAATTGGAGTCATTCGGGTTAAAAAGCAAGACTTGGCTGATAAAATTGTTAATGGTTGGGATTGTTGGTATAGATACCCAAAGTTCAGTATTTCTAGCAGGTTAGATCTAATGTCAGATATTCCACAAGAAATTTATTTACGTCATAAATCAGTATTTCTTAGTAAATTTACAACAGATTTAAAGAAGTGGCAAGATGATCAAAGAATAAGAATTGAGTTTGATTATTCAATGTATGAAACTCTTTGGGGTTGGCTTGAAAGTAAATCTGAAGAAAATATTAGATTAGCAGCTGGAGTTATTATGACTATTGATTGGAAAGATGAAAAATTCTTATTAGATTTTTTGATTCAGTATTTTTGTGCTGAAATTAAAACTGGAAAGTTAGGTAGTATCCCAGGATGGTCTACTTTTGCAAACATTAACCAACTTTGCTGGAAAAATTATCATATAGATGCACGATCTATTGTAAACTTTTTTAAGATGTATAAGATCACATCTACACAATTCACACTAATACATAAATTACTAAACAATAATTAAAATGATTAAATTGACTAAAACAGAACTACAAAACTTGTTTGACGGAAATCAAACATGGGAACAAATGAGTGAGCGTTTCACTACAGAAGCAGGAATTGAAATTACACCTAAAATGGTGCAAGAAATGTTTAAAGCTAACGGTTTTAACTTGCGTACTCGTAAGCAACCAAAAACTGCATGGTTTACAGTAGTAGATGATACCACTCCACAATCTAATTCTTGGGACAATACTGAAGTATTGACAGAAGAACTTACGGAAGAATTGGCATAATTTTTAATCCCAAGAACCGATTTTAATCCTTTAATCAAATTACAATGATCACATTACCAACAGAGGTAACAAAAGTACAATCATTCAATCCACGCAGATTGGTAATCTTTGCTCATACAAAAGTGGGTAAAACTGAAGCTTTATCTAAACTTCCCAACAATCTTATTTTAGATTTAGAGGAAGGAGCAGAGTATGTAGAAGCCATGAAAATTGATATTAAAAAGATCTTACGAGATAATAGTACCAATCCAATGGCTGTATTTCAAAGTATTGGAGATGAGTTGTTAAAGTATTATAGAGAGCATGGCAAATGGCAGTACGACTACTTAACAGTAGATACTACGTCCGCTTTAGAAGATTATGCTAAAGTGTTTGCTACAATTCTTTATAAACAAACTCCAATGGGAAAATCGTTTCCTGGAACAGATGTTATTGGCGAACTTCCAAATGGTGGAGGTTATCTTTGGTTAAGAACTGCTTTTGAAAAGTTGTTGGAACCACTAGTTGGTAAATGCAACAAATGTTTTATCTTATGTAGTCATACAAAAGATGCTAGCATAAATAAGCAGGGTAAGGACTTATCTGCTAAAGATCTAGCTTTAACAGGTAAAATTAAGCAAACAGTTTGTGCTGATGCTGATGCAATTGGGTTTATGTATAGAAATCCACAAAACATTAATCAAACAATCTTAAGCTTTAAAACTCATGAGCAAGATTTGGCTACTGGAGCTAGACCGCCTCACTTGAGTAATCAAGAATTTGTAATTTTAGAACTTACAAATCCAGACTATGCTGTAAAGAGTGAACCAAAAATCTTTAAAGATAACTGGAAACAAATTTTTAATTAATGAAATTACAAATAGATACTGAAGCTAAAACAGTTGCTATGGAAGGCGAAGTTCAAGTAGCAACTGTTTTTAATTATCTTATGTCATGGTTTCCAGAAGAATGGGAACAATGGAAATTTATTCCGTTTAAACCAACAATTAAATATGAAAAAATAATTGTTGAAAAAGAAGTTGTAAAAGATCCATATTGGAATCCGTTTAATAACAAAGGTATTAATGGAACATTATCAGGAACCATGCTCACAACAGGTGGAAACACATTTGGAACATTTGCAAACTCAACAACATCTACACAAGTAGAACTAGACTTTAATAACACAACACTTTAAATTTAATCCACAATGTTTACAGGAACAAGAGAAGGAAATCAACAACAAGGTTCTTACCTTAAAACCGGTTTATCAGCATTTACATTTTTGGGAGTTAACCCAACAGCAGCTCAAATTGAAGAATGGACTGGACGTGAAAATGTACAAGATCCAAATTATGATTTGGCAGATGATTACAGTAGAGAACATCAAGTTAGACCAATTAATTTTTGGTTGAAAAATGATGATGGTGTAGTAACTAATTTCAGAATTAACATTGGTCAAGATGAAGCAATTGCCAAAAGTGGTAATTATCAAATTTGTACTAGTACTGGAACAGTTGTTTGGGCTAAAAAAGGTGGTGTTGTAAAACCTGAGTTTGCAGATCACAAACCCCTTAAAATCGGTGAAGCTGATTTAATTAATTTTGTAGCAAGACTTATCAACTTTGATTATAAATCTGGTGAAAATTTGTATCAGCAAATGACGGATTTAAAAGTAGATGCAAACAGTCTTTATAATGCTAGCTATGCTGGAATGAACGAATTGGCTAAATGGGCTACAGAAAAAGAAAAGTTGATTTCAATGGTGTTAGTAGTTCGTGAAAAAGATGGTGTAGATAAGGATGGAAATCCAACTACTAAAAATTATCAATCTGTATCTTCAGCTTCAGAAACTTGGTTTCATGGAGCAGTAACAGATTGGGCACAAAAAACATTGTTGAAGAGGTACGAAAAATCATTGGAAGTTGGAGCAGGTCAAACTCAAGCATATCCTTTGATTAAAGAATTGTTTACTATTGAGTATCAAGACTTTAAAAAAGCTGACTGTTTTAACAATGTACCTAACAATCCAGCACCACAAACTGGAAGTTGGAACTAATAAATGTTTAGAGGCTTACGTCCAACTTATAGGAAACAATCTGATGTTTTAGAGAGAATTTCGCAAGAGCAAGTCTTTTCTGAATATTTAGGTATTTATCCTGATTTAAGTCAGAGGTTTAAGTCTCCATTTAGAACAAACGATAAGAATCCTGGATGCCGATTTATTTGGTATTCCGGGATTCTTTACTTTGTTGAAAATACAATGTTTAATAATAAGCTATATTGGTCTTGTATTGATGTAGTAATGTATGTTAAACATTGCACTTTTCAAGAGGCTTTAGAAATTTTATGGCAAAAATCATCTAATCAAAAAGTTGTTAAGTCTGTATTCACTAAAGAGTTTGTTCCAGAAATTAGATTTGAAACTAAAGTTTGGGAAGATAATAATATGTTTATGTTATCTGGAGATATTCTAGAGAAAGAGTTAGTATTTAAAGTCAAGAATTACTGGATAAAAACAAAAGGTGGTTGGTTTAAAAACGGTATTCACGATCCAAATAAAACTTTAACTGTAGCATATTATTTTCCAGATACTAATCATGTTAAATTATATTTTCCAGATCAAGTTGAAAATAAATGGTACTCAAATTGTAGTACCCAAGATATATTTGGTTACCATAAAATAAAATACTATCAATCCTATTCCGACAAACTAATAATTACTAAATCAGGGAAAGATAGATTGATGCTGGATTATTTTATTGGTATACCAAGTATAGCCTTGCAAAACGAAGGTTGTTTTTTACCAGACAATATAGCTTTAGATTTAGAAGTAAGTTTTAAAGATATTATCTTTCTGTATGATAACGATATTGCTGGAATATTACAAGCTCAAAAGCTAAGTGAGAAATATGGATTTAAATATAAAATTATAGAATGTGATGCAAAAGATCCATTTGAGATGATAAAACTATACGGTGTAGAAAATACAAAGAAATTAATATTATGACAGTAAATCTAAGTATAGAAAACGATGAAGAATTAAGAGCTTACGCTAAAGATCTTATTAGAGGACAGTATTTATCATTTGCTAGAGAAGAAGTTCAGAAAATGGTTTACGAAGAACTTACTAGTAAAATTGGTGGATTACATACTTCAAGATTTGAACAATGGATAAAAGAAGCTCTTAGAAAAGCTATTGAAAATATTCTTTATAAAGAGCACAATATTGCTGGTTGGAGAAAAGACTTTATTGCGCCATACATTGAAACATATGTGAGTAAAATGTTAGCAGAAGCAGGAGGTAGAGAAAATTTAGTTTACCAATTAGCAAAACAAATTACTGGTAATGCATAAAGTAACAGAATTAGCAATAGCAGGAATACATCCTAAGTGGAAAGTGTTACTTAATACTCCAGCTAATGAAACAGAATCTTTAATAGATGTCTTAGATAGAACTATTGTTTCGGTAATTGGTAAAGGTGGAACTTTATGTCCAGATACACCAGATAAGATCTTGAGATGTTTAAGGCTGGATCCAGATTTAATTAAGGTTGTAATTCTAAATGATGATGTTTATCCTCAACCAGGTGTTGCAACTGGATTAGCATTAGCATGTGAAAGTAAATTTCAACCAAGCTTAAATATGCTTTTACGAGAGTTGTTACTTGAGTATGAAGTTACAGATGATATATTTGATGGCAGTTTACATCAATGGGAAGAACAAGGAATTCTACTTCTTAACTCAAGTTTAAGTTGTGAGGCTTTTAAGTTAGGAAGTCATAGCAAGTTATGGGAAGATTTTATGGTTAGTTTGATTACAGTTTTAAATGATTTCAAATTAAGTAGAACAGCAATGACTAGTTTAGTATTTGTATTTTTAGGAGCACAAGCTAGTTTGTATTCTAACTTAGTTAATGAAAAGTTGCATTATAAAATTTCAAGATATCATCCAACTACTGAATCATATGGACCTAATAAATTTACTGGATTCTTCCGAGAGGTTAATGCTTATTTATTAGAATCTGGACAAACTGAAATTAATTGGGTATGATATGTAAACATTTGATAACTAAAAATATTTCTTCTCAAAAATTACCTAATAGTGAACAAATTACTGTTCAATGTCAAGGTTGTAAGTGTGTGAAGTTTGTGGAAAAAACAAAAGATGGTGGAGAACATTCTTCGAGATGGCAAAAACAATGAATCAATACCCATTATTACCAAGTGATATGTTTGAACCAGATGATATAGATCCAGCTAATTGCTTCTTTATCTACAAATATTTCTAGATCAGGTATAGGTAGATCTGCAGCAGGTACTTGCAAGACATCTGGAGGGCATATTTGGAAATATGAGCAATAAAAACAAGATTAAAGGTAATGTTTTAGAACAGCAAGTAGCTAAAGACTTGCGAGAAAAATATCCATTTGTTAAAACGGCAAGATATGGTAGTAGAATGGCAGATGATAGTAAGATTGATCTAATTGGAGTTCCATTTTTAGTTCAATGTAAAAGTGGGTACAATAAACCTAGATTAAAATATGAAGAATTATTCAGAGAAAACCAAGAGTTAATTAAACTAAACTTTCCTGAAAATCATCAAGTACATAAATTACCATACATATTAATTAATAAATTAAATAGGACAGTTGGTGGGAAGAAATCTCAACCAGAAATGAATCAGGTGGTGATGACTTATGACTTCTTTTTAGAGTTACTAAGTCATTATAAGACAGATAACGTAGTACTATAATCCCATGCTAATCAAATATAATAGTGAAGAACAGTTCACAGTAAAACGTGGATATATAAATAGAACTAGAATTTATTTATATCCAGCAGTTGTTCTGATGAAATCGTACATGCCGCACATAAAGAACTTAAAAGAAAGTTTATTATGTTGCTCATTTAAAGAAGATAGAATTGCAGTTTATTATGATCGAAAAAACACAGTTGCTATCCACGAATTAATTCGGGTACTAAAATCAAATAATGAATATATTAATGATTACATGCATAATGAAGATGTGTATGTAATTGAGCTTAGACCTGATATTAACTATAATGCTTTTGAGGAAGGACGTTATTCAGACATTTATACAGATACACAAATTAACTTAACTTTTAGTAAAGAATCTTTAACTCGTAAAGTATTAAGTAGAGCTTCTGAATTTAAACAGTTTTTTGTTGATACTTTAAATGAATGGTTTAATACAAATTATTCAATTGAAAAGTTAGAATCTCGACCTAATGGTATATCTGTAGAAATAAGTCAATATGACATTCCACCTTGTATGAATCAAGAAATGTTAAATTATGAGAAAACAAACGTACTTGGAAGAGGATTTATCAAAACAAAATCTTCAAAGAATAATTGAAAGTTTGGATCCTAAAGAACTTGAAAGAGAAAGATTTCAAGGAACAGAATTTGAAAAAACATTTAATGAATATCAACCTGGTAAAATAGTTCCAGAAAATGGAACTGCTAAAAGAACAAGAAAATGAAATTAAAAATAGTAAATACGTCTAATAATCCAACACCAGCATTCCAAACTCCTGGAAGTGCTGGTATGGATATTTGTGCAAATCTTGATTTTGCTACAGTTATTAAACCTGGAGAAAGATTGCTAGTTCCAACTGGAATTTACATGGCTATTCCAGAAGGTTATGAATGTCAGGTGCGATCTAGATCAGGGTTAGCAGCTAAGTTTGGAATTATGGTTCTCAATAGTCCTGGAACCATTGATAGTGATTATCGAGGTGAAATAAAGGTTATTCTTTATAATACTAGCAATGTGGAATATGTTTTAGGATGTGGAGATAGAATTGCGCAATTAGTATTTAGTAAAGTAGAACAACCTGAAATTGAAAATTTCATTACGTTAGATTCACTAGAAGTAACTGAACGTGGTACAGGAGGCTTTGGGAGTACTGGTAAATGAGGAAAGCAATAACAAACTTAATTGAATTTATGGAAGGAGCAGAAGAACAAACAGATGAAAGGACCATACAGTGTCCTAATTGTGATAAAATTATTTACAAGAATGAACGATGTTCTTGTCAAAAGACAGAAGTTCCTAAATGGATGCCTGACATTAAAAAACAAATTCCAGATGAGCAAAGAGAACATTAAATCAGTAAAGGAAAAACAACCTACAAAATCTAAACCTGAAGAGCTTAACAAGGCAGGTACTCTTCAACAAGACATTATTAAATATAATGTTGAAATGATTAAGAAACATCGACATGTAGGTTAGTTTATGAAACTTAATTACATTGAGAAAGATGGAGTAAAACTGTTTTCTTTACATAGACATGATTATCGCAGATTTGAAACTGGAGAATATATTGACGGAGGTTTAGATTATACTAGAAGTAATACAGAAGTTAAGTCTGCAGAAATTAAAGACTTAATAGAAGATCTTAGACAAATTAAAAAGCTTCTTTTAGAAGAAGAATTTGCCATACAAGATTGGAGTAACAAATTACTTAGAACTTATATTCGTATACTAGTGAATAAACCATCTCATGATGATTTTCAAAAAGTTATATTTGAAATTTTAACTCACGAACTATTGTATAGAAATGATAAAAAGCGAAAAGTCAAAACTATTTAAAACGTTAGTTGTACAATTTCCATTAGCTTTTAAAGCTATTGCAAAAAGATCTGAGTTAGGACATATTAAATATGCAGAGATTGATCAAGATTGGCAAGGTTTTACAGTTACTCCAATTGAAGACTATCAAGATGCTTTACTACGACATTTAATGTTAGATGGTGAGCCTCAAGAAACAGAATTAGATCATTTGGCCGCAGTTGCATGGAATGCAATAGCTATCTTAGAACTAAAATTAAGAAATGAAAAAGAAACTAATAAACTGGTGGAATAGGTTGAAAGCTTATCCTAGATGTAAGCATTGTGGAGCACAAATTGTTCCTGGATCACAACATCATTGCGAATGATTTTTATTTACGTATTATCAGCAGTAATATGTTTGTTATTTTGTGTTGGCACATTAATTATTTGGGATAGGATGATTGAAGAGATTTCTGAAAAAGAATTGTATACTATCAAATCTATGATGAGAATCTTACCAGGATTAGCTATTATCCCAATAATCAATACAATACTTGCCATAATTATAATAACTGTAATATCACAAGTATGAAAACACTTTATAAGTATACAACTAGAGGACAAATTCAGCAGTGGCAAATTGTTGCTCCTCCAGGTGAAAATTATTTTTATACTATTGAAGGAATAGAAGGTGGTAAACTAACTACATCTGAACCAACTTATTGTTCAGGTAAAAACTTAGGTAAGTCTAATGAAACTACAGATGAACAACAAGCTCAGTTGGAAGCACAAGCTAAATGGCAAAAGAAAATCAACTCAGGTTATAATGAAGTTTTAACCAAAGAGAAGAAATTCTTTGAGCCAATGCTAGCTTTTGAGTTTGACAAATACTCTAAGTTAATGTTTACTGTACCTACGTTTGTTCAACCTAAATTAGATGGAGTTAGATGTTATCTTAACGATAAACAACTAACTACTAGGTCAGGTAAACCAATTGAAAGTTGTCCTCATTTAGAATTACCTTTCTTTGGGTTAGATGGAGAATTGTATAGTCATGATCTAAAACATGATTTTAACAAAATCATAAGTTTGACTAGAAAAACTAAATTAACTCCAGAAGAAATTAAAGAGTCTGCTGAAAAAGTTCAATATTGGGTGTACGATTATCCTTATGCTTCAGATAAAGTATTTTCAAAAAGGTATGAAATGCTGAAGCATGATTTTAAAAACTTTCCAGATAGCTTTAAATTAGTTCCTACGTATGAAATTAAATCTATGAACGAACTTAAAGCTTATCACGAACAGTTTATTTCAATGGGTTACGAAGGCTCTATTGTTAGAATGGATTTAGGAGGGTATGAAAATAAACGCAGTAAGCAGCTTTTAAAGTTTAAAGACTGGCAAGATGCTGAATGGGATATTATTGATATTACAGAAGGGGAAGGTAATAGGGCTGGTTGTGCAGCTACAGTAACCATTCTAGTTAATGGTACAGTATTGTGCTATCCTACTATGACTGGTACTGAAGAGTATATGAGAGCAGTATGGAGAGATCGACATAATATTATTAAAAAGAAACAAGCTACTATAAAATTCTTTGGTTATACCGCAGATGGTAGTTTAAGATTTTGTACAGTTAAAACAATTATAGACTATATACCATGACGGAAGAAACAAACGTTCAAACAGTCAGATGCCCATATTGCGAAGATTTAATTACTGGAGATCCATTATATATTATGAATCACGGTATTCAATGTCGTCAACAATGGGAAACACAAATTCAACAAGTAGAAAATCAATCTAAAAATGAATCTAACTAAACTAGAAAAAGCTCAAGCACAGCTTGACAGTCACTTTTTAACATTTAGCACGGTAACAACGCTAGATCTTAAGAATGAATTAATTGCAAATTGGCCAGAAGAAAACTGGTCACAACAATGGGTATCAGGCTTTATGCAAGATCAAGATCTAAATTATGTACAAGATAGTACTCGTAGATTTAGAATCTATGAAGCACCAGTAATATTAACTATTAAAGATGTAGAAGCTGCAGTTCTTGCGTTAGAAACATCTGGAGCTAATATTACTAAGAATAATGTTAAACGTATTTTGCGCGGAGCTAATTTACCTTTGTGGAACTTTAAAGATTTGTTTGATCAATTGGGATTACAGCATGTGAAGAACAATTATACTGCAGATAATCATAAAATTTGGACTCGAGTTCCTACTGGAAAACACTTGAGTCAAAGTAAAGGTAAATTGGTTGACATTGAATCAATGCCTAAAAAGTATTTACAAAATGCAATTTGTAAATATGTAGCAGATTATGCAGGCTTTGATATGCATACAGTATTGACTAATCCTAATATGGAAATGCATAAGCTGTTGAAAGCATATTTCACATACGATCTTAGAGAAGTACTAAAGAATATTTAATGAGAAATGCAGAATTGATTATGGTATCAGCCGATAATAATAACAAATTTTATCGGATGGTAGAACAATCAGATGCTACATTTAAAGTTGAATACGGTAGGGTTGGGGTAACTTCTGTTTCAGAAGTTTACCCTATATCCCGCTGGGATTCAAAGTATAAAGAGAAAATTAAAAAGGGCTATAAAGATGTTTCTGATTTAAAAGCAACTACTGTTGATGGACAGATAACTTTTAATTCAGCTGATGTAGAACACTTTTACCAATGTTTCTCAAGATACACTAAAGAAAATGTAGGTAGAAACTATACAATATCTGCTGGAGCTGTAACCAAACTAATGATTGATGAAGCTCAAGGAGCTATTAATCAAATGTTAGTTGCCTACTCTGTAGACGATTTTAATAAAAACCTATTACAGGTATTCACAGCTTTACCTAGAAGGATTTCAGATGTAAGACATGAGTTACTAAAAGACTTTAAAGATAGAGACAAAAGAGTATCTAAAGAACAAGATATTCTTGATTCTTTGTCTAGTCAGATTATAACTAATTTAGTTGCAGGAGATCAATCTATTGAAGACTTGTTAGGAGTTAAAATTGAGTTAGTATCTAACTTGGATATAATTGATAAGTTAATTATGCCTACAAACACTAGTAAGTATAAACCCTATAAGACTTATAAAATTGTACATCAAGATAGAAATGATCAATTTATTCAATGGCTATCTAAGCAGAAGAATCAACATACTGAATATTTAATTCACGGAACTAGGAATCCTAACATTTTTAGTATTCTTAAATCTGGATTAATAATTAGACCCACAAATGCAGTTATTTCTGGTGCAGCTTATGGTGAAGGTATTTATCATTCTGCACATACTGATAAATCTTTGAATTATACAGGTTATGATAATGATAAAATCTTCTTAATTCAAAATGTACATATGGGCAAACCATATGTGTATAGTGGGTGGTATAGTGAAGGAAAGGATATAAGCCGAAGTCAAATGAGATATGATTACTTGAGTAGCAAAGGTTATGATAGCTTATATGTTAAACCTGGAGATGGCTTAAGGAATTCTGAGTATATTGTTTACAACCAAGAGCAAACTAACACAGAATATATTTTATGGATGAAATGAGAATAACACCAGAGGATTTAAAAGCCGAAGATATTAGTTGGAATAAAGTATTTGTATTTGGTTCTAATGAAGCTGGTATTCATGGTGCTGGTGCAGCTAAATTTGCAATGGATGAACTGGATGCGAAAGTAGGATTAGGGTTAGGATCTACAGCTTTCACCTTTGCAATTCCAACTAAAGATTGGGGGCTTAAAGTTTTGCCGCTAGATGCAATTATGTTTTATGTCAGACGTTTTATTCAATATGCAAAACGTCATCCCGAGAGAGATTTTTATGTAACCCAAATAGGTTGTGGATTAGCAGGTTATTATCCTGAAGATATTGCGCCTCTATTTGCAGAAGCAGTTGATTTAAAAAATGTTTACCTACCAGAATCATTCTGGAAAATCTTAAAATAATGTATCTTTAATGAAAGAAGTATTAACTAAAATTGAAACTGCTCAAACCTGGAATGCTGTAAAGACTGTAATTCGTGCAAGTTTTCCGTCTACTAAAAAAAGAAGGGGAAGTTCCAGAATTGTGATTCCCATTGACGATCAGTATGTATTGAAAGTGGCATATAACAATAAAGGTATTTCTCAAAACTTAAATGAGTACCGAGTTTACCGAGACATGCCTCTTTATTATAAAAGGTTTTTAGCTAAGATAAAAAAAGCTGATGAAGTAGGTGGAACTTGGTTGATTCAAAAAAAAGTTAAGATTAAAAACCGTCAATGGGATACACCTGATATTTTTGACTTTGCAGGGGATACTTTTAGAAGGATATTGATTGATCAATTTGATGTAATCCGAGGTGATTGCAGTCAATATGGATTTTTAGGAGAAAGACCTGTAATGTATGATTATGGTTTGACACAGCAAGAGTATTATAGATTGTATGACAGATGGTAAATAAAAAGGAGAGTCCTGGTGTAACCCAAGACTCTCCTAAAAAATTTAACCTTTTAAGAATTGAAAATATCTAAAATTTTAGGATTCAGTAAATAACACTCGGTGTACCCATTAAATTTTTGATTAGGTGTATATTTAAACTCTTTACATTTTCTATGAAGTTCTAATTCTTTATTGTAAGTAAGGATTCCATCATAATATTCTTTTGTAGAAACTATAGAAACTTTATAATCAACCTTATGTCTTCTAAATCGGTCTTTAATATCTACCGCAATCCCTATCTTATAAAATTGTTCTTCCGAATTTTTAAAGTGAGCTAAATATACATACGATTTTCTACCAAAAACTGCTTTTGCATAAGATGTTCTCCCAAAGCCTTTAATAAATTGATTTTCCTTTTTGCATATTTTGCAATCTCTTCTATCTAAATGTCTAGATGCAGGACATTGAAACTCGCCATGTTTTGGACAAAATACCTTTATGATACTATTATGGTCAATAAGTCCCGTTAAATCGTATGAATATTTATTTTTATACTTAATAATAGCTTTTTCTAAAAACAATTTGGGAGTTAATCGAATTGATTGGTTAATTTTCTTTTGTCCACAAAGTCTGCACCCTTGGCCAGAAATATGTGCTGAAGGTCTTATTGAAAATAAACCATGTAAAGGACATACTATCCTAACCTTGTTAATGTCCTTAGTGTATATCACTTCTTTGTAGTCGTAAAGATTACCGTGAATATTTTTAGATTTTAATATAAATCCATCAGTTGTTAATTTTCTCATAACTTACGTCGCTGTTGAAAATATCTAAGAAGCGTACAACTCCTGACATTCCTGGCACCCATTTATGAGTGTTGTATAGAATAGGTTGTTTGTCATTATCTGTTCCTCCAATCAATCTTTCTTCTCCAAAAGGAATATCCAGAATCTCGTCTAATGTGTTTGTTATGGTTTTAGTAGCATCAGAAACCAATCCTAACATTGGGATAGGATTCTTTACCATACTATTAAAAGCATTTATGTTATAGACAAAACTTACTTCCTGTTGAACCTTAAAAATAAGACTGGCCAATTTCCGAGTCAAGAGGTATTTTTTATAATCCTTTTCTCCATCATCATCCCAGTCCATTCCCATCATTACAATCAACCCTGCAATCAGGAGTAACACTCTTAATTCCTGTATCACTGAACGTAACTGTTTTTGTTGAACTTCATTAAATTCCTCAAAAGTTACCTTCCCTTTATAATGAGGATTTTCATCCAACCATTTTTCAAAAGCTAATTCCTTGTTAAATTTATCATTTAATCTAGATTTGGATAACATTCCAAATGTAGCTACATCAGCTACTAACCTTCCCATCTTAGGTAGTAAGATCTTTTTAAAGAATTCTTTAAATACCAATTTGTCTGGATTACTAAATTCTTTAGATAGAGCTATGTATTTACCCATATAGATTGAATCTATTCTAGAATCAAATCTAACTTTACCAAATCTTTCAAATAATACACCTGGCATCCATCCTTTAAAATGCATTACTAATTGCATAATAATGTTAGTCTGCCAGTGAGCTTTATCTTCATCTGGAATAGTACCCTTAATTCTAGATTGTCCAGCTTGTACTGCTTCTCTAAAACTTTCAAAAGCATTCTGCATTTGACTTTCAGTTATATCTAATTTAGCTCCTGATTCTTTAGAATAACTAAATAAATCCCATATTAATCTTCCTTTATGTAGTTCTAAATCTGCATCATTTTTAATTCGTCTAAGATTACCGTTAGTGTCAACATAATAATTCTTAGCCATAGCCACCAAAATCATTTCTTCAATGTATTGATCACCAACAGAAAAGGTATTCATCAACATTCTAGAGTTGACATATTTGTTAATCCAACCTCTCATAGTAGGATCTGAATAAAACCTTTCTCCATATTTAGTTTCTTCAACTAATCTTGGATTATTTAATCTATGACTCATTGGATCAAAAAATGCATTAATGGCTAAAAACTTTTCTCTTTCAGACCATGATGCTTGCATTGATTCTTTATAATTAGTTTTATTAAAAATAATTCCTTTATTAGCTTCAACTAAAGTATTAATTTTAGCTGATGCTAAAGAACCCAAACCAGCTATCACATTTAAACCTAAAGTCTTAAGGGTGAAATATTCTTTAGCTTTTAATAACATTTTTTCAGCTCTACCTGATTTATCCCCAAGAGTAGACTTAACACCAATCTTATAGATATACATATCTACAAAATCTTTAAATATTTGAGGTAGCTCTTCAGCTTGCAACTTTTCAGTAATTTGATTACCCATTTGATCAATCATGTTTTTACCTCTTGATTGAGTAATTTGTTCAGCTTCAGTAGTTAAGAACTGCTGCAAAGCTAATATTTCTGCTTCTCTTTTACTTGAAGCTTCATAGTAATAAGCCATTTTAGCAAAGATTGCTAAAGATCTACCTAGCTGATATGATTTTTCACCAACTTGTAAGTCTCCATCTGTAGATCTAAAAGGATTTAAAAAGAAAATAGGAATTTGATTATTAGAATTATATGTAGAATCTTGAGATCTATCTTCTTCTCTAATTGAAAAATCTTTAAAGAAATCTGCAGTACCAGCTAAGAATCCATTAAACCCTTGTTCAGTAATTCTTTCAGACATTTGCTTACGTACATTAGGTAAGAAGTTATTAGGTAATTGATTGTAATCAACTCCTAACAAATCTCTAAACTCCTTGTTGTATTCTTCAAACATTGAGTAGTAATTTTTTAACTCGGGAACAGATTGAATGAATTTATAATTTTCATTATAGTGTTCTGGACTATCTTTAAGATGTAACTTGTTAAATCTTTTAGCTTGATTCCAAGCTTCAGGATATTCAGGTTTACCGTTTGTAATAGTTAGGTTATTCTTTTTAATCCAATTGTCAACTTTATCTTGTAAATCTTTACCTGTTAAACCTTCTTGGTTTTTAAACTGATCAACTCTTCGTATTAAAGTTTCATTATACCAATCAGAATAAGTTTCACCTGGCTCATAAAATTTATGAATTTCATCATCAGATAATGACTTTAACAGATCTGAAAACTCTTTACTGTATTTACCATAAAAGTTATCAGTTTTAGGATTAATCATAATCTTAATTAAATCTTCAAAAGATCTGCCAGTAGATTGTAACCAACTGTAAACTTTATTTTCTACATCAACAATATTTTCAACAACTTTATCAACTTTTTGTCTAGTATTATAATTAATCTCGTTTAGAAGCTTCTTTAAAGTTTTAAATACAGGATTATCATATTGACTTAATTGATAAAATTGTTTACCAAAATAACCTTCTTGGGCAAATGGAATGTAATTACCAAAATCATCAGTGATTTTAAATCCAGTATGAACTTCAATCAACTTAGTAATTTTATCTTCAAATAAAACTTCTTTTAGCAATTCAATTCTATCATCTAATTCACCACGTACAGAGCTAATCTTTTTACTAATTTCATCTAACTCATCTTTTTTAGATGTATTTTTTAAGAACTCTCGATAATCAAATGTGGAATCGGCCAATGAAGCTAAAAGTTCTAATTCTGATATTAGATCTTGTAATTCAGCAATACTTAATTTTCCTAATTCAGCATTGGCAACTTTGTCTGCTAAGAATTTACCATAATCTAAAATAGTATTCAGATTATGATTCATTAAAATATCTTTTTTTCCAAGCTCTAACTTTTCTAACTTCTCAATTAACTCATCTCGCTGCTTAGGATTAGCTTTAATCTTCTGTTCTAACTTCTTAATTTGATCATCTACATTTCTTAAAAAGTCATCTAAAGATTTAAATCGAGTTTGGTTAGTAAACGGTAATACTTTTTCTAACAATTTATCTTGACCTGGAAAAGCTAGACCAGTTATTTTATTAGCATATTTACCTAACTTAACATTTAACTCTACGTTCAATTTAATTGGTAATACAGTTACATGAGCAATAGATTTTATTCCATAAGCTTCACGCAAAATTCTACCATATTCACCAGTTTGTAGTTTATACTTCTTAAGATCATATTGAGTGATAACTTTATTAGGATCTAAAATATTACCGTAAGCATCTTGATTGCTTTTCGGAAGAATTTTGGTTTTGTAATCTACAATAGCAGCTGTGTTATCAGAAAATATAGCTAAGAAATCTATAGTTCCACCAATATTTCTGGTTGGATCAATTACGACATATTCAGTTCTAATTGTAACTTTACCATCCTTACCAGTTAATTGATTAATGGTTCTCTGAATTTTATAGATAGATAACAAGTTGTTCTTAACACCTTCAATTAAATTCTTTTCTGATTTAAGATCTAAACTTTTTCCATACTTAGTATAGATTTTTTTTAGACCTTCTGGTACCTCATTATAATTTTTAACAAACTCTAAAGCATTGTCGTTAGACATAGATTGGGTAAAACCCAGAATTGATTCAGTTACAAACTGAGTCAATTCATGGGCTTCATTTCCAACTTCTCCTTGTTGTTCTAACAAAGGATTTGCTTTTCCTGTATAAGGTACTTCTTTAGCTACTTTTTCAGTAACAGATTGATCAATTACAGCTTCTCCTGCTGTATATTTACCATCCACTTTAGAAACAAACTTTTGAGTGTTATCTAAAAAAGCAACACTTACTTCTGCAGTTTGATCAGGATGAGTGTCATTAATAATTCTACCATGTTCTATTGCAGCATTAAAATCTTCTTGTGTTGTACAGGTCATATCTTACAGTTTAATGTTATTTTACCTTCTTCAGCTAACTTAGCTGTCATTAGTTTTTGAGCTTCATTCATCCAAGAATATTGTGGAAAATAGTTATTCCAGTTATTAACAATTTCATTCTGCATTGTGGATAACTCAACTTTAGAATCTTTAGATAATTCAGTCAAGTTATTGTTCAATACTTGTTCACTTAATCTTACAACTTCAGCTAATACAGAATCTGATTTAAGTTCTACGCTTAACAAATTATTAATAAAGTCTGATATTAAAGTCATTAGATATGACCAAATAGTTTCATCTTTATAATTAATATTGTTTAGCTCACTCATAAATTCAGGATCTGATAATGCTTCAGCTAAGAATTCAGTTGGAGAAGTATAGCCGTATAGTTCATTAATAGAACTGTTAGCTACAGAATAATCAAATAGATTATTAATTTGTTTAAAGAAGTCTCCACTTTTTTCATATTCCTGTTGTAAAGTTCTATGAATTAGTTCATGAACTATAGTTTGAGTTGGTGCATCATTTCTAATAAATCCTGCATTCAAAGATCTAATAGACATACCTCTTGCTCTACTATAATCAACTTGTTCTAATTCAATAATATTAAACAGGTCTACACCTCTTTCAAAAGATTCATTTATTACAGACTGTCTAATATTTCCAGTTACTTGAGAACCTACTTTAGGATTCATCTTCAATAACATTGGAACTAAATATCTGTAATATTCAGATTCACCAATAAATGGTAAAACTTCATCACCTTGATACAACTGATTTATCTTAATAAATCCTTCATACATTTTTAGAGGTGGAGAATAGTTACCAGTATTTCTGCTCCAAGCTAAATCATCAAACTCTGTAGGTTCAATCAAATCTTCCAGAGAAGGTGTTGCAAATACTCCAGGGAATAATTCATACTTACCTGTTGCTGTTTCAAGCTTAACTTCACTAGCAGATACTTGAGTATCTTCATTAAACGTAGGTTCAAAAGCATTTAGTAAATCCTTTTCAGAATTTTGCTGAGTTTTAGATTTCAGAAATACATTTGGATCAATTAATTCTCTAAAATATTGCTTGTGATAACTATCACCTAATTGAATCTGTACTTTCTCTTGTTTAGATTTCAAAAAGAATTTCTGCTGATCTCTACTCCAGTTCTTCATTAAATCATAAGGATATTCAGGATGCCTAAAATTCTTTCTTAAGAACTGTGGGTTGTTAGCAGCAAATAAGATTTTAAAATCACTAAACATTTTAATGACAACATCTTCTGCTGCATTCTTAGTTTGCTTAATCATTTCTTGAACAGCTTGTTGAATCAAATCTTGATACAGATATTGATATTCATTAAACTCATTTCTATTCTGATTTAATCCAACTGGAACTATATTTCTATAGTTAAACGGACTTATATTTAAACCAGATTGAAAGAATAATAATTTAACAATATCGTTGTATAGTTCTAAATCAGCTTCAGCAATTTCTTCTAAAGATACTTTCAAGTCATTATCATCTAAAGCAGTTAAGTCTTTTTCAAACAATCTCAAGTTATCAATCTTAGTTTTATCTACTTGATCTGTAGTATTATTAAGCATTGGAAAAAATGCTTTTAATACTAAGTTGTTAGACAGTTTAATTTTAAGATCTAATACTCTTTTAGCAACAGATTCATCTTTTGTTAATCTATTAAATTCATTTTTATTTAAAGTATAATTATGAATTAAAAATAGAATAAAATCGTTTTCAATAGTTTGTCTAACTCTATCTTTATCTGCTGAAGGAGCAATTATAGAAGCTTTTTCTTTAAAGCTGTTTAATAACGAACCAAATTGAGATGTTGATAAACTATAAAGCGGATTAAAGATTTTATATCTCTGTCTACCAAATTGATAAAATGGAGCAATAACTCCAATTGAATTCAATCTTGCAATGTCAGAGCTATTAATAATTTCAGATGCATTGACTCTACCTTCTTTAAGATCAGCTTCATCCAAAGCTTGTTTATCTTTTAAACCTTTAGTATCTGAATTTTGAGTAGATTGAAAATCTCCAAATGCTGTAGCTTGTTCTTGCAATTCTAAAAAGTAACTAAAGTATTTTAATTGTTGTGCATCAAATTTATTTTCTTGTGCAGCTTTTCTTAAGTCAGAATCTTTGATAACTAACTGATCTTTAGAATTGTAAGGATCAGGTAAACCACTAGGATATCTTTCTGTATAACCTAAAGATTCCAACATACCGTTAATTAAATCCTTTTTAGATACTTCAGAATCAGCTTGTTTATTAAAGTAAGATTCATTCTTAACTTGGTCTTTAAGATACTTTGTAACCAACGGTTGTTTGAATAAATAAATCACAGACTTAGGATTTACACCTCTTCTAACCAGATAATCAATAATACTCAAAGTCTGCATATTAATGTTCATAAGAACTGCAGTTGGATTTTTTACATTATCCACTTGAGTAGTTAATAAGTGAGATTGAATTTCAGAAACAATCGTACCTAAGTTATCTGTGTAACCATCTAATCTGTAATTTAAACCTAAAGTATCAAACAACAATTTTAACGGTCTTACCTTGCCATCATTATTTTTATAATTTTGAGATATGGTTAGAGTATCAGCTTGGTTTGTAGACTTATTTGTTATACCTAATGCAATAATACCAACTCCTTGTTTACCTTTTATAAAGATTATAGTATTTTTTACATTTACAGAAGGAAACATTGCAGCCATAAATGATTTAGAAGGTTCTTCAATTAAACCTTCTTTCTTCAAACTGTTATAAATATCTTTTACAAACACTTCATCTGTTAAAGGCATTAACAAATGATGCACATTTTTAGGATGTAGTAAGATTTCTATTTCTTTATTTAATAAAAGTCTGTCAGCAGATGTTTTATAATTAGCTTTAAACTCATCAAAGGTCATACTGTCATTACCTTCTTCATTAGAAATTTCTACATACCTCGCATACAACTGTTCATAATCATCTTCTTGGATAGGAGAAAAGATTTTATCTTGTGAATCTTTGGCCCAATAAATGTTCAACTTATCAATGTCAAAGTCACCACCAGTTTTAGCTACCATTTCTGATGGGATCAGAATATAGTTTTGCATTGTAGGTAAGTTAAACTTTTTAACTTGAAATATATCATTGCTAGACAACTGCTGATTAGGAATACGTAAACCTTTAAATTGAAATACTTCAGGTCTATTTTTAATATCAGCATTCAATTTATTAATTGCTTCTACCAAGTTATTGGTTTTAGCCCAGCGAAGTAAAGGTCCAATCCAATAATCTGGTAAAGGTATAATTACCTCTGCAGGTTCTACTTTAATAACATTACCATCTTCATCAAACACTGGATTATAAAACTTAAGGGCATCCTGATTGCTTTGGTCTATTGTACGAGTACCTAATTTCTCATAACCAGTTATGGCTGCTTGGGGATAACTTGTACCAGGTCTATCAAAACTAATAATACCGTTTGTAATCAAACTATATAAAACGTTTTCAATCTTATTCTTCATAGGTATTGCTTCAACACCAAGTGAAGGATCGTTAAAAAAGTTTTCAATAGAGTTTTTAATATTCTCTGGAGCAGATTGCATTTGACTGGATCCTAAAATTGCTTTCTTTAATTGATCCAAAGAATTAAATTCGTTAGTATCAATATTAAAACCAATTCTTGCAAGCAATCCATCATGATTGTTTTCTACTATCTCTCTAACAATTTCTTTATAAGATTCAACTAATTCTTGGGCACCTACAAATCTTTCTTCTCCATTAACAATTAAATTGGACAATAAAATTTTTAAAGATTGTGTAGAACCTTTAATTTCATTTTTAACTTTATTGCCAATTGAAACTTGGTCTTTTAAAAAATCCCATTCTGACAAGTATGATAAAATATCTAAATTTTCAGTTAGTGCTTCATGGTTGAAGAATCCGTCTTTACTGTAGAAGTCCAAACCTCTTTCCGAAATATCAGTAATAAACTTACGAGAATTGCGAATATCGTCATTATTTGATTGTATATTTTTAGCCGCTAATTGAGGATCTACTCCACCAACTTTATTAGCTGATCCCATATGATATATATCTACACCATTGGTCAACAAACTAAAATTCATTAGTTGTAAGTTAGAACCTAAAATAGCAGAAGGTAATAATAAGTGTTGTGAAGTTTTAAATACAGAATTGAATAGGTAGGCTAACTCACCAGATTGATTGTCATAATACTCTTCTGGAGTTGAATAACCGCCAAATTGAGTTTTTAAAGTATGAACAGCATCTAGTTTAATTCTCTTACCATCTACAATTCTATCTGACCAACCATTAGATTTAGTTTCTTTATTTGGTCTAATTTCAAACGGTTTGAAAGTAACTCCTTTATGAGTTATTTCCATTTGAGCAATGTCTGCTTCAGATTTCAAACTAGCAATTTTCATCTCAATCTGATAAGCCAATTCCATTCCATCAGTCCAATTACCTTGCTTCAACATAAACTTTTTAAATGCTGGTAAAGTCATATAACTAATACCATCATTCTCATTTAGTTCAGAATATTTTTCTTCATACAACCTAAATTTAGGTTCATATGTTTTTTGTAATTGTTCTATTGTCTGGTTAGGAAAATCATTAATATACCCATGTTCAAACAACATAAATAATTTAGATTCTTGCTTACCAGTTAATTTAGATACAATAGGTTTACCTGAAGGAGTTGTAGCCGGCTGTAATAAATGAGATTTATAATCAGATCTCTCTGCACCAGTTACAGCCCTAAAATATTTATCCTTATTAAGACCTATTTTAATAGCTGGATTAACTTCAGCTTTAGCACCTGATCTTGGATCAACCACCTCAAATACTTGATTTAATCTGTTTCTAATATCTAAATTAGCTTCCAAAGAATTAACAGATAGATTACCTGTTGAACTCTGGGGAGCTAAACGTTTAAACAAATCAGTTCCGTTCTTAAATGCTTTTACATCTCCAGAAAAGAAACGATTTTCAAAAATATGATTAGATGCTTCATTTACAAATGCTGCAGCTAACGTTAATTCTAAAGAACCATATTGAGTAAGTAAAGAGTTGTTAATACCTTTAATTCTTTTAAGTTCACCTTTTCTTTTGCCATCTTTATATATAGGTGTAGAGTACTCATCCAATAAACCCCATTCTTTAGCATCAGCTTGAAACTCATTAAATCTAGCTCTTACAAACTTGTAGATTTCAATGGTATTTTCTAACTGTTCTCCATCAACTAACTTGTTAAAGTCTGCTTGACTCATACCAACAGTTTCAGCAAAACCACCAATCTTCATTTTACCAATATATTGAACTGGTAAACTTTGATTACCTAAAGTCCTTACAAACTTAGCTTCTAGTTCAATTTGCTCTTTAATATTTTCAACTAAAATATCTAAAGTATTTTCAACTGTATCAGTTACATCTGCACCATAAATTGGTTTACCAAAACTATATGCGAAGAATGTGGATCTATCAGCATGTTTCATACTCATAGTTACTCCATTTAAAGCACCGTTAATGTGCAATGACATTAGATCTGGTTCATTCAGATTAGCTAACTCTTCAGTTTGATTATCTTCAGTCTTAATTTGAGCTGGAATAATTAAATCTAACTGTTCTCCATTTAAGATTTTCTCCAACCATTTGTTTTGAATTAGGTATTCTCCATTAGATAGTTTAGTTAAGTTAAATTCAGATACCTGGAATTGAGCATACTGCTTAAGTATTTCAATCTTCTCTGGTATAGTCATCTCTGGAGTAAACTTACTTTGTGCATATCTAACTGCATTTATAACAGTAGATTGTTGAGTGTTTAGCCCTAACGTATAAACTTTTTTACCATTTAAGTTGACCATCAAATCTTGCTGATCTTCAAATTTAGCTTGTTTTTTAGATAAAGCTTTTACAAAACCTTCAATGTTTAATTGATCAAAGATCTTTTTACTGTCAGGTTTCTCTCCTTTATACGCAGCTAATTTAGTTACAATAGTTTGTAAATCAGTTCGTAAACCTTGAATTTGAGGATTAACAGCAAAACCTAAATGATCTATAATTTCATCATCTGAAACTTTAGATAGTTTAGGTATCCAATCTTTTACTATATCTAACCATTCTACCCAATCTGAAGATTTTCTAATCAAACCGTTTTTCCAATCATTAATGATTTTATTCTCACGAGTTCCGGAGTTTGCATCATAAAAGAATATATCTCCATCTTTATGTTGCATAATCATAAACTTGTTTTCGGTCATGGCCATAGTTGATATAAACTTGTTTTTAAAGATGGAATCTTTATCTAAGAAGTCTGCTAGCTCATTAACATAACTTAAGTTTAAAGCTCTTAACTCTAACATAAAATCAGATGTTGGAATACCTGCCATTTTCAGAGCTATCTGATTAAATGCTTTACTCCAGCTTACTGGTTTAGCTAAACCTAAAGTTGTAGTTTGATTTGTATCAACTAAACTTGATAACAACAGTTTAATCTTCTTACCTATTTTAGATTTAGGGTCAAACTCTACTGATGGTGCAAATTCTCTAGTTTCTTTTTCGGAACTCTCCAAAGCACCACCAGTTGTATCTTCAGCAGAATCATCTTTAATATTTAAACCGATCAACTTAAGATTCTTAACCATTCCGTTAATAAAAACAGATGAATCGAAGGTCCCAGTTGGATCAGTAAATTTATCTACATCTGCATAAAATGCATCTACCAACACTCCATTTTTATCTTCACTAATATCTAAAAGATCATTACCAATAGTAGGAACTACATAATCAGCAATCAAACTTTTAATTTTAGTTTTTGGATTGGTTAAGAATAAATCTACATCTCCATTAACTTCCAACATTGCTTTAACAAACTGTTGAGTTAAAGATTGAATTAACTCATTCTTTTCTTCTACAGAAAAATCATATCCTTCAATCAAGATTTTATCAGCATCTTTTAGATACTGTTGAGCAGATCTAGCAGAACCTTTATAAGTTTTAGCTAAAATCTTATCGTAGATCATTTGAATATCTTGAGATTTAATCCCAAGCAACTTCTTGATAAAATTCATCAATCTAGTAAATAGACTTTTAAGTGGAACTTCAACTTTAAAGTTTTTATTCAAAGTATAATCTGCAAATTCATCAGCTAATACTTCTTCTATTAATTCATTCTCCGACAATTTAGGATATACAGTTCTGTATGAATCTAATATAGATTGAAAATTCTTACGAGCTTTAATCTCCTTAATAGCTGACAACCTTTCTTCATTAGATAAATACAATCTCCACACTCTGTGGAAAGCTTCATGATAAGCAACATCTACATTAGCTAGATCAGATAATAGGATTGATCCATCTTTTCTAAATCTACCTAAAGCTTTATTGTCGATCAATCCACTTACAATAGTAATTTCATCTATTGTCATACCTAAATATTCCATCAAAAAGTCAACACTTTGCTGCTGACTTCTTGACGGTAATTCTTCTACCAATTTTCGCAAGATTCTGTCTGTTGAATATGTCTTACCTTGGTAATTATACGAGCAATTTGTTGCCATAAATTTTATTTACATTTCTGAATTATTTCTCCTGATTGGATCTTAGACTTAAGTAAGTCATTTGTAGTAAGAATTTTATCCGCTGTACCAGATTCCTTAATGCGAGCTAACTCTGATTTAGTAACTTGTGGAATTTCACTACTACCTAAATATACTGAAACATTACTTCCATTAGAAATAACATTGGTCACATATTTATTATTATAAACTGTATTATCCCCTTTTATTCCTTTAGAAAACTCAGTTCTATTAGAATAACCTAATGGAAGTAATTCTTTAAAATCTGATTTTAAATTTCCAGGAATTTGAGATTCATACATATCTAATAGTAATGACATTGTTGCAATAGCTGATTTAACAACACTATTTTTTAAGTCTGTAGCGGAGGTAATATTGAAAGCGTTTCTAGTTTTACTATTTACTGAACTAAATCTAATTTGAGTTACTCCTACCGATACATCTTTATCAGTTAATGCAGTAGCCACTTCGTCTTTTACAAAACCATATTTACCTCTTACTCCTCCAAATGTACCATATGAACTCTCTTGTCCAAAAATACCGTAAGCAATTTTAGTGATTTGATTATAAATATCATTTGAAACCGATGGATATAATTTCATTAACTGTCTTTTGTTATTAGATAAAGCCTGAAGATATTCCTTACCGTCACTGTTTATACTGCTGGCTTTTAAAGTAATCGGTAAGGCTTCATATGGAACTACTGTTTTATTAACGGTTGATTGGTTAGAGATAAATCTAAGTTTACCATCAATGATTGAATACTTATTATTAGGATTATCGGGTAAAACAAAAATCTTTGTTCCTTCTTTTACTCCTTTGTTAGATAAGGATTCTATATCAGCCAAATTAAAATTGACACATCCATTTGAAACTCTATTGTTATTAGGATTTCCATCAGATATTTTTCTTGCCCTAGTAGCGTTAGTTACTTTATGTAATGCCATTGGTACTGAAATACCACGTTCGTTTTTTAAAAAATAACCTGTTGACCCATGATAATCACCTTTTCTGGCAATGGTATAAATACCAGCACCTGTTGATTTATTCCCATCATCCCAATTTATTCTGGAAGAATAACCATCTTTTAGGAAACTATTACCGTTACTAACCATAATAGCTTCATTTGCTGAAACTTCTTTACCGCGAGAATTAAAAAATAAAGACTTTATAACTGTTTGATCATCACTAACATTTTCTCCAACACCAACTTCAGCAGAACTAATTAGATTTTCTCCCTTAAATATATGAACCATACCAATCTTCTTGTCAACAATTATATAGGAATCCTCATTATTTTTTTGAGAGGTTGTAATAATATTAATATTATCTTTTTTGTTTATAGCATCTTGGTCTAAATAAACATTATCGAAGGATTGTAAATTCCCTACTTTTAGATTATCATATGCTAAATTAGCACTGCTAGGGGCAAAAGTAAAACTAGAAATATGAAGCATTGAACCAACTAAAAATATACTTAACAATATCTTTTTAATTCTTGCGGCAACTTTCTGTAAAAGAGTTTTTGGTTGTACAGAACTGTTCATCTGTCTAACTACTTCTTCCTTTACTTTTTCCTTTACTTCTGACGGAGAAATATTTTCTTCAGTAGCAATTTGAACAATTTCCTCTAGGGTAACTTCTGCTTCAATAACTTTATCAACAGTTTCTACGGCTTTAGATCTTTCGGTCTGTTCATCAGCATCTTCTCTAAATTCATCTAAAGAAGCTTTAGCTCTACGTCTATTTGGTTTAGGTGTTTCTACCACAGGTTCTTCAACTGCAGCTTCTTCCCAAACTAAATCTGAAAACTCTACTACTTCCTCCTGAATAGGTTGTTTGTTAAAGAACAAATTTCTTTGAACTCTATTAGGATAACCTTCTAAACTAGAAGTCGTTGTAGATAATACATCTCCAAGAAGTACTTCGTTATAACTTTCATCTTGAGTCCATTGTAACTCTGGTTGAATTTTACCATCAGTATCTCGGGTATATTCTAGTTGAGGTCTAGAAAACATATTCTGTCCAGCACTAAGTAATTGTTCGTTCACATTAAATCTTTTTTTAGATAGAAAATCTAATAAGCTTTGAACTTTACTAAAATCATTAGAATCTACAGCTTCTTTAATTATAGAGACTTCCATATTTTGTGTATTACCATCAAAATCAGTCCATACTAACAACGGATTAGTTGCTATAGAATCTTTATTAAAATAAATTTCACCTTTAGCACCTGCTTTACCTTTCTTAGAACCAAATGAAATCATAGATTCAATTAAAGTAGCCCTAGGGTTTTTCTCATTAAAAAATACAGGAACTTCTTTAAGTTGAAGATTACCAAAGATAGCTGGTTTAGGCGGTTTTACTTTAATAGCTTCAGTAGGACCTGGATTAGATCTCAAAGATAATAAATACAAAATTGTCCGAGCTTCAAACTCCTGAATATTTCTAGCTCTAGTTGGATGTACATTGTTTTCAGCATCTACTAAAACTACATCACCAACTGGAATTGAGAACTCTTCATTATCAACTTTGATAACACCTGTTACAGACATTTCAAACTTACCTCCTACTAACTTATCATCAACTAACGTTAAACCTGGAATACTATCGCGCATATCATTCCATTTAATAGTTTTGCCTTTATTATAAGTTTTAACTGAATGACCTTTAGTAATACCTGCAACTTGCAATTGTCCAGGATTATTTTGTAAGCTTTGATACCACTTAGTATATTCTTCTTTAGCATGAAAGAAAGCTGCTGTCATAATACCTTCTTCAGTGAAGTCTGTAACCCCAAATGTTTTAAGAAGATCTTGTTGAGATTTAGATACCTTTTTAATATCTAACTTAGGCATTTTTACATGCAACAAGAAATTATTTAAAATAGCAGATTCGGCTAATATAAATTTAGTAGGTCTACCATCTTTAACAGGATATAGTGCAGACGGTCTCCAAAGTCCTGTAAATACATAATTACCTTCTTTAACAACAGGTTTGCCATCTTTATAAAGAACAGTATATAGATCAGAATCATTTCTATCAGCAGGATTGGAATCTCTTAATAACTGCTGATGTAATTCTGGATTAGTTTTATTATCCAATCTTACAACTTGTACAGTGTAAGCTGTTGGATTATTTTTAACTTCATTGTCCAGAGTATCAAACCATAATTTCTGACTTGATTTACTGGTCATCTTTTCAGCTAATACTTCAAAGGGTTTTTCCCCAACTTCAACCAACTCATCTTCTAAATTTCTACCTGTTGATGGATATAAATTAACACCTTTCTTTTTATAAACAGAATCTACAGCTTCATCAGAGTTTACATCTTCTGATTCATCTGATTTAGATTGAGGTTCTTGACCAGCAAGTTGTTCTTTAACTTTAGTAGCTTCATCTTCAAAGATAGCTTTTAGCTGGTCACTATTAGCAGCTGCAATAGCTTTTTCTTTGTCAGATAGTTGTTCTTTATTTAAAAGCCTTTTTGCAATTCTTTTAAGAACTGCCTGACTTGCTGTACCAGTATTAGTAAAATTCTCAAACTCTTCTTTAGAAACATCATCTAATTGTAGACCTAAGTTAGTAATATCTTCTTTAGAGTTTTGAAGATCTTGTAAAGAATATCTTTTACCATCAACACCCTTAAACATAGAGTTTAATCCATTATCTAACGTTTGAAGTCTAGCTAATTCAGTTTCATTCCTACTTGGAATAGCATCTATTTCAAGTTTTAATTCTTCATTTTCTTTTAAAGCTTCCTCAGATACTTTACTAAATAATTCTTTACGAGCTTTAAAACTCTCATACATTTCCTTAACTCCAACTTTAGTAAAGAATTTAGGATAATGATCTTGCAACATTTCTTCATACTTATCAATCTGTTCAAGCTCATCTTTAATTTGTTCAGCTAATTGCCTTTTAACAGGATCTTTAATTTGCTTAACATCTTCTAAGTCTAGTGTGGTAACTTGAGCTTCAGCTAAATCTCTATTAATTTGAGATCTTCTTTCATTAACAGAATCTAAAGTAACTAATGTTTCAAACTTCTTGTGAAAATACTCTCTTCTAAAATCTTCATAATCAGGGCTGTTCTCTTTATAATATCTTTCTGGGTAGTTTGTTGATTGTGCAGTATTATGAGCTTTAAATACTCTTTCTGAAGAATTTTTAAAACTGGTTAAATAATCTTGAGATTCTTTACTAGTTGCAGGTCTACCAAAACTATCTTCAAATCTTTTCTGCCATGCAGGTAAAACTTGATTTTGAGCATGTTCATTAAATATCTCTTGACCACCTTCTTGACCTAAGAATGTTTGTGCATAGTTGGAGGCTAAAAATTGACCATAAATCTCTTGACCTAATTTATCACCTGTAGCAACAGCTACATCATAAAGAGCATTAGTTCGTAAGTTATCAACTTGTTCCAAGTTAGCATCTGCTAATTTTTGCTCGTTTAATTTAAAACTACCATCTGCTTCTACATCTAAGAAATCTTTATAAGATCTAAACTGTTTAATATGATTTTCATTGACCAGGTTTAATAAACCTTTTTGTGGATTGGTTTGAGGTAAAATACCATATTTAACCCAGAAGTTATCTGCAGATCTACCTTTAGATCCCATTAAAGATCCACGTAATGCTCTATTTTCTTGAACAGTTCCAATTATAGAAGCACCACCTCCCAAAAGTCCACCAAGAAATATGGATTCATGCAACTCACTATTATTAGCAAAGTCATCAAAATAAGATGTAGCAATATTAGCCATGTCTTTAATGAAACCTTCTGTTCCCTCTTCAACATTTTGTTGTAAAGTGGTTTGTGAACCTTCTTCATATGCACCTTCTTTTAAAATGTTTTTGCCAAAATTACCTGCTACTTTTTTAAGTACTGAAGCTCTACCTAACTCTTTCGGTATTCTTTTTAATGCGTCTACATCAACAATACCGTCTTTCATTACTCTACTTAATATAGATTTAGCAGCTTCTTTTTCACCAGCAGAACCAATTGTTTTCCAAATCCACAATTCATCTAAATAATTAGATACTGCCAATAGAGCCATATTACCTTTAAATACAGCTGCAGCACCTTCACCAGCTTTCAAGGAAGCTTCTTCTTCTGACAAACCTTGATTAACAAATTTAGATTTAAGATTATCAAAAGTATTAGCAGCTTCAGCTGAAGATTCAATTGCAGTATTAAGTACAGTAGCTGCATAACCATCAGCGTTTCTAGCAAACTTTTGTGTATAAGCAAAACCTTCTCCGACAGATTCTAGCAATCCTTTACCAGTTGCCCACTTACCTAACTTAGGAGCTAAGTTTCCTAAACCTTCACCAACTCTAGCAATACCGGATCCAACCTTAAGTGCTTTAGCAGCTGCTCCAGGTGCAAACATAGATAACATAAAACCTAAACCATCTGCACCAGTAGTTGCCCACCAAGCTCCAGATCCCATTTTATCTAACAAATTACCTTCTTGAACTTGTTGAGATAAGTATACTGGCATCATCTCTTTAGCAGATTCGTCTAAAGATTCAAAAGCATTTATCCAAGCATTGTCTACTATTAAGTTCATAGATTGCTTACCATCACCTATAACTTCATTACCTATTGCTCCAACTAAACCTCCAATATATCCAGGAGTTTTACCAATTTCTAAACCTATTGTTTTAACAACATTACCTAAACCTTTAGCAGCTAATTCTAATGTACCTTGTCTATATGCTTTACCTTCATTAATAACCTGTTCTGCATAACTTGAGTTACCATATAACGATTGAGTTGGGTCTACTTCTAAGGTTGATAAGTTTTCATAAAATGGATTAGAGACTTTGAGATAAGGATCTCTTGGTTGCACAACCATTTTATCCCTACCAGAAAGTTGATCTTCTGTCTGGTAGGGATTTAACGTACTATCTTTTGAATCAATTCTGAATTTACTCATCTCCGAAATTTGTTATTGCTTGAACAGTACCTTGTGGCACCTTAGTAATCTTTCTTTCAACTGGAGTTTTGGCTATCACTTGTCTTATTGTATTTGACGTATGAATTACACCAGGATCTGTTGTAAACTGGGAACCATCTTGTAGTGGTGCAATAACTTGCTTACCTGTTACATTCCCAGATGGATCCACTTCAGGAGTTGTTTGAAAATAAACTTTTCTACCAGTTAGATCTTGACCAACATTAACTGTATATGTTTTACCTGCTACAGTTTCTGTACTTAACGCTCTTGATTTAAAACCTTCTTTTGCAGTAGTTGATACTTGACCATCTTGTCTTACCATTTTAACATCTTGAGACTTTAAGTTTCTTAAAGGAGTCTCTTTTAACTGTTTTAACGTTCCTAAATATTCAGGATTAAACTGAGTTAAATTTCTAGCTAATGGTTCTACCAATTGAAAATTTCCAGTTGCTACAGCCTGAGCTAAATTCTTTTCTAATCCTAATCTTATATCATTAGTTACAGGATTAGTTGCATGTAAATCCATTGTTGTAGCAACAAAGGCTTTATCTCCACCTTTTCCTACATGACCAATAGCCTTAATAACTGGAACTCCGTCAGCACCAATATCTACAAACGTATTAGTGAATACAGGTTTATCTGCAGGTGTAAAAGTTTCACCATCTTTATTTCTATACACCAATCCTGATTTACCCTCTGAAGAAAAATTAAGTTGATCTTGAGAATTTAAAGCATCTGTAACACGTGATAATGTAGGATATAAAAAATCATCTTTATTATCAGTATGGATGGCGTAACTATTATTTGTTTTATAGTCTATTCCTGCTTTATTGGTTTTTATATCTGAACTCATTCTAACTTTAAAGTCTTTTGGAGAATAACCATTTTGGGATTCATATCCTCCTCCAGCACTATTGACAAATTTTGTTACAATTTTAAATTTAGAAGGATCATTTAATGCCATATGGACAAGTTCTGAATCAGATAATTTTTTTAATTCGGGTGGAGCGGTTCTTCGTAACCGAGCTACATTTTGTTTACCTTCAAACGTAGTTAAATACTGACCTGTCAGTTGTACAGTATTCTCATTAATTCTTTCAATACTTTGTTCTATTTTACCCAGCTCATTTATACTTTCTTTAAGGTTTGAGTTACCGGCAATAGCTTTATAAATTTTAGTAGCTTCAGCCGGAGTGTGTTTATAATCTGTGTTAGCCGCCAGCTTTTGACTGAAGATTGTAAATCTTTGTTCCTCTGAAAGATTTTGACCATTTAATGCAAGCGGTGTTTCATCAAACAATCTTTGAGCTTCCATTACAGCAGACATTGGAGCACCATAGAATACACTGTTTGGATCTTTTGTATATTGACCATCTAAAGAATTTTCAAGAGATGCTTTACTAGTTTTGGAAGCATCTAGCATTTCAAAGTTAGTAGCTAGATTAGTTGCTGCACTTGTAGTTGCAGTAACATTAGGTTCAACTACTGGAGCTAATCTATCATTTAGTTGTAACATAGCTGCAGTTCTCTCTCTATCAGATTTTGCTTTAACAGCAATCTCATAATTCTTGTCATGGATCAACTCTTCATTCTTTTTCTCATTAGCAAGTCCTCTGGCATAACCTATATAAGAACCAGTAAGTTTATTTCTAGAAACCTTGCTTTCCAAATCAGGATCATTTGTATCTTTTTCAACAATTCGTCTTTGTTTTTCTAAAAAATCATCAGCTGCTTTTTTAGTATTTTCACCATAATCACCATCAGGATCAATGTTATAACCTTGAGATATTAATAGTTGCTGAAAGTCTTTAGTACCCTCTCCTTTACTAGCTTTTTTAGCTTGCTCTTCTAATGCTAAATTTTTAGCAGTAAGGTCTTTTACATAGTCATCTTTTCTTTTTCCTGATAAACCATCTCTATCTTGATACCATTGTTCAATTCTTAATTGATTTGCAAATTCAGGTTGTTGCATTAAATATTCAGTAACAGTTTGAAGTTGATCTGCAGGTTTACCTGAAGTTTCATATTTATGAATATAATGAGCAGCATCTGGTCCAGTAAAATAAGAGGTACCTGATTCATTAATTTTAGCTACTGTATCTAAAATCACTTTTCTGAGTTCGGGATTTTTATACAATTCTGGTTTAGAAATTGAATTATACTTACCTGTTGTAGGATCAAAGTTAATTGGAGCTTTTAACTGATCTTGAAGATTCTGTTTAGCAAAAGCTTTGTTAACTGGTGAAGAATCATCTTTATAAAAATCATCAGTTTCTTTAAGTGCTGTTTGATAACCTGCATATCTCTGATTAAGAACATCAGCTCTACCACCAGGTGACCAATCCTTTCTAATTTGATTTAGATAATTCTTATAAGCTAGTTGACCTTTACTAGGACCTTGAGTATAAGCTTGAGTTACTTCGTTTAAACCTTTATCAACATCTTGTTGATAACTTTGATATAGTTGTAGGTCAGCTTCATTATTTAGTACTTGTGGACGACGCTCGCTTAACAATCCTACTTGATCAAATTGTTGTTGATTCTGACTTAATACTTCATTAAATCCAGCAACATCTAGTTCTGGAAGCTTTTCGATTGGGGTACTCCAAGACCAGTCTTTGTTTACAAACCTGTCATATTTTCCAATGGGCATAGTATATTATTTTTTAATTTCCAAATATATTTACCTGCTGTTTTCCTTTTGTTAGTTAAAACATAAGTAATAGAAGCTCTTGCAATATTTGTTATTATAGCAGCTTCTTTAACAGAAGTAAATTCCTTAATGACCTTTAACGTTATTGGACAAATTTGTAATACAGGTTTACGTAATTTTCCAAAAGATTTTAATTTCTGTTCTTCTGAATAAAAATTTCCAGTTTTAGCTAAGGAAATTTTATTTCTTGTCTCTTTGGTAAAAGTTCTACCTAAACTTTTATCCGAAATCTTTTTTCTACTTTCTTCTGATAATATCCTCCCTTTATTTTTTTTCGCGATAAGAGTCTTAGTTTCTTCAGAAAGTTTTTTTCCAATTCTGGAGTTAGATAATTTCTGCCTAGTTACTAAACTAACAATCTTTCCTGTTAGTTTTTGTGATAGCGTTTTTCTGGTTTCTTCTGAACAAATTCTCCCTCTACCAAGATTACTTATTTTTTGTCTTACTTCCTCAGAATGTTTAATTCCTTGTCGACTTCCAGCAATCTTACATATGTTATATTCAGGCTTTAGTTGATCTAAATATTTTTGTTCAGTTGATAAAAGTATTTCTTTAAAAGGTGGGCAGCATTCTAAGATAGAAAAAGTGAAGCAATCAATACCATGTTTATTATAAGAATACTGTAAATGTGGATTTCCATGTTTACCTTTTTTAAGAGTGTGTTTGTGATCACTCCACCGATTTTCAAAATTGACAGTAGATCCTATATAAACCTTGTTATTAATAGTATTTCTAATTTGATATATACCAGAATTCATCATTGTTTCATTTTAACTATGTCATCAATACTAGCGCCAGATTCTATTAGTTCCATCACTTTACTGTCTATCTTAAAATTCGGGTACTTCGTGTTTAAAATTTGGATCTGTTGACTAGTTTGGAATTTATTAAGACTCTTATTATTCTCATTAATCTGTTGAGTAGAGCCATAATTGTTGAATGCAGTTCCAATACTTGCTAAGTCTGAACTCAAGATTCTATCGGCATATCTACCCATAGCGTCATTTTGCTGATTATTCTGATCATTTTGGAACTTGCGATTAGCAGTGTCTAAAGCCCGATTGTTTTCAATTTGACCTTTCTGTAAATAAAGATTAGACTTAGCTAAGTTTTCAGATTCTCCAATTCTTCCTATAGCATCTTGAAGTTGTGCAAGCCTAGATTGTTCTCTACCCATATAAGTAGATGCATTATTACTCATAGACCTGTTTGCACTTGCTCCAATATTACTGATTCCTACTGCATCTTGACGCTGTTGTGTAAAATCAATATTTGCAGCTCGTAAGTCTGCATCAGATTTTCCATAATTAGGTAATATAAGTTTTTCGTTTACCGCAGGTTTTAGAGCGTCTACAATACTACCACCTAAAGCAATACCTTTTAGACCTAGGGCAATACCGTTTGCAGTATTACTATCTAATCCTCTATCAACATTTGTGTTAACAGCTTGTTTACCGTCAAAAGAAATATTCGCTGGTACATCCATTAAGTTCTTACCTAACGTTAATTCTTGATTAGGAACAATTTGTGTAGAATCAGTTGCTAACTGATTATTACCTCCATCTTGAAATGTAATATTATCAAAAGTAGGAAGTGGATCAATTTGCATTGGCTTTTGAGTATTATCTACAAACATATTTGGTTCAGCTAGTGGTAGATTAGGCTCTGCCATTGGATTACTAACAAATGGATTTGGTTGTGCAGTTGGTACTTGATCTGGAGTTATTAATGTATCAACTTTACCATATGGATTAGTAGATAATTTTTGTTCAGCAGCTTTTTTTGCTACTGGAGTATCTGGTTGATTTAATGCACCTACTAATGGGGCCAGATATTGTCCGACCCCAGGAATAAGTGATACACCAGTTTGCAATAGCGCATTTTCTAGTTTTTTATTTCTACTCATCTTACAGATTGATGATTATTTAGTACTTGTAAAATTATTGATTTTCTATGATCTGCAGTAGGTTTATAAAACAACCGCACAAAAACAAACTTGTCCCAAATATTTCCCCAATCATATTGATTTTTATTAAAATTAATATTTGGATCATTTGAAACAATATCTATATATCCTGGAAATAGTTTTTTTAGTTCCCAATCTTTAGTTACAACAGGATAGTTTGTAGCCATATCGTATAATCCAGCAATTTTATAATTCTGATCTGTTTTGATTACATATTTAGAATTACCTAATAAACTATTATTGCCATAAGGATTAGTACCGTGTTGAGTATCTAAAATCAAATTTTGTAGTCCAGAAGATTGTTCAAAATTATAAACCATGATTTTATCAAACGTTGTATCTACAGTTTTAAATTGCTTATTAACAGCATCCCAAATTTGAGAATAACCTACATAATGTAAATTAGATACAGTATTAGTAACAGGATCTGAATTCATCCATTCGACAATAAAATTATATTTTGCGGTATAATAATTTTGGTACTTTGTTTTTGACAAATGTTTCCAAATGTTATTGTTCAATATAGTAGTATAAAAATTATTACTATCAGAAAAACCATACCAAGGTATATATGAATGCCAAGATGTCCAACCCTGATCTAAAAAGCTATAACTTAATGTCCAACTCTTATTTTCAAAATATTGAGAATCTGTTGGAAAAACATTAATAATGCTTTCAGGTTGTGATTGCCAGTTTGTACCATTGTAGATTGTTGCATTACTATCTCCAGGAACTAAACTAGTTCTTAAATCTAATGGTAAATAATCTCTTTTAGTTATTAACAACCTTTTAAATCTTGGATCATAATATAAAATTACACCTATACCATTTAAGGTTAAAGTAGAATTAATTGGAAAGTTTTCATTATACACTCTGTAATATTCTTTATTTAACTCAGAAGGTAAATGTTCTTTACACCATTGTAATAAACCATCATTAGACAGCATATCTATTTTACCATTCCAATTAAATATTTCACCTCTTTTCTGATCTACCCAGCAATGTCCAAATGGAGTATTACACATACTTTGCTTACTTTGTAATCCACCTGTTCCAGTGTCAGTTTGTAACAACTCTTGTGGAGGTATACTTAAAAAGTCACCAGTAGTTAAATAAGCTGTATTTTGATCAGTACTAATCTGTTGAGGATTAGGTTGTAAAATAAAAGTAGTATCTTCTGTATGAACTAACAATTGATTGTTCTGATACTTAAGTCCAGTAATTGCACCTCTATGTGCAGGAATATCTATATAATCATTTACCTTATTAATTCTGTATAAATCAAAAGCTTCTTCATCAAATGACTTAGGACTAAATGCAATTCTATTTGGATATGATCCTGAGCATCCCGAACAATAATTATATTGTATAGGTAAAGATACTTTTGCTTTTTCATAAGACTTTAAAGTAAAGTCTGGATTATAAGCATAGTATTCTGGAATCACATTTTCATAATCAACTCTTTGTCTATTTCCTGAATCATCTAAAAATGTTAACCTGTCAAAGTTATAAGAATCTTGATCATTTAGTTGGAAATATTTAGAAGTATTTGCTACTCCAAGATGTCTAAGTGCACTATTAATATCGTGTTCTTCATAATGATGTCTATACATCATTGTGTATGCATAACTATCATTTTCATCATTTAATTCAAGAGGGCTTAATCTAAATGTTGTGGCTGGAGAAATTAAAGTATCTCCACCATAAAACTCATTATCATTAGTGTTAGTTGAACTAACATAATTATGATTTATAGTTTTATAAATTCTAGTTAAAAAGTTTGTATATGGTTGAGCTAAAGTCTTTTTATATGCGTAGAAGTTATGAAACTTGAATTCCGTTCTAGTACCATTTCTAACCCAATCAAAAACCTGAGCTCCTAATAGTGGAGTAGTATCTTCTAATCCATAATTAACATATGAAACTGAATCTCCAGTATATGTGTCTTGACATATAATCGTTGGTAATAATCCCTGAGCAGCTACTGTACTTCCAGGTTCGACCAAAACAGTTTGTTGTTCTGTATGATTGGTCCTAGTTGGTAATGCATCATCCGTCCAGAATAAACGACTAATAATAGAATATAATCTAAATCCATTATCTAACTCAACTCTTGCGTAATCAAATGGTGCATTTGTACCTGCAGTTCCAGATTCAAATTTGTTAACCCTATTTGTTTTGTAGTAACTAATGTTAGATACAGATTTATCAAAAAGTGTTTTAGCAGAATTAAATCTTATGTGTTTGGACTGAGGGTTACTCGGAGAATAATTAAAATGTTTATAATTATCATCAGGGCCGCCAGTTTGACCTCTTCCTAAAATTATTTGATCAGTACCAGTTCTTGAAAATGGAGTTACTGCCCAACCTGAATCAACAACAGTTTTATCAAACTCTGTTCTATCTGCAAACACAAATCTGTGTCCAATAACAGATGAATCAGGATATGTAATATTATCGAACTTAATACCAAAAGGTAATGCCCAATCTCCATCAACATGATTTACCAATCTTCTATCTGGAAACTTAACCAACCTAACTTTAGTACTAGTGGTAATTGGATTACTATCTGCATCTTCACCCCATAAAAGATTATTATCACAATCTCTAACATCAGGATAAGTTTCATCAGATTCATAATATGAAAACTCACCCTCATAAGTTTTTGGAAGTACTGCAGTTTGACTACTAGTTATTGTAGCAGTATTAAATACTTTCCATCTTGGAACTTGTGCATTAATGTCTAATCCCAAATGTTCTACGTCTGATAACCAAACATCTAATGGGCCTAGAGTAGCATTGTTAGGAACTACAGTTAATATTTCTAAATCTGTAGAATTAGCAGATCTACCTACTGTTGGAAATACAGGTGACCATTGTCCAGAATCATGCAAAAACTGAATACCTGGAAGATATACTTCATCTCCCTGAAATCCCCTACTTGTCCAATAAGTTTGAGGATTTTTAGGATTACCTAAGTATTTCACATTATTCATTTCAATTGTTTTAGCAACCCATTTACAAGTTATTTTACTTACAAAAGATTGATAAGTTGAATAGTCTCTAACAGACTGCTTAAGATTTGCTCTTAAATATCTTCCCTGAACTTGTTCTGAAACATATGCAGATTCGTATGTAATGTTATTAACTAATTTTTCAGAGGCATCTATTGGACTATCACCAGCTGATACATTATAGCCTTGATAGGTCCAATCAATAGATTCTGAAGAAACTTCAATTAAAGTTGCAACAGAGTGGCCATCAATTACTTGGGATCCATTAATAGCTCTAAATACATTTACTTTTAAATAACGAATACTTGTATTCAAGTTATAAAAACGTAGTGTGATAGATTTATTAGTTAAAGGTACACCACCAATTGCTGGATCATATTGTTCTATGTTTAATCCACCATCAATTTTAAAATAATCAATATTTTGACTTTCGTCATAAATAATTACTTGAGGAGTAATGTCCCCTGAATATATTAGGTTTTGATTTTCATCTAAATATTCTGGTTGAAAATAATATGATCCAAGTGGTAATATTCCACCAGAATCATTTACACTAACCAAGTCAGTTTTGATAGGTAATAAAACAGGAACATGTTTAAACTTATTACAATCAAACTGCCCACCGGTTTTAAAACTTTCTGGATCATCAATATTATACCAATAATCCGAATTAAAATGATCGCACCAATATATAGTTCTTTCGCAACCATTTCTGACTCTATACTCTCCAGTAATAGGATGTTCTAAGTTAAAACCTAAACAATCAGAATTGACTAAGGTTGTGTATTTATCGTTTTTAAATATACCTATTTCTGAATTTATAGAGTTGGTTGAAAATACATAAATTTCCTCATCCTGACCATAAATAGATCCTGCAATTAAATACCCAGATGGTAACCCAACAGAAATTTCATTTCCAGGTTCTGACTGATATTCAATTCTTCCACCTTCGTGATTAGTTCGTATTGCGTTTAATGCAAATGTAACATCATTTTTATCTTGAAAGTATCTATCCTTATTTATTCCACCAGAATGAACTGTAGGATATTGTTTATCTAACATAGAATAATTGTTCTGGTAATTTAATTAATCTTTTATAATCTCCACCAATAATCTCTAAAGCTGTATGGTAATTAAAATTTCTAAGAATATGATCTCCTTTAGCTTGCCTAAACAATAATGCTTGTTTTTGCAAATATTGTTGGTAGAAATTACCCGCTTGTTCTTCTTTAGTAAACTGTCTATTTTCCCAATGTTTATAAATTGCGTATGCAATTAAGTATTCATGCAATATTCCTACATCTGGAATTAGTAATTCATTATCTTCATCACAAACAGGAGCGTCATAGTTGATACATAAATATCCGTTATCTATAGTCAAGTGCATTGTTTTAGATGGAGTTACTATAAACTCTTCTCTACAAGTAGATTTTCTACATACTGAATCGCTGGCTACAAGTGATGAATGAGATCCTACATATTTTAGCTGAATATAATTATCACGATATAATACTGAATTTAACCATATACCATACGTTATAGGCTTAATACATTTTATATCAGTTGGATCAGATTCGTTAGTTAAATACAATTCGCTAATTGCATCTAGTGTAGGTTCTTTATATTGCCAAGCTACAGAATTTATATTCTTAACTTCTTTTGGTAATTGCAATTTTCCTTCAGCAAATTCAAAAAATCCTAAACGTTCTTCATATTGAATTGTATTTGGTAACAATCGTAAACCATCAATCATCCAATCTACAAAATCTGCTTCTGGAGATTCTTCAAAAAGAACCTTGGGTATTCTACTCAAAAGAGTATTTATTTTAACAAAATTTTTCATTTTGAATCTCGTATTTTATATATTTTAGTATAGTCTTTTTCACAGTCTAAATAAATTCTTCTTAACCAAGTATGATTTAATTCTATTCTCCAAAAGTATTGAAGTTTAAATCTAACTCTTTTTTTAGACCAAGAAGTACCAATAAAATAATTATCAATATTGTTTTTAGCAAACCTTACTACTTTACCCTGTTCTCTAGATTTTTTAAAATCTATAAAGTGTGTAGCTTTAAATTTAATTAAATGTAAATCTCCAGATTTAGATCCTAGTTGAATACTGTTTCCTTCTTCAAGATAAACTTTTAATTTTTCAAGATACAACTGAACTATCATTTTCCATTCTCTAAAATCTGCAGAAAATTTATGATCTGTAACTTCAGAGTTTTTTACAAAAGGATATGGCGTAGTTCCTAAAGGATGTTGAATATTTTTTTTGTATTTATAGTAACCGTAAATATCAACTAGAGTTCTTCTTTTAGTTCTTGATAGATTCATTAGAATCGTTTGTTAAGTCTTGAGGAATTTGTAAAGATGTAAATAATAAATTAAGTGTCATCTTATAAGCAGCTGCTAGGTATTCTTCTTGAAGAGGATACATAGAAGTTAATGGATCAAAACACTGACCTACTTGAGAATTACCATCTACTGAACAATTTGGAATAGTTGCTAAATCTAATACTTCAGACCAAATACCAGATACTAATGCTACTTTTAAACTAAGTGGAGCATTCCAAATTACAAGATATTGATTTACAATACTACCAAAATAGTCATTTGTCGCTCGATCTTTTCTTCTAAACCAATCATCTTCAGAAATTAGATTGATCACTTTACCAGAAATTAATCTAATTTTTATTTTTGATTTTTGTCTACCTACTAAAGCTGTGGGTATTTTGTACTTTGATTTAAGTACCTTACATTCTAATTTATCAGGAACACAATCGCAATTGTGTGATTTACTAATCTCTAGCTTCATACATAATTGAAACCAGTTATCTTCAGCTAAAGCATTAAATTTCTTTAACTCGTTCTTAAGAATCTCAGCTCTAGAAATAGAAAAAAGGTTATACAGACCTTCGTCCGTATAACCTTCCTGGTTTCTTGAGTAAGACTTTATTAATGCTCTAATAGCACTAATATGAGTACCTATTGTTTTCATCTAACGATGTAGTTATAAGTTTAACATAATTTGCTGTAGGAATAATTTCAAATTTATTATCTTTTAAATTAAACCATACAACTTTGGATTCACCCAATTGAACACCTAATGCATCTTCAATAATTTTCTTATATAAAGATGTCTGAAGAGAATATTTTTCAAACTCACAATCTGGAAGATTGAAAATATCTAATTTACCAAAACTAGATTTATATCTAATTTGCTTGTCAGTTTTGAAATCCCATATTTCATAAGCATTTGTTAGCTTGTTAAAATAAAGTCTGTCGAACCTTCCAGCTAATCCTAATTTAGGATCTCCTATAACAAACTCAGAAACTATTAACACCAAGTTTGTATTTACATATTCAAGATATTCTTTGCATAAATTTCTAGCTAAACTAAGACTATTGACATAGTTAATAGATTGACCTAAACTTAATCCTTGAGGAATTTCAATTTTAGGATCATCAATTACTCTTGCCTCAAGTCTATCTAGATAATCGTGAATGTATGTACCTCTTGTAGTTCCTATTACTGAATCTAATGACCATTGAATTAATACATCCTCAGGTGTTACTTTCAGATGTGAATGATCATTTTCTAGATATACGAACTCACCATGAGCAGACTCGGGATCTAAAAACAGAATAAATTTTGTATAATCATTCCAAATTGATTTGACTTTAAATCCTGAAAACTGATACGCTTTATATATTGACCAATAAGAAGAATTAAATTTAGGCTTAAGCTCACTAAGAAATTTAGTAACAGATTTTAGTTCTTGATTCTTGTAAAAGTATTGATGTTTAGAATCTAAATAAAGAATATCTCTAAAGCTTTCTTGTAATTCTTTTATCATTGGATAAATGGGATTAATATTGGTGATTGATCTAATACCACTCCACAAGCTAATATTGGCTTTTTACCTCTTTGTGCATAAGCAAAAGCATAGCTTTCAAAATCTATACCGCAACCTACTTGCATTGCAAAATTCTTACCACCGTTTAAAAATTGAACATAACCTTCGGTATGTAGGTGACCCTGGCAGACTGACATCATTTCTGATTGTGCTTTTTTTAAAGCTGTGCCAGATTCACCATGAATATATAAAATGCCATTATGAATGTATTGCTCAACATATTTCCAATTGGGAGTATTAAGAACATCACCTAAAGGTTTTAACCAACGCTGACTTACACCAACAGAAAATAATTTACGAGCAACTATTCTATCATGGTTACCTAAAGTAACTATTGCATCAGGAAAAGCCTTATACCACTTCTCTAATTTTGTAGTAGCTAATTCCAATTCTTGTTTAGCACTTAAACCATCTGCGTCTGTATGATGAAAACTTTGTGCATGATTATCAATTAAGTCTCCAATAAATACAATTGTGCCACAATTAAATCTTTTCTGCTGTTCAACACAAAATTCAAGATAACCTTCTTTGCAAAAAGGTTCGTGAATATCACCAATAACCAAAACGTTATTTTTGTTATTTTTAGATAACACATCTTCATTTTCAGAAGTTGTTTCTAACAAATCAATTTGTTTTAATCTGTTTAGATACTCATCTACTTTATTGATGAGATCATCAACTGAGTTATTAGGTTGAACTTTTGTGTAAGTTGTAAAAGGTGGACTTACTGTAGTTGTTACTACACCATCACTCTCTTTTTTTGTAAACATTGGTTTATGTAAAGATTTCCACAATCTTCTTACATAATCAGATTTTTGCTTATTTGTACCATCCAAATGGTACATTTTTGCAATGGTAAGCCAGTTACCAGGACTCTCCTTTTCTTGGAGAAATTTTGTTAAATCTTTTGTCATATTTATTTATTTTCGTCAAAGATACATAAAATCTATGTATCCGAGTAAATAATAAATTTATCCTAGATCTACCCAATCTGTTCCATTATATCCTTCAAATTTTGAAGTGGTTGTGTTAAACCCATGTCTTCCAGCTACGGCTGTAGGTCTTGTTCCAGTAGTCCAAGTGTTAGAATCTTGTCTAAGTAATTTTACTGTGCCCGTATCAGTAATAGATCTATCGTTATTGGCAAGAGCAACAGAATAGTTTGAAACATATTCTAAACCAAATACAGTAGGTCTACTATCTGTCATAGTAACACCGCTACTAGTAAAAGACATTAGAAATGATCCGGATGCAAATTCTGTAGACAAATATATTCCATCAGAATTTAAACGAATTTTACGTGTATGACTTTCAACAGTATCTACAGCAATCATTTCTATTGATGGAGTACTTGTACCGTACATATTAAAAACAGCCAATTTATTACTTGCAGTAGCATTAGCTTTCATTCCAAATGCACCTACTTGCGTAGAAAATCCTCCTGTGTCATTAAAATATGAGTTGAATCTCATATCATGATTATTTCCTAATGGATTATATGTTCCATCTGTATCCGTAATAAATTTAAAATTTCTTGCTTTAGCAACACCACTATTGAGCAATGTACCAGAAGCAGTATATAAAGAAGGTGTGGCAGGTGTTGCAAGAATATCATCAATTAAACCATTGACTGCAACAAGTTCTGCTTGTGTATTTTGAAGTAATATTAACGGAGTTGTTTTTTTAGTTACTCCACTTTGTACAACTACTAATGTATCAGTATCATTTGATGTAGTTGCACTTGGTAATGCTGAAATTTTTACGTTTGCCATTAAGTAGTTATAAAGTTTGAATTTTCAGTAATTAAGAAATTATCATTTTCTGTAATGATAAATAAGTCTGGTGCTAACTCAACAGTATATTTTGATTGACATCTGTCATCAGAAAACACACAATATGAGGATTTGGTAGCAACAAAGGTTTTTATTTCACACTCAAATGTGTGTGGTAGTTCGCATCCAGAATTAATAGCTTCTAAATAAATAAACGCTAATTCTAAATCATTGATGTAGTTTTCTGACTTACAATCTAAACCGTACCAACTAATTTCTTTTATAGATTTTGCAAGTTGGAAATAGATACACTTAAGTGCAGCCACATCCGAGGTCTTGAGTAGAGATACTATTGTCATTAAGAAGAGTTTTTAATTCAGAATATAATGAACACATTTCAGTACAATAGCAAGAGTCACAATCGTTACCTTGTTGTAATGCGTAATACTGATAATATGCTTTGCGGTCTTTACACTTAAGATAATATTCTTGAACCTTACATTTAAGGTCACAATCTATTAATTTACAAGCTCCATCTTTTACTAAGTATCTAGTAGTTACACCAGTTACCGTTAAATCATAAGTTATTTGTAATTCAAAATAATAGATTCCATCACAGTATTTAGTTTTAGTAAAGTCTGTGTAATATGTAGTAGCAGGAATTACAATCTGCTTATTACTAATTGATCCAATTAAACTAGAAACATCAACAGAAGTCTCGGTTAAAGAGCAGTTTAACCTACTCTTTAACACGAGGCTTACGTACGTCTTTCCAGCAACTGGAGTTAAAAACTCTGATGTTAGAGTTAAACTTGTACAATCACTATTAAGAGTTGCTATCATTATTTAGATGTAAAAGCGTTAATGAGTTTCATGATCCATTTTACAGCATTATCATCCTTAATGATTTTTTTAATCAACCATTCAAGATGTTGAATACCATAAGCTAATAAAGCAGGATCGTTAAGAAAGTTTTTCCAAATAACTCCAAGCTGTTCTTTATTTCCATCTTTTTGATCTACAAGAACTACAAGAGATTCAACTACTGGATTAAGCAATAAGTTTAATCCTTCTTGGATTTCTGGTTCATTAAGTTTACCAATTGCATCTTGTAAGGCAAGTTTAATTGCGTTAACAATTTGTGGATCTGATGGTAGATTACTCCAAATCTCAACAAGCTTTTCTTTACTAATTCCACCTTCTGTGGCAGCAAGAATAGTAAGTTTAACACGATCTGCAATTTCTGTTGCAGATACACGAAGATATTCCTTCTCAATTAAAGGTAATACTTCGTTAGAAACAAAGTTGAAATTAACATCAATTAATTTTTGTAAAGTTGCGTTAGCCATAAAATGAATTTATTTATTAAGGTGAGTAAATCTGATTTAGTAATTTTTTCAACTACAGCTGGTTTAATGTTAACTACTGAAACAATAGTTTGAACTGGATCCACTGTAGCAGGTTTTGTAATTTCAACAACTTCTTTAATTGGGTTGACTATTTTAATTTTAATCTCGCCTTTTTTAATTGCTGATTTTAATTTTCCAAGCAAAATTTCTAGTGTTGTTTTGGAATGTAATAATTTATCATTGTTGATTGCTGAACCAACTAATAAACAACCAGATGTATCCAAATGAGTATTTCCAGCATGAATGCGAATACCTTCATAATTTGGTACATTTAACAATAATGGAAGTACAACTTTAAATCGTTGACTTAAAGTTAAAACTACTTTGTATTCTCCTTCAGGAATACAAGTTTGATGTTTAATTTTAACATCTCTAATTTTATCTTCTAAAGTATAGCAAAAGAATTTTCCATCAATACTTAATTCACCAAGAACTGTATTGTTAATTTCAGTTTTTCTTTGTAGTATCAGGTTCATTGTTAATATGAATTGATGATTTAATGTCTTCCCAAGAGTTAGATTTAACTTCCATTGCTTCGTGCAATTGTAAATCTAAACTCATTCTTAATATATCTGCATACATAAGCTTGGTACATTCATTTAAATATGTAAGCTGCATTTCAAATTCAGAATAATATACAATCTCGTTAATATCCGCGATTGTATTTTGTGATGTACCTGAACTGCTTTCTACAAAAAAACTTAACAAAAATATTGAAAGTGTTAAAATGATGTATCTACTCATTTTTATGTTTTGATAATGCTGATTTTATTTTTAGTTGTTCAGCTTGTATTTTATATTGATTTCTAATTGTCTCTTCAAACAATGCTTTATACTCATTGTTTTTTGTTTCAGCAATTTTGCTGCTTTCTTCTTTACAGGCAATAAGTTCTTGTTTGTGGTTATAGTCATCCATTCTTCTTTCTCTATTAACACTTCTTAACTCAACAGTTAAAAGTGCAATTACAGAGAGAAGAATTATAAAACAACCGATAACAAAATTCCTGAGAACCAATTTAGAAATTCCCATCATTTGATACCAACTGGCCTCGTTCATCATATGTAATTTTTTATGAAGCGTGATTTATAATATCAGTTTTGGATTAAAATAAAAATAGCCCATTAAAGATTTAACTCTAATGGGCTATTTGTTACATTTTTACTTTCTTTCCCACTTTAGTTTTTGTGGGAGTGTCTTCTTCTACTTCTGGAACTTCTTCCATAACTAAAAGCTTAGTGAAATCATCTGAAAATTTTACAGGTTCTTTTGTAATGTCAACATTTTGACCAAGTGCAAATCCGGTAATAATGTCTGCAATTTTTTGATTTGCAGTTTGAATTTGAGCTTGAAGAGTTTTAATTACGTTTACATTTTCTGTAACCATGTCCACAAGTCCTTGTGGTAATTCTAATTCTTTTTTCAATTTTTGCATATGCATATATGTTTTAAGTACGTTGCAAAGATAATATTGTTTTTATTATCCGACTATTTCCAAATTGCGAAAGATGATGTTATTAAAACATCTGGAAAAAATCTCCGCTATCATAATGAAGTATAATTGCTCCTTGTCGGCCTTTACCTCCAGCTCTATCTGTTGCGTTGTTTGCTTTTGCACCACCAGCTCCACCACCATAATTCCTACTATTTGTAGCAGATGTAGCTGGCGCAATACCTGCACTACCTCCTGCGGAAGCTCCGGCTCCCCCTACACCGCCGTAGTCATTTTTTATAACTCCGGCTACTGCAGCAGCAGCATTGTTACCAATACCTCCAACAGCAGCTAGCTCTGTAAGTCTACCGCCAGCTCCACCACCACCGCCGCCTCCGGCTCCTGTTCCAGCAGTATTTCCTGCAGCCCCATTACCTCCAGCATAGGTTATATCTCCTACACATCCCACATCTGAGCCTGTTGCACCAGCACTTGAGGATGAGTCAACAGAATTACCAACACTTCCTCCGCCACCTTTAGCTAAAAAAGTAGCAGCTCCTCCGAAGCTAGAATCACCGCCTGTACCTCCAGCGCCAGCAGCAGCAAGGCCAGCGGGACCCCCACCTCCTACAACTACATTGTAGGAAGTTCCGGGAGTAACAGCAACAACTTTTTCTGAATAAGCTCCTCCAGCACCACCTCCTGTATTACACACATTGCCAGAAGCACCACCTGAACCTCCTCCTCCACCCCAACCTTGTACCCAAACTCTGGTTACACCTTCAGGGCATTTCCACGCTGTCGTACCTACGCTTACAAATCTTATAATTGCCATAATTAATTAAGGTTTAAGGTTCATTAGAAACTGAAACCACATCCCATTTAACTGCATCACTGTCATAAATAAGACCAATATACATTATTTTAGAAGCAACGGTACCTGCTGGAAGTCCTACTCCCATAGCTCTGTAAATTGCATTCCAAGCTAAAGTACGTAATGTACCATTATCTTTAATACGATAAGTCAGTCTCTGCCCATTCACTGGCGTTCCAGCAGGTACACCAAATGTTACAGTCCCAGAAGCAGCAGTCATAATATACAAATCTGTTGTAGATACATCTGGAGTTGGCGCTGCCGCATAGGCAACTGAAGTTACTCTAGGGTTAATACGCTTATTTGTTAATGTCTCTGTACCAGCAATTGCAGATAATGTTCCAGTAGTTGGAAGTGTTACGTTAGTAACACCTGTGGTAGTAAGTGTTAAAGCGTTAGCTCCAGCCGTTGTAAAGTTTGCTGCAGTAGTTAATGTACTACCACTAGCAAGAGTAAGAAAAGATTGAGCTGCAACAGAAGTAATAAACACTTTACTGTTTGTAAGTACGCCTGTGTTACTTGCATTTACAGCTCCTGCTACACCACCGCCATTTAAGTTACCAATTGTAATAACACCATCATTTGCTATAACTAACCTATCAGTTCTAGTGGTTGTTCCACTTAATGTAGTAGATAATGTTAAACTAGTTCCTTGTGCAGTATTAGTAAAAGCTTGAGCAGCTTTTATTTCCATACCGCCAATAAGAGCACCGTATGCTGAAGTACCATAACCAGCACCAGCATAGTCACTTAATACATCTCCTGATTGAGTTGCAGTTGGTGAAGCAGCTGTTCCTCTTGCGTGTCTACCAAAATAGACCGGACCTGTTGCTCCAGCATTATGTAAATCTAATTGAATAACAGCATTTGTTGAAGAATCTGCTCCCGTAACATGAAGTACTGTATCTGATGTAGGTGCAGCTATTGTATTTTGTGCACTAATAGAAAGTATTGAGGTTGGACTATCGGTACCAAAACCACTGGTGTTGTCAGCTTTTATAACCAAACCAGTACCCGTAGTACTATTTGCTTTTAATTGAGCTACATAACCATTAGTGCTAGCACCTTCATTTGCTACATATAATAAACCAGCAGCACTGTCAAGAGAACCATTTGTACTACTAACACTTAATATTGTTCCTGTAGTTAATCCGTTAGCTCCTAAAAGTAATCCTGTATTTGTAGTTAATGTAGACCAGTCCCACGTTTGAACAAAGTTTAGATTGTCAATAGCATTAGATGCAGTAGCAGCAGTAATTGCTGATAAAGCTCCACCTCCTCCACCTGATCCTCCTAGATCTACCCAAGCACCAGCTTGTCTACCTTGAAATTTAGCAGCTGTAGAATTATACAGAACTCCACCGTTTATAGGTGTTATAGCATCCCGCTGAGTTTCTGTCATTATAGGTGGATACAACAATCCAGTTGTTGATAACACCTGCAAAGCTGCACTAGCTTCCTGTGCGCCGCCAGTCGTATTTACATATAACTTATTGTTAAACGCACTAAAGGTTTCAGTTACACTCAATCCTTTTGCGTTTACTGAAATAGCAATACTACTATCTTGGAAAAATCCAATTGATAATCCATCACCACTAGCGATTTTAGTAGCAAAGTTGGATGTAAAATCTATTGCGCTTGTACCATTTTGATACTTAAACTTTGGTGCAGTACCAGTTGCAAAAGTAGCTACTGTACCTGCCTGAATAGTACCAGATCCAGTATATAATGTACTAAGAGTTATTGGTTTGTAAAGACTGAGGGTATTATCCCAAGCAATTACTTGTCCATCCGTTGCACCATCTTGGATAAACTGATTTAATTTTACTTTTGATTGTGCCATATATAAATTGTAGGGGAAGCTTTTACACTCCCCCTTTATTTTTTAAACTATTTTATAAACCATTAGACTCTCATCTGAAGTCATAGCATAAGCTAAGACCAACACACCTGTTCCGGTATTAAGAGTGTAATCTCTTGATACAGTACCAGATTGAGAAAGAGTGACACCATTACGAACTACGAAGATCTTATCTGCAGAAATACCAGAAGTGGTAAATGTAACGTTAGTTCCGTCAATATCTGTAACAGCAGTACCTGAATCTAAGTCAAACGTATCTGTAGTAGCACCTGTTTTATAAGCTCTAGTTACAGTTACTCCACCAGCAGCAGCTTGCCAAGAAGGAGCAGCAGCAGAACCATTAGATGTTAGAACATGACCACTAGTTGCTCCAGCAGGAAGTCTAACCATTTCTCCACCAGCACCTCTATACCAAGTATCTCCAGTTGCGTCAGATCCTAAATCATGTCTTACTTTACCAGCAGTAGACCAAAGAGCATAATGAGAACTGTTTGCAGTAATCTCTAAAGCTCTAAAATCAGCAGCAGCTGTAAGAGTTGGGTGGATATATAAACCGCGAGTAATACCATTGGCGCCACCAGTTTGATTTATCGTTGTATTAATATCGGCAAAAATATAAGTACCTGTTCCACTAGTAGGGTTAAATGTACCAGTTACACCAAGGTTAATACCTGAGCCAGAAGTAAAGTTTCTAGAAGCGTCCATAACAGCATTAGTAGCTGTATTTGTAGATCCTCCAGATTGTAAGATTACTGAACTACCTCCAGCAATAGTTAGGTTAACAGCTGCCCCTGTTGTAATAGAGGTATTATTTATTGTTAGAGTGTCTGTAGCACCTACTTTCAATGTTCCATCATCTGCAACTCTGAATACCAAGGTTGAAGAAGAGTTGTTGTGTTGGTAGCCATATGTTCCACTTCCTGTACCCGTACCTTGAGTAGTAAATACTGCACTAGTAACGGGTGTTGCAGTACCTACTGCTAACTGCGTTCCATTATAGTGGAAGTTAGTGGTAGAAGTAAGTGTGTCTGTGTCAGACCAGTATGCTACTTTATTTGTATTTCCAGATCCGTCAACACCAGCACCTGCAGCTTTCCACTTAGACCATACAATTGCAGTAGTACCTAAAGTACCACCTTGATTTGCGGTACAAAGCCAAACAGTATCTGCATTAGTGGTGCCTTCTTCTACAGCTACATATGAACCAGGAACTTCAGTCCAAGCATCCATATCTGTAGCACGAACTGGTGCACCAGAAGCTTGTACTACATAAATACCATTTTCTGCCTGAGCAGTTTGATCTTTAAGTAAGATTCTATCATTAGTTGCCAATACAACTCCGTCTATAGTATCACCATTTTCATAGGCAGTAGCTAAAGTTCCATTAGCGGTTGTTGCTACACGAACAGATTGTTTACCATCCATCCCTGTAATATAAGTTTTCAATACACCTAAATTAACAGCGTGTGAATCTAAAGATGCAGTACCATTTAATATTACGTTGTTTGAAAAAGTTTTATCCCCTCCAATTGTTTGGGTAGTGGATAAATCTACAAAGTTCTGTGTACCAGAACCAGTACCACCATTAGCAATTGGAAGAATACCTGATACATGAGTAGTCAATCCAATTTTACCATAACTAGGAGCTACGCCGACACCGCCTGAAATAAGTGCATTACCAGTAGCAACGTCAGCTAATTTAGATAATGCTGTAGTAGTAGACGCATAAAGAATATCACCTACTGCATAAGAAGATTGGCCAGTACCACCATTAATTGCTGGAAGTACGCCTGTTACAGCATCAGTATCAGCTAAATCTAAAGCTCCCCAAGCATATGTTGATGCTCCAGTTACTCTAAGAACTTGTCCTACAGTAGAGGAGTTCGGGATAGCGGTGATTGCTGAAGTACCATTACCTTGAAGTAATCCAGTTAAGGTAATTGCTCCTGTACCGCCATTGGCTACAGGTAGAGTTCCTGTTACAACAGTAGCTAAGTTAATATTGCCAGCTGTTGCTAGCGTATTTAAAAATGTATTCATGGTTACAGAAGTAACACCTGAACCAGCATCTGCTGCGGTAATACCTGAACCAATAAAGTTTATAGTTGTATTTGATGCTCCAACAGTTGAACCTTCTTCTTGAACAGTTGCGTATCCACCAGCACCTGCAGTAGCATTAAGTGTAGTACCGGAAATGGATAAATTTGTACCTAATGTAAGGTATGCAATAGCCGTAGCAGAATCGTCGTAAAATGGAATTTTATCTGATCCTGTAGCTGGAGCATTTATAACGAAAACGTTTGACGCATCCGAGGTTATTAATGAACCAGGAGTAGTCGAGGGAAGGAATTGATTTTGTTTAATTTTAGTTTGTGCCATTATATATAATATATTGCAGTTATTTTATCAGAGGGAACTAGCGCCATCACCATTGTAACAGATGTTCCAACTATTGAATAATCATCAGTATCATCTAAGTATTGTCCGTTACGAAATATTAGAATTTGCATGTCAGCTAAAGGAGTAACAGCTAAGTTAAACCCTGTGCCAGTAATCCCAGAAATCTTTTCTTTAAGAGAAGTTCCTGAAACCCAAGATCCTCCTGAATAAACTAGGATGTCTCCGTTAGTACCTCCGGGTAAAGATCCTGCTGTTGTTGTCCATACAGGAATAGTTCCATTAGATCCTAATACTTCCATAGAAGTTCCTACAGCTAATCTCTCCCAATCTCCAGAAGCATTTCTATAAATAATATCTCCAGTAGCATTAGTAGGAAAATCTACTCTTACTTTACCCGAGTTTATATATAGTGCATGTTCTGTTGATGGAGCATCTAATTCAAGTGCTCGATAATTATTAACTGTTGTAATAACAGGTTTAATATGAGCAGATCGAATAATACCTGTATGTAATCCTTGATCTATATGCGTATCTATTAATAAATCCGTATAAGTATTTGTTCCACCAGTAGCTACATTTACAGTACCCATTATCTGAGCATTGTACATAGCACCTATATTAGTAGAGCGAGTAGCTATGGATTTAAAAGATGGGGTATTTGTTGCTGTACCACCAGCCTCAACAATGACTGTACTATCAGAATACAAGAAAAGATCTCCACCAGATACTTGTATTGGAAAAGTACCTCCTGTAGAAATGTTTATTGAATCAGGATGTATATATACTTCCTGTAATGCACCTACTGTAATAGCTCCATTGTCAGCAACTTTAAATACTTCTGTACCAATAGAACTTTGATGTACATAACCATATGTTGATAACGAGGTCCCTGTTCCTTTAGATGTTATTCTTGAGATAGATCCAGCTGATGGATTACCTACAGTTAAGTATTGTCCGTCAAACCCTAAATCTATATCTGTAGTTAAAGTAGAAGGATCTGACCACCAAGCTATTCTATTTGCTACACCAACATAACTAGAAGTTGTACCAATAGTAATTGTACCTAAAGTATCATTATAAGCTATTGATATGTTAGATCCTGCAACTAAAGTAGTTGCTAAGGTATCTTGTACAACTTCGGTTAAATCAGAAATGTTAGAAGAAGTTAATGAAATAGGTGTATTTGTAGCCGATGTAATCCGACCTTTTGCATTTACAGTAAATGTTCCAACAGAGCTAGCTGTACCATAAGTTCCAGCAGTTACTCCAGTGTTTACTAATACACCAGTTATATTTGGTGTAGTTGTTGGATCTGTTACTGTAAAATCAATATCTGCAGAATCTGTAGCTGATAAACTAGTTACGCCTGAAAATAATGCAGAATACCAACCTTTAGCTCCAGATCCGTTTGTACCGTAATACATAGAATTACCAGGAGTAACATTATCATTTTGTAACTGAATTGTAGTTGAGTTAAAAACAATAGATCCTCCAAGTGTTAATTCTTGTATAGGTCCAGCTGTTGAAATCCTACCAATTAATGTATTAGCAGTTGTGTTTGTAATAAGATTATATAAATCTTCAGATAAGTGAAAGTACTCTCCAGTAGTACCACCTTGTATATTAGTCAGATCATTATGATCTGGAATTGGCGCAGTATAAGTTGCTGGAACATAATCCGTTCCATTAAATTGAATAAAATCTCCAGTTGTGGCTCCTGTTCTATCTAACTGTGTTAATTCTAAAACTCCACCTAACGTAGCTAAATCTACAAATGATGGATAGAATTCAATGTCCGTACCAGATCCTAAAATAGAATTGGCTCCATTTACTATAGAAATAGGTAAGCTTGATGAGGTAAGATCTCCAAAAGTAATAGTAGGTATTCCATCTACTGCAGTACCTAAAGCTTGTAAAGCTTCCTTAATAGTTGAGTTTGCAGGAATTACGGAATCTGTAAAAATTCCTAAATCCAGACTTGCATCTGGAACTCCTGTTAGAATTGGTAATGCATCTAACTTTGTCTTATCTAAAGCAGTTAATATTCCAGCAACTAATGATGTTGCAGTTGGTAACACTGCATCTGTTCCAGTGTCAGATATTACTGTAATAGTGTTAGAATCTCTACTAAAACTTAAATTAGTAGAAACAGCGGGGACAAATCCACCAAGATCAATAGTGCCATCATTTATCTTCTCCTGTACCCAAATCGCTATATCAATACCTTCATTTCCTGGACCAGCAGTTGTGATAATAGATTGAGATTTATTTACCGCAGAAGTTAGCTGGGTTTTAACAACATTAAGAGGCAGTATTATCCTGCTATATTTATCGTATTTTCCCATTGTTTGAATTTAAAAAGAAAAAGGGATCTTTTGCCATTACAGCAAAAAACCCCTTTTCAATATTTAAGATAAATAAACTCCACCAGCTACTGCATCTCCACCAACTTTAAAGTTAGTACCAGTAGTTCTAGCGTGTTCCAACCATGCTGTTAATACAGCTTCAACGGCTGCAACTGTTACAGCGGAAGCTGTTCCTGTGCCTGCATCATTAGAAGTAGAGAATGGTACTGGAGTATTACCAGCAGCAATTCTCGTTACTACGTTTGCTACGTTTACAGTAAAAGAACTAAGTGGCTCACCTCTAAATAAGAGAATTGCAGACTTAGGACTAAGTACTTCATTTGTCAAAGTATTTTCGGTATCGAAATACTCAATCATATATGAAGTGTAAAATGATTTAGCTAAATCAATATAAGATTTACCTTCACTAAACCAATCACCTTGTGGTTGAACTTGTTTAGTATGGATATTCAATTGATTTCTCCACTTATTGTAAAGATCCCACTTACGTGAATGACCAGTACCTTCTTGCGGATAAGCTGTTACAACAACAGGATCTGTAGCTGCAGTTAGGAAATCTCCACCCAAATTAATTTGGGGAAGTACCATTTGCTGTTCTACATTATCGTAGTAAGCTGCAAGAGTGTGTGGAAGTCCAACTACAACTAAAGCATCAATTTTAGCAGCATTACCTGCTGTAGTAACATCAAGTACTTCGATAGTACTAGCGTTAGTAAGAGCAGAATCTTGTACCAATTGTGCAAGAGCTTGTACCAATTCAACAGAACTAGTTAAAACTTGGTTAACACCACTAACAGTTTGAAATGTAATCTGAGTAGTTGGAGTAATTGTACCAAGAGCTTGACCAGAACCACCACCAACTTTGATACCAAATACTACAAAGTTTTTATTGCCTTTGCGAGTATTAGAAACTACTGCTTTAGACTGACTGTTAAAATTAACAGCAAGACGTTGGAGTACATAATCAAGTGGATTAGTAGTACCTAAAGTTGTAAAGTTTACAGCAGGTACAGAAGCGTAAATTGAATTGTCGTTTGTTACACCATATTCTTTGGTGTAGCGAAGAGAGTCAAGGGTAAGATAACCATTATAGTTTGCATCATTTACTGGAGCAGTAAAACCAGTTACAGCTTGTGCACCAAGAGTTGCAAATTTAGGTTTTTTAACCATTACCGAAAAGATTTTATTCTTACGAATAATACCAGTTTCAACATGGCTTGGATCACCTACTTGCCAGATATCTGCAAGTTGTGTGTTAAGAGAAGCTGGAGTACCTTGTACCAACTTAATAGCTTGTACTTCATTTGAATCATCTCCAGCAACTAGGTATTGACCATAAGTTTTAACTGCAGAATTAGGATCCATACTTAAAATACCAAGCTGACCCGAGTTAAGATTAAGTGCAGCACTAGCAGTTGCAAAGTTACCAGAAGGTATAACTTGATCACCAGTAATGACCAAAATAGCTTCCATTGGAAGTTTGTTAGTTTTCTTCATACTTTAGAAAGTATTTGTTCTTTTTGTAAATTTAATTTATTAACATCTTCTAGTGTTCTTGCCAGATATTGTACTGTCATATCTACTAAAAGGTCGTGAGTATGTTCAGGTAAATCAGAAGTAACTTGTGGATCACCTACATTATAAGCATTTGTATCGCCCTTTAAAAATTCTAAAGTATCATAACCTCCATAATATACTTTTATCGGATTTCTAAGATACTCAATTTTAACAGAACTGATAGTATAGTCTTTAGTGTAAAGTTTTAACATGTTATTTTTAATAGATCCTAAACATCTATTCCATAACAGGGATGGCCGAACACTTGGATCAGCCAATTTTGTATCTAAATCATTCAATCTTACTATTGTAATAGGAATGATTTTTGTAGGACATTCAACAGGCACAACGTGTGCTCTTAAAAAATGTCTATACTTTGGATTAAAAGTAGATAGATCTACTTTATATTCTCCTGTAGCTATAAGAGTTGCAGGATAAGATAAAATAGATCCATCTGTGTTCGTTGGAATAAGAGTTTGTAGCATATCAATTCTTGATTGCGTTACTTCAAATCCCAATTTATATTCTTTGTTTACGTTTCCAGAATAAAATATTTCTACAAAATCATCAGAAGCTTTGTTTATTGCATCATCAATAAATGCAGATGGCCAATCCTTCTTATGATTAGAGTTCATTTTATTCCACCTAAACTTGATTTCTTGATGAAGACGTTCTATAGTCATTATTCTATCCAGGCGTTTTTAGATTTCACTTCTTGGAATAACTCGTTATACCAATTGACAATTGAAGTATCTTCGTTTGTAGGATCAAACACTAACATTTCCGATACAATGAAAGAAATGAATTTCTCATAATCTGTCCATTTATATTTATCTTTAGTAGCTGATCTAGAATGCCAGATAAGATATCCATCTTTAACTTCAATTACTTTAGTATTAAGAGCTTGTTGTCCCAAATACATTACTTCAAGTCTATGCTTTCCTTCAGAACTTTTAAGTAAATCTATAATACGATTAAACTTTTCAACATTACCTAATTGATGAGTTCTATCATTTAGATAATTGTTTAAGGCTTGTTTAACACCATCTCTAGTAGTTACACCTTTAACAATAGGTCGATCTTGATATGTCGTAAGCAAAGAAGCTACTTTGTAATTCATAAACTCAGATGCTTCTCTTTGCAATTTAATTTTTTCATAAAGTGCAGTATCGAGCATATCTTGCTTACGCATTTTTTCCATTTCAGCTTCATTTTCTTCTGAAATATAAAAGTAGTGTTCAACCGGATTAGCTTCCATTTTAGATTTTGCAATCCTATTATGAATTTTAATTAGCTGAATTGCCATTCTTTGTCTAGGAGTATCATCAACAAACCGATTAGGTCTATCAAAAAATTCTACTGAAAAAGATTCAATAAAAGTTGGAGTTCGATTAAGAAGTTGATTTGGTTGAAAATTCAACATTGTACCACCTTTTGCAATAGTAGTATAATAATCTGGATCAACATTGTCCAGAATTTCAAAATATGTTTGACGAGCAATCATTTGTTGTTTAACCAACTTTGGAATCAACTCTTGCCATTTTGGGGAAAGATTGTATTGCGAGAATACAGTATCTACTTCAGATAAATAGATTGGATTAGGAATTAATTCATCTAATCCAGTAACATATCTTCCAGTATAATTATCTAATGGAAATTTAAGTGTTACAGAAGTTCCAACTTCGCGGTTTTTTTCTAAAGATTTACCTTGTTCTAACTGTCCTGTTTTAGGATTAATAACTGTGAATCTTTGTCTATCTCTACCTTGAGATGCAATTCTAGGAACTGGACTAACAAATAAAATAGTGTGATTTTTCATATCGTTTATTATTTTCTAATTTCAAATTAGAAAAGAAGAGACCGGTTAAGATCTCTTCTTTTCAGTTTATTTACGCATTCAGATTCAATCTGATAGTTGCAATTCTGCTTACATCCCATACGTTCAAAGAACCAGGAATTGTACGATAAATACCTAACTCTTTGTTGTTACCATAAGCGTTTGAACCATCAGTGATAGCACCAGATTCAAAGTTATAGATGTTAGATACAGTATAATATTCCTCTACACCATTTTGCATAACCATAACCATATTCTGGTCACCGGCTAAACCTTTTGGAGATTGGTCAGTCATACCTAAGTCAAAGATATCCATTGTGAACGACTCAAGAGTATAATTAGTACCTGGAGCAAGTTCTGGGAATCTTGAACGATCATCTTTAGTAGGATCATGTACGATACATACTTCAATACCATTGAACATTTTGATCTTGGTAAATTGTGCACCGTATTCCAATTCATTAGAGTGGAACCCTTCTGGATCAGTACGTTTTTGCGCAATCAAAGTATCAATGCTTTGGATTTGAGAATATTCTTCAAAAATCTTACGACTTAAGAATTGAATACCTGCTTCACCAGAACTGATTTTAATCTTACGATCAGAGAAATCTTTTCTAGTTAAGAAGATATTTTGGAAAAAGCTAAAGATATCACCAAGAGACAATGAACCATTATGTTCCAAGAAATGACCGTCTTTTACAAGTTGTCTCCAACCAGCAGGGATCTTAATTGGTCTATCGGTATCATAGTCTTTAGTTTTTTGCAATTGACCTTCATCCATTGCCATCTCTCTATCCCACATTACTCTTTCTTCCAAACGAGCTTCAATGTTAGTAATAAAGGTACCTTTGGAAATCATTTTAGTAGTCTTGTCCTGCAAAGTAGTTTGATAAACATAACCACTTGATACGGCAGCACCTTTCATTTTAACTCCACCTACAGAGTAAGAACCTTCAACTTGACGACCTTCTTTACGTGCATCAATTTCAGTTCTGATAAATTTGTCAGTAAATTCTGCCTTACGACTATATTGAGTTGTCCAGTTTTGCAACTTAAACATTTCACCATATTCATCGGGTCCGTACTTAGTGTTTAATTCATCTGCAGTAAATGTAGTTGATTGTACACAAGTCATACCAGGTTGAAGATACTTAACAGGAATCCATGCATTCATGTCGCCAGTTTGAAGTTCAACTTCATATTCAGTAGAGTTTACTGAACGCTCAACACCTTGGCCGATGATACGCAATAAAGGAAGATCTGCTTGTGCCAACTTAATATATACTGGCTCATGTAAATAATTTCTGTCAAGTGCAATTTTAAATCGCACACCAGCTTTACCTGGTTGAGATGCTGGATCTACCAACAATTCAGTAAAACGATATTCACTTGCAGTTGAACCCATGAGATACCAAGAGTATTCATCAATACCACCCGGCAACATATGTACTTGCTTTTGAGCAAGTGTATAGTAAGTGAATTTTTTATTAACCATGTCTTCGCCAATTTTGGCAGAAAACAATTGTGCACCTTTGACACCAAAGTCAAAAGGTTTGTACTGTCTGAACATAGCAGCATGTGTGAATGAATCAAAGTATGATCCACCAAATGCTGTGCGTTCGTGCGTAACTAATGCTGTACGTCTATCCATTCTAAGTTGTAATTAATTGTAAATATTAAACGACTATTTTGTAATTTTTAAATAAATCTTTTTCAGGAGCACCCGAAGTTGAATTTGTTTTATTTGTAACAGATGAAAAACCAGATTTTTCTATATTCTTTTTAATAGAACTAGTAACTCTAGATTCACCTTGTTTTCTGTAATCTTCTAAGTTAAATTCTTGTCCACTAAACTTTGACAAGAAATCAACTAATTGAATATAAGCTTTTGGATTTTTAACAGCAGTTTGTAAAATTTGATTTACTTTAGGTATTGTATTCAATACAACCTGTTGTTGTGGCTTTGACCATTTTAGTTCAGCTAAAGTATCATTAACCGAAGTTACAAATTGTTTTTGCTCATCTTGCAAACGCTGATTATCTTGCGCTTTATCAGCAACAAGCTTGTCAGTTTTTTTCTCCTTACTGGCAAGTAGTTTTTCTGCTTCAGAAACTAATTCACCACCTTCTTCCAACTCATCTAATTGAGCTTGAATCGCAGATGGTCTAAGACCACTTGCTTTAAGATGTTGTTCAACAAAATCTCTTGCTGAATCTAATGTACTTACATCAGGTACTTCTGACTCATTTAAATACTCTCGCATATACTGTTTTAATTCTTCAGGTTGAAGATTTTGTCCAGCAGTAGCAATGTATTTCAAAACTCCTTGTGAATGTTCTGGCAGTTCTGCGATAGCAGTTTTAAGTAGTTTACTTGGTAACGTAGAAATTTCATCGTCTATAAATTCAAACGTTCCATCAAACTTTTCATTCTGTTCAATAATTCCGTGTTCAACTAATGAATCATAAGTAGCTTTTGCAAGTGGATCAGCTTCTACTTGTTCTTGCTCCTCTTCTTGCTCTTCTACAATTTCATCAGCTTCTGTAGTTTCGGTAGTTTCCTCTACCTGAGTTTCCAATTCATCTTCTACCGTAAGAAATACGTCAGAAGGATTTACATTTTCAAATGTTGGTAATATCATATCTATTTTTCATTTAGACCACAAAATTAAAGACGTTTTTACCAACACTTAACATATTAATAAAAACATCTTTAATTAGTGGACGTGGATTCAATAAGGTCAAATTATTTGCTTCCAGCAGGTTTTTTGTTAGCCATTTTATTCTTTATTTTCAACTCTTCTCGTTTAATTTCCATTGTATCTTGATGCTTTTTCACATCAAGATTCAACTTTTCCTTTTTTAAAGAATGATCCATAATTTCAATAATGTCGGGAACTCCGTCATCATCTAAATCTTTATCTTCAGAGAATCCGGAAGCTGAAATAGCTGCTTGAGCAACGACAGTTTTTCTTCTTTCTTCTTCTTTAAGAACGACTAATTCCTTCTCTCTTTCAAAAGCTTTAATGGCAGCTTCATCTTGCATTTGCAACAACTGTTTTTGTCCATCATTAGTTTGTTGTTGTAACTGTTGTTGTCTCTCAAATACTTTAGCTTCTTCAATTTGAATTCTTTTATGAATTTCTTCTGGAGAAGCTTTGGACATAATATCCTTAATAATTTGAGATACTGCAGTAATACCTTGACCTTGATTTTGTGCAAAAGCTTGAGCATTTTGTAACATAACTTCGGCATATCTTTCAAAGCTAGAAGATGCTGACAAGAATAATCCTATATCTGTATGCTCCAACGATTGAGGAAACACCTGCAATACTTCTTGAATATTTCCTGGAAGCCAATACTGAAATGAAAGTTCAGAAACATTTTGCAGTTTCATTTGATTTTCACAATATGATCTCCAGTTACACAACCAATCATTTAATGCATCTTTCCAAATTAAAGAGTGAATAAAGAAGTAAGGTTCGGTAATGGCATAACTTTGCTGAACTGCTTGTTGATTATCAGTCACGTTAGAACCTTGTTGAAATGAAGCTAATCTTTGTGGAGATAAACCCATTGCTAAAGCAACTTCTTGCTTAACCAGTTCTGATAACTGATGCAAATTCATCAATTCAATAGCTGTACCAATAAGATAACCTTGAGAGCCAGGAGATCTTGTAGTAGGAGGTAATGCTCCATTACTAACTTGACTACCAGAGAAAATATCTTTGTTAGTCTTTCTAAGAGTTGTTAAATACGCAGATAATTTATCTCTAACTGGCTTACCATCAATATCTTGCCCAAGTGAATCAGGAATTTGATCAATATCAATTGATTGAATTGCTCCTTGATACTTACTCAGTTCTTTATTGGTAACATACTTAATATAAAGAAGTTGTAAATAGGGTGCCAAAGCTCTTTGTACAGGAGAAACAGATTTAGCATTTCTATTGTTAACTACAGCTCCAAATGTAGACAAGTGAAATGTCTCAAATGGTCGTTCAATATTTGTATTCTGATATGGAACTTCTCTGAATACTGGATATACTTCTTGACCCAATCTTACAATTTCATATCTTCTTGGTATCCAAATTTTTTCAGCTTCAAACTGAATTCCTTGATCTTCCCAAACATACTTTTCGGTTTCTATATCATAACGATTAGTAAACTCAATTTTTTTAGCAGTCTTTGGAATTTTAAAACTAGAATCTAAAACAGACGTAATAGGTTCTCCATAACTATCTGTATAACTTAAAAAGATTAACTCTTTAAAAGCCTTAAGCTCAAAGTGAGTTTCCCACACTAAGTTCGGATTAGTTATTTGACCATCAGTTTGACTCAAACCAATATCTTTATTAGTATTACCTTGAGTTTGATTAATCAATAAATCCTGCTTAGTATGATCAAATACCATCTTACCATCCTTACCTAAAGAATGTCTTTTGTCTAAACCCGAGCCAAAAGTAACTGATAATTTTTCAATATCTTCATCTTTCAAATTATAAGCCTCAATAGCATCAACTAGTTGAATTGGTTTTTGATATGCAATCCAACTAGATTTATGAATGTATTTTTCATTTGGTGATTTATCCCAAACAACATAAAGAGGATTTCTAACTTCAATAGTAGGTCTACCGTGTTTCCAGCCAGAATAAATAAACAATCTATCTGCAATAGCTAGATCAGACATTGTATCTGCTTTTTTATCTAAAAGATTTTGATCATACGTACAAAAGTCTAATGACTTATTATAAAAGATTTCAATCTCTGATAACCAATTCTTTTGTGCTAAATCTTCTGGTTCCAATTGAGTTCTCAATTGCTTAATAAATTCATCCATTTGCTTTTCATCCATACCTTGCATTTGCATCTCTTGCTTTTGCAACTCTAAACCTAATTTTTCATCAACAGATAATTTGATGGCTTCAAACATCTTTTGATTTTTAGACTTAATTGCATTTGCAGAAAGAAGCATCAAGTGCAATTGATCTCTTCTTTGAACAACCTCTCCTTTTAAAACATTAACTGCATTGTGCAGTTCTGGATATGGTAAAATTTCTTCCTCAACCATATCAACTGTATCTGCTAATGGGTTGCAAAACTGTTTTAACAGATCTTTAAAGTCTGATAAATCGTTATTGACTACTTTATAAGCAGTTAGCATAGCCTTGTAATCTTCTGATTCAGGAAATAATCCAGGGATAACAGCATCCATATAGTCTTTAAACCATTGACCATTATCCTTAAATTTTTCTGACTCAGAAACTTTTAGTTTAATCATGTAATATATAACTTGTATTAATTAATAATGTCGCTAATGCAAAACTATTTAGTAAGGCAGTAACAATAACATCTGTAGGATCTACTAATAATGGATCCTGTAATTTTGTTTTTACGTTAAACGGAAGTTTACTAATATCAATGCTAGTAATATTCGCATTTTTTAATATCTTATAAAATGGCGCTAACAATACTTCATTTAACTCTTGGTTAAAATCAGATTTATTAACAATATCTACTAATTCTGCCCCAGCACCTTTTACAAATCCTGATCTGCATGCTGTTCTACAGGCTCCAACTGCATCCTCTATTCTATCAAATTCTTCCCTAGCATTAGCTAAAGTTCTACCTCCAACATAAATAATTGCTGCAGTTTGATTTAAATTATCAATTCTTCGAGTATAATCAATTATATCGAACTCTTCGGTAAAAGATTGAATTTGCGATGTCAACTGCAACACCCTAGTGCGTATTTTACTAGCAGCAGGATTATTATAAATAGTAAAATCATAAGGAGTTACAGTAATCTTATTACACTGATTCTTAGTTAAGAATGCTTTCATATCTTTAATATTTTCTTGTACTCCTGCGCCCCAACCTGGCAACTTTAATAAACAAATATCTAGGCCTTGAGATAACTTATTAGAATAAGCATACTTAATAAATGAGCTAGAATAATCCCTAGCAATAATTACTACTGATTCTTTATTTTCAACATACTCATTAAAAATAGATGCGTACTCATGGAAATCATTCATAACTTCATCTGTGATCCAAACATGAGGTTTCTCTGCTTGGAATGTTCCATTCATCTGATTTCCTAAACCAGGATGAATCATTCCACCTTCAAAGTTTAAACCTTTAGTTACTTCATAATAAGTATGGGGACTTTCACTAGAAAGTTGTACAGAAATGCTAGCTTTTAAACCAACCTTTCTATATATTTCATGAATCAATTTTGCCAATTGTTCATTCTTACATGAAGTAAGAGCGATGTTAAAAATCTGCTCGATCTTCTCAATTTTTTGAGATCTTTCCCTTAGTTCTTGTACTACAGAATCTATATCTTTAGACCACAAACTTAATGTTTCATTAACATCTGAATTCTCACAAATCTTAAATAATCTAGATACTAACTCTTGTGTAAACAATGAAGTTAAAGTTGTACCATCACCACACTCTTTAACAGTTTTATTAGCTGCAGTAATTAACATTTGAGCACCAGCATCTTCTTCTGGATCTTTAAATTGAATTTTCTTAGCTACAGAAACACCATCTTTAGTAAACTGCAACTCTTTATTTTCAAACATTAAAACGTTCTTCCCAGAGCCTCCCATAGTAGAAGTAATAATGTCAGATGCTCTTTTAATTCCTTTAAGTACTCCATTCACGGAGTTATTGTTGTTCTCTAATCTTTTCATTGATTTCTTTTATTCTTGTAAATCTATCTGTTTGTTTGAACAGATTTGGGTTTGTTACTAATGCTGCTAACGGATTATACTTAGGTTTACTTCTTTCTGTAATAACTTGATGTTCCAACTCCTTTAAAGCTAAAGGATAACCAATAAAGCTTGATACTGCATCATAGTTACCTTTTAATTCAAACTGAATTAGTTGTTGAACTAGAAATAATGACGGTAAAGTTTCTACAACTCTTAATTTTTTACCGTTAAACATTGTCTGGCTTAACAATAAATCGTTAGTGTCATCACACATTTCAATCTTATCAACTTGGTTACCAACAGTAAATCCAAATTTAAGTACTCTTTGCAAATAAGCTGCTGAACCTCTTTCTTTATTTGGTTCTAGAGCTAAAAGAGATAATTTCTTTTTTCTTGTATAATACCCTCTAACAGAATCGCCTCGGTTAGCTTCATACCATAATCCTCTATATGGATTACCATAATAAGCTAAAAGCTTTTCTTGATTTTCATAATAAGCGTCTTTCCCATTTGGATGTTTGCCTATATACGAACAAACTAAATAGTTTCCATTATAACCTTCAGAAGTATATTTAGGATTAAGGAATCCAAGAGTCACACCTAAAGATCCACCTTCATCTATATTATCTGACACATAAGGGTCAAACGTAAATATATACATATCATTTGGAACTTCACCTCTAATATAGTGAGGTTTCTCATAAATAGCAATACCTCCATCTAACTTAGTAATCGTTCTATCGTAAGGAAAAGTATGAAACAATTCTGTTTCAGAACAGTATTCAGCTCTTACTAAATTAGGTTGTTTAGAATCCCAAATTAATTTTGTAGGAGTTGCTAATTCTTTATACTTCTGACCAATTAAAAGTTCTCTTTCTCTTTCCATTAACTCAATCTGTGGAAAATAAGATCCTTTGTTAGAAATCCACATATCAGATGGAACTATTGGATAGTTCATTTTTTCATTATAAAGAATAGCCGGATCATCTTTAGATGCTGCATCTAATCTTCTTTCTTCATAATGCTTAAGTGCCTGTTCTAAATTGGTATTTCCGTTTTTATCTTTAAACCTATTCTCAGTTAAGTAAGCTGGAATAAATAATCCAATTTTCTTATCAGAAGGTTCCCAAATATTTTCATATTCTAAAAAATTATACTCAGATGGATTCTCAAATACTAACTTAGTTTGTTGTACTAAATCAATATTACCAGAAGTTCCAAGTGCAACTTGAACTCCAAATTGTTCACCATCTACAGATACTGTACCTACGTTAGATAACAACGCATCTCTAAAGTTTGGCATCAAGCCAATCTCTTCATAAACAGATAACAAATATCTACCACCTGCTCCAGCTTGTGTACCATCCTGTTTTTTATCCGAATAGTTAATATGATACATTGCTGTGCCAGTACCTCTAGTTACCCAACCTCTTGCAGTTTCAACTTCATATTCATATCTAAACGGATTTTTCTTATTACCTGGTTTTGCATCTCCAATCCAATTTCTATAAAAAGGATTAGGTTCATACTGATCAGATTCTGGAGATCCATATACTCCTAAATCTTTCTCTGTACCTAAGTAATTTAATCCATCTACAATTTTACTAACTAAATCTGAAGATTTGTCAGTAATACCAGCACCTATTGCAATTGCAGCAATAGTTGGGTTTTCCAACTGTTCTCTAGTATATTCTTTAACTCCATCGAAAGTTAAAGTATGTGCTCCTATACCAGAAATAGAAAATGATTTACCACCACCTCTACAACCAAAAAACAATGTGTTTCTAGCTGGATTATAATAAAGCGGCTTACCTAAATTTTGAGAGTGCAACTTTTTAATATACTCTCGCGCATCTACATACTGTTTTCTTTTACCATCAGGTTTATGTAAATGTAAAAACCTGGTTCTTAATTCTTTCTTATCTGACGATTCTAACTCTTTATAGTAATCCTCATTAATAAGAGCGATATCGCAAGATTGTTTTTCATCTAATGTAAATCCTGAAAAACCTTGAGCTTCTAAATAAGAATAATGTAATAACCAATCTAAATCACGTAAGCTTGGTTTAACAATACTTCTAGTCTTTTTACCTTTTTCTGTGTGCTGGATTTTAAAAAAGTTAGCATAAAAGAATAGTGTCGGTGGCATAAATCTCCAACCACCATTATCAAATCCCCATAAACCTTCAATACAATATTGAAAATACTTTTTCCATAAAGAAGTATAGTTTGGATGATCTGGATGATAATTTGGAATTTGTACTAAGAATGTATTTACATCCTGTATTACTACTAAATCTCTTTTTAGTATTTCTAAATCATATATCATGTTATAACTTGTTCTACCATATATTGAAGTAAGTATGCATATACTTCAGAAGTATCCTTTGTTAACTGAATATCAACTCTTTGTAGAATAAATTCTACAGCATGAAATAATTCATGTATAAACATTGGAAGGTTTGTATCATCTTTTATAAAGACAACAACACTTCCATTTGGAGTTAATACCGTATAACCTGGATGATTAAAAGCTTCTTTAAACATGAACATGCACTCTTCTTCAATAGCTTCTAAATGAATGATTGCGCTTTCATATTTAAATCCTTTAAAAATATACACATTACTAGGATATATAGTTGCAGGTATCACCTGTAGTTTATCTATAGATTTCTTCATCTTCTATGAATTTATCTATATCTTTAACTAATTGTTCTGCTCTAAGCTTTACATTTCCAAGAGAATATTCGCTTAAAAACATTGCTAATTTTCTGCATCTGAGTAAGAGTTCTTTCATTTTTTAAATTACTTTTAGTAAACCATTCACCACTATCTTTTACAAATGTCTTGACATCAACATTACAATAAGAATATTGCACGTGTCCATCTGTTCTATATAATTGAGACCAAGTTATTGGATAAATAAAACATCTAAATGTCTCATCACTAGTACCCACATATTGAGTTTCTAACCAACATTCTTTCCAATCACCTGGGAGATTGTAATAAATCTTAATTCTCATTTTTCTAAATTTAAAGTTTCAACATAGTGAACATCTGTTATGATTCTAAATCCCAGGATTTGAATAACTTCTGGAAAATATTTATATCGACTAGTTTTAAATTCTAGAATGTCCCAATAAACATCTTCTTCACAATTTAGATTGTAATACTCTTGATAAATTACCAATCCTTCTAAAAAAACATAGTTCTGGGTAGAACTGTTGTAAGTCATGAATACACTAGGTATATCCATATAACTATCCACTGCAATCCAGTATCCTGTAGAATCTACAATCTCGGAATTAAAAGGATTATAATCTAAACTAAAATCATCTTGAGCTGTAAGTATAGAACTTACAAATATCATTATAACTATAAGTAGTATACGCATTATACATCTGGCATTAGGACTCCTTTCTCTCTAGCGGTTTGGTTTTTTCTACCCCAAACTCTAGCAGAATCAGATTTATTTTTTTGAAATAGCTTATCCACCTTTTCAAAATCTTGATAGATTTTAGGCATTTGAGCCTTTAACTTAATAATTTCACCAACAGTTTCTAACGTAATAGTCTGTTGAGATAAAAACTGACTAATTTCAATCAGCTGATCTTTTTGTAACTTATAAGCTAACTCATCAGCATTTAAACATAAAAACGGATATTTATCCATAGCCTCCTTAATTAGAGGATGTTCAATATCAAATGTAGCATTATAAGCTTTACAAATATCTAACCTTTCCTCCTTATCTACAATCCTGTAATACTTATTAACTTCTTCATCTGGGTCTGTCATCCAGAGAATACACCACATATCTTTAGAAGATTGTCCTTTATCTTTAGTCTTATCTGAAAGATAAAGTGAGGCAAAAGGTTCTACATAAATCATATGTGGATTCAACTCCCAGAAATTACCAGACTGACTTTTATTTATACTAGCAAACGAACTCATTTCGTAATGTGGGCTTTTAAAGTTAAATCTTGTATAGTCTGATCTTTATAAATAATCATTATAACTTTCTTACTATCATAAGATTCTTGTGGATTAGCCTTAGTCTTCCAGCTTACGTCTAACTGATTATCAGAAAAAGTAAAACCTACACAAGAGCAAAGAGGTTCAATTTCTTTAATCTCTTTAACTCCTGTGTAGGTAAACGTAGTTCTTTGAATAGTAGAATGTGGCACTTGACCAAAATCATGTACTATTTTATTCCACATTACAGTTTGGCTTTAATTTCGTGATATTGTACTAGCGCATACCCATAATGCTGACTAGTAACATCTGTTGGAATGTCGTGCAACATTGCATCTGGATGTACAAATCCAGTTTCCAATCTAATCTGCGCATCTGCACCTGTACCAACAACATGCATTTGAATTGCTTTACGTGAAAGCATAACCTCATCTCCAGCTTTAAGCTGATTAGATTCTGGAGCTGCAATTACTACACCTTTCAATCGGAAAGGATAGTCAGATTCAATATCTTGATATGTCCCATGACCAGATTTGGTAGGAACAGGAACAGTCTGTTTAAACGGCATTACAATTGAACCTACAACTTCAGGTTCATGTAAATAAAATCTGACTAGGATTTCGTGAAGCGGTTTTACTGAAGTATACATAGGATCCAAATTTGTTTTTAGATCTTGATTATACTTCTTAACTTGCTCAAAGTATTCATCTGTATACTTAAACGAATGAATATTACTTTGTGCTAATTTCACTTGTTTCTCAAGTGGATCTTGTGTTTGATTTTCTTTGATAAAATCAAGCATTGTACTCTTAGCTTTCGGCTTGTCTCTTCTTAATGGTTTCATACTTTTTTCTTTCGTACTTTTTTAAATTGTTTATTACTATTTTTCTTAACTCTTTATCTCTGGCTTGCGGAATAGATAAAGAATTTTCGAGCTTCATACTCTTTAATTTCATAGATAGAAAGTTTTCTATCATAATTCCTGCTTTACAATCTTCAGGATTTCTCAACAATTCTCTCATTCCATCATGAAATGACTTACAAATTTCATACGCCTTTTCAGGATTTATATTTAATTCTCTAGCAACTTCTAACGCTAACGGCTTAATCATTTTAAATTACTATTAACTGTGCAGAATTAACAATTTCAATTTTCATATTATGAATTGCATCTAAAAGTCTATTTTCTTCCAACTCTTTAATAAGCAAATTGTAATTAACTACATTCAACAGTACCCGAGTAGGCACTCTTCTTTCTGATAAGAACTTAAGTTCTAATTCAATTATTCTATCCAATATCATTTTCTTTAATTTTAAAATTTAAAACAATTTCTACATTACCTACAAATTCTTTTTGATAAGCCTTTAATGTTTCTGATAAATCATTATCAATAATGAAATCTTTTTTCGTCAGCTTCTTAAGTAGTGTAGGTATATTACTTTTAGATATACCAGTAGTAAGAGGATCTTTGCCAGCGGATATTGCAGCTAATACTTTTACCTCATTTTCTGGAAGTGGATCATCTGTTAACCACAACAACTTAAAAAAGTAAGTAAAAAACTCCTCTTTACTTACTTCCAAGATCTTATCTGGATCTCTATTTAAAACCTCATTTAACGGATTAATTCTCATACGTTTCTTGTATTCTTTTCTTAAGTTTTCTATTTACTCTTTCTTGTTGTTTTTTAATCTTTCTAAAGAAACTTTCCGGGATGATTACAATATCATCTTCTTCTAGTGGAATGTCCAGATTGATTACTTTTAATTTCTTCATCAGTGTTAGATTTTAACCAACGTTTTTTAAATTTAACATACTCCAACTCTATCTTTTCAAATAGAGTTTTCTTTTTTAATTTCTTATCCTTTTTCTTCATAAGAAGATAATTATAAACAAAGATACTATTACAACTAATATTCCGACTAACAGCCCAGAATAATTCTTTCCAGACCCATTACCTATATTATTATCAACAGACATCTTATACTTATGTTTTCCATAACCTCCCCATGACCCTTTACTTGGTCCCGAGTTACGAGCTTTCATTTTAATTGACATTGTAATAAAGTTATATTATTGATATACCTCTCCCTCCCTGACCCAGAAACCACTTAGGTTTGGATCAGTTTTAGGAGTTAGAACTCCTTTTAGTTATTTGTAAACTTCCACAAGCCAGTGCGTACATCTTGTTCTTAAGAACTTCGACTTTAACCATGAACACTAACTTTTATATCCAGCCATTATAGCTATTGGTTACCAAGTCCGGCAATTGGCTTCTAATCTATTTCTAGAAATATTTAAGCCTACTCTCCAGTGTTCAAATAACTTGCTTTATAATACAAACATATTCATCTCTCGCGGGGACATCTTGTTTTCATCACCACCTAAAGTCTTTAAAACTTTACGGGATTACTTCCTACAACCCACGGTCTGACCCTCATCCTGATGTTGATTAAACATGGCCCAAAGGGTGATCTATGATCTCTCATAGGAGATTGACGATTTTTGCTTATTTATTTAAATAAGTCACAGCCTCTATTAATAATTCTATGTTATCTTGAAATCTACCTAAACCCGAGTTACAATTATAACATAATAATCCTCTAACTTTACTAGTTGTATGGCAATGATCTACTGCTAGAGAAGTAAAAAGATTTGATTGATGGGTTTTACATATTGCGCAACGTCCATTTTGTTGCTCAAATATTTTATTATATTGCTCTATTGTAATTCCATATCGCTTAATAAGCTGTTTATTCTTTCGATCCTTTCTTAAAGAAATGCACGTTTTACAGGTACCTCTTACTCCATATAAACTATCTTTATGTTTATGAAAGTTATCTATAGATTTTTCTTCATTACAACAATTACAAACTTTATTCATAATATGAATTTATTAATCAAAACTGGTGCAAAGATAATGCATAAAAAAACATCCGACTAAGTTTTTTATGAAAAATTTTAAAAAATTTTAAAAGTGCTTTAAGAGTCTTAAAATGAGGTTTTTGGAGTAACGCAGGTTTTAGTTGTAATAGTAACCTTAATAGTAATAACGATTTTAATTTTTTATTTTTTTGGCAATAGTTTGATTGTATAATTTGATTGTAACTTGATTGTATACCCCCAACCCCACCCCCTCTTAGTTTTGGGGATGTTTGATACCCCCGGTGGTCAACAGAACAATCGAATCGGACTTTGTAGCCGTAAAATTGCTGTTGACCACATATTTATTTTCACAAACAAAAACAAATTGTTCAAAATCTAAACAGAAATTTATTATGAAAGCTAAAGCTTTTAAACTCGGCAAGCGTGTGAATCCTACAACTGGTGAAGAAGTTGTCAGTGTTTATGTTGAAGTGGAAGGTAATCCTAAACCCATTCGGGTGTTGGATACCATTGATGACATTAAAGCTGCAGGCAAACCAGCAGTAGCTCTTGCAGCACTGTTGTTTGGTGAGCATCCAGAGTATGGTGCTTATGCTTATTTGCCTAAGATCAAGTATGAGCAGCTGACTTGGTAAACAATTCATGAGATAGTACCAGGCTCCTTCCATTAGTGGTTGGGGCTTGGTATTATCTTTTCACATTCTAATATTATCTCATGAAATACACAGATCTTACTAAAGCCGAGTGGAATCAACTTCAGTACACTCAAGCAATGACTGAATTGGAAAACTTTCTTGTTCGTTTGATTGTTCAGTTCTATGAAAGTAATCCATCTCATGCAGATGATGCATTTAGTGGATTAACCGATCATATTTGTGTTGATTGGGTTTATCCTGATGTTGAACAAGAACAGGATTGTGACAATAATGGTGGTAATTGTGATGATTACCTATTGGAACCCAATTGTGATCAATATAATGATTGGGGTTAGTTAAGATAAAATACTCCCATTGAACAACAGACATGTGTTAGTTGTCATTGTTCTTTGGGAGTTTATAGATATATCTCACTCCTTTGAGATACTTATAATGTAAGGCTGAATTAAGCCCCTGATTATAATAGGAATATATTCATTATGAACACAG
>Ga0209174_10000035_pt1 | contig 100010 bp, 78 predicted proteins | sample JI91814BDNA_FD_187505 | JGI IMG/M metagenome (GOLD analysis project Ga0209174, IMG submission 187505) | Wastewater effluent complex algal communities from Wisconsin, to seasonally profile nutrient transformation and Carbon sequestration -... | ecosystem: Engineered > WWTP > Effluent > Algae...
TCTTGCGCGACTGCTCTTGTTTTTTTTTTAGGCATATCAATCCTTGAACATGAAATGAGGGGACTAAGATAACCGCATTAAAATTGTCTGGCAAGTAACTTACTGGGAGACGGGTCAGGGCCTGATTTTTGCATTATGAAATTGGAAAGTTAATTTCACTATTAGAAACGCAAATTTCAAGCCCTGACCCCAGATCCAAAGCCCTATTAGAAACGCAAATTTCAAGCCCTGACCCCAGATCCAAAGCCCTGACCCCAGATCCATTCGTAAACCCTGAGGTTACCACTACATTACATAGTTCAGAGGTGCAGGATCAGGCAGTGCCTGTTGAGCTTGGGCTAAGTTTCGTTTCATCGCTAAGACAGACTGTCTTAGAGGTGCTAATTGGTAGTTGCTATCCACTAAGCTCGGAACAATAGTGTTTAATTTTTCCATCAAGGCATTAAGTGAGTCCAGGGACAGTGGTTGATCTTTACTGTAGGAATCCATTAGCACATTCACTTGATCTATTTTTTCCTCAATGGCATTTCTCAAATTAAGGCTATCAACCGGTGACAAACTGTCCTCAAGCTCGGTTTTTATACCCCCTAAAACAGTATAAATATGAGTACTCAACTCCTGTTTTTGATTCTGAAATATGCGTAAAAACACACTCAATAAATCATTTTTTAAGAACAGCACCTCTGGATTTGAGTGATACAACGAGGGGAATAAAGTCAAAAAATCATTGACTAAATCAACGGTAATACCTTCAGTTTCTTTGATCTTCTTTTGACAAAGCAGTATTTGAGAGTCTGCATACTGATTATACCTAGTGGTCACTTCAGCGGGAATGAGTGATTGATTAGTTGAAGCTGGCAAATTTAAATCGCTGTACACGTTGGGATCATCCCGGAGGTATATATCCAATCGTTGTACTTTATACAATTCACCTGCGGTTACCATAGACCAGTAAGCCAAGCAATTGTCCCGCAACAAACGACTCGTATCTGGGAATTCAACCTGCATTTCATCTAAGGCTTTTAGGTTTTTTATCGTCATTGATTTTAAGCTTTCTTGTTGTGCTCCAACCTGCATCTTTAACTGTCCTAGTAAAGCACAGAGTGTATCTAGATGCTGAGCTTGATAGGCAGAAAGAAATTTTTCCTTATGATCTTTGGTTGTTGCAGCCTTCTGATGCATTTTCTCTTTTTCCATAAAACAAGCTTGGATAGTCTGCGAATACTTATCAATAGCCTTTTGGAAATCTCTGTCTTTATCGTTAAACCGCTCAATAACCTTTTTCTCAGCATCTGAAAGCGTGGGATTCAAATTCACTTGGAATTGAGTCGCAACTCCATGAACAAAATTATCCGGTAATTTAAAATTATTGGCAAAAAAGGCGGGATAAAGTGCGCGAACTTTAATCGCAGTTTGGTCGAATAAATCCGGATCATTAGATTTAAGAATAGGATTTTTTAACGCGATAAGCACTCGAATTTGAGCTGAGATCTTATCAATTTCACTCAGCAATTTTTGGCGTAAAAATTGCAATTCAAAATTACCTTGTAAATGAGTCAGGTATTTAGATCGTATTTTTTCTACATATGCTTCACGTAGTTCACTTAAGTGATCAATTATCCGTTGCAAGGATTTTAATAACTCTACGCGATCAGCAGTGCTTTGATGAGCAGGAGCTTCTGCATCGGTATATTCAATATCAGGACAATGTGCGAAAGCGCTTTCATAGAGGGTATTGAACATCTGCTCAACAAACTCATCGTCACGAGGCGTCTCAGATAGTAAATGCGCCCGAGTTGTTGCATCTATCTTCACCAATTGATGCACACGACTTTCTAATTTAACTACCTCTTGTTGGGCTTGCTTATCAACCTCTTCTTCACCCTTATACTGCTCAATCGTCTCTTTTTGTATTGCTTTTAACGAGGCTATTAATACTTCGGTGCGCTCTAAACAATTTTGATGTACACGCTCTAAATGGAGGCGAGTTCGCTCACGCGCTACAGAATCCATAGAGTCATCTTGAAAATTAAGATTGGATTGGCGCTTTTCTTCGGTTTGTTTTTTTACCAGAAGAAGATTCAGTAATAGTCCATTGATTAACCGGTTGAGTTGGCTGCGTTTTTGTAATACCGGTTTATCCGTCGTTGTTTTATGCTGTTCATACTCACGGTTTGCTTCGGCAATAGTAGTCTTAACCTCAGAGGCAATACTTACCATTTCCGTTGCTGCTGCCGAGTTTATTTTTCTGAAGATACTCGTCACTGCATTTCGCACTGAATTAACAATTTTCTTACCGAGATTAACCAGGGGTTGAAGAAATAATTTTACGGGCGCTTCAGACTGGCGTAATCGAGTGATGTATTGATGTAATTTCATCGCTTTGACCGCTAAGCCCTCTTCATCGTGATGACGTTGGACCGAATCCGCATCGGCGCTGGCTTTCACCAACTGTTCTTTCACCGTGTTTAATTCCGCAATAATCGTTTGTTCTGCTGCTATATAATCGGTGGCCTCACGTCGACGCTCAATCACTTCCTCTCGGAAGCCTTTATCACTTATCAGTGCGCGACGTCTACTTACCGCATCTTTGTACACGTTGCTATCCAACAAATTACCCTTTACACAACGTTCACGAAATAAGGCATCAATTTGATCCAATGTTTCGAGCTCATTAATCATCACCAGCATATTTTCTAAATTGCTTAGTAGTAAATTGCGAAGTAATTCTTTATGTTGAGGTTCTTTATGAAGGGCAGTTAAAGCGTTCAAAATAAGGCTTTTTAATAACTCAACATACCTGGGTTCATTATTACTTTTATATTGAGCAAAAGATGCTGGGATCAAACTCATTTTATTGGGGAAATGTGTTTTTAATTCTATACTTTGGGAAACCTCTGCTTCATAGATATAACCTGTATCTAATCCAAAATCACAAGCATAACGCGTCACTAAATTGGTTAATAAGGTGTTAAACATTTCTTTGGTAGTGATAAAGGCATGAACATAATTAGAGTCAAATAATTCGTAGACACCATCCTTACGTTTGCGCAGACCTATTGCATGCCCACCATTTGATGAGCTATTTAAGCTAATATAATAAATCTTCTGATCTTCAATCCTGTCAAACAGCTTTGCTGTAAATTGATGAGCATTATCGCTATTCTTTAACGTGAATTTACTCCTAATATCCGCTTGCGTCATTTGGTACTGTTTATCATACTCACCAACATAGAACGGATATTTAATTGGCTCATCCTTACTACAGGCATAGATCCAAGAAACCACCTTTCCTGCACACTCGCCATCGCTTTGCAGAACACGACCGTTTTCTTCTGTGCCGCCAAAGAAGGGATCTAATCCTTGATTGATTGGAAAGTAAACCACCCCTAGCAAACGGCATAAGCTGTGAATGTCATCCCCTCTTAAGTTCTTTTTATAAAAATTTCGATAGTATTCTGCGGTTTTATTTTCGTCTTGATATTCTTTTATTAATGACAATAATTTGTTGAGGTTCTCTTTCACCTTGGTGAGGCACTGAATATATTGTGGGCTGTATTTTTGGGGCTCGTTTATTTGCTCTTCAAGCGCTTTAATTATCCTGGTTAATTCGTTTCGTGTGAGTGTAAAGGCTGAAATCAATCGTTCTATTTGTGTTTTATCAATCGTGGTTTGATTTATTTCTATCGCGGGGTCTAAGACGAGGACTTTCTTGGAATCAATCTTAATTTGTTCAAGACTTGCTTTTAATTGTTGCAGTTTAACCCGCTCGTCTCGGGTTAACTCTAATTTCATTTTCTCAGTTAAAGTCTCTGCTTTATTGTGTAAAACTCGATCTTTCTTGGGTTGATAAAGCTCTTTTTGGATGATTCGAGTGGCTCGTTCAATGCTAACAAATTTAGTTTTCATAAATAATTAAGACTCTGACAGGGTAAAGAATCGTCTTTTTGCACAAAATGCAATCATACATGGATTGTCATTTTATGTCAATAAAGCCATATTGCCCTCTTTCCGCGCTTTATGAGCAGAACCCCGATCCTATCTCGATGATAGATCGTCTGGATACCGTGCATAAAGCACGGTAGGTAGTCTGAAATGAAACCTATTTTTTTAAAAAATAGATGCGTTTGCCCTGATCGCGCGGAGTATAGTTTGCTAAATAGGTTGTCAATTAATACAATGTGGGCCTTAAGATATTTGGGTCTGTGTGACCGGAACATAGGTAACATAAATGACCAAACACATCGGTAACATTAAATTATCATAATTTGGTTACTTTGACTGTTCAATCCTATTTGATAATATCGACACTAACAAATAATAAAGGAGCCTAAATGCAAGATGCAGAGCCAGTCGTTGGTTGGGGACATGCCACCAGTGAAGAATCTAAGGATACCCAGACTGTCTCCACTGTATTTGGATCATGCTTGAAAGCTCTAGGTATTGAAGAGGTCTTTACCCTTGTTGGGGGTGGTATTGCACCGCTAATGGACGCGCTACAAAAATGCCAACTTAAAATAAGGCATTTTAGACATGAAGGAGGTGCTGCTTTTGCCGCACATGAAGCATCTGTCGCATCAGGTCTTCCTGTTGCTGTGTGTGTGACGACTGGCCCTGGCATATACAATGCGTTAACTGGTCTTGCTGCTGCTCGAGCAGACGGTGGCAGGGTTATTTTACTATCAGGCGCAACCTCACCCTCAATGCGAGGCAAAGGAGCAGTCCAAGAAACTGGTCCGGATACCATGCTATCAGAGATTTTCACTCCTGGAAGCATTTTTCACTTCGCCAAGATAATCTCCGATTCCAGTGAATTACCTTTCGTGTTCTCAAAACTTAGAGTGGGATTGCAAAAAACCGGTGGCTTTATTGCCCACATATCACTCCCCTTATCATTACAAAGCTCACCAGCAACACCAATCTCCATACCCCACACCAAAGTATACGAGTCGAGACCGTCTAGACAGGCCTTGCAAGAAGTCATCACAGCACTCCAAGGGAAACGTTTTGGAATTTGGGTTGGATACGGAGCACTCCAGGCATCAAATGAGTTGAAAGCCCTAGTTGAACGCACTGGCTGTAGTGTCATTGCAACTCCTCGTGCCAAAGGAATATTTTCTGAGTTTGATGCACACTATGTTGGGGTCTCAGGAGCTGGCGCGCACCCAAGTGTTGCAGAATATATGAAAGATTTTTCTCCCGAAGTGCTCTTAGTGCTTGGCAGTCGACTCGGGGAGGTTAGCTCGTTCTGGAGCCCTGTGATGATTCCACGCAATGGATTTATCCATGTTGATAGTGATGCCAATGCTTTTGGATCTGGATACCCCGGGGTAAATACTATGGGGATTTGCTCCGATGTGCGTTTATTTATCGAGGATTTATTAGCTGCCTTACCTAAAGAATATGTTAAACAACCCCACTATAAAAGTACATTCACCAGCACTCCACTATCCCCACGCCCTGACGGCTTAGTACGAACACCCTTCTTGTTACAAGAGGTACAGCGCCGCATTGTAGAGGGCAGCAACGCGACTGTAATGGCAGAATCAGGGAACTCCTTCGCGTGGGCCAACCACGCGCTGCGTTTTTCAATCCCTGGTAGGTATCGAACTAGTGCTCTTTTTGGCTCCATGGGTCATTTTGTCACAGGCGTAGTCGGTGCGGCGATGGTGCAACAAAACAAGGCCGTTGTTCTCGCAGGAGACGGTGCGATGTTGATGAACAATGAGATCAACACAGCAGTAGCCTACCAGGCCCAAGCAGTTTGGATTGTTCTTAATGATGCACGCTTTGGTTTGACCGAACATGGGATGAAGGCACTGAATCTCACCCCTGTCGAAACCAAAATCCCGATTACCGACTTTGTGGCTTTCGCCAAAAGCCAAGGGGCAGAAGGCCTGTGCGTCGAAAATGAGATAGATCTCGCCGCCGGGCTCGAAGCCGCAATGGCCTCTAAACAGCCTTTTGTACTCGACGTTCGAATCGACCCAAATGATTGTGCGCCACTGCTGGCAACCCGGATAGCAAGCCTTATGAAACAGCGAGGAAATTTATGATGCTCGATGAACTAATTGGAAAGAGCCCTTTTGATCAAGCCACTTGGCCTGACAAACTCACTGCCAAAGTTGTGCAGCCCGGTGATACACCAAGGGTGTATGGCTATGACGTACAAGATGACTTAGCCAAATATTATCGATGGTCAGAGCTGCTCATTCTATCCCTCACCGGAGAACTACCTTCTGAAGCACTCATACCAGCCATTGATATTGCACTAATCTTCTTATCCTCTGTCTCTGTTGCTGAAGCACCAGGACATGCAGCAGTTCTGGCAGGTTTTTGTGGTACAACCAATAGTGCGGCACAGAGCATTGTTACTATAACTCTTGCAGAGCAAGCGCGCACCTTCATAGACCAGTACAAAGCCATCCCCAAAGAAGGTGTAATGCCACCAAGCAATGATGAGGGTATCGCACGATTACGAGAACGCCTTGATGAGAAAAGGCTGCAAGGAATAGTGCTTGAAACACGTCTTGGTGTTCTAGGGGCCGCCCTATCTGTTCTAGAACAATGCGGACTGACCAAATCCTCACAACTGGAGGCTGCCTGGGTCATCGCCCGCCTTCCCGTTGCTCTTGCTGAGGCATGGCATCAACCAGCTGGTAACTTTCTTAACTACCCAACCCAGCTACCAAGCTTCGCCTACCTCCATCCACGCCAAGAGGAAGCATTATCATGACACATCCAGTTATTCAAACCCGTGTAGCACAAATGGGTGCGCAAGATCACTTATTCTCTGGCTATCAAATCTTTAACGAGCTACTAGGCAACGAGTCTATAGTTGGTTTATTTGCTTTATCTGTTGGTCTACCAAAATTAAATCAAGAAGATATCACGATGCTCAATGATTTATCGACAGTGAATATGCTCTGCGACCCACGGATCTGGCCAGTTAAGCTGTCTCGTCTAGTGGCTTCCTATGGCAGCGCGTTACACGGTTTTTGTGCCGGAAACTTAATGCACGATAACACCTTCATTGGTGCAGGTCCTTGCCAACGAGGCGCGGAGCTTTTTGTAGAGCTTATGAGTGCTATTGGCGGTCCTGAACACATTGAAAACACAAAACAAGTTGAAGCTCAGATTAAAATCATAGTTTCGCGTGAGCGTTGGCCTGGATTTGGGGTTCCCTTCAGAGTTACAGATGAACGGATGGACGCATTAAAGAAACATCTGTCTGATAAAGTGCAAAGCACGAAGCCTTTTTGGAATCTTTTGCTTCGCACAGAAGAATACCTTCTACGCACCCAACGCTGCGGGGTCAACATTCTCGGTGGGATATGTGCTGTGATGCTTGATATGGGCTTCACACCAGAACAATCCGCCTGGATGCTAGTACTAATCATTCAGGGTAATTTCTCAGGGGCTGCCTTTGAAGGTGCTCAACAAAAGGCCGAGTCACTGCAAAACCTCCCACTTGATTTTATATCGTATGAAGGCCCCCTTCCACGCAAGTCGCCTAGATCGCATCTTCGGGGTAAGTCATGATTGATAGAGTCAGGCAAAAGCACATACTAGATTATAATAGGCGGTAAAATGCTTTCCAAACTCTCCAAGTTTCCTCTTTTCGATTCTGTAAATGAAATCAATCAACAGCAACCCTCCAAAACCCAGGATCAACTTCTGAGTATGCGGGGGCAACTCAATAGTCAGCGAATTAAGTTCTTATTTGGGTCCTATGATGTAGCATTAGTTCTACAAAAAAATAATAGTCGTGTATCCAATTTGAATTCAAATGGTGTTATGCGAACCTGCGCCATTGTTAATTTTTCTTTACCAGTTCCAACCTGGTTGAAGGAAACCCATGATAAAATTTACAGCGGGAGTACCATTGGACAAACCATTAAAGATAATGGCTTTGATTTGAAAAAAGAAGATGCTTACTTCGGTCTTATAGAGCTGCCTGAAGCTGCACGAGCCATGATGAAAACCGTTGAAACTTTAGCTGCAATACACATCTATCAATTATCAGTTATTAACCCCGCAATCCCTGAATCCATAACTTACTGTACTATCACAGAGATTCACAGCCCGTTATACCTAACCTTAGGAGATTTAAACGTGTTATCTGCAGATGGTATTCAACAAAATACGGCAATATCAGACTCTGTGAAAATACACTTAGCTGAATTAAGCAATTTGGAAGAATGGCTTTCACATTCAAAGAGTAGCAGCCCTGAATGTTAAATACTTTAGGTTTAATTAAAGGCTATGCTCATAGGTTATTATTTTATTAAAGAGTTCATCAACTTTATTTCTATAATATTCTTTTCAATCGTCTCGCAAATGTCATTCAGGGGTAAATGACTTAGACGCTCTTCAGAAAAAGGGTTTTGCAGTTCAAATCCAATTTGGTCTAATGAAAATAAGGCATAGGCAACTAAACCAGTAATTAGAGGGCTAATCAAAATAGAAATATTGACCAGCGCAAATGGCAGTGCAAGTAAAAAAGAAAAAATGAAGCGCCTTGATTTAACTGCCATAACAAAAGGCATTGGTGTTTTTAGAATTCGCTCACAAGCACCTTGGCTATCAATAATCATGGCGCGCTTTTCCTCTGCCTGCAGGAATGAAAAAGAATCAAGTTCTTTCTTATGATGGACATCACTAAGTTCGTGAGCAATTATCGATGACAAGGCATTTGGTTTATGGTTTGCTTGTTCCAGAATTAAAAGTACAGGGGCATCCACTAAGTGCTTTATCTCATCAATTGAAGAGTCTCCTCGTAAATTATTTTTCATAAGATAAGGTAATGCTGCTATATAATTTAATAGTTGAGCACTCCAATCCTTGTTTTTTTTGACTGGGTAATTAAGGACAATAATAGCTAGGTTTCTACTTTGATTGACTACATTTCCCCATATCTTCCTTGCTTCCCACCAGCGGTCATAACCAGCATTCACCCTAAAAACCAATATCAGCCCCATCATAAATCCAGCATACTCAAATGGTCCAATGGGTAGCGATATTGAAGGTACAAAATAGTAGATAAATGAGATTATAAAAGAATAGCCAATCATAAAAAAAACTTTTTTAAATACTTTGGGTGTTACGGATCCTGATATAGCAAGTGCGTTTTTTAAAAAACCTGGGTGTTCATGCCGATTAACCCATTGTTTTGTATCATTCATTATGTAAGATCCTAATGGAGTATTTCTTAATTATATAGTAATTTTATACTTGTGTTGTTAAAAATTCCTGTTGTAGCTTTCCGGTGCCAAGGTAGGTTACTTGTCTAGGGAATGTGGATACAATTTAATTTATAAAGATAGCTTATGTATTCTTATATAAAAATACAATAATATGGGATTTACTAATAGCCTCCATAAAGCTATTTTCCTGAGAAATTGACAGAAATTGTAAATGCGATAGCTCATCAAACTTTACTAGGAACATAAAAAATGAAAACTCTGACTAAAGAAATGCAAGCAGCGATTACCCCTGCAATCGCGTTACATTTATTGCAAGAAGGCAATAAACGATTTATAAATAACTTAAAAGTAAATCGCAATCTCCTACAACAGGCTAATGAAACCTCCGATGGCCAACATCCCTTTGCAGTAGTTTTGAGCTGTATTGATTCACGAACTTCTGTTGAATTGATTTTTGATCAGGGTTTAGGAGATGTTTTTAGCGTGCGCATAGCAGGAACTATCATTAATGAGGATATTTTAGGTAGTATGGAGTTTGCCTGTAAAGTAGCGGGGGCTAAGATAATAGTGGTTTTAGGCCATACAAAATGTGGGGCAATAAAAGGTGCCTGTGACCAAGTAGAAATGGGTAATTTGACCTCCTTGTTGAATAAAATACAGCCCGCCGTTAGCGCTGAAAAATCCATCACACAAAACCGCACCTCAAACAACAATGAATTTATAGAAAAGGTTACAGCTATTAATACTCACAGAACAGTGCATGCGGTAATGGAGCGTAGCCCTATTTTAAAAGAGCTTATCGAGACAGGACAGTGTGGAATTATTGGTGGAAATCATGACATAACAACAGGTGAAGTGTACTTTTATGAAGACGCAAAATTCGGTATTTTCTAAACTTGTTCGATAGAGTTGATAAAGGTACAACAAGTGAGATGCAGAGACAATATTGTCGCATCTCACTGCGGTCCGTTGAGCAGGTAGGCGGTCAGGGCTTGATTTTTGCATTAGGTAATTGCAATGTTAATTTCAGTATTTGAAATGCAATTTTCAAGCCCTGCTCCCAGATCCATTGATAGAATAAATCTGCTATTTCAGATGATTTCCTGATTTAACAGCGTCCTTCATAAAGACGGTGTGAAATACATTATCACAATCAACATTCACATAGGCATTTGCTGTATCAAATGCGTGAAAACATAATTTTTTACCGCCATCCCAATGTTGCCATGTCATGTAAGCAGTACCATCCTCGTCAATCAAATAGCTGCCCTTGTCTGTTTGCGGTTCATCGGCAGGTTTATGCGACATTTTACCAATGACATTACCTTTATCATCCAAAAACATTGAGAAGGTATTTTCAATAGTGCGACCATTTAAGTTATCTGTTGCAATTGATACTGATGTTTTATTAACAAAAGCTTTGATAAATTGCTCTTTATTCAACGAGTTTAAAGTCAAAGCAAAACAAGACGTTCCTCCAACCAATATAGTTGTTAAGCTAATTGCTATAAACTTCCTCATCCCCCACTCCTTAATAATTAAAGAATTTGCGCCACATAATAATATCATTGGTCCTAATCAAAACTACCAATCAACGGTCAAATCTTGTTTTTTGCGTCACTAGATCCATAGCAAAAGGCAAGATTTGTCCTATATGTTCGGGGTGAAATGTGATTTTATATTTATTTTATGCCTGCACTGATCCTTAAGGCCGTTAGTTGATTGAATTATTGTTATTCGACTTAACTGCATCAGTTTTAGTACTCCCAGATGAACACGAAGAAGATTTGAAAAATTTATATTTTTTCCAGGCTTTTTGTATAGCGAATGCAGCTAAGTTAGCATTACGAAGAGCTTGTTTCTGCTCCCCTTCCTTAGTCCAGGAAGAGTCCGTGAAAGTCGTGTCATTTGATGCTGATGCAATTACACATTGGTTTAAATGATTTTTATTTGTAAAATGTTTGTTTATAGAATAATAATTCTCAAGCGAAAAGGTTCGACCCAGTTTCACTTGTGATTTGAAATCGTCAAAGAATTCTAATAATCCGGTCACATAAGTGACAGAGGCATTATAAATATTACGCTTAATGGGCTCCCATTTCTGCGCCAATGTCTCCATATCATCCGCAGATAAGTAATATGATTTAATTTTACCATTAAACAGAAAAGGTCCATCAATGAAATCTTGATATGACATAGATTCTAATATCTGTCTAAATGAAGTCACATTATATTGATGATAACTCTTTCCCGCCCTCATCATGTGCAAATAAATCAGATAGTATACGTTAAGAAAAATTTTATTAGATTTTCTTGATAATGGAGCGCTGATAATATCTCTAGGATTATCATATCTCTCTATAAGAGCCTTCTGATCCTTTATAATCATTTCACGTGCTTCCTTTGCTATTTTATCTGGAGCATTAGGATCATTTGCTACAATTAAAATATCATTTGTATAAGTTTCTGCATGTTTATCTTTTGTATCATATGGATAAACAATTGGTGTATTCACGTCAAATATCATATTTTCATTTTTATTAAATTTAACTTGGACATCTAGATCTGTATAGGTTCCACACTTTTCTATGATAGGAATGATTCTTCTAATACAGTCACTGGCTGCAGCTAAATTACCTCCCTGATTATTCTTTGCCTTATCAATTTCATTTCTTGCAATAGAATATAGCCGCTTTTCTTCAGGAGAAAAATTGCTAATATCTAAGCTATCAAAATCAATGGGTGTAATATTATTGTTCTTACAAAAGGTTGTTAAGCGTTCAATTGCTCTTTTAGTAATACATGAGGCACTAAATATTAGTGATATTTGTACATTTGGACACTCTCGTCTCATTTGTTTTAATCGACGCTGATTTTCAAACGGCATGAAATCATTTTCTTTTTTACTAAACCATATTTTGTAATGCTTTGTAAGGTTAACTTTAAAACCCTGATTGGTTTTTAAAATAGGGGCATTAATACTATTTGAGTTCAATTTATTGTGCTCGCATTGAAAATTTTACCACATTATACAGAATGTTCTATTTTTAATCAATTTATTTCTTTCTCCTTTTCGTTTGGTGGTTGTCGAACTAAATGATTATAATATTCAAGCTATTGGATATTATGAAAAATCTGGGTTCGTACATTCAGCTTATAGTGAAGATGCAGCCTACTGTAACCTGCTAAAAGCATAGAAATGTGATGATATGAATATTAAAATAGCTTATTTAAAAGACCATTCTGACATGATTCCAATCCTTGCTAAAATCTGGCATGAAGTCTTGGGAAGCATTTAGATATCTATTTAAGGATCGTCCCGTAACCACAATGGAGTCAATTCTATGAGTCCTATAGTTAAAGCTTTTCATCAAGCTGAAAATCATTTCTTTTCTATGATAAGTATCGATAAAGTTGCTTATGATAATATAACTGCGATTGCCACAGGCGTGCCCGTTTCAAATTGTAAAATCAACTTTTCAAAATTATATAGCCTTTTGCCCCCTTATCTACCCCATTTCATTACCTTCGAAGATGTACTAAGTCTGAAGGTAATTCATAGTGTATTGGATGTGGATTTATCCATTGATGACCGAAAAACATGATATTGGATTTTAAAAATTCATAGGCGTTTGAAACGATAGATTTACTAATGGCATGGATACCTGTGGGTGTAGTGAGTGTTAAAATAGCATGAACAAATACATTTACAATCAATTCAGGGTCAGGGGTCTCATTTTGACTTAGTATTAGTTCTAGGTAATTTTGAGCAGAACTGATATAAAAATTCAGAAAAACGCTAAAAAGTGAGAGGGATGTAGTTCCGTTATAAAGTAACTGAATCATTAGTGACATTATAGTTGACGTGACTAGTACAGAACTCATATATCTAGAAAGTTGAACATATACCGCATATTGAAATGCAATTCTTTCGCGGTCATTCCCAATATTCGATATGAGCCGGTAAGATTTAAATAGAAAGAGTAAGTCGTGCTCATTTTTTAACCCAATCCTGATTAATTGATTAACTATTTGATAGGTGTGATCCCCATCTATAAATCTTGGTGGAAGATGCCTAAAAAAATTGGCTTTATAAGCACTTATAATTTGAGTATTGGATGAATGAGGATTTCGAATTTCATGAGTTCTGTTATTATCTAAGTGTTGTTGGACGTGGTTTTTACCTGGAGTATTGAAACGTCTTAATTGCCAATTAAATTTGTTTTCGGTATCAATCTTTTTAAGAACTTCATTATCTTCAATTAGAGTGCTGGCCTCATCACCTCTCAGCAACTTGTTTGCTACCGCTACATTTTCAATCGTTTTTTGAGAGCCTGGAATTTTATCTGATAACTTAAGCGCATAATAATAGCCTTTTCTTCGTGACAAAGGGCAAAATGAAAGCTTTTGAAGGATTTCCTCGCTCTCAATATAGAAATAAATATCCATCTGCAAACTATTCTCTTTAGGGACTTTAATCAGCAGAGCGTCTTCTGCCGTTAGTTGTGCGAAGGATACTGTGCATCTATTAAAATATGGCATGGATTTATTTCATATTAAAAAGAAGCCATTGTAGATTTTTTTTGATCTCATTTCTAGATTCTAGGCCCTAAGTCGGGTACAGAAAACTAGCTCGCGTTGAGCTAAACGAGAGAAAGTTTGTTTTCCGGTAGCGCAATTCCTATTAAGTAGGGAGTTTGTGGTATCCTTTAGCGCAAAAAAGAATATTAACTATTGGAATAATGATTTAATACTATGAATAAAATCATCCTATATATTGCAACCTCCGAAGATGGTTTCATTGCCGATAAAAATGGTGACGTTGATTGGTTACCACAACCCAAAGACGATCACGATTTAGAAGTTGTTGGTTATAATAAACTAATGCAACGTATCGATATAATTTTGATGGGAAGCCGTAGCTTTAAGCAAATTATAGGCTTTGGCAATTGGGGATGGACTGATAAACATACATATGTTTTTAGTACACAAACATTAGAAGCCCCTCTTCCCTGTATTAGTATTACGAATGATAACCCAAGCCAACTCATACAAAAGATAAAAGAAACGGGTTCAGATAAAGACATCTGGCTCCTTGGCGGCGCTAATCTTGTGAAAAGCTTTGCCAAGGATGGGTTAATCGATGAAATCATTCTTACAATCGTTCCTCAAATTATAGGTAATGGCATACCACTAGACTTATCCATCGACAGTTTTTATTTAACAAGCGAAAAGCCCTTGATGGATGGCATGATACAGAGAATTTATTTGAGAAAAATCAATCAAGCATGACCTCTTGGTACATTTTCTCAAAATTGATTCAAGCTCTTGTAAAACATGATAGTTTTGTGTGGAGCTGGTGGTACAATTAGTGGAGCTATCAAAGAAATCGAGTTAAAAAATTCATTAATTCATTTATAAAATAAAGAGCCGAAAGATTTTTGATTTTAAATAAGAAGTAATGTATATGCCATTTTTTGTATCTATAAATCCCAATAATTTAGAACATAATTTCAAAATTAATCCTACATAACATGGTCTTAAGTATATAGTTGGTCGTTTAGAAAGTACTCCCACCCTAGATCCAAATCATAAAATCGTAATTGATTTAACAATATATGGGGGGATCTATATTACAATAGAATTTGATAAACAAGTAAATCTCGCCCGTGATAAAGATTTTTTTGTTACTCATCCCCAGCCAGAACCTTCAGTCAGATTTGGAAATAGTCCTATATTTAAACTTTATGAAGCTTTAATGGAGCTAGGTAATGATAAGGGTTGGAAAGAAATAGATGCTGATAGGAAGACTAACCTTAACGAAAGAATAAGACGGAGATCATATAAACCTCTCTTTAAATTAATTCATAACGAAGAAACTGAAAGGAACCCTGAAGAGCTTAAACAACCCATGCTAAATGCACTAAGAATTATCAACCAAAAATACGCATTTAGTAGTGATGATATTAATTTGATCGCCGAAAAAATACATATCGATCCAAAAACAATTTCAGATGCTATAAAGGACAACGATACTTCTTTTTGGCCGAGTTGTTAGATTTTTTCTGTCTTATAATCTTATCCGAGATCAGCAAGTACGGGGTCAGGACTGAATGGCACTTACATAAGGGGCTACGACGTACCGCGGCTTGACCGCGGTATCCAGAAAGATCTCATTTTAACCAAAATTTACCCTGTTTGATCAGATTCCTGGATACCGCGGTCAAGCCGCGGTACGTCGGAAAACGTTAAGTAAGTGCCATTCGGGTCAGCCATTCCAGTCAGGGCTTGCTTTTTTGCATTATATAATTTTTGCAAAAATTAATTTCTATCTAAAACGCAATAATCCTGACCTCAGATGCCCCACTTCCGATACAACAGATTCTTCCTTAAAAAATGAACAACTACTTAGCAAAAAAATTCATAGCCTATCCCCCTCTTGACAGCACCTGTAACCATATAGCTGGGCCTACAGCCTGAGGCTTGCTTGCTAGTGTTTGTTTTAGCAAAAGCTGTTTATACTGAATCTCGTACTAAACCTATTTTAAATAAGGAATCGTTACTATGAAATGGATATTTGCTAGACTCGCCGTTGCTTTGTTTTTAATATTATCTCAAACCCAAATCGTAAGTGCTGCACCATTGTTTAACGTGACAGCGAGTGGTGTGCCAGCTAATTTGAGTATCAAGTTGTGTCTGAATGCCGAAGGTCCTTTGAGCTGTCAAAATGTCACTGTTTCCGCATTGAATTTAATTATCACAACTACCATACCTAATAAGGTTTATCCACTTGCCGGAATTCAAATTAATACGCCCGGTTATACATTGGCCGACATAGGAGTGGTTTGTACGCCTTTGAGTAATGGGATGTGCCAGTTTTCAGTCAGCGATACAGTTGCTAAAGCAATTGCTGTGAATAGTACTACTGTGCCGCAGTATGCTTACATAACCAATACTAATCCTATGCCTAATACTGTTTTCAACTGCATAATCAACAGTACTACAGGGGTGTTAAGCAATTGTGGAAGTAGTTCCACTGGTTTATTTAATGATGCTAATAGCATTGCATTAAATTTGGCATCTGCTCGAGCCTATATCACTAATTTTAATTCTAATACAGTGACTCTGTGCACTATTGATAACATAACGGGTGGCTTAACAGGATGTGCTAATACGCCTACTTCTTCAAGCCCTAGGTTTATTACACTCAATTCAACAATGACACGTGCTTATGTAGCAGGTGGTACAGGAGTTTCTCTTTATTCAGTCAATAGCGGCACTGGGGAATTAACTCTTTTACAACATTTTAATATTGGTGATGCCAGCGGCATAGCGCTCAATTCAGCGGGGACATTAGCCTATGTAGTAATATCCACCGATGATACGGTTCAGCTTTGCGCGATTGATGAAACTTCAGGGGCCTTAATCACTCCATGCACAAGCACGGGATCGGGCTCAACAACTCCAGTATTTGATGGCGCACAGAGAATTACACTTAACTCAATAGGCACGTTTGCGTATGTAACCAATTATGGCTCGTATGACATTACCGTTTGTGCTATCGATAGCAGCTCAGGCAATTTGAACAATTGCAGCAGGACAGCTCAAGGGTTATTTGCTGGCTTCGCTAATATGGCTGTTAACTGGTCAAATACTAAAGCTTACGTGCCCTATACACCTGATAGCATTGTCTCATTATGCTCAATTAATGCTGATGGAACATTAAGCGGTTGCACTAATTCCGGAGGCACCAATTTTGATGGACCAAAAGGTGTTGCATTAGGATAATTCAATAGTGAGTGCACCAATAATCTCATAATCTTATTTCTCAAAATGGTCTGGTATGTAGTAAGCCAGGCCATCGAGAATAGCACCAGTAAATAGGCGCTTAATTTAACTCTTAATGATTAATTGCCCCCTGACTTCCAAGGACACAAGTTTTGCAAGACTTCAGGAGCATATGGGCTCAATACATCCCTATTCATAGCCCGGCTATCGCCCAACATTGTTGTTGCAGTGTATCTATTAATTTCATTATTTCTTAAAAAATCAATTAAGGTTTGCTTACTCACTGTTGATAAATGTTCAGGGATCATTTGAACAGTAACTATCTGGCTGCATATTTTTTGTGGATCCCTGATTCCATGTTTTGAATACAGATCTAAAAAATATTGCTTTTCAATCAAACCTTTTCTTGGGCCATGGGCGCTAACAATTAAAATTCGGGAAGTACTCCAGTCAGAGATGCCCCAATTAGCCACAATAGTGTTGAGACCTTTCAATTGCAACTCGGTAGCCAAAGATGCATAAAGATCATTTATAGATTTAGTATCCCGTAAGAAATCAATTTGAATCTTTGCAATTTCTTCCCAATCAGTTGCCTGTGCTGTTATATCAACATATTTTTGAATCATCTCAATGGCACTAAGATCTCTTGTGCTCATGGTATTTAATTTTTTTAATTCTTCCAAATGAACCTTAATTTTTAGTACATCCGTTTGATGAGATTGCGTTTTTCCTTTCCCTTCAATAATAGATTGTAGAATCAGGTTCAACCAAACAGAACAATGGGATATGGATTTAATTAGATTATACGAATCTCCAAGTGCAGGAGTTATCTGTGTATCGGCTTCGTACAACATACCTTGCTCATTCTTTTTCCAAAGAGATAAATATCCATTTAGATAAATAACGACATGTTCAATCTCAGTTAATAACTGCGTTTCGGCGTAATGGGTGTGAGCGCTGAGAAACTCTGTTCTGATATTATCAGAAATTGATCTAATAGATGGTTTGACGAGTTGAGTTGATTGGCTTGGGAAAAAACCATGCACTGTTTGAGAGCTATTAACATTAGATTTAGCAGCTTGAAGTGTTTCTTGTCTCATAACAGACAACTCATTGAATAATTGGGTCAAACTGTATTCAGGTTTAAATCCTAAGCAAGCAATGAGCGGCTTAGTATCAAAATATTTTGGAGGCCTGGAGGTGTTGATGCCATAAAAATTTGCAAGCTCATAAAAATCAGGGTGCCTTTTGGCAAAGGTAGTATCGGGGCCCTGTTCTTCCCACTCTTTTAGCTCATCATCTGAAAAATCAAAGTCATGTGGTCTAGTTGCATACAGGACTTGATGTCCATTTTCCTGTTGGTGCTCAAGGGTATTAAGAGAGGCCAGAACAATTTTTGCCACATCTGAAATGTGAATTCCACTTCGCCAAAACCATTTGGCCCATTCAGCAAATGAAGAATACACATGCTTGTCGTCGGGGGGTATAAAAGCTCCTGCTCGCAGGCTTATTACTTTCATACGGTGAGCATATTCTCTATCAATAAGTTCTTCATTTTTCTTTTTGGCTTTACCATACAAAGTATTTTCATTATGGATACTGGTGCTAGACATAAAAACAAAATTTCGCACTTTATTTTGAGCTGCTGCTTTAAGTACATTGGCTGTACCCTCGACGTTTAATTGCTCAAAATCAGCTTCATTTTTAGTTTTTTTGTCTTCATGAACTCCATGCCATCCCGCCAGATGCACCACAGAATCAATACGATGTTCTTTCATTACCTTATCTAAGGCATTAAGGTCTGTAATAGAACCAGCTACAAATTGAATTTTATCATTTAGCTGATAGTCTGGTTTGCTTAAGTCAAAACTTACATATTTTGGTTGTATTCCTGGAATTAGTTTGTTGATAATCCCAGTATTGTTTAATAAAGTTACCAGTGTTTTGCCAAGATTCCCACTGCCGCCCGTTACAAGTATTTTCATAAAGCCCCGATGGGTGTTACATGGACACAAAGCCAATTATTTTTTCATTTTATCATGCGGATGTTGAAATGGAAACGCAGTCAAAATAATGAGCTTATCTCGCCACAGCAGTGGATATCACGTTGATAAAGACCTCGATGTCAGGGGAATAGCAACTGTGAAATTAATCCCAGTGTCTCTTTCAACAGGCACGGGGTCAGGGCTTGCTTTTTGCATTATATAATTTTGCAAAAATTGATTTCTATCTGAAATGCAAAATTCAAGCCCTTACCCCAGATCCCTCTGTTTCTAATGGGTGACCTCTAGGTCTCTTCTTAATTTTGTAATAACAAAAAGCAAGGCTTGAATGGAATTAGGCCTTGGGCCCAGCGGCGGAACGTCAACAACGCCCTACGCCGATGAATTACATAGTTTTTTTAAAAGACGGATTAGAATCTAATTTATTTTCTGTACTTTGAGTCTCAGATATTAGAATAGGTAAAATGGGTTTTTGTCCTGTTTCATTTGATGCTACAACTTTAGCCGCATTTGCTGGCATTTGTGCCTGCATTGTTTTGTGACTTGCATTGAAATCCTCTGGTAAATCGGCGTCATTCTTTGGCGCTTCTTCTGGAATATCTGATGTTTGGTAATCTTGATAGGCTGCGTAAGGTAAAGCAGCAGCTGCCCATGCTGTATTAACTACAGCCAAACCTATTCCGCAGAAAAGAATTATGGGTGTTGCAATGATAGACTCAGGTAATAAAATCAAATCCAAAGCCTTATTATCACTTTTAGTCCATTCATAAGCGGCCTGGAGCGGTAGAGTGGCTAACATGCCACATTTCTTATAATTATCAACTGCTTGAGAGAAAGTTTTTTGTAAATTATTTGTATTATTTTCCATGCTAATCCTTTAGATAGGTTATTCAAATCCACTGTACATGATTTTATTTATTGATTCTATAAAGGGAAAATTATGTGTCGCTCCAGTTTTTACGATAGCAGAAGTAAATAATGGGGTCCAAAACATATTTGACAAACATTTAAACATCTCAAAATATCTCATTTCGGTGCATTATTATCGCAAAAATTAATTAAGAGAGTATTAACAGACTCTGCACTGGACAAAAACCACCAGTCACGGGGTTTCCAATTGTTTCTGTTTAGGCATTTTACGAATATTTAAAAGCTTCCATTGCACAGCAGGTTGAAATTCAATTTTTTCACTACCTTCAAGAGTCCAACCAGGCTCACCTTTTTTGTGCTCAGGGTCAAGCCTTGTTTTTTGCTTAGGTTTATAGTGATAGCAAAATGCAAGGCCTGTCCCTCTAGGCATTCTATGGGCCCTTTAGATCTTCACCAGCCTTTTCTGCCACCGGATTTTCAATCAAACGAACATTTCTTTGTCCGCGAAAAAAGTAAAAAATCCATTGAAAAAAGACGAAGAGCTTGGTTCTAAAACCTATTAACGAATAAATATGTAAAAAACACCATGCAAACCAGGCAAATAGGCCACTGGATTGCAGAGGTCCCGATAATACCAACGCATCAAATTTCCCAATGTTCGCCATCATTCCCCGATCAACATAATGAAAAGTGGGTGCTTTGGTACCCTCAGTTTTGCTGGCAATGAATTTCGCCACGAAACGTCCTTCTTGAACGGCGGCAGGAGCAACTGCTGGAAGTATCTGCCCCTTTTGCTCATAACATGCGCTATCGCCTATTACAAACACTTGCTGATCATCGGGTAGGCTTAAATCAGAGGTGACAATAACTCGACCTTGTTTGTCACAGGGTGAATTTAGTGTTTTTAATAAGGGGGAGGCATTATTGCCCGCAGCCCAGATAATGTTTTTTGCAGGAATGAAGATTGGGCCAATACTTACTCCATTCTCATTCACTTCAGTTACCAAGGTATGCAATAAAACCGTAACGCGTTTTTTTTCTAAATCCCGTTGTGCGTAATTTGCCAGTTTCAGGGGATAACCATTAAGCACTTGCTTGCTGCCTTCAACCAGGTAAACCTTCGTTCTATCGGGATCAATGGCACGGAAATTTCGTTTTAAACTTTGATGCGCAATTTCAGCAATGGCTCCTGCCATTTCCACGCCCGTAGGCCCTGCGCCTATCACCACAAAGGTTAAGAGGCTATCTATGACTGTCTGATCTTCTGAGCGCTCCGCTAATTCAAAGGAAGCGAGTATCATTTCTCGAACTCGTAGCGCGTCTTTTAAGGTTTTCAAACCCGGAGCATTCTCTTCCCATTCTGGTTTACCAAAATAGGAATGACGCGACCCAGGCGCGACAATCAGGTAATCGTAAGGGATTTGTTGTTGGTCTTCTAAGATAATCACCTTGTCCGATCGATTAATAGCGGTGACAGTAGCCATCAAGGTTTTAATATTTTCGTTATTGCGAAACACTTCACGAATAGGAATGGCTATATCACCTGGTGATAAGGCGGCGGTAGCGACTTGATAGAGCAAGGGTTGAAATAAATGATGGTTAGTTTTATCGATAAGCAGAACATTAAACTCAGGATTATTTGCCAAGGTTTTCGCCGCATTAAGCCCACCAAACCCCGCGCCAATGATAACAACTTGCTGTGGTTTCATAAATTCTCCACCATTTGATTGCTAAGCAATATTGTATACCAACCACGGCCCTGAGTCTTGGGGTCATGAGTCTTGGGGGCAAATCTTTTAATAATGGGGTATATTAAAAGGCCATTAAAAGACTTGATAATCATATAGAAAGCCTTGCTTTTTCCTTCTTAAGTTCTAAATAGCAAAAAGCAAGGCCTGCCCCTCTAGGCACTCTTCCGGTTTTACTTGAATTTTAAATATGTTTAATGTACTGTTTTAACCTTTGTAGAAACACAGCACTCCATGAAATTATTCGAACTCCGTCAATTTTTAAAAACGTATGAACAAACATGGTATATGCGTAAACTAGTGTCTGGCGCTCACGAGGAAGCCAAGAGCATCCGACTCTATTTACAAGAATTCGACAACAGATCAGCCGATTACCAATTCACTGAATCAGACATTTTTAAGTTATTACAACGAATTCCTCTTCACAGTAATTTAGAAATAATAACATCAATAAAAAACAAGCTCGGTTCCACCACTTTTTTTGAATTTTTTGCTGGGCTTCGCAGTGCCGGACTTGTCAATGAACGGACTTTTCCGATGTTCTATTGCCTTACTGATGAGGGACAAGAATTTTTACACTCTTTATTTTGTGGTTCACCAGCAGAGCGTATTACTATAAGTGCAGAGGTTTTTGCTGCGACAATGGCTATGACCTTTCGTATGAATTATTCCAGGAAAATATTAGAACAGTGCCTGAAGTTATTAAACAGCAAAAAACTCCTTACGCCTGCTGCGCTCGAATTACTGACTCACCACGCCGCAGAGGCTATTCTGTTATTTGATGTCTTAGAGGAACTTGTCCAAGCAAATTGTTTAAATGCTACCACCCTGGGTTATCTTACAGGAAAAAATTATGTAAGTTTGCATACGGTTAGCAAGATATTGAACGTGTTAAATCGTGCAATAATTGTTGTCGATGATGCGTTGGTAAAGGCAATTTGCGCCGCTGACAACTTAAACTTCCTGATTGACACGTTAGATACTTTAATAGCTACTGAGGATAAATTTTTAAACAATGGCTATGTGGTTATGCTTTTACAACAATCCATTGAATTTTTCATAAGCAAACAATCTATTTTCCAACTACTGCAGCAACACGCTATGCTCGATAAGAAAAGGTTTGATTTTGTTTGTACACAGGACGTTTTCGCGTTTGGACAAATTTTAAAAATTGTAGCTGCAAAACTACCTCTAAAAAACAACCAAGAACTTTTAGATCACTTGGTTAATCAACGAGTTAATGCTTATCGATTGTATCAAGTAATACGTTATCTGAATAAAACAAACCTATTAGATCAAACGTCGGTTAACCAAAGCGTACAATTATTATTATCCATGCCCAAGAAACAATTATTTTCTAAAGATATTATTGATCTGTTTGATTTGCTTTTTGACTTCGATATACCTATTAAAAAAGAGAACTTAAGCCTATTCTTTAATTTTAAAACCAATGCTCCAAGACTGCATAAAATAGTATCCGACCTCCATACTAATAAGTTACTTGACCCCGATTCCTTTGAAAAAGCCTGTGAGCGAGTCACAAAAAAAATACCCAAAATGCCAGAGTCAGCTGTAGTCAAACATTGCCGAAAACAAACAAAATATGAGCGGTCTGAACTAGTCATAGACAATGCAACCCATGTATACGCAGAGCACAATACGCGACTCCAATATGCAAGTGGTGGATATGGCATGGTCAAGAAAGGATATGTTACAGCTGAAGTAGCTACCCCATCGTATTCTATAAAAAAATTAAACGAATCAGGTAAGACTACAGCCCCAATGGCAGCAGCACGAGAAGTGAAATACCATCGATTACTAGGGAGAAATGCCTTTTATTTTTCAATGAAAGGAAAGACTCGTATTATTTCACAGTGGCTTAGTGAAAAAGAAATGCATTTATTTACCGTAGATGAATTACAAAATACACCCGTTGAAGCAAGATTACGCTGCCTAAAAAACGGCTTGTCTGATCTCAATACCTTGCATCAAAATTACCGTGTTCACGGTGATATTAAACCCTCTAATTTTATTGTAGATTTGAACAATGCAACAATGAAGCTTATCGACTTTGGCACAACACACAAAAGAGGTTCGCCCAAAGATTTTGCGCACACTAAGGAATATTGTGATCCCTTCAGCAATGGAGATCACTTTTATAAAGACCTCTATGCAATGGGAATAGTAACTGCGAAATTATTCCCTGAGTCTCTTTCAACACCCCTTAGTATTTGGGAGCAAGCTATTACTCGTCTTATCAGTTCGATGATGCATCCCCAAGGCAATGCACGTTGTACTAGCGCAGATGCATTAGCTTACTGTGAATCCTTACTCGTTAATTTTAATAACTTAAATACTGCTAAGTTAGACGAGATAGCCAATGCTAGTATTTATCGCAATCACATTACCCCAGAAGATATTTTGCGTGAAAAAATATCCGTAAACTACTCCCCTTAATACAGTGTTAGGAATTAGCAGGCACGGGGTCAGGGCTTGCTTTTTGCATTATATAATTTTGCAAAAATTGATTTCTATCTCAAACGCAAAATTCAAGCCCTGACCCCGGCAGTCTCATGTTTTTAATGGTGATAATAGAAATTACAGGTAGCAATTTAAAGTCACCTTATTCAAGGCAAGCTGTCAATCGTGACGCCATGAAAATATTAGTTTCACGCACCTGAACTGATTTAGTTAAGAGTAAAATAACAAAAGCTGTAACTCTCACAAGGTATCATTCCCAAGGAGTTTTGAGCGATAGCATCCCCATCCTTAGATTTTTGAATTAAAGTATCAATACTATCATTTGGCATGAGTTTCTCCTCAAATTCCGTATTATTCGTAATGTGAGCGACATTTTACGATTGGGACAGGCTTGTATACATATATTGCACACCCTGAGTGGTATCAAATCAAAAAGACTCTTGACATCAGTAAGCTCAAAACAACTATAATAGTGAAATAAATAATCAAAGTAGCTTCATGAACACCTTCTTCATCTACAAAAAAACCTGTACATGTATCGGTAGTATTCCCCTCTTTCACAGATACCGCTTTATTAAGTAATAAATCTGCAATAGGCGATAATAATTTTCACGAGTCTTTGAGTGGTCTATTATCACACTCGAAACCGGCAATTGAAGTTGCAGAATATATAGTGCATGCAGTAGAGCAAAAGCAATTTTATATTTTACCGGATAAAGAGGTGAAAGCTTATGCCGAAGAACGCACGCATGCACTCGTGTTGCAGGAAAAACCGCATATGAATACTGTCGAAAAGTTATTGGGTTCTCTGGTTAGGCGTAAGAAGAAGCTTGCTCGAAAATAGTCTCGCAAGCTATCTATCATTTTATGAATCAAGGAGTATTGGGCTCATTGGCTTGCCTATCTTGAAGGGCTTGTACAAAAGCTCTAACCGTTTTGACCTCTGTACCAACTATGGGATTAGCCTTACCTGATTTTATGAACTCCCTAATATCATTACCCAGCTTGCCATTTCGTAGTGTGGACAAATGCTCGCTAAGATCTACCTTCTCGCCATCTAATGCCCTCTTTAAAGCAGAAACCGCCTCCGACTTTTGCGTATAACTTTTCTGAAATGAAGAAAAAAATCTACTATGAAAATATTCTTTGGTGGTTCCAGAAGACCCAACAACCGCTTTTCTTTTGACTAAATAATTATCTAAAATAGTATGAAGTGCTTCACTTGGTTCACTTCTAGCTTTCACAACAGGGACATCACTGTTCTGTTTAAGTGTTTGATTTTCAGTCTCAGTGAGAAGATCATTCACAACAGGGACATCACTGTTCTGTTTAAGTGTTTGATTTTCAAGCTTAGTGAGAAGAGTTTCAAGACGGGCTTTAGCCTGTGTATGCCATTTGGCAGCAGCAAGACGATACTGGACTATAGCAGCAGCCTCGTCTTTTTCTACTCCAAGACCCTTCTCAAGCATAAATCCTAGGTTATTTTGAGCACTAGCAAGTCCTTGGTCTGCAGCAAGACGATACTGGACTATAGCAGCAGCCTCGTCTTTTTCTACTCCAAGGCCCATCTTAAGCATATCTCCAAGGGTATTTTGAGCATCAGCGTCTCCTTGTGCAGCAGCAAGACGATACTGGACTATAGCACCAGCCTCGTCTTTTTCTACTCCAAGGCCCCACTGAAGCATAAATCCTAAGTTAACTTGAGCAACAGCATGTCCTTGTGCTGCAGCAAGACGATATTGAGCTACAGCTGCTGCCTTGTCTTTTGCTACTCCAAGGCCCATCTCAAGCATATCTCCAAGGGTATTTTGAGCAACAGCGTGTCCTTGTGCTGCAGCAAGACGATATTGAGTTACAGCTGCTTCCTCGTCTTTTTCTACTCCAATGCCCCACTGAAGCGCAAATCCTAAGTTATTTTGAGCACTAGCAAGTCCTTGTGCTGCAGCAAGGCGATACTGAGCTACAGCAGCAGCCTCGTCTTTTTCTACTCCAAGACCATTCTCAAGCATAACTCCTAGGGAGTTTTGAGCACTAGCAAGTCCTTGTGCTGCAGCAAGGCGATACTGAGCTACAGCAGCAGCCTCGTCTTTTTCTACTCCAAGACCATTCTCAAGCATAACTCCTAGGGAGTTTTGAGCGATAGCATCCCCATCCTTAGATTTTTGAATTAAAGTATCAATAGTATCATTAGGCATTAGTAGCTCCCTCAGCTCAGTGTTAATCAAACCAATATGATTAAGACTTTAATGTTACGATAGGTGAATATGTACAATTATAGACAGTGATCAACAATAGAACAACTCGACCTCTTAAAACAAAGGGTGTTGAAATATCATAAAGAAGATATTAAGGGGAAGTACTTTACATTTATCAATATGTTACCACCACGAACAAAGCGCATGAGGTCATCATGCTAAGACAATAATAACTCCCTGAGATTATTTTCGACAAAAGATAGCAGGCACGGGGTCAGCAGGCACGGGGTCAGGGCTTGCTTTTTGCATTATATAATTTTGCAACAATTGATTTCTATCTCAAACGCAAAATTCAAGCCCTGACCCCGGATCCCTCTGACCCCGGATCCCTGTTATCCTGTTGACTTTGTTTTTTTTCTGAGTCCACACTTGACGTGCAACAAAAAAATCGCTTCACTTTTTTGGAGAAATGCAATGATAGCGGTTGATTGGCATTTAGCAATTGTACCATTGCCGAATAATTGTTAGATTCAGCGCATTTGATTAATGGTTCAGTCACTTCTGCCCCAGACTTTATTAACAACTCAGCAATTTCAAGATAATTATTGGCAACAACTGTTGACAAGTATCTATTTAACTGGGGCTTTTCGCCTGATTTTATTTTTAACAGTCGCTCAACAAGCCTATAATTATTTTTTTCAATAGCCATTTGGAGATGCTGTCCCCAATAATTCAGCTGCGCACCACTCTCGCTGAGTAGGTTGACCGTTTCTAAATTTTGTCCGTAATTCACAGCAAAATCTAATGCCGTCCATTCTTGCATTCCATACATATTCATTGTCGGTAATGGCTGTCGCCCTTCACTATTAATGGGTGCACCAGCCATTATTAAAAGCTTAATCAAATGCGCATGTCCAATCCGTGCGGCACAATGTATCGGTGTCAGCCCTATATGGGAATCTGAATAGCTACCATCTGATCGAAGATAGGGTAACTTATCACAGGCAAATTCATTCAGTCTTGTAGAAGGCTGTAAGAGAAAACTGGCTGCCTCTAAACTTCCACTTGCCACTGCAGCGTGAAGCGGTGTGCTTGCTCGATGCTCGTTTCCCCAACTCCCAAAATGATGATTTTTGCGTGGTGTAAATGTTACTGCGAAATTCATATCGTCCACAAATTGCTTGAGAATTTGTAATGCACGAATGTCATTATTCATCGCAGCAACATGAATTGCTGAATAAGGATGCAAATTTCTACTCACTTCATCACCATCTAAAATACTGGTGCAAGCATAAGATAGCTTGCTTAAAGCATAGCCATATGGGGACAATTGCAACGGGTCTGCCTGGTGCTTCAATAATAATTTCATAATCTTGTAATGCCTTGCAGCTGTCGCGGCACCGAGTGGAGTTAGAATTGACGGATCAAATCCGTCGTCAAGTCTACTCTTCAGCTCATCGGCTTGATTAGTTCTAATTAATGAATAAATTTTTGTCTTGCTATTTACATTAGCCCCAGCTCGCAGCAGCACCCTAACACAATTTTCATGCCCAAATGCGGCAGCTAGGTACATGGGACTAGCACCTGAAATAGTGTGGCAATTAGGATTTAAACCTTTAGCTAATAAAAGGCTGAGAGCATGGCTGAGGCCGCAGGCTGCAGCTAAATAGAGTTGCTCTCCTTCAGGAAATTTTTTTAAGGCAGCTAAAATAATCTCATCGTTCTTTGTCTTTACAATCTGTTCTAGTATAGAGATCCCAGCGTGTAAATTACTATCTAAGCAAAGCTCCGGTATCTGATCGATATAAGCCAAAACTTTTTCAGTATCTAAATCTTGCGGATTGCTAAGCAATTTAATTAAGCGTTTTTGCCATTTTTGGATTTTTTTAACTGATTCTGGATCATGCCTGATTCTAGTTTTCATCATAACTCCTGTAATGACGATTAAAGCCTATTCAGGGTACTGAAAAAGAGGATGATCTGTCAAAGGTGATTAATGGGTGCTCCTCCAGGCACGGGGTCAGGACTTGCTTTTTGCATTATATAATTTTGCAAAATTAGATTTGTTACTCAAACGCAAAATTCAAGCCCTGCCCACGGCAGTCTGACTCAATTGATCTCTCCCTTTAAAGTCATTGACAATCCACTTAAATAGTTTAGTCTCTCTAATTAAATATTTGAGAAGGGAAATCTAATGAATCAATTATTTTTAAATACTGTCGCAGGTTTAATTATTCTTATTTCAAACAACATATTTGCGAAGGGACTAGCGCCAGAAGATTGCTTTTTTCCCCGTCATTTTAGCATTATTGGACCAGCAAATACTCATATCAAGAGAGTCCAAGTAGAGAAATCTGGAACCAATAATCTTCAAGTGAAAAATATTAAGTCGAATGGCTTTGATTTAGTCCTGCTTAATAAGCAAAACTGTTCTGGTGGGACCATTGATCTTATCGTTGGCACGGATGAAGAGCATTGGTGCGAGATAGTGATCGTTAATTCAAGTAATAGAATCAATTCTCGTTATATTAGTAGTCATAATGATTTTTATACAAAATATTTTGATTATGAAATTAGCGAAGCTAATATTCCACTTGTTTTTTTTCAACATTGAGAGTTTAAGAGCTTCCTGAATTTATCATGATGATAAGCAAGCACCGGGTCACCCATTAAAAAGTCTATGTCGAATTATAAAACTGGTGATTTTAATATTTTTACCTACAATTTTCTGTTGGTTCTTTGTCAATAAAATGAACTACACCCTTGGCATCTTCACATTGATAAATACGCTGAGTTGAATTCAAGCTGTCATAGTTAGAAGAGTTAATAAAACGAATTTTCAGTGGTCAAGTAATCCTTTACAACTAAATAACATATCATTCAATACGAGCCAATTGTCATCAAATGCCAAAATTAGTTTAATTTCCCCTTCAAAGTTACACTAAAAGTATATGTAAACGATACAAAATAAACTATTTACACCTTCATTATGAATAAACTTTGATTATTTACCCATCCATTTACTCATTGTTTTTTCTAACAGACATATAGATTCCAATTGTTTATGTTTAGGCATTTTACGAATATTTAAAAGCTTCCATTGCACAGCAGGTAGAAATTCAATTTTTTCACTACATGCAAGAGTCCAATCAGGCTCACCTTTTTTAAATGAGATTAGAAAATCATAATCCTGCTGAGTAAAATTATCTTTAAGCCCTTGAATCATTTTTTCTGGTATTTCTATTAGGTCTTCAAGAGTGACTGGTTCCAAAGTCATTCCTTTAAACTCACTTTGAAAAACTTGCGATATATCTTTCCAGCGTGGATTCATAATTTCTGAGATAGGTCTTTTATGACTTAAAAGATAAGTAATAAATCCATTAAATAGCTCTCGATCAATTTTTTGATTTTCTAATAAAATCTTAATATCAAAAAGATCTCTTGGGTGCTGACGATCTAAGGCGGCACATAATTTACCACCATAAAGATCTGGTAATGAAACTACTTTCATAGATGCAAAACCAAACTCATTTTCTACAGAAGCAACAACATCAAGCTCAATTGGTGGCAGAAGTGTTCCTCTGGCTACTGGTGAAACTTCTATCTTGACTTGGACTCCCTTATTTTGCGAAGAGCGATCTTCAACAATAATGCGCATTTCATCAGGTTTATTATATTGTAAAACAGCAAACAATCCAGGAACTTTATTAATATTTGCCGTAATATCTCCTAGAGCTTTACGAACATTAGCTAAAGCCAAATCACGCGGTTCAAGTGGTAAATAAGCCAAGTCAATGTCTACAGATAGTCTAGGAAAGTCGCGTACAAACAAGTTAATGGCAGTACCACCTTTTAAAGCAAAACAAGTTTCTTTTTCCACCATAGGGATTAATCGAATGAGCAGCAGAACCTGTTTGTAATAAAGTGATTGTTTATTCATAGTCGCTACTTATAAATTGTTCTGGAACAGTGATTTGATATTTTTTTTCTAATTTGCCATCCAGGACTATTTGACGCTTCCCTACCCCAAGATTAATGACCGATTCATTTAACCGTTTAACCCATGGATGTTTATAGAAATGGCCAAAAAATAAAAATAGACGGTTCGTTTGAATAGATCCACTTCTGCTTAAAATAGTCTCAACCTTTCGGGGACTCAAATTGACTAGACCTTGGAAAAGCTCTGCAGCGTGCTCAAATGACAAAATAGAAGGCACAGCCTCGAGCACCTCAAATGCTGCTAACTCCTGATTACTAGCTTTTAATTTGATACCATCTATATCCACAGTAATTAGATCATTATCATCAATGACACTTAACTTAGATGTTTTAATGATTTGCCAGTTGGGGGCTGAATTATCAGAAACAACTAATTCTGGAAAGGTCTTAAACCACTTGGGTAAAATCGTTTTGCCTTGAACATTTATCCAAATGGATTCTGTTTCTAATTGTAGATAATGTGATTTCCCCTGCTGAGCTAAACTTGATAAACCAGCAAGATGAATCATTGAGTGGTTTTGATTCTGAAGACAATAAAGTGCATTTTGCCACTCAGGTTTACGCCCTGCTCGATAATAAACTCCTGCACCCAATTTCACCAACCATTGGCTTTGACAGTACTTTCTTGTTAATTGAGGCGTAATTCCATGACTCGATAGCCAAGACTGTACCAAGATCTCACCTGATGCGAAATTATTTAAGAGCCAGTTTATTTTTGATGACATAGATATACTTATAGTTTAACTATATTAATAAAATTAAACTACACAGGAAGCTTTCTGTCAAGGTTACTATTAAGATTCATTTATCCAATATGAAACACCGTGTGCAAAATCATAAGCTACAAGTATGTTCCATTTTGGAACTCACTGAGAATTTTCACATTGATACGCGTGGACAAACACCCCATATTTGCAACGGAATAAACTATTCATTATTTTAAAAAGGTACGGGGTCTAGGCTTGATTTTTGCATTATATTATTTTGGAAAGTTGATTCACTATTTGAAACGCAATACTCAAGCCCAACCTTGCTACAATTTAATACCTAAGATCCTAAATTGTCAGCGGAGATGTAGACTCTTGAGTTTCATCATTAATTTGGTCGTATTTAGCTTCGACAACATCTTCATCACTCACTAGTTCGGCATTCCTACTCACACCGTTCGCGCTAACTTTTCCTTTAGCAGATAGATAGCTATTGCCTACTGCACGATTCACTTTAATACCAGAATATTTGCTGATTAATTCACAGTCATTGGCAACTGTTTGAGCTTCAATATCAAAATCAGACTCTATTCGAACATTATCTTCGATGTTACCGTGTATGGTGACTTTATAACTTTCAACATCTTGTGTTTTGTCAGTAGGTTTTCCATCAACCAATACATCAGTCCCTGATACATTGATGATTTGCTTTGCGCTATATTCTCTTCCGTCGATAATTGCGGTGATGGTTTTTGCATCATACCCACGTGAAGCCCACGATGGATCAATGGCGGTAATTACATATACTCCATTTCCTTTTTCTTCTACTTGATGCTCAGTATAAATACGACTATCAATTTCAACATCCCCCATCATTCGATTACCCACTTTAAAGAGACACTTATTAGCATTAGTAATCTTTCCTTCGCCGATTCTAAAACTGGAACTTACAAAATCAAAGTATGGTTTCCTATACTGTAAAGGCCCCAAAAAAAATCATTTAATTAGGCCTATAAACTTAACTAAGTTAAGTTTTTTCTTGGTTTTTGACGTTATTTTGCAAAGGAATTGTTATGAAAACTATTAAATTATTAATCACTGAACATAATGAACTGCAATTTTTAGTTACAAATGGACGAGAAAGTGACATTAGCACTTTAAATGTTAGTTTTAATTTTAACGATGTAACCTCACCCGTCTATTCATGTACACTAACAAGACATATTGACTACAGTGGTGGTTGCTTTGGGTATTTCACTTATTTATCCGATGTCATTACTTCTGACTGTAAAACCATCATCGATGATTGGATAACAAAAGATGAGCAATACCCTTCTCTAGTTTCGTTCAATGGTTTAGAACTTAATTCAGAAAAACTTGGAGGTACAGTCAACCCCCAAAAATTGATTAGCGTTTTTTTTGATTCCGTATTTTCGACCTTTTTATTAGAAGAAGCTGATCAAAAAATATTTCAAAACTACTGCGAGCAACAAGGGTTAGATTACCTGATACCTAAAAATCAATTATCTCCACTTATTAACCAATCGTTTTTAACAACTTCTAGAAAAAAAACAGAAGAAATTTCTGATGATATTTTTAAGACGATAAATTTTAACTAAAAAATTGTTCTAAAAGGATTACGTCGATGTTTAAAAATTCTTTACTCAATGAGCATCTCAAATTAGTCAATTCATTGCAATATGGAAAGAAATTGGAGCTACTAAATAAAATGTCATTTTTAGAGCTCTCTTGTATCGTTATAGCAGTAAGAAAAGAAATAATAGAAAAAGTAAAGTTGGCAATTCCAAATAATCTGACTAGGAACATCTGGTTTATAATAGGCGGAACTGGAGTCGGAAAAACTACAACTTCATTATTTCTACGCGGTGACGAGATGGTAGCTAAATCCTTTCATTATGATTCTAAAAGTGACACCAACAAGTTGATTGAGCATTCTTTATCAGAATCTGGCTCTCTTCAACCAAATATACACAGTGTAAATAATTTGGTTTTGGTAGATTTCCCAGGTTTTAACCATACCAGTGGGCGCTGGGTATGTTTAGGTTTAGAACTTGCTTTACGTGCTTTAATTGAAGAATTTCAGCCACAAATTTTGGTATTGAACAATGTGAATAGTGCTAATCATTATGATGGACTAAACTATACAGAGGAACTTAGCCTAAAACTAAATCGCTTACTAGCTAATAAGGAAGTATGTACATTAGGATTAACCCGATATACAGAATCCCCCTATTATGAGAAAATTCATTCGATAGAACATCAACAATCAATCGATTTGCTTGATACTAAGGAAAAAGAACTTCTTGATTTAATAGGTTTGAGTCGACTGTTACGTTTTGATGATCTACAAAACCCTGCAACATTAAGCACCTGCTTGCAAGCATTATCCGTCTCACCGAGAAAATCTGCTCGAGCTAACCCCATGAGAAAACTGGATCCAAATGATGAACGACTTATCACTACTCTTTTCAAAAACAGCCTTCTACCCCAGTTGAACTCAGGAGAAGAATGTCAAACAAAGAGATATGAAACTTATGAATCCTTAAAAAAGGCTATTGGTGAACATACGTTAATATATGCTATATCTAAACCAGAAATAGCAGAATTTTTACATTGCTCAAATTTTGATCCAATACTTGTCAAACAATTCAATGAGACAGTTTTAGAACAGTGCGTACAGATACAGTTAAATTACCTCATGAATTTATATACCTGTTTAAGAGAAAACCATTCCAAACTGGAAATGCAAAAAGATGTTCCCCATATGACATCGTTTATTAAACAAATTAAAGCCTTAAAAAATCATCTTAAAACCGTGCTTAATTGTCAGGGTAAGGAAAATCTAGATAAATGGATCTCAGCAAAACATGAGTACCGTAGTAGTGATTCATTAATTGAGTCAAGCAGGTTACCTGCATGGGTAGGACTTCTTTCGTACATTCAGTTAAACAAAACCGATGAACTTATAAAGTGTATTGAGTCCCTGAAATCCAATAAGAAATGTTCTTTAACAGCAGAGGTAGTTTATAGAAGCATCAATGAAATAATCAATTCATTAGCATGTCATGATGAGCTCATCCGTTTAAAGTATTTAAATGAACAGCCACGGCCACTTAATCAAGATTTGGAAGAAACAACAAACGCTACAATTACCCTGAGGATGTAAGTGCCATGGAGAATTACTATGAGAGAAATCCAATGGGGTCAAAGCTTGAATTTTTCGTTTCAAAATAGTTATAAGCAGATAATTTATTATTATCATCAACTGTTGTGAAATGGCCAAAGAAAAAGTCTCCTTTCTGAATGGGTAGCGAGTTAAAAGTACCCGTTACCATTTCGAAGAAACTAAAACTGCCTAGGGAGGGATTATGATACCCACGGTTTGCAACCATGGTGGTTTTCATTTTGAGGTTAGCCGCACGAATTTGTTTGCGGAAATCGATAGCATCTTTTGGACAGTTTTGTTGGCTAGATAAAAGAAGAGCAATGGCATCCTGATTATAAGCAACAGGTTGTTCTAAGGGACTTCCAATCGTGCATGCTGCCCAAGCGCTTTTTAGTGTTGCACAGATCAATACCATAATTACTATTTTAGTACTCATCAAACATCCATTCCGTTCATCATTTATCAAATTACACTGTTAAAGAAATGGTTATATATACATTCAACATTTTTTACTATTATAGCTTTCTATATTTAAAGCATTTTTGTGGTTTTAAATTTAAATAAAAACCCATTAAAAAGAATAAGCTATGCGCAACCAATGCAACAAGCAGTGCATTTTGTGATCATATGATTTATTATAACGCACAATACTATTTATTTTTCGAGCAGTGGAGCCGAATATGTTTGTACAATGGTCTCGGTATGGAGATTTCACCGATACTTCTGTTAAAGACGAGTGGAATAACATCGTCTGTAAAACAACTTACCAGCCAATGACATATAAGCCCATCATCACTCAAATAGGAGTTAATTTTCGGATAGGACCTTATTGTACGGGCCCTATTGTGAAACTGACGTTTTCTCCACATTATAAATCAGAATTAATTGATATATGTCAAACCTTACAAATAGAAGTTACTCACCTTGATCTGGCCTATTTTCAACTCACTGATTATTATATAGAATTTGAAGCCTTGCCCAGATTGTTTACCTATCAAGTCGATTTCCTTAATACCAGACTTAATATCACTAGTCTCGTTCAGTTATTATCCTACTTTAATCAAAAATTTAGTGATAAAAATGAACCCCAACCTTTTTCAATGGAATTGATACAAGAATTAGTTACTATGTCCAAGATGCAAGGGTTGCAGGATGTACATCAATTTAAACACTTAGTCCTCCCTTCAAATGAGGTATTAGACGTTAAGGACTCAAACGAGATACAACGGTTATTTGCCGATCGTCCTTTATCAATGGAGCATCGAACAGCTTTATTGAAGAGGAGCAACTCCAAACAATTTCAGTTAGGTATACTCAACGCAGCACTGAATTGGGCAGTTAAAAAACAGCCGACATTGAGAGCTGTAGAATTATTGCTCTGGTACGGAGCAAATCCGTTTGCTCGCCCATCTCTCAGGGGTTTAAGAATCGGTATGGGTGATGCTGAGGTTACCTTTTCGGCATATGAGACTGCAATTTCATACGGGCAATACGATAAGCTGGAGTTAATTCACAGAGAATTTTCTAAATTAAGCACTTCTAAACCAAGGCTGACAATAAAACATCTTTGTGAACCTCGAGTTCAATACCAAAATCAACAAGTACTAGCAGCTTTTGAAATTAGGGTACAAAAAAAGAAAGAAGAACCAACTTACTCATCAGTTAATACCGTCTCCGTATCAACTAGACTTACACCAGTCTCTCTATTAACACCGAAAGAAAAATCTGTCATTAAGGAATTATTTAAGACTACATTTGCTTCGACTATCAACGACAAACAATTAGAGCAGGAATTTGAAAAGGAATTTTCTGGAAATCGATTAATTGATCTGATTGAAGTGAACGAAGGTATTATAGGTTTTGTTTTATTAGATCTCATTAAACCGAATTCTCAGAAATTCCCCAATCACCTGTTCATTTATTGTGCCTATTCAGCACTTGAAACTGAATATCAAAATTTAGGCATGATGAAAATTTTATCCTTTAGACTAGCCTATGCGTTGAAGCATTTATATCAAGGTTTACATATTGGATTGTTTTATAGCGCCATCCATTATAATAGTTACCGCCTGGTAAAATTCGAACATTTTCCCAAATACCAAACCCCTTACACCACCTCCTTGATAGAAAATTTACTCGATCGGATTATGCCCCCAGGCTACCGTTATGTTCACAACAATCTGATAACCTATGTTGAAGAACATGTGGCCGTTGTAGACAGTACCAATAAAAAAGAACTTACACTTGATGAACGTATGTTTCAAGAAGAGCTTCTCGGTCAGGCTTCTAGCACTAAGGAGCAAAACAACGTACGATCTGTGCCAGTTCTTTTCCTCATAAATGCCGAGAATAAGCAGTTTATGATAGAGCATGGGCAAAGCCTTGATTTAGATTTTCAAAGACACATTGGGATCTATGCACAAGCTCTTGCTGAATTTATTAAAGTTCATAAAATTCAAATAAACCAATCAAAATATCAACCTGGTTTATTTAAATCGTCTACAGATTATGTAGATTTAGACCGGTGTGTTAATGACTTAAGACCTAAGCTATGATTGATAAGATGCACAATAAAATTGAACAAAATCCCACCATTACTTTGCATAGTGATATACAGTCTCTTTGTAGCCCTCTAAATCAACTAGGGATTACCTATTTCTGCCATGTTAATGTAAACAAAAATCTATTTGCAGCCCTTTCAAATAACCCTGAATTTCATCGTTTTTACCTAAAAAATAACTATCAAAATGCAGACATTCACCTCGCATCTACAAATGCTAAAACTCAATTCTATATTTGGGATCATATAGAAGTTGCAGGCAAAAGCGCTGAATTAGATAATGAATCGCTACGTTTTGGTATAAACCACACTTTTACTCTTCACCGACAGGATGAACGAGGGGATCATTTTTATCACTTTGCTACATCGCATAGAGATAAGTCCTTTAATCAGGTTTACATTAACAATCTCGACTTACTCAATTTATTTATAAACAAGTTCAATATAACCACCTACAATTCAAGCGCCCTCTCTGAAGCCTACTCTCAACAGTTTGTTATTGATGAAAATCACAGCGAATTCAATTTGAGCAAAAATTCAGAACAATTAGATAATCGGCAGCAGTTTTTAAGTGAAATATGGGAAAACAATAAATTTCCTCTTAAAAATGGCGCCACGCTGTCCTTACGCCAGCTGCAAATCCTGTATTGGCTGAATAACGGTAAGACCATTAATGATATATCTCGCATTGTAAATCTTGCAGAAATTACTGTTCACAAACATATCACCCTCTTAAAGGAGCAGCTTAATTGCTACACACAGTTCCAGTTAGGTGTTTGCTATGCTGAATTATTTTCTGGTAATCAGGATCTCAAAACCTTAATTCAAAATCATATCTAACGTACATTTCTTCCAAACGCCTAATCTTAATTCATTCATCGCAATATTCATAAGTTTGCTAGGTATAGCAAACTATACTATTTGGGTTCTATCTACCTACTTATACTCTCCGCAATACAGTTACCTCAAGTCAAAACCGACTACAGAAATCAAAGTCAATTTGGAATATTTCAAATTGGAGTGCATTTAAATAATTTAAATAAGAGATAGAACGATGAAATTTACCCTTAGAATTGATCCGTTTAATAAAAATCAAGACCCCACTACGCCATTAAATGGCCTACCCGATAATTTGGAGTCACTGGCGTTTGATGGTAGCCATCTGGGATGGATAAAAGATCCCATTGTAATAAAGTTGTTTAAGCTCCTACCCCCTAAATTGAAATCACTCCAACTCAACAACCAAAGCTTGTATTACTTCCGAGAAATCCTCATACCCTTGTTTCAAATGATCCCCCCTAGCGTGACCGAGCTTGATCTTAGCTTTAATGATTTGGGAAGTTTAGATCGTGACATTTTAATCGCCCTGTTCGACTTGCTACCGAAAAACCTACGACAGCTGAACCTTTCTGAAAATAGTCTTCATCGCCATTCTGCAGACTTCATAGTGGAGTTATTTAAAAAAATCCCGCCGACATTAGAGCATCTGAGTTGCGTAAATTGTATAGAAATGAGTAGCGCGGATATGATTAAGATATTTAATGCGCTTCCAAAGAACTTACGATCTATTAGACTAACGCCTTTTTATGGAAAAACTGGAGCCGAAATATCTGCCATATTAATGGCATTACCCGAATCTGTAACACATATTCAATTTAGTTCTATGGATGCCCATGTTGATGCTAAATCCTTATTTAGCGCAATCCCTCTCCATGTAAACTCGCTAGATTTTCATTTCTCCTATTTTCGAAGTGTACATATAGAGTCTTTTGAATCATTTCCGCAACACATAGAACATTTAGATTTAAGTTTGAATAATCTTGGTGAAAAATCGGATGATGATTTAATTAAATTAATTAAAAAGCTTCCTGGAAATTTAAAAACATTGAATATAGGCAGCAATGGCTTAGGGAAAAAATCCATTAATGTCAGGTGTACCTTGTTGCGCGAACTTCCCCAAGATCTAACTACACTTAATATTGATGGCATTTTTGTGTCAGATAGATATCCAGATGAGGATACTATAGATGGGCTTATTCAAATTGTGCAAGCCATACCAAGAACAGTTCAACATTTAAATTGGGGAAGCATGTACCTCAAACGATTTGCTAACTCCCCTCGTTTATCTGAGTTATATGCAGCCCTACCTCCTAATCTGATATCTATCGACATGAATCTAGATGGGCTTTCACTAAAAGAAATTTCGACTTTATTAAGACAGCTTCCAAAAAGAGTACAGCATATTGATTTGAAGTTAAGTAAAGACGGGCCTGACTATCTCCTTCATATTTTAAAAGAATTGCCCCAAAGTACTACATCTCTTAATTTAAGTTTTACGAGTTTTGTAGGTATTTCTATGGAAGACATACATATTTTATTTGGCAGGTATCTGAATAACTTGAAGTCAATTAATTTAGCTCATACTAATTTGGGCTTTCAATCTGTCGATTATATTTGCAACCTATTTGAACAGTTACCTCCGAATTTTGAGCGACTGGATCTTGATCATACTCAGCTTTATCGAAAAAGCAGTAAGGAGCTAGTAAAAATCTTCAGTAAACTACCAAGAGGACTACAAGAGCTTGAGATTGAGTGGTGTGTTTTCGCAGGGCGCCCCCCCCAGGAATTGGAACAAATTTTTGAAGCCATGCCCAAAGCTGTCGCATACAGTCATGCGGTAGACAAAAGGTCATCTTCCTTGCATTACTCATCAATCTTTAAATATTCATATAATGCAAGCAGCACAACCGAATGGGATAACAATTTTAACCAACGTATTGAGCATACTTCCCAATAAATCAATCTTGTGGACAATTTTTCAAAGCGTGTTGAATTGAAAGCCTAAATTGTTTTGCTTCATTTAACACGATCGAATTATGTGTCCCATTGTTAACCAATATAAAATAGGCACGTAGCTTTGAATTGATTAGCGAATCGTAATACCTCCGCGCCATTTTTGAATAGGTATTCGTATCCTTACTTCCAGAAACGATGTAAATAAAGGTATCTTTGGGTATTTTAGATATCCAATTGTGGGGAGATAAACTATTAGGCCAACTTCCCCATTCATGTACTTTGGACCACTCGTGAACATTGTTTGTGGTAGAGGCCAGTACAGCACCATTTACTAGGTTAGGATATTTGCCTAAAATAACTCCCGACATCATCGCTCCACCAGAATGTCCCACAAGAATAATACAACTCGGATGGTAAAAATCCTTCAATTCCTTGATACCAGCCGCAATTGTGGCAATTGTTTTGTTTCTATATCCATCACAAGGCAATCCTTCACAGTCAAAGGCATAACTTTCACCTGTGGAATAATTTCCATAACTGTCATAATAGCCAGGTCGAATTAAAACAGTGGATATGGTTTTTGAATCAGAAAAAAATGCCGCATGACTTTTGAGATAATCGCTGGCCCCTCCCCCTTTCACACCATCCCCATGGATAAAGACCAGTAAGTTAGAAACTTTTTTTGGTATTTTATTTTTGTAAAAATAGGTTTGTATGGCCAGACACTCACCATTGGCATTAATACGATGAATATTGTCTGAAACATGACAGGCGTTAAATTTGATGGGATTTGTTTGCTCAGATTTCATTCCGAATGCAGGACTTAATATAAAATAGCAGAGGAGTATTAAAATAAATCTAAGATGACACTTAGTAATATATTGCTCATTCATAGTATCTATAACCCTCAACATAAGCCCCCACCCTTCAATTGTAGCGCACCGATAAAGGATTGCTAGTGTAGTTAACTATACTTATTACAATCTGTCAGTCATTTTATCATCACCTCAAAAATATAATTGAAATCCATATTGAGAGATTGAGTAAGTAATGACTAAGAACTCAAAAGTCAAACCTCCATTAGGCAATACGTTTCGTATTAAATCCTACACCCATGATGGAAAAAAGCTTCCAACACTGCCCACGGAGACTTGGTTAGAAATCAATGATTATCTTTCTCCAGATGATAAATCCCAATTAGCGCAAACGTGCAAAGGAGCGTATGCCTTAGAGTTTAAAAACTCCTTTTTTAACGAGGCTATTCGCAAGCGTAGAATGAAAGTCCGCGATATTTTTCATTACGTGGTTAAAGAAGGAAATCAGGTTGCAGCTGAAGCTTTAATACGGGCAGATCCTACACTTTTACTTGAAAAAGGAAGCATGCCCCAGGTTTCCATTCATCCTCTATCGCCCCACCAACATAGTCGCCGCATTTTAAAAGGAACGGTGTTCCAATGTGCGCTGAAAGCCTTTGATACTGATATGTGTTATATGATAGCTAAATCGTTTAACTTGCTTCCTAATGGTCCCGAGCAACTTCAAAAACAAACTAAACAGGTTTTCCCTCAAGGAATTGAAGACTGTTTCTCGAAGCAGAAAGCCTATGATTTTAATAAAATCAGTGACCAAATATTAAATTTACCGGAAGGTTCCGTACAACTTGAACAAGAATTGAATCTCTTTAGAGCAGACTTTATCAACACGGTTATTTCTGAGGATGTATTTAATCTTCATCATTTGATTAATGCATTAAAGTTGCAATCATACATAGAGGATAAGTGGGTTGATTACAGTAAAAGAACTTTATTTTGGCAAAAGGTTGTAGGGTTTACTCAACGATTCGTACCCATATGGGTACTACAAAAATTTAATGAAGGTTTCTCATCTTGTTACCGTCCAACAACTGAACTTAAGAGTTGTCAGACTGAACTTAGACGTACGTTCGAAGCGTTTAACTACCTAGACACTACACAGAACCGAATCTCACTGAGCATCCTTGATGAAATGCCAGAATACTCGTTAGGTTATAGTTTCGCGTATTTTAGCGCTGACAGCAATCAGGTTCTTCTAAGTGTGACAAGCTCCAAGGAGCCATTAAAAAATTTAATAGCACAATTGTCTTATTTGATTAGATGCGAGCAAATTAAGTTAGTTGAATTATGCACGATTAAAGATGAAAAAGATTTACCAGTTATTCAATTAACGAGCGAAGAATATCAGATAGAAAAACACATTCACCCATACCAACTCCACTTCGATAGAATATGTCAATTAGCGAAAGCACGTAATAAACTACTTTTAAGGGAGTTTCTGCAAAAAGAGGATTATGCCGGGCCTCATCGAATGGCAATCTATGGAGAAAAATGCTTATCGGTAGATCTCGTAGTTAATGATCAGACCCCTCTTGAAATTCTTGCTAAAGCGGGGGAGCATAAAGCGGTTAAATTTTTGATTGAGGAATTTAGAGCGGATCCTTGCCATGCTGCAAAAGGATATGCTCAGGCTAAAGATTTTAAACATTTAGAGTCATTGGTAAGTAGTAATTATTATAGGTGTTTATTATATGCTTTAAGGGGGTTTGCATTGATTGCAAGCATCGAGCAAGTTCAAATAATTATAAGTAAAATTAATAGCTTGGCAGTTAAAGAGTATGCGGTGATATATTATGCTTATGCTGGCAATCACCAACAAGTTGAGCTTTTATTAAAACAAGGTGTGTGCGAGAGTTTCGCTGCAGAAGGATATGCACGTGCAAAAAAACATGCATTCGTAGCTGAAAAAATCACCCTAGGGGCCTGCAAGGGTAGTGCCTTATTGGGCTATGCTATGTCCGGCTGTGCAGAATATGTGGACCGTTTAATTGAAAAAGGCGAATCGATACACGCCGCCAAACGGGACTATGAACAAGCAGGATATTTGGAAAGCAAAACCTACCTTTTATACATACTATCGGTAACCACAAACACAGAAAATAGAAAATTTATGGCTCGAGCCGCTAAATTTAAAAATGCACACACACACAAAATACCGCTCGCAGAAATTGACAGCCTGCTTTATCACGCACATTTAATCAATAAACTTATTGAAGACAAGCATTGCAACTACAGCGCTGCTTTAGAACAGTACATAAACGAAATACACTCCGCGCAAACCAAACTAGGATTATAGCTCCCGACGTCATCTCGAACCTGGCTCGTAATAAGATGACGAGGGGAATTACCTACTTTTATAACTGACTAACAACGAGGCCCGATCAAGTTGGCTCAAATTTACCTTTATTGTTTCCATTTCTGTGTGTTAAGTGAGATTCTGCTGGTATTGCTGTGGAACCATCAAACAAGCCTAATCTTGCAAACAAACGAGGGTTATACTTAGCAGCTTTCAACTCCTTGGACGCAATAGTAGTACCAAGCTTAGGATCAGAGTCCGTCATAGGGCATACCGCAGTCGGCATATTTATAGTTTTAGGCGAGACCACTTTATGCTGTGTTTGAACCTGTCTTTCTGGTCTAACATGATTTGTAGATTGCCTACTCATCATCTCTTCAAGATATAACTCACCTCTAAGCCTTAAACCATCATAACGTTCTTGTTCTTGATCATAACTGATATAGATTGGTTCATCGCAGGTCATGATTAATCGGGGATCAGATAAACCTTGCATCATAAAGTTTAAATCAACTCCACAAAACACCAGTAAAATTTGCCGTTTTAAAACATGACATAGTGCCCGCAAAGCCAGTTCATCGGCAAAGGTGCCAGGTTTTGCCAGTTCAAGAATATAATCAGCAAAAGTTTTTTTACTGGTCTCTACAAATGGTTCAAAAAATTCTTGGTTTGCTTTGATATAGTCTACTGTCAATTGGCGTAACTGAACCGGGTTCTCGGGGGTATAGCATGCTACTGCGCGGAATAAACCATCGCCATCTTTATTGAATCGCACTAAATTCAAAGTCTCTTCCATCAAATGTTGTTTAAACAGCGCATCTACATAAAGGTACATGCGAAACTCATGTTCGGCACCTAAATAAAGAGCAGCATACTTGATATCAGAATAGAGCATCGCACCTTTGCGATATACCTGTTGTTTCTCTTCTACAGTGACAGCAGTCTTTAATTCTTCCTGCATCGCAGTCATTCTTTGGTAAATATTGGCTACGCGATTTTGCAGATTGATATTGCGGTTTTCTTGTACTTGCTCGGCATTGGCGCATACCGCACGGTAAAATGCATAAAGAACTTTACCACCATATAACATATTGGTTAAAAAGGGAGCTTTTTCGCATAATACTATCGCTGCGTTGGTAAATCGATTCCGTTTTAGAATTTCCATGAAACCGGTAATGATGGTTTCATCATGCGATGATAATAATTGCATCACACTATCTTCGTTCATTTTTTTTATAAATGACAAACAAAGGACAGTTAATGGATCGGTAGGCGCTTCATTTTGATTCGCATAATGAACCAGGGATTGAATGAGATCGAATAAATACGGTAGTGCCAAAATGGTATTGCTGGCTTTACGAAACAAGGTAAAACTGTCACTGGATCCACTCATGATATGATAAAGCTGATGAAATGAGTGAGAAACAGTATAGGCAGTAGAAGTGTGTTTCAATGTATTGAATGTAAATAAAGCGGTGCGATGCCTTGTGCTATGACTGGCCTGATATTCCAGCCATTGGTCGAAAGTCAGATTAACTTGTATTGACATGTTAGCAGTAAAGGCGTGTTGCTCGGCTGTACTATTACTTGGCGGATCTTGATGCCTTTGGTCAATGCTAATGTCGTTATTCTTTTTAGAGTTTTTTAGATATTCATTATACAATACGGCATCAACAACGGTTGTTCCAATCCTAACTATTTGCATCACACCGTGCGTTGATTTAAACAATCGATCAACCGAATCCATAATCCCAGTTTGGCTTGATTGTTGACCAAAGACACGCAAGAGATTACCTTGTTCGCTACTAATATCACCACCAAGTCGATCAATTATATGCTCAACACTTTCAACCGTGTCATCAATGGCAGTCTGCGCCAAGGTTCCGGCAAAGCTAGTGATACCAGTAGCTATTTGTTTGAGGTAGCTTACTTGAGTATTATCTAAATCATACTTACTTTTTATTTGCTCCAAGGCTAATGTGGCTAGGGTATCGATACCAAGGCTGACATAACCACAAGCTCTTACGGCATCTCTTAGAGACGAGGTAGATTGAATGTGAGCAGCATTCATAATAACTGACAAATGCTTTCGAATACTCGAGGCATTATCCAATGTTTCTAAGTCAACCAGGTTGTTTTGCTGTATTTCAGGAGTCGTTTCTGCAAAAGAACATAAATCAAGATGTGCTTTCAAAGCAATGAGGTGCAGATCAGAATTTAAATTGTCCAATAATTCCGGATGATTAACTCTAGCATTAACTGCTTGAGATTTTTCGTTAGTTTTATCTAAGGCATCAAGTGATTGCGTGAGCTTGAATGCTCTAAGAGCTGGATCGGATAACTTACTTGCCACAGAAAAAGCTGATTTTAGTGCATCTTGTTCGACAGCGGGAGCGTCACATTTTTTTGCCAAATCAGCAAAAAATAAATATAAGTCCACTGTTTCTTCAGTGTCTGCCAATAATGCAATTTTACTTTTAATTTTTAGTAACCGAGTGTGATTATCGTCTTGCTCTGGATCCTCATCAGGATGTCCATCAACCTGTGGTAGCTGATCTACAAGCGGTTGAAGTAAATCGGTCAATCCAGTAATTTGACAAAGGAATGAATCAAGGAGTTTGCTTTTATTACCGCCCTTTAAATAGGCATAATAATCCCTATAAAGTTGCATGCTGAGGTCTTTATCATTTTGTTGCTGTTCCCTAAGCGTCTGGGCTCTACTGCCCGGGTTAGTAGCAAATTCTTTGCTGCTTTTATCATCTCCCCATTCAGCGCAAAACCGTTCAAGATTTTTGTTAAAAATATCGCATATTTTTTTAAATTCAACGTATTGTTTTGTTTCTAGCTGTTCTTTCGATTGAATGTAGGCCGATTCCAAAACAGCTTTTGCTTGTAGCTGTTGGTCATGTAGTTCAGTCGCTTTACGCCCACGATTTGGACTTGTTAATTCTATTGGATGATTCCTAGAACCCCATTCTCCTGTAATTTCGTCTACTGCTGCACTACAATCCCTATTTATTACTTGAAGTTTTTGATGATATATTTTTTCTCTCTTGAATGGATTATCTAAATACCACTGATGAACATCATCGCGCACTTTCTTCCATTTCGTATCGTGCACCGTCCAAACGTCTTGTCTTTGTTTATAAAATAATTTAGCTGCTTCACTATGCTGCATTGTTAATTCATTTCGAGCTTGATTTTGTTTTTCTCTCAATGTGGATATAGCAGTGGCGTGATCATTGCGGATCGTTTCAACTTGTATTCTTTCTTTGTTTATTAATTCCCAATAAATTATTCGCTCTCTATTAAAATCGATAATCTCTTTATAGTGGCGACTGCTTAAATCCGTCAATAATTCATCGGGAATTTGGGGCGCTGTCAACGGTGGAGTGACGTCCACATCATTTACAGCAATATCATTATATTCCTTAAGTGAGTCTGGAATAAATTGGGGTAAATCTACATTTACTCGCGGATTTTGGTCTGATGATGGTGTTTCGGTCCAATCGACCAGGTTTTCTTTATTTTCGATTGATGTGGATAACTTCCTAATTTGATCTGCAGCAACTTGATATTCTTGTTGATCAGGCTTTAATTGATTCATTGCATGTTCCAGAACTTCTATAGCCTTCTTCTTTAATTGATTCTCTGTTTCTTCTTGATAATGTCTTTGATTTACAACTCCAGATAATGAACTGCTTTGTTCAATAGTTTTTGAATCGGTTTCACTTGCTGATTCAAGGCAGATGCCCTGATATATATTGTCAATATTGTGCGCAATCCCTGCTTGAAAAATGATGGATGCAATCCCATTTGCAACATCAAAGCTATTGTATTTTTTTTCATGCTCTGGCGATAAATTAAGCTTTCTTACATTAAATTTATCTAATGTAGCTCCGGCATTATCATTCACTAAATTAGGTAAAGATTGGTAGACATAGACTTTATTAGCATGTTGACCAGGATCTTCACCAAAATAACCTGGACACTCAATTGCTACTACTGTTTTTCCTGTTTTAAGCCCAGATTCCAGAGCCAGAACAGCACCTTTAGAATACCCAGTAATAATAATTTCCTTTCCTGGGTATTTTGCACAGACTTCTTCGGTAAATCGGATAGCATCAGGGGTAATGACAGGATTTCTTTTTTGCGCAATCTCAACATTATGACCTAACCAGCAACTTGATTCATTTGATCCGCGAAAAACAACATATACCTTATCGGACTGATCGTTAAAGGTATAAATCGCTGCCGCAAATCCATTGGCTGTATTCGGTTGATCGTCAAATACTCTTTTGTTTAAATAGGAACATCTAATGAGTTGATCATTTTCTTGTTGTTCTCTGGTATGACCCATTGCGTACTCTCAGTATATTTAGTGTGGTTGTGGATTTTTATCTTGTTCTATACCTGCAATCACATCTTGCCAGGTCAAGTTTTTAGAACATTGCAGCGCCACAAAATGGTTTTTATTCGTAAACCCAAGAAAAATCGGAGGATTGGCATCACTAAGGTGTTCCATTCCATATTGGCAAATGTAACGGTGATCATTTTTGTCTACAGTAATGCAGCATATTTTGTTTGCCTCGCTAAACGCTCGAATTTCTATTTCACCAGCCCAAGTTTTCGGTTCTAGAACCGATTCGCAATACTCTTCGTAGTTTTCATAATATTCAAAGGTTGAGGTTTTGCTTTTATCATCGTAAATTTCTATTCTGTATCGATCTTGGTCGTCTCGGATAAATTCATCGTACTTTTCCCGTGATTTGAGCAATTCATTACGAATAGAAGACCGCAAAAAGGCCTTAGGCCAACGACGGTCTGGTCTACAGGCAATCACCGCATGATAAAAACAGTCACCAGGCACAAAGGGTACGCAACGATCGGATAATCCATAGGGATATGCATCCGTGTTGGCTTTAAAAAATGTTGGGCTTGATGGTCTAGGGGGTTGTTTATTATGAGGAGGTGTCGCCACTGGTTGTGGTGTGCTTACTGGAGTTGTTACTGGGTTGTTTGGAGCGGATGGTTTTGGGAATTGAGCATCTATGAGATCAAACGCGGTTTTTATTCTATCCCTAACATCATATAATTGTTCAATACGCATATTAAACTGATCAAACATCGCATTATCTTGGTTAATTATCAATCGACAGATGCTATACAACGCGCTATTAATATCCTGGTAAAACGAGCCTAATTCATCACGTATGAAATCTTGTTTGCTGAGTGATAGAAAATCAAAGGTGTTATTCTTTAGGCAATCTAAGTATTTATTATAGGTCGTAGTAAATTTTATCGCTTCACGAATTGCTAATCGTTTATCAATCGTCACTACTCTATAATGCCTATCCGCATCAAGGACGGCTCTTTCGAAACTGTCTCTGTCATTGTGCATTTTTTCTAGGCGAATATTGAACTGTGTGAAAACATGGTCTTCAGCATCGCAGAGTATAGGGTAAATCTTCGCTAATGCCTTATCTATTTGTTGATAATATTTTGCTAAACAATCTCGCATTATTTTTGCATCATTTATCGGGTCTTCTGCATTATCTTGGTTCAATTCATCTAACAATTGGCTATATTTCACCATGTATTTTTCTTTTTCATACTGTTGAATGATGTTTTCGATTTGTAATATCTTCAGGTGTTGGTTATTGACTTGTTCAACGGTTCTCGCGTTCGCTAATTCAGTATCTAAATTCGATTGGGCTTGTTCTAACTCTTCTGTAAGTTTCTGATTTTCTTTCTGCAAAGAAGCGGTCGACATTGTTTTGCCTTTAAGCTCTAACAAATCACTGCACGCTTCAACAAATTGGTGTTGATTGTTTGAAGCAGCCACATTAAGGAAAAAACGGTTTGAGGTATCAGCGCCGTTTTTGATTAATACTCTTGCTACTTCGGTCTGGCCTCTTTCAGCAGCAAAATCTATAAGAGTCCAATTTTTTCTTAAACATAACGCCTCTTTACTATAATGAATTCCTGCGTAAGTACTAATTCCAGTGATACCATTTAGCACTAGGGCTAGGGGAGCTAAGCTGCCTGCTGAAGCAATTGTTAAGATAGTTGATGCAGCATACAAACTGAACATTGCATAGTCAGAGACTTGAAGTTTGAATGACCCATCGTAAAGTCTGTTGATACTATTTTTATCCCTTTCAATCAAATCTTTTATATACCCGACATCTCCCTCTGCGGCTTTTAGATAATGTATGAGCATTTTTAATTACGTGTCTTAAATTGAGAATAGATTGTTGGGGCGAGTATAGACGTTTTCTTAATGTCCAAATAGTATAGTTTTATATACCATTATAAGTAATATGAAGCTGAAAAACCGTTGGTTGGGATAGAGATCTAAAACAGGTCGAGTAGCAAGGCTGCTTACCCCCGGCCTGTTGTAACTGAGGTATTTTGATCAAATAGGATCGTTCAGGGTCAAGTCGCTTTTCATCAATTTAAAATTTTGAACTGATGGAAAGCGACTTGACCCTTGGATTGCTTCTTAATTTCTAATAGCAAGAACCCTGTAGGCGCGCATTCAAGCAGGTATTCTCTATCCCCCCAAATAGACTTGCTCCCAAATCCTAAAATTGACAAATTTATGCTTTGACGCTCATAATCGCCCCGCGTTTTTTAACCATGGAAAAAATATGAAAATTACGGGCAAAATTGAGCTCATTAAAACAGAGGGTCGAACAGATATGTTCGTAAAAAAACAACTTCCAAACGATTATTTTCTAACACTTAAAATTACTGATATCGATGGCCAAGCCATTACCACAGTAGCCAGTGCTTTTGCAGCATTAAAAACTAGTCTTCCATCAATTAAAGTTGGCGATGAAGAAATGAGCGGTCTGTTTGAGACTTATAAATTAGCTGCCGGTATGACCGATGTCTGCCACCTTTCCCTTGCCTATTTTGGTGATTTTCGTATTGATAGAGATACGGCGAATGATTTAGATCAGCATAAAATTGATATAGCTTACGAAGAGCTAGACGGTAAAACTCTTTCTTTTGAAATTGAGGGTTGCCCCTTTCAAGTGGTTTCTACTAGCAACGCGCACGGCCATATAAAAACGAATGTTGACTTAGCTTATGCACCAGTCGTTGGCAACGGCAGAGATACTATTCTTAATCTTTTGCCCAGCAAGAATACGCAGAATATGCTTACTGAAACCCTTGCATGTGCCTTTGGAGAAGGTTTTAAACTGTGGAACTCTCAAAAAAAAGAAGTTCCTTTCCATGTAACTATTGCACAAACTGATAAATTAAATCTTATAGTTACTGATTTTAATAAGAATCAAGTAAGAGAGAACGAAGTTATTGAGCTTAGTATCTCAAACTTTTAATTTATCAAAATGGCCTGGTGTACACAGTCTACGGGAGGTACGGGGTCAGGCTTGATTTTTGCATTATATTATTTTGGAAAGTTGATTCACTATTTGAAACGCAAATTTCAAGCCCTCCCCCCAGATCCTCTCAAGCTCGTGCGTTCTTTGAAAAAGAAGGGGCAAGTCGGTTTGAGAACGAAAATCATCCGAATAGTGAACGCCTATCTAATCGAGCCGGCTTTTTTTACACGGATAACGCTGGTTATCGTATCTTTATGGTTTTATCGGAAGTGTATAGGAAGGAGATCTGCCAAGGATTTGAGCCTAAAATGGTGAATAAAGTACTTATTAATTCCGGCTGGATAGTGCCTGGCAATGACGGAAAGGCCTCACAAAAACGAAGAATTAAAGGGGTTGGTATTCCTAGATGCTATGTTTTTACCGAGAAAGTGTGGTCTGATGATTTTTAATTCCCCCACCCCTTCCACCATTGATTTGATGGTGGAAGGGGTGGGGCCTGTAACTTCACAGGCTACGTTTGCTGATAAGATCTTCTGTAACATTATCGATGTAACAATATTACTTGTTAGGTAACCACTCTTTTGCAAATTGTATAATAGTATCCATCGCTTCCTGCCAATCAGCAGTTTTTGGGTTATACACTAACGGACCAATAAATTTTTTATATCTTTCTTGATGTATCGGTTCGTTAACTAATAGTCTCAAACCGTGCTGTAACTCTGCCATCGGAGTACATTTAAATTGGGGACTTTGATTTCCAAATTGTTCAAGGTCAATTTGAATAACTTGGCTCACCAGCCTTTTAAGTACTTCATCATCAATTAAATCTCGAATTAGATGAAGATCATAAACATGACGAACTAGAGTTTCATCATCGTCTTTAGTGTTATCTCTATCGTAGGCTGCTGTTCTTCTTAATAAAGCAACAAATTTTTCGCTAGCAATAGATGAAATAGTGGCACAGGGAAAGTGATTAACCTCAGGATTTTCCTTCGCAACTTCAGCATAGAGTGAAGCTATGGGTTTTACTATGGCAGGCTCAAGCAAACAGGACTCTGTAAGTTCCAATTTTAAATGAGGGCGTAAAGCATCGATGTTAGGGTGATGGATAGGATACTGAATAAGAAATGTTTGATACTTACCTTCGCTTAATTTTTGAAAATCTAATATTTTAAATAAATTAGAAGCTTCTAAGACAGAATGAATTTGTTCATGAACTGCTCTTCGCTTATTTCTCTGCTGATTTTTTGAGCCTAAGTTAGAAACAGAGGGTACTAATTTAAAATCAATATCCTCCGACATACGATAGGTATTTTTATGCGCCTTAGCTAAACATGTTCCACCAGAAAAGATTAAAGAGTGATCTTCAAAGGTAATTGAGCTTAAGATTTTAATCAATTGGACTGCGTAATAATCTTTTTCGACTATAACTGGATTTTCAATCCCTAGAGCATCAGCAACATCAGCAAATAAAGAAGGATCAGTTAGCATGTTTTAATAACACAAGCTTAAATTTATCAGTACCTATTTTGCGGCTGAATCTATCCGAAACAATAACCAGGGTGTTCACTGGTATTTGTGTAGAGCCGCTTTGATATGCCTTAACCGCATCGGCTGGTTCCCAATTCACTTGTAGCCGTTTTAAAGCTTCAAGGGCAACCTGATCAAAGCCACCCTCAGCTGCTAACATTTTCTTACCTGTTAATCGGTTAATACGTGCCTTTGCATAAAGACCATAACCAATTTTAATTATCTCACCCTCGGCCTCTAAATTACGAAGCGCTCTGCCAACTTGATCATAATCACCTAACTTCCTAAAATCAGAACGTACAAATACCTGCCTATTTGAGCGGCGAATTTTTAAAGTAATACTGCTTTTAAGGGTTTGGCGTCTCATATTTTTGTATAATTATCGAACTTATAATTACTATAGCAAAAATACGACATTTTATCAAACAAAAATACGACATTGTACTCATAAAATATATCTACATCCCCATGTTTTTTATAAATATTTAGAAATTCATTAGAATCAATAATTAATACCATATTTATACAATTCCTTTATACTAAAGGAGGAAAATTAGTCGCGCCGCTCCAACAACTAAAATGTCACCATTACAAAGTCTATAAGGAAGCGAACTGCCAAGGATTTGAGCCTAAAATGGTGAATAAAGTGCTTATTAATGCTGGCTGGATAGTGCCTGGCAATGATGGTAAGGCCTCACAAAAACGAAGAATTAAAGGGGTTGGTATTCCCAGATGCTATGTTTTTACCGAGAAAGTCTGGTCTGATGAGTTCTAATTGTCCCACTCGTTCCACCTTTGATTTTGGTGGTGGAACGCCTAAAACCCAGTAACCACAAGGGTGTACCACTTGTCCCATTTGTTCCACGTATTTTTAGGTTCTATATAAAAAATTTATTAGTTGTATCGGCTTGGCGAAGATGATTTTCTCGTATTATGACTTCGTCTAATCCGGGCTACACTTGCAATAGTTGCCTCTTTTAATGCTTAACGCTCGCTAAAGTCCGTATATTCCTCTATAAATAATATAATCCATTTATAAGATGATTTATGGAAATAACATGCAAGAAATTAAAGGTTATTGCTACTAAAAATACAACTTACCATTGCCTTCCGCAAGAATTTACTTTTCATTCTAAAATTAAAAATAAGATCTACGACAATAGAATACGCTTGTATCAATCGCGATTGGCTATAGAAATTACTTCGAATGAAGTTGTACCTTGCAATAATTTATGGAATATTTGCCTTGATATTTTAAGATTTTTTATGATTTTTAAAGGTTATTTTTTCCACATATCAAAAATATCTTTTTCTGACTCCCAAGCTTCAAAGAGTGAATTAATCTCTCAAAATAAAAACTGTCGTGAAACTTTGTTATTTTATTATGAGTCATTAGAATATCTTGATCATCAATTTGATTTTCGAATTAACCTTGATGATAGGTTTGAACAAGTCTTTAATAAATGGATCGATATTGAAAGCAAATGGGGAATAAATCATAAAGTTTATTTAATTGCATTAGGCAACTCAAAAATGCCACAAGATCTTCGTTTTGGATTATTGTTACAATGTTTTGAGCCCTTATTTGATTATTTGAATAAAACGGCCCAATTAACAATTTCGCCCACAAATAAAGAATACAGAAATTCATTTTCGGATTATATAAATCAGCTGATTTCATCAGACACATCAGATATTTGGAATAAAACAAATAAAGGGGAATTTCAAAAATTTTTAACAGAAAGTATAAAAAAACATTTTTTTGATAGATTTTCATTAAAAGAAAAATTACATGAAATAATCAATATATTTGGAAAAGAGTTATTTTTCAAAGAAATGTCTGAAGACCCTCAGCTTGCAGAGTTACTCAAAAAATTTATAAACACTAGAAATAGAATTTTTCATATAATCGATAATCAAAAGAATTTTTTAAATGGCTGTGAATGTGCAGGATATGGTATGAAACTTTCGATTTTATATAGGCGTATACTCCTTGACATATTAGGAATAGATTTTAATTCATATTCCTCTAAATACAATTCACTTATTGATTCTATTGATGAATGGATAAAACGCGAGTGCTAATTTTATAATTTAAATAATTATTATTGCACCCATCGATTTGATACTTGACTGTGTTTGTTATTGCAATGCTTTAATTACAGACTTCATTTGTAATAACAAATCTTCAAGTCCTCTTCCTTCGAGAAATTTTTCGTAACTTTGTTGAGATTCATAGTGCTTATCTGAGAAGGGAGCTTCGAGGAGATCTTTTTGGGCCGCCTCTATATCGTTAATAGATTTAGTCAAAATACTGACCACGATTTCTCTAAATGCTTGTAACTTCATAATATTGCCATCCATAGTAATTCTCCTTTTATAAAGATAGCACAATTCACATTTTATTGTTTCATTTTAGAACAAATAAATCTCAGATTAAAGATAAACAGATCAGCAGTAAAAATTAAAATATATTCGACTGAAAGTAACACTATCGCAAATTAAATATTTTTAAACTTCGACACATATTCGACACGCAACTAATTTAAAATTCAAATATTAAGTAACCCCTTGATTCTACAATGCCGCTGCGCGGAATCGAACCGCAGACCTTTTGATTACGAATTAGCCTTCCCCCCAACTAAGCTAAAGCACTTCATACAAAGCATAGTCAAGTTTTCTGATGTTGCAACACAACCCCTATCGTCCAATCTACGTTTTTGTTTAACGGGAGGAATTTGATGGTTTGGTTGGGTTGGAGGCCGTAGCCGTTTACTGTTAGAGCGTAGACGTAGGATGGGAGCATGCAGTAGTTGAAGAGCATGAAGTTGTCTGGGTATTTTGCTTCTAGGGTGGACCAATCTTCAGTGCATACTTGCTTGTCTGCTAGTGATTTTAACTCTTGTGGCGTGAACTCTGCGTTGGAGAAAGCGAAGAATTTGTCGTTTAATAAGTTGGTGACGCCGCCTAGTAGGTACCATGTTTCTACTGGATTATGGGAGAGAACGCCTTTAATCTTCCTTTTTACATAATGCACACCGTTTACCAAAGTACTTATTTCGGCAACACAGGAGTCTGCATTCCCCTTCCCTGGTGTGCCGCTGGGTAGATCATAGTTATTGGAATAGCAATCGTCTACATCGTAGTATTGGTGGCCCATTTCATTTTGACCTAGCCCTAAAAAGCTGTGGGAAAAAATGGTGTATTGATGGCCATATAAATCGATGGTTTCCTTGTCGTTGCTGTTAATTCCTTCCTCATTAATTAAGGGGAAGATTATTTGTACCGAGGCACCGCCGATGTCCATAACACCAACTAAGGGTTTTTCGGTTTGGTTAAGTAGGTTTAATTGATAATTAGTGGCTAACCAGGCGAAAAGGCCTTCCTCACTGCCTGTAATGGTTCTCGCAGAGCTTAGGCGCCAGTAATATTGTTTATCAAACCAATCGGCTACTAGTTGGTTAATATTTTTATGGTGAGTTTTTGGTAGTAAACGCATGCCAGCGGTTGAGTAAAAGTATACCGGCATAATCGCTGTTGGTGCATCTGTGAATAGCTTTTCCATGTAGGCAGAGATTGAGCCGTGCTCGTGCTCTATGGTTGACAGCCCCGGAAGTGCTTTGCGATTCCAAATCTCATCGATGTGAATGGGTGTATGGGTCGAATCAAGGTCGTAGGCGTAGACATGAAGTCGTGAGCCGGTGCTTCCCGCATCGATGACTGCTACACAATGGCGTTGAACGCACTCTTGCTTGCCAGCATAGGTGATAGTATGAAAAAGAGCAGTAAAGAAGAATAAAACTAGTAGGCGAATCATATGTTATCCATAACAGTCCAAAACTGTTGTCATCCTACAACAGAAGATTGATAAGATCAAAACTTTGCTAACACTATTTTTTTAAAAGCAGTTTGAACATAATTAGAGGCATCAGCGTGCAGTAAAAAATAATTTAAAATCAATGAATTAATAATTATTTCAATTTTATTTTCTGGAAAGGTTTTAAATTATTTCGGATGAATATAACATTAGCCTAAGTAATACTGGTTTAACTTTTAGAGTAAAAAATAACCCGTGAATACACATAATTCTGAGTTAGAAAAACCGATTAAAGACAGTGGTTATCATCGTGGCCTAAAAGATCGCCATGTACAACTAATTGCTTTAGGCGGGATTATTGGTTCGTGTTATTTTTTAGGGACCGGGGAAGTTATTAACCTGGTTGGCCCAGCCGTGTTTATCGCCTATATGCTCGGAGGGTTAATTATTTATTTAACCATGCTATGCATGGGGGAATTAGCCGTTGCTATTCCTATATCGGGTTCTTTCGTTACTTATACTGCCGATTTTATCTCCCCTTCCATTGCCTGCGGCGTGGGTTGGTCGTATTGGATTAGTTGGGTGGCCTACATTCCTGCCGAATGCGTTGCTGGTGGGATTATTATGGAAATGTTTACAGGGATAAATGGCTATCTATGGGCGGTTTGCTTTGGCCTGTTAGTGACTTATATTAACCTTGCGAAAGTGGACACCTTTGGTGAGATTGAATTTTGGTTAGCGTTAATTAAAATTATTGCACTGATGGGCTTTGTGGTCTTAGCTGTGCTGATCTTCTTTGGTATGATTCATGGGGATGAACCCGAAGGGATCATTGGCTTAAAATACATTTTACATGATGGTGGTTTACTGCCAAATGGGACTATGTCCTTACTGACGGCCATGGTGCTGTTACTTGTTAATTATCAGGGATCGGAAATTATAGGACTTGCTGCAGGTGAATCAGAGAATCCCGCTCGCATGATACCCCATGCGATTCGTAATGTGACTTTCAGAATATTGTTTATCTATATCATTCCTGTTTTTTGCTTGGTTTTGATATTTCCTTGGCAAAAGGCCGGGTTGTCTAACTCGGTCTTTGCTGACGCGCTTAATTTTTACGGCCTAAAATGGGCTGGTGCGGTTACAAGCTTTGTTACCCTTACCGCGACACTGTCTTGTGCTAATTCGGGCTTTTATGGCACTGTACGGTCGCTTAATGCTCTAGCTAGAGATGGAATGGCCCCTCATGCTTTTGCTAAGTTTAACCATAATTCTATTCCACAAAATGCAGTTATTGCGACTTTGATTGGGGTTTGGACCCTTCTTGGTGCTGGTTATTTCTTTGGCCAGACTAAGTTATATATCGCTTTGTTGCTGGTTTCAGGATTTACAGGAACTCTGGCTTGGATTTCTTTATGTACTGCTCAGATTAGCTTTAGGAATAGACTTTATCAGGCGGGGTATACGGTGGCTGATTTGCGTTATGTTACTCCTTTTTCGCCATATACTGGGATTTTAGCTATCATACTGATGCTTATTGCTTTGTTTTTCTTGGTGTTAAATAAAGACCCTATGTATAAACTGTCATTTTGTATTGGGATGGTTAGTTTTATTGGGCCTATTCTCATTTTTAAGCTTTTTCATTTGGCTAAGGACAGGAAGAAGGCTCTACATCTTAAAACTCGGGTTAAGTTTCAAGATCTTTTTCCCCCTTTGTGATTTTTTATTTTTTCCCCTCTCCCCGGCCCACTCCCAGGAATTGACCTGTGGGCCTAGCGAAATAATCAGAAATTTCCACAAAATCCTATTTAGTAATATATATTTATATATATAAAGTATAAATATTAGGCATTTTATGTACTTAGAGTCAGTACTCATTTCCCTGATTTATTGCTTCATGCTCATTGGACTGGTGCTTTTTTACCGAGTCCTTGTACGTCAATTGGTAAAGAAAGAAGCTCGTAAATTATGGTTTGGTACTGGTGTATTTATCCTGATAAGCTTCACCATTATCGGAGCGCTACAACATAACCTCATTATGGACCCGGTAATACGCCACTATGACTCTATTGTATTGGCTATACTCTGGTGGTTCTCACTCTACTACCTCACTAATCAACTTATTCAATATTGGATTTGGAATAAACTCTATCTAAATCGCGGTCTTGTCTTTTCTCGCGTTTTTCATGACGTTGTTAGTTTTGTTGTCTTTCTTATCATGGTCACAGCGATAGTGTATTTCGTTTTTGACAAATCCGTATTTGGGATATTTACAGCTTCAGGCGTCTTCGTTATCGTGCTCGCCTACTCTGCGCAGTCCTATCTTAGCGACGTCTTTGCTGGTCTTGAGATTAATACCGCTAAAGAATTTGTCGTAGGCGATTGGATAAAGGTCAATGATCAAATAGGCAAGGTGGTGCAAATCAATTGGCATTTTGTGCGTCTAATCACTAAAGAAAACAACCATCTGTGTTTTGCCAATTCCATCATCTCAAAACTACCTACTACCAACCTCTCGCATCCTACCATTGCACGAGGAATCACACTCAATTTCACTTTATGTGATGAAACCTCTCCTACACAATTTAAGAAGGTCTTACACGATGCGGCAGCCCAATGCAAAAAAGTGCTCAAAGTACCTGAGCCCATGGCCAGTATCGTTAAACTTCAAGAATCTAATAGTCTCTATCAGCTTACCTACTTTACAGAGGAAATCGACGAAACAACGCTTAACGATGAGATACTGTCTATTGTGTGGTTCACCTGTAGACGCAATGCCATTAAAATTTCGTCAAAGGAACTCATTCCTTTTGAACAACCTTCACAAGCGCAATTGAAATCATTTATCAAAAAAACAGAACTCTTTCACACTTTAAACGCCGAAGAAATAAAAGAACTTACTGCTAATGTAATTTGCAAGCAATACGGCCCACCCGAGAGATTGCTTGAGCAAGGGCAAGCTAATTCCTCCCTATATTTGCTATACAGCGGTAGTATACAAGTAGTAATTAGTGAGGACGGTCTTGATGACCAGTACGTTGCTATATTAGGCCCTGGTGATTTTCTAGGAGAAATGTCCTTAATGACAGGTGCCGCTTGTAATGCCTCAGCTTATGTTTTAGAAGAAACTGTTGTGATTGAGATCACTCATATGACAATGAGCCAACTAGTACACAAGCACCCTGCCCTGGTTAAAAAAATTAGTGCCGAGATTGTCCGCCGTAAACTAAAAAATCAAGAACTTCATGATGAGCTTACCAAAACAGAAGAAGTACCAGAGGAAACACTAATTGATCGCATAGTACATACCGCAAAATTGTTTTTTCATCCGACAGATGATTAACCCATCTGTCGGTGAACCGTTACTTCTCTGCAGACTTCCCTTCTCGTAGCGTCTCGATAATCACAAAGAAGACTGGTACGACTAACAGACTCAGAACAGTTGCCACTAGCATCCCGCCCATCACCGTTGTACCGATAGAATGACGGCTAGCAGCACCTGCACCTTGAGCAGTAACCAAAGGTAGCACGCCTAGAATAAAGGCAAAGGCAGTCATCAAAATAGGACGTAGGCGCAAGGCAGCTGCTTCCATAGCAGACTCAACAATCGAAGCCCCACTGTGGCGTTTTTCCTTGGCGAATTCAACAATCAAAATCGCGTTCTTCGCCGCTAATCCAATCAATAATATCAAGCCAATTTGCGCGTAAATATCCAGAACCAAACTGCGAAGTATTAAGGCAAGTCCAGCACCCAATAAGGCTAGAGGAACGACCAATAGAATCATAAATGGCATAGACCAACTTTCATAAAGCGCGGCTAAGAATAAAAAGACGAAAACCAAACAGAGCATAAAAATCAAGCTAGCAATATTCCCAGCCTTTAATTGCTGATAAGTAATGCCAGTCCACTCCATTTCATAACCCTTCGGTAAAACTTTGGCGGCAACCTCATTCATCGCATTCAGAGCTTGGCCTGAGCTGTAGCCTGGTTTTGGAGCGCCGGTTAAATTAGCTGCGCCATACAAATTGTAATGCGGGATATTAAAAGGCCCATTGGTATACTCAACTTTTAATAGACTACTCAAAGGAACCATTTTATCTTCGGCACTTTTCACATAGAGTTTACTAATATCAGTAACCTCAGCACGTGTTGTTCCCTCTGCTTGTACCATTACCCGATAGGTTTGCCCGTATTTGGTAAAGTTGTTGACATAATAAGATCCTAAATACGTTTGCAAGGTAATTAGTAAATCGGTAATAGAGACTTTTAAGGCCTTAGCCTTGGTGCGATCGATATTCAAATACAATTGTGGTACGGCCACTGTTAAATCCGAAAATAAGCCATGAATTTCGGGACGATTATTACCTTCAGCAACAAATTGATTCACAACACTAGCAAGACTTTCAACCCCAGCATTATTGATATCTTCAATCTCAAGTTGGAAACCACCTACCGAGCCTAAGCCGGGGATGGTTGGTGGATTCATGACACCTATAATCGCATCGTTGATACCCATAAATTCTTTCTGTAATTTTTTCATTATTGCGTTAGCACTCAAGGATTCAGATGTCCTATCTGACCATGGCGTTAAGATTGTAAAGATTACGGCTGTATCGGGTTGATTGATGGAGTCAATGATGTTGTAACCATTAATGCTGATGGTGTGCGCTACACCTTTGGTATTGCCTAGAATTTTTAGTACTTTCTTGACCGTATCTTGTGTTCGATAAAGTGATGACGCATTGGGGCCTTTAACTACGATGATAAGATTCCCTTGATCTTCTTCTGGCAAAAATCCTGTAGGTAAGACTCTAAACACAAAGAACGTGGCAACGCCAAGTAGTGCAAAGACTATTAGCACGTATTTTTTATGCGTTAAACAAAAGGTTACAGCGCGTTTATATTTATCTAATAATCGCTCATAACCTTTTTCAAACCATCGAAAAAATGCGAAATTATTAGGTACTTTAGGTTTCAATAACATACCACAAAGCGCCGGACTTAAGGTTAAGGAGTTAATCCCAGACAAGGCAACTGAGAAGGCAATGGCTAAGGCAAATTGATTATATAAACTTCCAGTCATACCCGGAATAAAGGCCACTGGCACAAACACTGCTAGAAGAATTAAGGTCGTTGCAATGATTGGTCCCTGTACTTCTTTGGTCGCAATGAGCGTGGCTTCTTTGATATCATCAATATGCTCTTCCAATTTTTTTTCTACGTTTTCCACTACTACAATCGCATCGTCCACCACAAGACCAATAGCTAAAACGAGACCGAGCAAACTCAAGGTATTGATAGAAAACCCAAAGGCACTGAAGAGAGCAAAAGTTCCGATCAGCGAAACGGGTATTGCTATGCAAGGAATTAAAGTAGTACGCCAATTCTGTAAAAAAACGAACACCACCATAAACACCAATATGATGGCTTCGAACAAAGTTTTAACCACTTCCTCCAAAGATTCTTTAACGAAATCGGTGGTGTCATAGGCGATGGTATAGGCCATGCCCTGAGGAAATTGTTTTTCCATTTTTTTCATCAAAGCTTTGACAGAGGCATCCACTTGTAATGCATTCGATCCTGGTAACTGATACACCCCCAGACTGGCTGTAGGTTTGCCATCAAAAGCGGAGGTACTGACATAAGATTCTGCGCCCATCTCGACACGTCCGAGATCTTTCACCCTGACTATTTGCCCGTTATCTTGAGTTTTTACTATAATATCTGCGAATTGATCAGCATCAGAGAGTTGACCCAAGGTGGTAATTTGGTACTGGAAAGGAATGTTTTGTGGAACCGGGGGTATACCGATGGTGCCCACAGCTGCTTGTTGATTTTGTTCTTGAACAGCTTGTATTACTTGTTGCGGTGAAACACCCATACTTGCTAATTTATTGGGGTTAAGCCAAATTCGAATCGCGTATTGCAGCAGACCAAAATTATTGACGTTACCAACACCAGGAATTCGACTCAGGGCTGGAGTTAAATGGATGTCTGCATAGTTCCCTAAAAAGGTATCGGACAAACTACCGTCTGGCGAAATTAAATTGACTACCAAGACCATATCACTAGACACTTTTTGAATGGTAATCCCTGCTTGTATCACATCAGGTGGTAATAAGGGATTAGCGGTATTGGTATCATTTAGAACATCAACTGCACCGATATCGATGTCATAGCCCACATCGAAGGTGATGGAAATGACAGAATTACCATTGTTAGTGCTGTTTGAAGACATATAGATCATGCCTTCTACGCCATTAATATTACGTTCAAGTGGGGTGGTCACAGTATCAGAAACTACGCCAGAACTCGCACCAATATACTGAGATGAAACCTGCACTACAGGAGGAACTACTGCTGGGTATTGCGCAATAGGTAGAATCAGTATGCAAATACCACCAATGATTACCATTAATATCGCTATCACCATAGCGAAGATTGGTCTGTAAATGAAAAATTTAACCATTCTTAGGGCCTTTTGTAGCTTGCTTTTGTGGCGTAACTAATTCACCTGGGCGAATTTTTTGCAAGCCATCAAGCACGAGTAAATCCCCTTGCTTCACACCAGAAGTAACAATGTATTGTTGATTGTAAGTTCCTGCAGTATTTATGGTTGCGATTTGAATTGTGTTCTTTTTATCAACTAGAAAAACTGTTCTCTGCCCTTGTGACTCACTTACGGCACTTGTGGGCACCAACAAAGTGGGCTGATCAGGAGTTAGTTCGAGCGTTATGTCTACATAAATGCCTGGTAATAATAACTGTTCAGGATTTTCAATTTGCGCACGCATAAGAATAGTAGAGGTGGGCGTATTTGCCTCATTATTAACCAGATCAACTTTACCTTTAAAAACTAAGGAACTGTTATGAGGTAAAGTTGCCGTCACATTAAAAGGCATATTTTTACGGTATTTTAAAAACGAACCATAGTCCTCAACGCTTGGACTGAATTGGATATAGATTGGGTTAAGTTCTACCACATTGGCTAAGAGAGTTTTTTCACCCGCCCCCACCAGATTGCCTACGTCAACTAGCTTTTCACCAATGATGCCATCAAAGGGTGATTTCATTGAACAATAGCCTAAATTAATTTGGGCAGTTTCTACTTGTGCTTTTTGAATTTCAACTTCTGCAACGGCAGCACCTAACTGTGCGGCTACCTCATCAAAATTCGATTGCGACACATCGCCTTTTTGTACCAGTGCTTTTAGTCGCTTGTATTGCACTTTTTGGTAATCTACATTCGCTATAGATCTGGCAAGTTGGCCTTTAGCATAATCTAATTGTGCTTCAAAAGGTTTAGGATCAATAACGAAAAGTAATTGATCTTTTTTAACAGGCTTACCTTCTATAAAATTCATTTCTGTTAAAAACCCTTCAACACGGGCTTTAATACCAACGGCAGCAATGGATTGTGTGATTCCAATATAGGTTTTTTTCACGGGAATTTTAGTCGGCTCAATAGCGAGCACAGTAACTGGTCGCGGCGCCTTATTGGCCCCGTCATCACCGCTACAAGCGCTTAGCAAAACACCGAGACAAAGTAATACTGGAACTATGCATGTTTTAGAACGCATCAATTATTCTCATCCTTGAAAAAATCAATAACTCCATCTTAAACTAAATTTAGAATATTGGCACTTAAAAAGCTATGAAAGACTTGCACTTAAGCTATTGCCATAGCCTCAAGTTGAAACTCAGGCACTAAACTCTTCAGCAAGACCAATAACTCATCATTTTGATGCTCAATACAAGCTGCATTCAGCATGCGCATAGTTTGGGTTAAATCATGCCATTCTAATTCACGAAATTGCGCCATGAACAATTTTTCGTGTTCTGTTGTTGCTAGTTTCTCTGACTCGTGGAAGAGTTCTTCAAACAATTTTTCACCAGGTCGAAGTCCTGTGTATTGGATGGAAATATCTTTCCCCAATTCTTTTCCAGCTAGTCGAATCATCTGCTCAGCTAAGTAGCTTATTTTGATAGGCTCACCCATGTCCAATACAAAAATTTCACCGCCTTTGCCATTCACCATCGATTGAAGGATCAGCTGACAAGCCTCAGGTATAGTCATGAAATACCTTTGCATATCCGGATGGGTTACTGTCAAAGGACCACCGGATTCTAATTGCTTTTGGAATAGTGGTACAACACTCCCTGCTGAACCTAGTACGTTACCAAAGCGCACCGTAATAAATTCAGTGGCAACTCTGCGATTTAAATTTTGACAATATATTTCAGCCACACGTTTAGTAGTTCCCATTATATTGGTTGGGTTAACCGCTTTATCGGTGGAGATAAGGATAAACTTATTAACAGCCGAACTCACACTCGCTCTAGCAACCACCTGCGTACCAATAATATTGTTGTTAACCGCCACGCGCACTTGATTTTGTAACAGCGGTACATGTTTATAGGCTGCTGCATGGAAAACGATTTCAGGTTTATACTGCATAAATAAATGTTCGATAGCCACTTCATCGGTCACACTAACTAATGATATGAGCAAGGGAATCTCAGGGTATTTACTCTGCAATTCCTGCTCAATCTTATACAGGTTAAATTCACTGTTATCGACAATTGCTAGACTCGCAGGATTAAGTGCAAGAATTTGTCGACATAGTTCAGATCCTATAGAACCACCACCGCCAGTCACCAATACTTTTTTTCCAGCAATAGTTAGTGCGATTTTTTCCCAATCTAAATTAACCTGATCCCTTCCTAGTAAATCTTCAATGTTTACAGGCCTTAATGCATTCACCTCAACTCGCCCTGCCGCCAAAGCAGGAATACTCGGTAAGGTTCTAAAAGGCACTTTGCTTAGTTCACATTCATTGACTATACGTCGCATAGTGGAAGAACGTGCAGAAGGTATTGCTAGAAAAATTAAATCCACTGAGTATTCACTCACGAATTCTGCGATATGCCTAGTTGTACCTAAAACACGAACACCGTGAACCTCTAAACCACGCTTACTGATGTTGTCATCCACTAGACCAACTGGTAAATAGGCATTGCTTCGACGTAGATCACGTACAAGACTTTCACCTGCTAAACCAGCACCGACAATCAGAACTCTCTGGATGTTAGAATTTTCTGTACGTCCTTTTCTATCCCAATGCAGGCGTATCGCTAATCTCCCACCACAGAGCAGTGCACTTAGAATAATACAATACAAGGGAAGTACCGAGCGCGGGACAAACTGTATCACCGAGCTCAAATAAAAAATGGGGATAGCCATTAGTGAAGCTGTAGTTGTAGCTTTTAGAATTCGGATAACATCATTTAAAGAAGAAAATCGCCACAAGCCGCGGTAAGTTTTGTAATAATAAAAACAACTCAGTTGCACAGTAGTTAACAAGCTAAGTGTAAGCAAATTATGAGTAGATGTTAAATTACCAGGTAAAGGTTGCAAATTATCACGCAACCAAAATGCAATTAACCAAGCTGTTGGTATTGCAGCGGTATCAAACAAAATTACTGGTAACTTCTTAATAACTTTTTTTATTATTATTTTTGTTTTTTCTATCATATAAATAGCTTAAATCCAATGTAAGTGATTATTTACCTACTATGCTTTACCCAAATACTATGCTTTACCCAAATACTATGCTTTACCCAAATACTATGCTTTACCCAAATACTATTCTTTACCCAAATACTGTGTACTACCCCAACTTACCGCGGCTTGTCCGCGGTATCCAGGCGATCTTTAATTAAGATCGGAGCTGGATTCCGCGGACCTTCGGCCGCGGAACGTAGTGGGGTTGGCTGATGCGATTTCAATATACACCAAGATTTATGGCATAGCATTAAAAATTACTGCGTGTGCGCATAAATTTCATAACGATAAATCGAATCCTTCGTTTTTGACGAATAGGTTTTCATTAACCGGTAATTACTGTGATTAGACAAAGCCGTTTTCAAACAACTATCACTCGGAGTATAAATAATTTGCCTATTTTGCTCTAAAGAAGTCAAAATAATAATCTGAGGTTGAGGCGCTTTTAAGATCTGTTCACAAAAATAAAGGTACCTTTGCTCTGCAGGATATTGCGCCATTGCACGATTATTCAGACAATAGGAATCGATAAAACTGAGACTGCTGCCATAAGGAATCATTCCACTATCAGCAAGGACGACAGTGTCACCACTCTTACTGTGCGAGTTCAACCATTGAATTACATGTGTTCTTAGAAGCTGCCCTTCCTGCGGATTTTCACTAAAATGGCGGTACTGAGTTGGGGTTAACCAAGGGACAAATAATAGGTTCAAAAATACTGCACTTACATAAAAGCTTAAGTAGTATGCTCTAGTGCGAATTTTTGTGAAATAAGCAATTAAACAACATAAACCTTGATAGGCTAATGGCAGCAAAAGCACAAAAGCTGGTAGAAAAAGTCTATTATCAAAAGCAACTACCGGATCTGCTGACCACAGCATAAAACTATACAGTAAACTAGGGAGCCACAAAAAGTAATAGCGCTTATCAATTCTATCTAGACAAGCAACCAAAGCTAGCAAGGCAAAGGGCCACGCCAACTGCAAGTAACTCAAAACAATTTGGAAGTGAGACTTACTTTCAAAAGCTTTACAATAGACCGGATTTGGAAATAGCAATCCATAGTACTGCCATCGCCAAATAAAATACGGTAGAAAAACTAAGCCTAGAGTAACTACAAATAAAAAAATACCTTTGTTGTATAATGCCTTATTAGTAGTTGGTCTATCCCAGCAACTTAGAAGTATGAAAACTAAAATCAAGAGTGGCGTTTCGGGCCGAGTCATACCTGCCAAAGCAAATAACAACCCAGATAAAACAAAAGAAGCTATTTTTGCTTTGCCACGAGTATGAGGATACAAGCGATAACCAAGTCCTCTAAACAAACAGTACAATGCAGCACAAAGAAAAGCTTCATAGAGTGTTGTCTCCAAACCACTGACAGCCCAAATCAGCTGACCTTTATAGAGCAAAACAGTAAAGCAAGGAAACAAAGCCTGACGTTTATCCAACCAAAAGCGACTAATCCAATAGAGAGAAAAAACTGTACAAATTAAACCAACAACACCTATCGCTTTTAAAACTACTACTGGATCTAATTTTAATGAAATAGCTAAAGCCGCCAGAACCACAAAACTGAAATTAGAATATCCCTCTACTGGCAAGGCATTCACATTCCACAATAATCCCTCACCGCCCGCCAAGTGCTTGGCGTAGCGCAAAGAAATATACATGTCATCTATAGTAAAAGGCCAAATAGCTTGTATCTGTGACAGCAAAAGATAAGTTAACCCCAGGAGAAGTAAACTATCTAATACTAAGTCTCTACTCCTCATTGAGTGAGAGCCAGGAATGTTAAGATCGCAAAGCAATACAAATTAATACGCGATAAGCGATCGCTGACAAAGACGTTAACAGGATCATCATTATTAACCTCTTGAGCAGATAACCAAGAAAAACGCCATAACGCAAAAGCTGCGAACGGTAAGGTTAGGATAAAATAAAAAGACTCATCACGTGCAAATATGGTGTAGAAGAAATACGTGATGAAACAGATAATACCAATTCCCATAATTAATCGGTTTAATAATAAGGGATCGTATTTTTTTAAGACCGAACGTGTAGAATTTTTTAAACCCAAATGCATTTCCAATTTGCGTTTATTCAAAGCGATAAACAAACTCAATAAGGTTGCTGCAATGATAAGCCACCCCGAAATCGGTAAACCAATACCCCACGTTCCAGCTAATACACGTAGCATAAAGCCTGTAGCTATAGCTGCCACATCAAAAATGGGCAGTAATTTTAGAACATGGTTATAAGCAACATTGACCAAAAGATAGAGGCTTAAAATGACCGCAAGCTGCTTTGACACAAACCAACCCAGAGTTAGGCCAGATAGCAGCAGTACAAACAATAAAACAATAGCCTCAGTTACCGTTACATTATCACTGGCCAAAGGCCTTAAGCGTTTATGCGGATGTAAGCTATCTTCCGAGCGATCTTCAATGTCATTGTAAATGTAGACGGCGCTAGAAATCAGGCAGAACGAAAGTGAGGCAATAAGCGCAGAGGACAAATAGCCCGTTGCTGGGGAATAAAAAAATCCAAGCATCACAAATATTGCTTTCGACCAATGGGAAAGACGAAGTAACAACAGATAATTCTTAACTCGTTCCATGTAATCCACCTTAATCTTCGTCGTTATTTCTAGCATAATGATCTACTTGTTTGTTATTTTCTTATAAAAGTACCATATAAAATAAAAAAATCACCTGTTTGAGTTTTTTTCTTTTATGCGCGGCTCGTATTAGCTTTCATAATGCAACAAATAAGTAAAAACCACCAAAGGATATTGCATTTAACCAACGACTAAGTAAGATAAAAAAACAAATGGACTTCTTATCAATGGATGTGAGGAAATTATGGATTTTATTTTAGTCGTTAATGCTTTAAAGAATTTTAAAACTATACGCGCTCAGTATGAAAAAGAAAAACATCTAGAATTAAACGACACCACAGAGAAAGCCATCCTCGGTTTGCCCACCCTCTTTGGCGGGCCCGATCTAAAAGCCAGAAATAAACAAGTCAAATTTTTAGAAAAAATGTACGCTATTTTGGAAGCCGATCTCGTTGATGATGACAAAGAACTTAGCAAAGAAGAGTTAGCCGCCTTACTAAACAACGATGTTGAAGCACTCAAAGGTACCCAAAGTGAGAAAGAGCAACTTCTCAACGAACTTAAATTTCAATACAAGGTTAACGCATCACGTGTCATGATTGCTGCCTGCGACTTTGTATTCTCCCAAATAAGCTCCCAAAGAAAATCTGTGCTATACCGAATTTTGGAAGATAATCTCGGAATAACTAGCAATAATAGATTAAGTGAGCAAGATAAAGAAATTTGTTATCTTGTAGCCGAAACTGCGATCAAAAAAGAGGATGCACTTAGCAAAGCCAACGCTACCCTAGCTACCAAAGGTCTTAAACCCTTTACACCAAAAGAATGGGATGAGTTTTCTCAGTTTATTAAAGATAAATCGGAGCAATGTAAAAACAAAACCACTAATACTAATTACCCTATCACTTCAATTACCATACCTTTATTCGGCACTGCTTTCAGCTGGGTTGGTCTTTCAGCTGGGCTCTTCATCGGTGACACGATTAGCAAATCAGCCATGCTGATACCTACTCGAGGTCGACTAGCAGCAACGGTGGGCACTCTATTAGTCCTAGGCCCGGTTAGCCCAATGGGCGCAGCTCTTTTTGCCTCGACCATTGCTGATAAATTAGCCTTCTCCTTTTGCAATATTAGTGTGGGCCACTTACTGAGTATGGTCCTCAATTTAGTTGGGCAAGGGGTAGGTATGGGAGTTGGATTACCTTTGGATTTGGCAAATAACCTCCTTTGGAAAGTCTTCTCTATTATTGGTAACCAGTTCTCAAAAACGCCAAATACTTTAGGACTTACTGGAATTCGTATAGCAGATGGTGTTCGAGTAATTAATGGGATTGAGTTCAAGCTTGTTTCAGAAGATGAATTACCTGCTGACTACAAAGATCATGCACTCGAGTTGAATGCAGATGGAACCTTTACGATGGCTGGTGAAGAGCAAGCTACAGATGCGGTTATTAGTGAGCTGAAAGAACAGTTTCGTAAATCATACGAAGAGTTTACGGAAGAAAGCGCAGCTGTTGCATCCATTTAAACTCGAAATAGCCTGTCTTGCCGACGATGTCAGACAGGCTATTTTAATTCAAAATTAATAACGCATTTGCACCTGATCTTCACCCAACAATCCAGTCAAAATTCGCAACAATTCATCACTGGGCTTCACATGCCATTGTTGTGAGAGGCTTAAATTCGCTTTAGCAAATTCATTAATATAAGAGAATTGCACCACACAACGCCCGGCGTGTGCCTTTAATACTGTTTGTAAGGTTGCAATAATAGATTGGTTATTTTGGTTTAAGCACAACTCCATACATCGAGCGAACTTAGTGCGCGCCGTTTCGACGTTATACAAAAGATTTGCGGTCATTTTCACGCCACCATTGTAATCATCATGCGCAACTTCACCCTCAACAACTAGCATGTCACCCTTATTTAAAACCCCATCATAGCTATCAAAAATCTCACCAAAAACGACCACATCCATGCGTGCTGTGGAATCATCCATACCAACTATCACTAATTTTTTTCCACGCTTAGTAACAATTTTTCGCACACCCGAAACCTGTGCACAAATAATCGCTTTTTTGTGATTAGAAGGATTGAGTTGATTAATAGGCATAATAAAATCGCCAAATTCGCGACGGTATTGATCCGCCGGATGACCGGTCAAATAAAACCCAAGCACTTCGCGTTCACCTTCAAGGCGCTGGGTTTCTGACCAGGGTTTAGCGTCAATATAATCTTGTCCTGTTGCTTCATCCTCTAATAAAGAAAAGAGATCAAACTGACCGCTGGATTGATTCTGATGCTCTTTCTCTGCAACCTTTAAGGCTTTCTCCAAAGACGCATTTAACACTGCACGTTCAACACCCCAATCATCGAAGCCACCGCTTTTAATCAGCGCTTCTAGCACTCGTCGATTGACCTTGCGTAAATCAAGCCGTTGACAGAAGGCATACAAATCAGGGTAAGGTCCATTTAATTGCCGTTCAGTTGTTATACACTCAATTGCTGACTCCCCAACACCCTTAATTGCGCCTAGACCATAAACTATGGTTGCATCATCACTTACTGTAAAGGAGTACATAGAGCTATTCACCGAGGGCGGTAACACTTTGAGTTTCATGTGTGCACACTCATCGATAAAGGTCACTACTTTATCTGTGTTGTCCATATCCGAGGACATTACTGCCGCCATGAAAGCGGCAGGATAATGGGCTTTCAACCAACCTGTTTGATACGCGACTAAAGCATACGCCGCGGAATGCGACTTGTTAAAACCATATCCAGCAAATTTTTCCATTAGGTCGAAAATATGCGTTGCCACTTGCGCATCTACACCTCGGGCACTAGCCCCTTCGGTAAATATCTCACGCTGTTTGGCCATTTCTTCTGGTTTTTTCTTACCCATAGCACGACGTAACATATCCGCAGCACCCAGAGTATAATTTGCCAAAACCTGCGCAATTTGCATTACCTGTTCTTGGTAAAGAATAACCCCATAGGTAGGTTTCAAAATAGGTTCTAAATCAGGATGAGGGTACTCGACTACGGCCCTTCCGTGCTTTCTATCTATAAAGTCGTCCACCATCCCCGATTGAAGAGGTCCAGGTCTAAATAAAGCAACCAATGCAATAATTTCTTCAAAGCAATCCGGTTGCAATCGATTGATCAATTCTTTCATACCCCGTGATTCCAACTGGAACACGGCAGTTGTTTTACACGCCTTTAATAAATCAAAGGTAGCAGTATCATCAGTTGGGATCTGACTGATATCGATGGCAGGTTCACCCTCAGCTAAACGTTTATTCACAATAGCCAAAGCCCAGTCGATAATAGTCAGGGTGCGCAACCCTAAAAAGTCAAATTTTACTAAACCGGCTGCTTCAACATCATCTTTATCAAATTGACTAACTATCTGGGTTGAACCCTCTTCACAATAAATGGCCGTGAAATCTGTTAACAAGGATGGAGCTATAACTACACCCCCGGCATGCTTACCTGCGTTACGCGTTATACCTTCTAGCTTTAAAGCTAGATCAATCAATTCTTTAACTTCTTCCTCGTCTTCATAACGACGACGTAATTCAGCCTCTTGTTCCATGGCTTTGCTTAAGGTGATACCAATCTCAAACGGAATTAATTTTGCTAATTTATCGACAAATGGATAAGGCAAACCAAAGACCCGTCCCACATCACGTATAACCGCTTTTGCCGCCATTGTTCCAAAAGTAATAATCTGCGATACACTTTGACGACCGTATTTTTCGGCCACGTAATCAATCACACGGTCGCGACCTTCCATACAAAAGTCGATATCGAAGTCAGGCATGGACACCCGTTCAGGGTTTAAGAAACGTTCGAAGAGTAATTCATACTCTAAAGGATCCAAATCCGTAATTTTTAACGCGTAAGCAACCAATGACCCGGCACCAGACCCTCTTCCAGGACCTACTGGAACACCATTTTGTTTAGCCCATTGAATAAAGTCTGCAACGATTAAGAAATAACCAGCAAAACCCATGTTATTGATAACTGTTAATTCAATTTGTAAGCGTTTATCGTACTCACCCCGAGAACTACTCAATTCTTCAGCAGTTTTATTTTTGAAAAGATAAGCTAAGCGTTCTTCAAGGCCTACTTCAGAAAGATGCGATAAATACCGCTCAACTGTAGATCCTTCAGGGATTGGGAAGTTGGGTAGGTAATTATTCCCCAAATCTAATTTAACGCTACAGCGTTTACTTATTTCTATAGTGTTGTTTATCGCACTCGGCAAATCAGCGAATAACTTTTGCATTTCTTCAGCAGTACGTAAATACTGCTGCGCACTATGACGGTGCACACGACGGGGATCTGCTAGAGTATATCCTTCATGAATACAGACCCTTGCTTCATGAGCATCAAAATCTTCTTTATCGATGAAACAAACTGCATTAGTTGCAACTAGTGGTAATTGCAAAGCATCCGCTAGAGCTACTAATTGCTCATTGTAAACCACTTCATTACTGCGCCCAGTTCTTTGAATCTCTAAGTAAAAACGATCTGGAAATAAGCTACTCCAGTGTAAGGCACGTGCTTTTGCAAGCTCCATGTCCTGGGCTAGGAGGGCCTGACCTACGTCACCATCCACCCCACCAGAAAGCACTATTAATCCCTCGGCATAGTCAGATAACCATTGAAAATGAACTCGAGGTTGGCCTTGGTATTGCCCTTCTTGGTAAGCTTTAGAGACTAGACAGGTTAAATTTTTGTAACCTTGGTTATCGAGACATAAAACCAACAACGAAGTAACAGCTTCGGGATTTTCTGGATCATGACAAGGTAGATCGCTACCTATTATTGGTTTAATACCGGCATCTACGGCTGTTTTAAACACTTTAACCGCTGCAAATAAATTGCAATAATCAGTAACTGCAACAGCTGACATGCCACGTGAAGGGAGCGCTTTCATTAAAGGCTTAACTCGAACTAAACCGTCAACCAAGGAAAATTCGGTGTGAACACGTAAATGGACAAAACGTTGCTGCATGTTAACTGACTCTCTAGGGCATAATTACAGAACTTTACCTTAAATGACTACTTAAAAACAGTAATTCTCAGTCTAGCCATTCGATTGATGAGGATCAAAGGCATCTCTGACTGCATCAGCAAAAAGATTAATAGCCAATACCAATAAAAACATAAAGACAAAAGCAGCAAATATCGGCCACCAGACTACGGGATCACGCGCCAACTCAAGACGGGCACCGTTGATCATATTGCCCCAGCTAATTGTCATAGGTGACACCCCTACCCCAACATAAGATAATACTGCTTCGGCCATCACCAAAAAACTAAAATCGAGCACTAAAGTGATTACTACGATGTGCATCACATTGGGTAATAAATGCTTTCTGATAATAGTAAACCAGCTACTTCCTAGCGCACGGGCGGCTAAAACATAATCGACTTCACGTAATTTTAATGCTTCAGCCCTAAGAAGACGACATAAGCTTGTCCAACTCGTTACTCCTAAAATTAGACATAAAGCTAACAATCGCGCATCGGCACTTTCAGCCAAAGTTGGGAATTGTTCGGGATGATTAGCCATATAGGCTTGCAAAGAAAGCACTGAGGCGGTTATTAGCAATACCCCAGGGATTGAACTTAGCGTAGTATAAATGTATTGAATCACATCATCGACCACACCACCAAAATATCCTGCACCTACTCCCAAAAAAAGGGCCAAGGGCATCATAAACAAAGTTGTTAATAAGCCAATGATTAATCCCGTACGAATACTTTTAATACTGAAATAAAAAATATCTTGTCCTATTTGACCAGTACCAAAGACGTGGAAAGTCCTTGATAAACAATATCCACAGATCAACAAATAGACCATGGCAAAAAAAGTGATTAAGGCCGCACTAGAAGTAAGATTGGGGAGATACGCTTTGCTATCCCCCCTACCGAACTTTATCAGCACAATTGTGATCCATAACCCTATAGTTATTGCGAGACTTATCCCTAAAACAGACCAAAGACACTGTGTAATCACTCGAACTTTCTGCGCATCAGTCTCAATCTCTTTGGGCACATACCTTAACCGGGGATAAGTTTGTTGTGGTAAGCCATTGACGAGTTTTGTTTCGGAAACAAATAAGCTTAGGGCAAAGGGTTTAGAATAGGTTTTTTCGTAGGTACTACCCAAGGGAGCGATTAGTTTATCCAATAAGGAGGTAGCATTTTCATCGCCCGAGGTTACTGATTTAAAGTGAATTGAGTCTAAAACTCCAATACAAAGAAAAAACAACAACACAATGCCCGCACTAACCGCAATAGGACGTTGCATAATAATAGCAAAGGAATGTCTAACAGGCTCTCTTCGCAAACTCCAAAGTGTCATAAAAAAACCTATGATCAAAACGACGAGAAAACATTTATCGGTCAATAAAAATTCGAAGCTCATACGTTCTCACTTAAATTGTTCATGATAATCTCACTCGCGGATCGGCCAGCATGTAAGAAAAATCCGTTAGAACCAAGCCAATGATGTACAATATAGAGCCTAAGAAAACCATCGCTCTTACTATGGCGAAATCTTGCTGCTGAATGGCATCGATAATATAACTACCTAAACCAGGAACACCAAAAAAAGATTCGAGAACCAAACTTCCCATAAAAAGCGAAGGGATAATGACCACAACTCCAGTTAGGATAGGGAGCAAGGTATTCTGTAGAACATGTTTAAACATCACACGTCGTTCAGATAAACCTTTTGCTCGGGCTGTCTTAACGTATTCTTTATTCATCTCCTCTAGAAATAAAGTTCGATACCAACGAGCACCTGCGCCGAGAGATCCTATTACTGCAACAGTAATCGGTAAAATGATAAATTTAATTGCTTCAAATCCGCCGTCATATCCTGATATTGGCACAAGTTTTAATATTTTTCCGAATAAATACTGGCCACCAATGATATAAAAAAGACTAGAGATTGACATCAATATAATACACATCACAACTCCAGTTAAATCTAAGTAGGTTGCACGAAAGAAAGCCATTGCCATGGCAATAATTATTTCAGCAATGATGCCAAATATTAGAATTGGCACGGCGATAGCTAAGCTTGGCCACATACGATAACTAATATCATGACTAATATCTCTTCCCGCGTCTGAGACACCGAATTCGAAGGTAAATAATTTTAACGATTTTTGAAAAAATAAAGTTTCTTCAAATTGCTTAAGTCCTGATTGATCATGGTTGATGAATAAGGGCAGATTATAACCATGGGCTATTTTCCAATCCTCAATGGATTGTTGCTCCACATGTTTATTACCTAAGTGCATCCGCGCAATATCGTCCGGTGTATTCACCATAAAAAACAACACAAAGGTAATTAGGTTAATACCAAATAAAATGGGAATTGCATACAGTATACGGCGCCATAAATAATAGATCATGGTAATTTAATCCTTGCTGCCGGCTGTTTTTCCTGTTTCCAATAGGCAAACAGTAGGGGCAAAATTAAAGCGCCGACTATCAGAACTAAAACTATCAGCGGCCAAAAAATAGGTTTGTTCCACGCTTCGCGGAATTTATTGCGTTCATTTAAATTGATAGCAACGTATTTGAGAGTGCTTAATGAAATAGTATTCGTTTTGGTATTAGATACCCAGCTTTGTGACAAAATGAAATCTTCAGGGTGTATTCCCCAGGCCCACGGCGCATCCTTCCTCACGATATCTAACATTTGATCGATAATTTTTTGCCTTGTGTCATCATTTTGGCGATTTTTCATTAAATCAAACAGACGATCAAATTCTGGGTTTTGATAATTTGCGGCATTTTCCCCACCGTATTTTACCTTACTATTATGACCATACAGTTGAAAGAAAAAATTCTCGGGATCAGGGTAGTCTGCATTCCATCCCCAACTAAATATTTGGGTATCCCCTGTTCGCATTTTTTCTTGGAAACGGTTATAGAGAGTAGCTCTGACGTTTAAGTCGATACCAAGTTTGGCAAATTGTTTACGCATCCAATCTAAGGCTGATTGGTCGGTTGGACTTCCAGTCGTTGAAACATCGTAATGTAGGATGAGAGCCTTACCTGTTTTAGGGTCAATACCATTAGCATAACCTGCCTCGCGCATCAGCTTGCGTGCATCATTAATTGGTCGCCTTTTTCTTGTATTATCTTTCCATTGATAAATATAGGGATTGATGCCCGCCTCACCGTGTTTATGACCAAAAATACCTGGGGGTACTGGACCTTGAGCCGCTAAACCACGGCCGTTGTAAAAAATGGCAATGTTTTCATCGTAATTGACGGCGATAGAGATGGCCTGTCTTAATTTTTGCGCGCGCGTACTTTTACCCCCAACAACACTATCTAGCATGTTAAAACCCATATAATAGATAAAGGGTTCGAGTGTGTGTTTGAGGTAGATTTTTTTGCTTTTCATCTCATCACTTAAGGTCGCTTTGCCGAAACGATTGATATGAATAGCTTGGTCAAAGCTATCAGGACTGATTGCCGAGACATCGTAATAACCTTGTAAGAATTTATTCCATCGAGGGATCGATTCTTTTTCCAGGGTGAATACCGCTTTGTCAATTAAGGGTAGACGTTGTCCATCAAAATTGGTGTAACCGGCTTTTACATCGGATGCAGAAGCATCAGTTGGAAAATACTCTTCATGGAAATTGGGATTTTTTTCAAGCACCATATTTCGGTTGGGATTATTTTCGGTCAACATAAAGGGGCCAGTGCCAATAGGATACCAAGCAAAGCTCAAATTTTTATCCTCCATCCCCTCTTGCGAATAAAATAAATCCGCTTCCCAAGGAATTGGGCCAAAAAATGGCATTGCTAACCAAAACAGAAATTGGGTGTACTCGCCCTTCAGTGTGACCTCAAAGGTATAATCGTCGATTTTAGTAACCCCTTTTAAAGGGTATTGGCGTAAATCAACAAATTGCGGGTGAGTGGCTGAAGTTTTAGGTAAGGTATTACCATAATCATTAAAACCAACTATGAGATCATTCATTAAACCAAAAATTGGACAACCGACTTTGGGATCGGCCAATCTTTTTATCTGATAAATGTAATCATCACTTTTAAGCTCTCTGGTACCAGTATGCTTAAAATCGGACAATTGATTGATGTGATGATCATCAAGGTAGTCTTCTGGTAAGTGATGATAGCGATAAGTACCGTCTTTATTTTTTGCTAAAGCTGGGTGTGGTTGGTAAAGAATGCCTTTTTTGATGTTGATAGTGTAGACACTATAAGCCTTTTGCCCCGGATAATTGGGAGGTAACAGCTTACCTTTAGCATCTAAAAATCTGATTTCTGGCATTTTTGTCGTGATTAAGGGTACTAATTGATAAGGACGTTTAAAATAGTCGTATTCAAGAAGTGGCTCATAAATCTGGCCAATAAAAATGTACTCATTGCTTGAATAAGATCTGGCTGGATCGAGTGTTTTAGGTTGCTCGTTGAAAGAGGAGTAATAAATATTTTCTTTGGATTCACTCTCAGGATAGGGGTTATTTAATACCCATGCTGCAGCATAGCTTGTGTACATAGCGCCCAACAAAACGAGAGTGTAAGCTAGTATATTGACTGTCTTACTGGCTGCCCTGCCTAGTTGCCGCACATGTTATCCTTGTGACCCTAATTATCCTATTAATGTCAGTATATCCTTATCTCTTTACGATTGGCGAGTCCCATCACATGAAAACCGCGTAGGTTGGGTCATGACCCATTAAAGTAGGTTGGGTTATAACCCAACAACAGTCGTCTTTGACAATCAATACTCATGTTGGGTTGCAACCCAACCTACTTTACAGCGCAATCCGAGGTCCTTCGCCTATACTGAGCCCAACCTACACTGCTATGGAATAACCAACCTGCGTCTCTAAAAGCACCCGATTATCACGCAACGCTTGCCCACGCTTTGTAAAAAAATTACAGGCTAGAAAAGAAGCCGCACCCGCAACTGCAGGTATAGATACTGGGCAATTGTTAGAGGAACTATTCGATTGTATAGTCAACCCACCACCATACGTTGCATTCACCGTACCTGTAGCGTTAATAGTTTCAGTCACATTAATATCTAAATTAATCACGGGCAAATCAATAGTCACTTTTTCGACATCATGGTAAGTAATATCTATCAATTTATTGTCCACCGGGCCTGAATAATGATTACTGGCTACCTGCCACATAGAGACTGCGGGATATGTCAATTTATGGATAGAACCCAGTAAACCCGAACAATTAAACGCCGTACTTACCACTGCCGTGGACAGGAACCCGAAGCTTAAGGAACTAAAAAATGATCTAGCGGTCGCACAAAGGTATTCACGACTATCTGGCATTGAAATAATTATTCGCCGTTTATCCTGAGCATAGACACGATCAGCCCTCCCCTGTTGCCATAATCCTAAGTTAGCACTTAAGGCTTTTAGAACCATACCCGCTGTTATAAAGGAGGCACTGTAAGCTTGAATCGCCGCTGGATTTATATATTCCTGGAGATCGTAGGATTTTCCACCATCCATTTCTTCAGAACGTTGAAAGGGAATGGTTTCATTAAAATTGTAATTGTATTGATGAATAAAAAAATTAACATCTATTTTGCCAGCAGCCTCAGCCCTACCATAGTAGGCACCACTAAGCGTGTAATCTAGAGCAAAGGTTGTGGCATATCCCGCACCACCCACCATACAAGCAAGAGAACCAACAACATCTAATCCTTTTACAGTTGCATCAACAACCGAATTCGTTGCATAGCAAAAGCCTGTCCAAATCGAACTTCTCCAATCCATAATCTAAATCCTTTTACTAAATTGAGAAAACCACAATGCCATCACTTCCAAGTAGGATGAGCATATGTGCACGCCAAAACAATAGCACAATTTAGAAAAAAGCAATAAAAAATATGATCAGATAAAAAGACGATTAGAAAGTAGTCGTTTTCATCACTGCAACATGCTCACTAACTGATCCTCGTCTAAAACCGCAACGCCCAACTCATTAGCCTTATCCAGTTTAGATCCAGCCTCACTCCCTGCAATGACATAATCAGTTTTTGCCGAAACACTGCCACTAACCTTAGCCCCTAATTCCAATAATTTCGCCTTAGCCTCTTCTCGTGCCATAGTCGATAAGGTACCCGTTAGAACCACTGTTTTTCCGAAAAATGGGTTCTCAACATTTACAGCTTTCTTTTCTACATGAGGCCAATGTACCCCCAAGGCAATTAGACGCTCAATCACCTCAATATTATGCGGTTGACTAAAAAATTGTACGGTATAATCAGCACCTACAGGGCCAATATCGTTCAAAGTCATTAACTCTTCTACCGATGCCTTCTGCAAACTAGCAATATCAGTAAAATGCTCAGCTAAGACTCGAGCGCTTGATTCACCAATCTCGCGAATACCTAGAGCATAGAGGAAACGACTAAAGGTGGTTTTTTTACTGTGCTCAAGTGCCAATAGGAGATTTTGGGCTGACTTTTCACCCATTCTTGGCAGATTTGCTAGTGTCGGCAAATCAAGCTCATAGAGATCAGACAGATGGCGAACGATACCCTCATCGACTAATTGATCAACCAAGACACTACCTAGTCCTTCAATATACATAGCCTTACGCGATGCAAAATGCCACATCATTCTTTTTAATTGCGCCTTACAAAATAATCCACCGATACAACGTGCTATTGCTTCACCCTCTTCACGCACCACTGCAGATCCACAAACAGGGCATTGCTTAGGCAAAAGAATAAGTTCCGTATGCGATGGACGCTTTTCTACAACGACAGAAACCACTTCAGGAATTACATCACCGGCACGACGAATTACTACCATATCTCCGATACGAATATCTTTACGGGTGATTTCATCCAGATTATGTAAAGTAGCATTACTAACCGTAACACCTCCCACACTAACAGGCTCTAAACGTGCCACAGGAGTTAGTGCTCCGGTTCTTCCCACTTGAAAATCCACGGCTAGAATTCGCGTCATCTCTTCTGAAGCCGGGAATTTGTGTGCGCATGCAAAACGTGGAGCTCGAGAAACATAGCCCAATTGCTGTTGCAAAGGAATACTATCAATTTTGTACACAACCCCATCAATTTCAAAGGGCAATTGACTGCGTTTAGCTAGCATATTTTCATAATAACTCAGACAACCAGCAACCCCTCGCTCTTGCTTGGTTTCGGCAGAAACTCTAAAACCAAAACTTTTCAGCAATTCTAATTGCGCATAATGACTGCTGGGTAAGGTATACCCTTCACAAGCACCGATAGCATAGCAATAAATCGCCAGCGGTCGACTTGCCGTTATTGCAGGATTGAGTTGTCGCAAACTGCCCGCTGCTGCATTGCGAGGATTAACAAAGGTTTTTTCACCTAAGGCTCTTGCACGTTCGTTATAGGCTTCAAAGCCTGCTTTGGGGATGTACACTTCACCGCGCACTTCAATTATTCGAGGAGGCTTGTTAGTCCTTAACTTTAAGGGGACTGCTGTTATTGTTTTAATATTCGCAGTGATGTTTTCACCGGTTGCCCCATCACCTCTTGTTGCAGCATGAGTTAGTATCCCCTCTTCGTAAGTGATATTCACTGCTAAGCCATCCAATTTGGGCTCGCAGGTGAATAGCAATTCTTGATTAGGTTCATCTAATTTTTCGGTTGCACGTTTAATAAAAGCTTGTAATTCTTCAGCGCTAAACACATTAGCCAAGGACAACATAGCTTGACGGTGCGCAACGGGCATAAAGGCGTCTGCTGGACTGCCGCTAACTCTTTGTGTCGGTGAATCGGCAACAATCAATTCAGGGTGTTGGGTTTCTAATTCTTGTAAGGCACGAAAACAGCGATCGTATTCTGCATCGGGTACAAGCGGTGAATCTAAAGAGTAATAATGGTAATCATAATTAGTAATTAGCTCTCTAAGACTTGCAACTTTTGCCCCTAATTCGTTATTTTCCATCCACTTACACCCATGCTTCAAAAGGTAGATAGTTTATCCTAAAAATCGCCAGCTATGCTACTAGAGCTAGTTTAATGACCGTTTTTTTTAAGACTAACTGATCTATATTCTTGAAAAACGAACAATAATTATGTTATAGATAGCTGTCTGATTTAACCAAGGTATTTAAAAAATGGATTTTATTCTTCGAAGCCTAGTAACACTCTATTTAGTTCTATTTTCAACCTTCATTCAAGCTGCTAAAGATCCTCAAGATAGTAAGGGTATCGCTTTTGTACACGGCACTAAAGATCACCGTGATGATGCCTATGGTGGTTATTGGAAAGTTGATTTTATCCAGAGCATTGCCAATTCGTTGAGTAAACCTGAAAATCACTTTGTTGTACATTGTGATTTTAGCCAATATATGTGGCACGAAGATGCAGCGAATTGTGTTGCAGATCAACTACTCCAATTTGTTACCGACAAGAAAATAACCACTTTAAAAGTCTATACCCATTCCGATGGTGCTAATATTATTCGCTGGATTTTATCAAATCCTACCTATGACAGCCGTTATTTGAGCCTAAAACGCTATATAACCGAGGTAGTCGCTATCGCGCCATCAAGTGCAGGAACTCCACTTGCCGATGAAGTATTAAACGGTGGCATCTTTGAAACAAGCCTTGCCTGGTTACTAGGTTACCTCTCCGATGCAGTAAAACAACAGCGTGTAGGAGATATGTTAATTTTCAACGAAGAGTTGTTGCTCGGTAGCAAAGGACGCCCTTCTCTTTCCATACCTTTTAGAGTAGTTGTGGGCACTGATGTAGTCGCCTCTCCTTTCGTAAGTTCGAGTTATTGCAATGGCTACATTTTGAATAGCGGCCTCAAAATTGCAAAACTTTACCTAGAAAAATGTGCTGATGGCTATATTAATTGCGCATCACAGGCTCAAGCAGGCGATGTATGGTTTTATGATTATGAGAAAACCGACAATCAAGAAGCCCTGAATCATAATCAAAGTCGTCACTCTTGTTCTGGCTTTGATAAAATACTGATAAGTGACCTAGCTGCAGAAGGAACTGTAAAATGAAAGCCAATAAATATCTCTTAATATCATTAATGGTAGTTACTCAAGCTCAAGCCTTTGACCTTCCTCGTCAACCAGTAAAGGCCTATGAATGTGACGTTTGCAGCAAGTTATCGCATGAAAATTTACAGGACAAATGGGAAATCACCGCCCAACCACTCAACCGTAAAATTTCTAACAGGCAAAAAAGTTACAGTTACAGAGAAGAAGTCACTGCAGAGCAATTGCATGCAGGAGTTGTTTTACCTACACTAGCTCCTGGTGCAGTAATGCGAATTACCCCACTCCAAGATCGCGCATTACCTAACCTAATCTTAAAAACACCTGACAATCAAGTATTGAGCTTGCAACAAGCATCAGTTCTGTATAGTGAAGATGAAGCTTTTGGTGATAAGTCAATTACAACAAAACACCAAACAATGATTCAAATTAAGCCTGAGTTAGGTTTTGGTAATTTTACTCTTAAGAGTAAAAAGTCAAATGCCAAACCCAAACAACATTACCTTATCAGTGTATTTGATAAATTCTCGACGAGTTATCTTCAAGTTGAAACGGATTCAGTTCATTATCAATTTGGCGACAAACTTACAGCAACTATTACACTAAAAGACGATGACACCAATTATACTTCAGACAAGGTTGAAGCAACTTTAGTCAGTCCGACTGGCGAGATGACTCCAATTGAATTAACTAAAATCAATCATAACCAGTATGAAGGTACTGCTAGCCTAAGTTCTGGTGTAAATGACCATGGTGAAAATTGGTATATTGAAGCCAGTGTTTCCGCAAACTATGGGGACCATTTCTTACGTAGAAGTGGACATACCGCTTTCTCCTATGCCGTACCCTCTGCAAGTTTATTGAATGTAAAAAAAATATCAACCAAGCCCCTCACGTTCGTTGCTACCCTAGATATTGCAACAGCTAGTCGTTATGCTCTGCAAAGTGTCTTATTCCGCAAAAATGGCGGTGAAGCAAAACCGATTGAGACTTCTCAAAAAGCACAGTGGTTAGAAACTGGCAGGCAAGTAATTCAATTTACCTTTGACAATTCCAGTCAATTCGCCGACGATATGCTTTATTTAGGGTATTTACGTTTAATCGATTACGGCCAACTTAAGACCGTGTATCAATATAATCAACCCATCAAGCTCAGCAAATTAGTGGATTAATGCATGTCTTTTCTCAATTCGATTACTCTTTATGAGGGCTTAGCTGGTGCTTTAGCCCTTCATTTTTTTTTACTTCTCTGGGTCTTAATTAAACTCTATTCGCAAAGATCAATTAGTGAGGATGTTAGTTCAAAACTGCAACAAGTATTGAGTACACAGCTGCATCAATTGCATTTAGATTTAAGCCAAGGCTATCAAAATGGCCAAAACAGCCTTAACGAAAAAATAACCCAAGGCCAGTTCACCAGCCAACAACTTATTGGTGAAACCATACAAAAACAAATGACCGATGTCAGAGAACAGATGAGTCATAGCTTCAAACAACATGCCTCCTCTTTAACTTCCCATCTGCAACTATTGACTGAGGAAATTCGCAGCCATTTGCAGAACTTAACACAACAAGTCAACCACAAATTGACAGAAGGGTTTGAGAAAACTTCGTCCACTTTTATTGATGTCGTAAAACGATTAACCATCATTGATGAAGCGCAAAAGAAAATTACAGAGCTTTCAAACCATGTTGTAAGTTTGCAAGATGTTCTGGTTGATAAAAAAGCTCGCGGTGCCTTTGGCGAGGTGCAACTTTCCACACTAATCAGCAATATGATCCCCAGCGGCCATTATCAAATGCAATACACCTTAAGCAACCAAAAACGTGCCGACTGTATTTTGTTTATGCCTGAGCCTACAGGCAATATAGTAATTGATGCGAAATTTCCACTAGAGACCTATCAAAGGCTCATTAATACAGACGCCACATCTGTTGAAAGAAAATCCTTGCAACAGCAATTTCGTCAAGATATACAAAAACACATCAAGGACATCGCTGAGCGCTATATAGTAGCCAATGAAACTACTGATGGGGCAATGATGTTCATCCCTGCAGAATCTATTTTTGCTGAGATACATGCTAACTATCCTGATTTGATAGCTTTATCCCAAAGGTTGAAAGTATGGTTAGTCTCTCCTAGTACCTTGATGGCCGTCCTTACTACAGCAAAAGCAGTACTTAAAGACGATGCAACCCGTAAACAAGTACATATCATCCAAAAACATCTGCACGCCCTTGCCGAGGATTTCCAGCGCTTTGAAAAACGCATGGACAAACTATCAAAACATATCGATTTAGCGCACCAGGATGTCAGTGAAGTGAATACCTCAGCGAAGAAAATCAGTTCCCGATTCCATAAAATTGAGTCGGTAGAAATTGACCTCGAGGAATTAGGAGCTGCCAATATAGCTGAGGCAGCCCTAGTTGAAGTTGAGGAAACTATCTAGGCCGTGATTAAACTATTTTGGGTACCATATTCTTTAGGAAGTTTTTTAATCACGACAAAAAATGATACTAAAGCACAAAAAACAATGTAATAAGCTATCATCAAATTATTGTTAAAATAATGAATGCAATAGGTGTTGATTGCAGGGGAAAAACCACCAACCAGCGCCATACTTAAATTGTAGGCCATTGAAATACCGGTGTAACGGCCAGTCCCAGGAAACATTTCTACAATAACTGCAGGTGTTACAGCTTGCTCCGCACTGTAAAAAATAACCAAAGGTAATAAGACCCACCAGGCTTGCACAGACTGTAACAGTATAAAACTGGGAAATGCAAAAATAATGTAGCCTACAGTTGCAAAAATCAATAGTGACTTACGACCAATCTTATCTGATAAATACGCAAAAAAGGGTAGAAATACTAACGATAAAATAATAAATAAAGTCTGCAGCTCATACGCTTTTGTCATCGGCACTTTCAAAAATTCATGCAAATAAGTCGAGATAAATCCCATTAAAGTATAGCTACCACAGGCACTTATAAAGAGGAGTAGTACCACTTGCAGCATACGCTGACTTTGATGCCTAAATACATGGGTTAGGGGAAAATAGGGTTCTTTTATATTCTTTTGTAAATGGATAAAGGTATCCGACTCAGCGAGGTCACGGCGTAACCATAATCCCAGAACTCCTAATACCCCTCCCGAAAGAAATAACAATCGCCAACCAAAATCTGCCAACGCCTCAGGACTGAGAAGACTACTCATCAACGTACAGGAGACTACTGCAATCAAAACACCAATATTAGATCCATTATTGGTCATGCTACTGACTAGCGCACGGTGTTTACCACTAGCGGATTCTGCCAAATAAATCATCGATCCTGCAAATTCACCGCCAATACAAAACCCCTGAAGCAGCCTGCAGACAACCAGTAACACCGGTGCCCAGATACCAATATGTTGGTATGTGGGTAACAAACCGGTGCAAAGTGAAGCCAAAGAAATAAGCAAGATAGTAAATTTGAGGGTTTTTGCCCGCCCAAATCGATCACCCATGTGGCCTAAAACTATAGAACCTAAAGGACGTACCACAAAACCCGCTGCAAACACCAAGAGTGTAGACAACAGGCTTACAATACTATTTTTGCTGGGAAAAAATAATTGCGTGATAATTGGTGATAAATAAGCAAATAAACTAAATTCATACCATTCAAGAATATTCCCTATAATACAGGCAATGATATTACGACGAGATTGCATTTTTATATCCACAACACGGGCAAATTAAATGAATTAGGGAGAGTATACCAAATTTGCCACTAAACCGATAATGGTGAACACAATTCGACCAACATACCATCAGGACAACGTAGATAAGAAACCGTTTGTCCCCAGGGTTTTACCATTGGTTCTTTGATAGATTCAGCACCTACTGACACAGCATGGTCATGCATTTTAGACACAATTTCAGTAATAAGGGCTACTTCCATTCCTAGCGGTTGGGTACTAAGATCGGCTGCTATGTAGCCTTCTGGTAAATTAAGAGCACCCAGTTCGTGCGAGGCAAAAGCAAGCGTTGTGTCGCCAGATTCGAGCTCGCCGTAGCCTGATTCATGGTAAAAGCGGATTTTAAAGCCGAATGCCTTTTCAAAAAAAGCGAGAGATGACTGTACATCTGCAACATAAAGAATTGTATAACCAAATTTCATAGTGGGAAGCTCCTTATCCATCAGAACCTACTATGGTATCAATTTTTAAATAAAGAGTCTTCTACGTTCCGCGGACCTTCGGCCGCGGAACGTAGGAAGAGGAGCCGAAAAACGTAGTGTGCGACCTAAAATAACAGACGAGAATCAAAACACTCAAAGAAGATCTTTCAATAAATAACTGATACAATGGCGCGATTTTTCTTCTGAACTTGTATTATGATGCTGACCTCTACCCTGCTCCCCCAACCCACACCAGCCAAACAAATTTGGGGACAACTCTATGGCAGCAGTTTAGCACTTGCCCTAGCTGAATATTGCCAGCAGACCAATGGTGTAAAAGTACTTATTGCGCAAGATAATCTTAGTGCCAGTCAGTTACAAAATGAATTACAGTTTTTCCTTAATCCCGAGGGAACTCCTCAAGAACTATTGTTTTTCCCCGATTGGGAAACACTACCCTACGATCAATTTTCACCCCATCAGGATATTATTTCTGAAAGACTCTATACTCTAAGCCGATTACAACAAGTAACAGATGCGATAGTAATCACTTCTGCCAGCACGCTCATGCATAGAATTTGTCCGCCTGAGTTTCTACACCAATATGCCTTGATGTTGAAAGAAGGACAAAAACTCGATTTAACCGTCTTTAGAAATCAACTACAACAAGCCGGCTACAATTGTGTCAATAAAGTTTTAGAGCATGGTGAATATGCACTGCGCGGCTCAATAATCGACGTCTACCCAATGGGAAGTGGACTACCCTTCCGTATTGAACTGTTTGATGATGAGATTGAAAGCCTGCGACAATTTGACACCGAAACCCAACGCACCATAGAAAAAATCTCGGAAATTAATATTCTTCCTGCCCGTGAGTTCCCCCTCAACGAACAAAGCCAGTTACTTTTCCGGCGGGTATTTCGGGAGCTTTTTGCAGGCAATCCTAGTCAGTGCCCCATCTATGAGGCTATTACCGACGGGCAATTTCCAGCAGGCATTGAATATTACCTACCCTTATTTTTTGAAAAAACGGTCAGCTTTTTTGATTATCTCCCAGCTGATGCAAAAATCGGATTAATTGAAGATATTCAGCTAAATGCAGATCAATTCTGGTTAGAGCTTAATGAACGCTATGAGCAAAGACGCTATGATGTAAGTCGCCCTTTATTAGCTCCTACAGCTTGCTTCCTAAACCCAAATGAATTATTAGCCAAAGCAAATACCTACGAGCAAGTTCGAGTTTTCCACAAGCCTTCTGAAAAAAAAGGGATAGTGGTTAATTTCAATATAGCCAAAGCACCAGCACTTCCTATTGACCGCAAAACGCAAGAACCCCTCAGTCTTTTAAGAGAGTATTGCAAAGATACGACACGTCGCTACTTAATTGTGGTAGAAAGTGCGGGCCGAAGAGAAGTATTGCTCGACCTACTTAAACCCAGTAGTTTACCAACCAAGGTTCAAAATTCTTGGCACAGTTTTATTCAAGACACAACCACAGTAAATATCACCACTGGACCATTGATTTACGGTGCTGAACTACTTGACCAGCACATAGCCATCATCGTTGAGTCCCAGTTGTTTGGTGAACAAATAACTCCCCAAAGGCGTAGTACTCAAAAAATAGTTGATCCAGATTTAATTATTCGTGATATGGCCGAATTGCGCTTAGGTGCACCGGTTGTGCATTTACAATTTGGAGTGGGACGTTATCAAGGACTGCAATATATCTCAACGGGTGGTTCATCTAGTGAGTTTCTAGTTTTGTCCTATGCTGGTGAGGATAAAATCTATGTACCAGTCCATGCCTTGCATCTCATTAGTCGCTACACTGGCGTTGACAGTGAGCATGCCCCACTGCATCGCTTAGGCTCTGATCAGTGGCAGAAAGAAAAGAAAAAAGCAGCAGAAAAGATTCATGATGTCGCGATTGAACTACTCGATCTCTATGCCAAAAGAGAAGCACAACCAGGTCATCAATACGATTTTAATCAATCCGAATACGTAAAATTTGCTAGTGGCTTCCCTTTTACAGAAACTAGCGATCAATTACAGGCCATCGATCAAATAATCTCTGATATGAAATCCTCTAAACCCATGGATAGATTAATTTGTGGCGATGTAGGCTTTGGAAAAACAGAGGTGGCAATGCGCGCAGCCTTTGTGGCCGTTCAAAATGGTAAACAGGTTTGCGTCCTAGTCCCTACTACCTTATTAGCAGGTCAACACGCAGAATCGTTTAGAGATCGTTTCGCAGACTTCCCTATTAACATCGAATTACTGTCTCGCTTTCGTACTTCTAAAGAATCAGAGAGCGTGTTAGCGGGGTTAAAGTCAGGGCAAGTGGATATAGTTATTGGTACTCACAAACTCTTTCAAAATAGCACCTCTTTTAAAAATTTAGGTTTGCTAATAATCGATGAAGAACATCGATTTGGGGTGAAGCAAAAAGAACATATGAAAGCTATCCGAACACACGTCGATATTCTTTCTATGACCGCGACTCCCATTCCAAGAACCCTGAACATGGCTATGGCCGGCATTCGCGACATCTCATTGATCGCAACACCTCCTGCTAAACGATTAGCCATAAAAACCTTCTGGCAAGAAAAAAAGGACATCAATGTCCGCGAAGCAATGCTGCGAGAGATATTAAGGGGTGGACAAGTATTTTTTCTCCACAACAATGTACAAACTATCGATAGAGTATGCCAGGATTTACAAACATTGGTGCCCGAAGCAAAAATTCGTAGCGCCCATGGACAACTGCGTGAACGAGAACTTGAGCGCATTATGTCTGACTTTTATCACCACCGTTTTAACGTCCTCGTTTGCACAACCATTATCGAAACTGGTATCGATATCCCAACGGCGAATACCATTATTATCGACCGCGCCGACAAATTTGGGCTGGCGCAATTGCATCAATTACGCGGACGGGTTGGTCGCTCACATCACCAAGCCTATGCCTATTTATTAACTCCCGATGAAAAACTTTTAACAACGGATGCAGTTAAGCGTTTAGAAGCCATCGTTTCACTGGAAGATTTAGGGGCAGGTTTTACCCTTGCCACTCATGATTTAGAAATTCGAGGTGCCGGTGAATTGTTAGGTGAAGATCAAAGTGGCAATATGCACGCGATTGGATTTAATTTATTTATGGAAATGTTGGATCGTGCAGTAAGTGATTTAAAATCTGGCAAAACTCCAGAGCTCTCCGCACCGATGCACCAAGGTCCAGAAATAGATCTTAAGATCAGTGCAATTATTCCAGAAGACTATATAGGCGACATACACAATCGCCTTATCATGTACAAACGTATCGCCAACGCAAAATCCACTGAGCAAATGCATTCCTTACAAATTGAAATGATTGATAGATTTGGCCTATTACCACAGCCTGTAAAAAACTTGCTGTTAATAACCGAGTTAAAGTTAAAGGCCCAATCGTTAGGTGTTCATAAAATCAGTGCGGGTGCGCTACAAGGTAAAATTGAGTTCACTGAAAAGCCATCTATCAATGCAGGCGCCCTCATCAATCTCATTCAAGTACACGCCACACGTTACCAAATGGAAGGTCCACAAAAACTACGCTTTGGTTTGGATGGTACATCCGCGGAAGAACGCATTTTTGAAATCACTGCATTGCTTGCAAAGCTAAGCCCCTAAAGGTAATTCGAATTCTTTGTTGGGTCACGCCCCACAAATCTTGATGATAAATGAGGATTGATGCTGGGGCATACCCTCATCCACGAGCTTGATCTGTGTTGGAACCAAAGTTCTCCAGGACGGGGTGGTCGTGACCCAACCTACGGCCCTGATGTTAAATTGTGGCACGGAGCAGCTCCCTTCTCCCTTGTTTTTAAGGGAGAAGGGTTGGGGATGAGGGTTTCCTATCAGATGGTACAATCTCTCGGCAATGGGGTTTATCCTAGGGTCGTTTTAAACTGTTAGGCTTCGCAAGCTCATTACCAACCTACATTTATTATTCCCAAACAACGGATTGTCGATCAGCCATCACTTTATGGATTAAATCTGCGTAATGAGTTTCAACTAGCTTTCTGCGGACTTTCAAGGTCGGGGTTAACATATCCTCTGGTGTCCAAGTATTTTTAACCACTATAACATGGCTAATTTTTTCGTATTTAGCTAAAAGGCTATTTATTTTGTGTAAGGTATTTTGAATAGACTTTCTAATCTCGGCTCTATTCTTTTTCGCTTCTAACGTAGGATTCAAAGTCACTATTAACACATTTGTCGGTAACTCACGGCCGACTAAACACAACTGATCAATTAATTTATTCGCCAAAAACCGTTTTTCAATCGGTGTTGGCGCGACAAACTCTCCGGTTTGATTTTTAAATATCTCAGAAATTCTACCGGTAATTTTTACCCTTTCTTCACTATCTAACTCCACTAAATCGCCGGTGTGTAACCAACCGTCAGTCGATAAAACGGTTTTAGTAGACTCTTTGTCCTTGTAATAGCCCTTCATCAAGCAAGGTGAATTGAGCAGTAATTCGCCCTCTGGGGTAGTTTTTATTTTCACTTTAAGTCTAGGTGTTCCGACATAGCCTTGTTTTAATTCACCCAACATGGATAAGGTTGCATAGGCTAAATTCTCAGTTTGACCATAACCTTCCTGTATAGTTAAGCCGAGTTTGTCAAAAAAATCTAAAATAGGCGTCGGTAAATGCGAAGCACCTGAAAAACAGTTTGTACAATGGCCTAATCCTAACCCATTGATAATTTTTCTCTTAATCAGATAAGAGATAACAGGAATTTTTAAAAGAAATTTTAACTTTGCTGCAGGAATTTTATGTTCAATCTTTTGTTGGAAAACTCCCCAAATGCGTGGAACAGCCGTAAAGAAATTGGGTTGAATAGCGCGTAAATTCTCAGCAAATTTATCAAGACTTTCAACAAAAGATACATCAGAGTTAATACTTACACTCGCTAATTCAATTGCAGATCGTTCATAGACATGGGCAAGCGGTAGATAGGAGATTAAACGGTATTGCTCCAATTCACGAATTCGCAATAAATCCTTAGGAAAAATGGCTAAATAATTAGCGATAGCTTGATGAGTAAACATCGCACCTTTTGGAGAACCCGAGGTGCCAGAGGAATAAATAATGGTATATAAATCTTCAGGTCCTGGCTCATTGATTTCTTCAAGAGCATTGATTGCCATCACCTCGGACCATGGATAGGTAACCTTGAGATCTTCATGGTAATCAAAACCAATTGTTGGATATTTTTTAGGAATGTAGCTTCTTACGCGTTCGTGATCATCCAATTTCCCCACGAATACAAGCTCAACATCACCGTGCTCAAGCACAAAATGAATACTGTCTTCTTGTTGATTGGTAAATAAAGGCACACTAACCATACCTGCCAAACAAATCCCAAAATCAGTGATAAACCATTCGGCACAATTTTTTGAGATGATGGAAACATGACTCCCTTTTTTTAAACCAGTGTTTAAAAGGAAGGCAGCAACCTTACGAGCTTTGTTCATGGCCTCAGCCCAAGTTACCTCAATCCAGAATCCATCGCGTGGCTGTCTAAGATAGATTTGGTTGGCAAATTCCTTTTCCTTTTTTAATAGTAATTGGCATAAGGAAGTCTTCATCGACTCTTTAAACATTACTTATCCTTAAGAATGTTAATCAATACTTATTAAAGTTTAGATCTTATTTTGGATTAATGCTACAAAGCTAATTAGAATGCCTACGTACCGCGGCCGAAGGTCCGCGGTATCCAGGCGATCGATAGATTGAGAACGGAGCTAAATTGAGCCCTAAAAAATTACTTATTTCGTACCACCGACAGTCAAGGCATCAATTTTCAAGGTGGGTTGTCCAACACCCACAGGGATTGATTGTCCTTCTTTACCACACACCCCTATTCCTTTATCTAAAGCCAAATCATTGCCGATCATGCTGATTTTCTTCATCACATCAGGACCATTACCAATCAAAGTCGCGCCTTTCACGGGTCGAGTTACTTTGCCATCCTCAATCAAATAGGCCTCACTAGTAGAGAAGACGAATTGACCTGAAGTAATATCGACCTGCCCTCCTCCGAAATTAACAGCATATAACCCTTTTTTGACAGAACGAATTATTTCTTCTGGTGCATGTTGACCAGCTAGCATATAGGTATTGGTCATGCGCGGCATTGGTACATGAGCATAGGACTCACGGCGGCAATTACCAGTTGATTGCATACCCATCAATTTGGCATTCAATTTATCTTGCATGTAATTAACCAACACCCCATTTTCGATCAAAGTGGTGCATTGAGAAGGAGTGCCTTCATCATCAATAGTTAGGGATCCGCGACGATCTTTCATAGTCCCGTCATCAACAACAGTTACACCAAGAGCTGCAACTTGCTGGCCTAGACGACCGGAGAATGTTGACAAGCCTTTACGATTAAAATCACCCTCTAGACCATGACCAACAGCCTCATGCAGTAAAACACCTGGCCAACCTGGGCCTAGAACTACGGGCATTGTACCTGCTGGCGCTGCCTCTGCATCCAGATTTATCAATGCTTCCCTTACGGCTTCGCGAGCATACTCTAAGGCAGTTTCTTCATGGGTAAAGTAAGAATACGCAACTCGTCCACCACCACCTGAGCGTGCTGATTCACGCTTACCGTTTTTATCTTCTACGATAACACTCACATTGACACTGACTAAAGGACGAACATCCGCAATCATTTCACCATGCATACCAGCTACCATGACTACTTCATAGCAGCCACTTAAGGAGGCATTGACTTGAATAACACGGGGATCTAGCCTTCGAGCTTCTTTGTCAATGGCCTCTAATAAAGCAATTTTTTCTTGTTTTGTCAGTCCCTCTATAGGGTTAATCCCCTGATAACGAGAACTCGCAGCACTTTTAACAGGTACAGCTTGTATAGCATTCGTGCCCGCGTGAGCTATAGAACGGGCGGCATCAGCTGCACGAAGCATTGAAGAAAATAAAATGTCATCACAATAAGCAAAACCTGTTTTATCACCACTTATCGCTCGAATACCTACTCCTTTATCCAAGGAGAAGCTTCCGCTTTTCACTTCAGAATCTTCTAAATACCAAGATTCGTAGCTGCAGCTTTGAAAATACAGATCAGCATCGTCAATATGACGGGTCCTTAAGGTTTTAAATAATTGCTCTATTCCCGATTCATCAAGCGAAGCCGGAGTCAGTAATACCTGTTTTGCTATAGTCAGTGCTTGTGTCATTTATTTACCTTTTTCAATAAATTCTAAACTAATACATGGTGATCAACACAGGGAAACTGTCGACGTAATTGTTGTAGGCGTTGTAGATCAATTGTAGCAGTAATTACGCCAGCTCCAGTGCCTTTCTGCTCAAGAACCCTACCCCACGGCTCAACAACCATAGAATGTCCGAAAGTGTTGCGACCATTCTCATGATGCCCACCTTGGTTAGGCGCTAATACATAGCAAAGATTTTCTATGGCACGTGCGCGCAGTAGAACCTCCCAATGTGCAAGACCCGTAACCGCAGTAAAGGCTGAGGGTATTGTAAAGAGTTGCGCCCCTTTCACTAATAAGTGTTGGTATAATTCAGGAAATCGTAAATCGTAGCAGACTGAGAGGCCTACTTTACCTACGGGCGTGTCAACTACAACGAGTTGATCTCCCCTTTCAATGGTCAACGACTCTGTATGGGCCTCATGCTCTGATACTCTCACATCAAATAGATGTATTTTATCATATCTGGCAACTTGCAAGCCTTTATCATCATAGACTAAGCTGCTTGCCTTAACTTTAGAGCCAGTCCCTTTAATGGGAATAGTCCCAGCAACAACCCAAAGTCCTAATTGTTTGGCTAACTGACTGATTTTTGCTTGAATGGGACCTTGGCCTTCAACTTCGGCGACTTGCAATTTATCCGTTTCATTAATGCCCATAAAAGCAAAATTCTCAGGTAACACTACCAACTCAGCTTTATCCTCACGTGCCTGGAACATGAATCCCTCAATTTGCTTGAGGTTGTCAGCAATACTAGCTGACGATACCATTTGTATTAGCGCAACCTTTGCCATGATATTGTCCTAAATGAGATATCTAATTATCTTACTATAATGGCATCAATAACCCCTAAACAAAATTGACATAATACGGTTTTCCCCTTAATAATGGCAGTTCGACCGTGAGTTAGGGTAATTTCTTAAAATAATTTCTGGCCAAAACCTTGAAATTCCAGAAAAACGCCCACAAATATGCTAGACTTACTATAAATAACTGGAGTTCCTACAATGAACCAAAACGAAGTTAACATCCTTACTCAACGCAGTGAGTCTGTTCTCTCAACCCACAAGGTATTAAGAAATACATACCTGTTGTTAGGTATGACCTTTTTATTTAGTGCATTCACTGCTTTCTTATCCTTTGGCACCAAGCCCATGCCTATTTTACTGATGATCGTAGGCACTTATGGTTTGATGTTTTTAACTCAAACGTTAAGAAATAGTCCTTGGGGATTGGTCAGCGTTTTCGCCTTCACAGGCTTCTTAGGCTATACCTTAGGCCCATTACTTAGTTTCTACATCGCCAATTTTTCTAATGGCCCACAGCTTATTGCTACAGCCTTAGGCGGAACTGGTATGATATTTTTTGCTCTGTCAGGCTATGCATTAGTCTCTAAAAAGGATTTCAGCTTTTTAGGGGGATTCCTGTTTATTGGTACTATGATAGCTGTGCTAGCTATGCTTGCCGGGGTCTTCTTTCAAATACCAGCCTTACAATTAGCCATATCAGCTGCATTCGTGTTAATTGCGTCTGGATCTATACTGTTTCAAACCAGCGAAATTATAAACAATGGAGAAACTAACTACATAATGGCGACAGTCAGTCTCTTCGTCTCTATATACAACTTGTTCGTAAGTCTGCTAAACCTTTTAAGTGCATTTCAAGGTCGCGACTAAACAAAGTCTCCTCAAACTGAGTCCCGGCCTTGGCCGGGTTTTTTTTGCTCATTTCCCCTACGTTCCGCGGCCGCAGGTCCGCGGAATCCAGGCGATCTCAATCAAGAACCCTGGATTCCGCGGACCTTCGGCCGCGGAACGTAGGAAAAATACAAAGGCCTGCTTTCCAAAGTTGATCTGCTCATTTTTAGGTTTTTTCTGTTATCATATAAGGACTCAAATTAACCAAAGGAATTGCCGCATGTTAGGTGAACTAGCAAAACAATTTAGCACGCAAATTGAGACCTTTTTTTATTTAATCATGATTATTACCGGTATCCTGCAATTTATCTTTGCCAGCGCTGTGGCCAGAGATGCAGGTAATTTATATAGAATGGGGCAAAAACCGGTACTAGTCTCAGCACCCACTTGGGCTTTTGCGACATTAATAGGTGGTGTTTTCACAGCAACTATCTATTGGTTGTTACATCACTCAACGCTTACTCGGCCAATAAATAGAGAAATACACTATGACAAACCATGAAATAAAAACCATAGACGTACACGAATTAAAAAATAGAATGGAAAACCAACCTAACCTATGTCTAATCGATGTTCGTGAACCCCAGGAATGGCAAGAGTTACACATACCAGGTGCAGCACTTATTCCTAAAGATGAAATTACGGTATTAATTCAAGCAACAACCGCTGACAAAGATCAGCCCATATATTTGCATTGCCGCAGTGGTGTACGCTCACTGTACGCAGCACAAAATTTAATGGATATAGGTTATAAGGATGTGTATTCAGTAACGGGAGGAATTATTGAATGGGCTATGTACGGATACCCGGTTGAGCAGTAAATCAAAGGCCTATTCTCCAGAATGAAAGAGTAATTATTTCTTTCATTCTGGATGTATCAGTTAAAAATGCGTAGCTACAACCTAATGACAAGTTATCCCCGAGCCAGCAGCCGCCTCTAGGGATTGCCCCTGCTTGTGATGAATTTCAATAGCATCAATCACCTCAACTTCCAGAGCATGGATTAGTTTGTTTAACGCTTTGATATCATCGATAACTGCATAATCTACAATTGAATTGAATGGTTGTGAATCAGCATAACCTTTAAACAAAGACCCAGATTCATAAACTTTCGCATACAGAAAATTTTTCAAGGATGTGTACAGAATCAGTTGTTTTACAGAATTTGGTGAATTTTCTGAATTGATATCTAATGAAATAGTTAAGGAGTTGAAAAAACCACTGTTTTCTTCACTAGTAAAAATTCTATAGGCAATGCCGTCATAACTTTTCTGGACCTGATAACGTACGAAGTAGACTGCGGCATTTAATACATCTTCCCTTTCCTCTGGATGGGATCTCGCAAGTTCAACTATCTTTTCTAAAAACTCTCCCTGAATCCGTCTAACATCATTCTTAATGTCTTTAAGTTCCTCTACACCATTTTTCCTACACAACGTTTTGAGACTGTAATCTACTTTTTTAGCTAATATCTCAAACGGTACATTCTTAAAACCCATTCTTTCTCTCCTTAGACTCCATGAACAGACAAGCCACAAAATTTCGCCAGTGTAAACTAATTGTTTAATCACGTCATGTGTTTAGACGGTAAATTTAAAACCCTAATTATTAACCCGTTACTTATTGTATTTATGGCACTATACAGGTAATTTACGCACCCTGTTAAATAAATAGTACCAACACTCATGAAAAAAATTGTTTACTTTGCATTTCTCACACTTAGCTTTGCCGTTTGCAGTTCCCCCACATCACAACCTAAGCTTATAGTTCAAATTGTGGTTGACCAATTACGCGGGGATTTGATTGAGAAACATCAAAGCCAATTTGGTAAAGAGGGCTTTAATTATTTATTAACTCATGGAATTGATTTCCACAATGCGCATCAACCTCATGCGAATACGACGACCTGTGCTGGACATGCCTCCATAGCCACCGGCAGTTACCCATCATTGCATGGTATCATCGATAATGAATGGTTTGATCGTGACAGCAAACAACCGATGTATTGTGTTGAGGATACAGCAGCCAAAATTCTTACGACCAAACACACTAAAACAATTATTACAGGTCGCTCGCCTAAAAACCTGAGCCAATCTACTCTAAGTGATGAAATAATACTTGCAAAAAAAGGCAGGGCGTTCAGCGTATCTTTTAAAGACCGTGCAGCAATTACACTAGCGGGACATGCCGGCAAAGCTATTTGGTTTGATAAAACTAATGGTGGTTTTGTCAGTTCAGATTATTATTATTCAAGCTATCCAAAATGGTTAGAAGAATGGAATAACCACTACCAACCACAAGGCTTCGATTGGCAACTGAGTCTCAATAATACAACGTATCAAAATAGAAATAATAAGGCTTTTAAACACGATTATGGTAGCTTTGGTCAGACCTTCCCTCATCATATCGCTAACCCACCCTCTGAAGAATATTTCAAAGGCTTGTCTCGCACACCTAACGGCGATAAGCTAACTGCTGAAGTTGCAGAATTACTGTTAAAAAATGAAAATCTGGGTAAATCGGAGCAACAAACAGATTATTTGGCAGTTAGTTTTTCCTCTGTTGATGCTATTGGTCATCAATTTGGACCTAATAGTTTAGAAGCCGAAGATAATATATTACAGTTAGACAAAACCCTGGCACATTTTTTTGCAGCTATAGATCAACAGGTTGGGCTGAACAACACACTTATCATTTTAACTGCGGATCATGGCGTTAGTAACAGCCCAGCTTATTTACAAGCACATGGAATGGCTGAAATCAAACCCGTTAAAACTGAGGCAATCACACAATTTATTAACGACTATTTAAAACAGCAGTTTAAACTTCCAGCCCAAACATTACTATCCATATCCCCACCATTCGTCTATTTGGATCACAAAATAATCCAAGATCAGCGTCTGGATTTGCATGAAGTCACCAGTTCCCTGGCAGAGGCACTAACCTTGCAACCAGGTATTTTTAAAGCCTACCGCCTACCAATGCGTGGTCAATTTAGAGATTGGTTAAGTAGTAAAGTCAATAAAATGTACTTTCCCTATCGATCAGGTGATATTTATCTGGTACCGCCTCCCTATCAATCCTATGGAGCAAAGAATGATGACAGGGTGTCACATGGTAGTCCCTGGCAGTATGATAGCTTCGTGCCTCTTATCTTTGCGCGTGGCAACTTCGCAGCACAACGTATAGCAAGACCCGTTTACAGTACTGACATTGCAGCAACTCTGGCGGAAATATTATTGATTAAATCGCCTACAGGATCAGTTGGTAAGCCGCTAAATGAAGTGCTCCAGGCTAATAAGCAAGGAGAATAGCTTGAATTTTAAACCAAAAGGCCTTACTATTTGCACAAAATTTTGAAAGATATATCATGACTAAACAAGCGATTATAATTGGTATTTCAGGACCTTCAGCCTCTGGCAAAAGCCTCCTCGCAAATACCATAGTTAGTGAATTAGGTTCCGAACAAGTAGTAGTGATCTCCGAAGATGCCTACTACAAGGATAACGGGCATATGCCTTTTGCTGAACGCGAAAAAATCAACTATGACCATCCTGAGTCTTTTGATCACGAGCTTTTATGTGAGCATTTAAGCCAATTGCGTGAAGGAAATTCCGTTAACATCCCCATCTACTCCCATTCTAAACATTTACGACTACCGGAAACGCGAACAATTGGTAAACATGCCATCATAGTTCTTGAAGGTATTTTGTTGTTTAGCGATAAAGCATTACGTGAAATAATGGATATTCGTATTTTCATGTCTACTCCTCTGGATGTCTGCTTAACTCGTCGTTTGAAAAGAGATGTCGTTGAAAGACACAGAACTTTTGAATCGGTTGTGCATCAATATGAAACAACCGTTCGCCCAATGTATCTACAATTTATCGAGCCTTCCAGCCGTTATGCGGACATTATTGTACCCCGCGGTGGAGAAAATAGAATTGCCATAGAGATGATTCAAGCAAAAATGCGTGAGTTGTTGGCATCGCATACAGGTAAAAAATAACAATTCAAAGGAGTACTTATGGGATTTTTAAAGGGTAAAAAAGCGTTAATTATTGGTTTAGCTAGTAATCGTTCAATAGCCTACGGAATTGCCAAGGCCATGCATGCACAAGGTGCAGAACTTGCCTTTACCTATCAAAATGAAAAATTACAATCTCGCGTAGAAACAATGGCTGCTGAATTCAATTCGAAGCTTACCTTCCCCTGTGATGTTGCGCGCGATGAAGATATAAAAGCATTGTTTAGTAACTTGAACTCACACTGGGATAAATTTGATATCCTCATCCACTCTGTCGCTTACGCACCAGCGGATCAGATTAGTGGCGATTTTCTAGATTGCTCAAACCGTGAAGGATTTCGTATAGCACATGATATTAGCGCCTATAGTTTGGTAGGTCTAAGTCAGGCCGCTCTGCCAATGATGGAAGGTACTCAAGGTTCAATTCTGACTCTAAGCTATTACGGTGCAGAGAAGGCTGTACCTAACTACAACGTAATGGGCATAGCTAAAGCGAGCCTAGAGGCCTCTGTACGCTATTTAGCAGCCAGTCTTGGTCCTAGAGGCTTACGAATAAATGCTATCTCTGCAGGACCTATAAAGACGCTTGCAGCAGCAGGTATCAAAGATTTTCGTAAAATTCAGGCTGCCTATGCGTCAATCACACCTCTACAAAGAAATGTCACTGCGGATGAAGTTGGTAATACAGCTGCTTTTCTGTGTTCAGACTTAGCTTCAGGAATAACCGGTGAAGTAGTACACGTTGATGCAGGCTATCATGCCGTGTCAACAATGAGTGAATTAAGTTAATCCTCCCATAGCTCTCCAAATAGTTTTTGGAGAGCTTTTTAAAACTGCTCCCTCAAAATTACCCAAAACTAAACTCTGAGGAGTTAAATATGGATACGAACACTTCTTTATCTGCCATTGTACAAACAACCACCACCCTATTGAATACAACCAGCAATTTACTCAATGACTCTTTGACAATTACAGCGAGTAATTCAACGGCTTTATCAGGGCTTTCAACTAATACTACTAACAGTAGCAGTTTTTTTTCAAGCTTACCTCACACTGCTGTTTCTCACGACCAAACAACAATCAATACCAATGCATTAGAAAATAGACCCTATGGTAATCTTATTTTTGGTTTAACAATGGCTTTCAATGTCTTAGCAGTCACTTCTTTTACACTATG